>JAABUK010003706.1_pt1 | contig 25542 bp, 24 predicted proteins | sample 5559141 | NCBI WGS metagenome assembly JAABUK01 (sample SAMN10711869, study PRJNA513367) | rock metagenome | isolation source: Antarctica rocks | place: Antarctica: Victoria Land, Pudding Butte nord | collected 2016-01-03 | reverse complement strand
CAAAAATTGGCTGCATGGAGCAGCTCTGAGGGCGCGCAGGCTGAAGGCGCAGAGCTGTTTTCCGACAGGTATAGAAAAGGAAGGGTAGGGTAGGGTAGGGGAGGGGAGGGGGGAGGGAGAGAGGATAGGTTTCCTGCCTGCCTGCCTGCCTGCTGCTGCTGCTGGCTTGATTGAGATTAGGATTAGGATTAGGATCGACATCTCTCTTCTCCTCCTCCTCCTCCTCCTCCTTCTCTCCTCTCCAGACAGGTCCGATATCGCAAGGAAACCGTCCTCCTCCCCTTCTCTGATGGGCTGATCTCATGATGTCGGGGTTAGGGGGGGCGAGGAGGTGGGATGAGGGAGGTAGGAGGTTATGGGTGGTAGGTGGTTGATGAGATGATCTGGGGTGGAAAGGGAAGAGGGAGAGGGAGAGGGAGAGGGAGAGGGAGAGGGAGAGGGAGAAAGCAAACGACTAATTACTAATATCCGAGACGGGAATGTACAGGTCCTCTACGACAGATCGTAGCTGGTTAATCAATGGCTGGGTCTGGACTTGGATGGGAGGGGATGTTATTGCGGGATCTATCTTTCTTACTTACTCTGAAGAGAGTGTGAGTATGATGAGTATATGTATAAAGATACTGCTGGTTAGGTATCCAACTTCTAGAATGTGGTGACGGGGTCCGCAGACTAGAGGAGTGAAGTAATACCAGTATTAGTTACTGCAGTCTTGACTTGACGGTGCTATAGTCATGTTTAACGCCAACTTCGCTTTGATGGAGCGGTGACGTGAGGATAAGCCTCTGCCGATTGCAGTCCTTGTATCGTTAGACCGACCGCACTAGACTGTTTGATTTGATACGCTCGAGGTTGAAAGCTTGGGAACTTACATGCTGTACATTGATCCCGGACTCTGGGGCTCCATGTAAGACGGATGGCTGGCTGGCTTACTGTTCTCCTCGACTAGGTAGATAGATCTTTGAGGGATGGGAAGGCTGCGCGGGGGAAGCCACGTACGTTGCGAAATAGGAGGAGAGAGGGAGACAGATGTGGAGCATCAATTATGCTCCTCAGAAACGGCTGTATAATCATGTATTTTCTCTCTCAGCCAAGAGGTGCAGCTAGTATCAATCGGCTATGACATCGAATTCCAAGGCAGATCATAATCGAAAGCTCAGGGGTTGATCGGATAGCCATCGATCCGCGATACAAGAACGCCTAACCGGCATGGCTCAACAGTGAGCATAGTGCACACCGCTCTTGTAATACGTCGGGGCTTGCTCAGGTATCAAACTTCAGGGGTGTGCAGAAAGCGGTAGTCAAATTAGTCAGTCGTCTTGCGCGCTAATCATCTTCTTCGTCGCCAATGAATGGACTCCTTTCTAGGCTGAAGGTTGGCCCCGGCACTCCCCTCGGCGGCGCTGGCGAAGGTGGAGCAAGCACAGTCTTTACTTTTGGTGTTGATGTTGCGCTCAAGTTGGCTCTCTCCAGTGCTTCATTGATACTATCCATGGCTTCTGCTTGCGCAGTGGACAAGGCTTCTGCCACAGAAGCCCGCGGGGATCCTGTCTCAGATCCAGACAAGGTCTTGTCCATTGCCACTGCCAGAGTCGGTGGTCCCTCGGTGAGAACAACATCCCCCTCAGAGCCACCTCCTTCATCGTCTTTCTTTCGGCGTTTTCCACGCCTTCGGCGAGCTTTCGGAGCAGGTGGAGCTTGTTTGATAGGAGGAGGCTGATCCTGATCTTGAGATGTTACACGTGCCAGTGCACTTGTTTCAAAAAGGCGCTCATGCTGAGCCTCTTCTTCTTCTGCCGGCAGGCTGGCTGTTCGGTCACTTGGGCCGAGTTCGGGTGCACTGGGCTCTGCCACCTTAGCTCTTCTGCTCCATGTCGATCTCCTAGTCTTGGGTGGTAATGGCTTCTCTTTCTTGCTGGCAACGGCCCGTAGTGAAGCCTTTCTGCTTGGCGTGATGACCCCCGGCTTTTCTCGTTGCGCAGCAATCTCGAACACGCTAAGAGCAGAATCCCTTGCCGAATCAAGCTGGGGAGCCAAGAACCCGGACGCAGTCTTCGATGCATTGCGCTTGCGCAGCTTTCGTGGGATAGGAGGCGCTGGAGGTATTTTCTCCCCCGAGACGACGTCCACAGGTGATATTGGTGTGCCACTATCCAATGCCGCTCGAAGATCTGATGCTGTTGTTTTGGGATCTTTCAGCCAGAGCACCGTTCTGCAACGAGTGACCAGGCGTTTTGTGGTTTCATCCGCTTCCTCAAAATGACCCCACAAGCCGCTGCCTGCACCGTCATCGCTATATTCCGGAATTGGCTGAGCACCAGCGAGTATGGCAAGTAGCTTTCTGATCTCCTCACATTTGTAATGCGGAGGCTGTTTTAACTGGGTTTGGGCTAGCAAGGGATACAAAACTCGTAAGTACGTATGGCGAAGAGCAGCAGCATCTGGTGGAAGGTCCAGGAGATTTCGAATCAGAATATCGACAAGGACACGAAGATCATTAGTGTAGAAGTATTCTTGTGTCGAGGGAGTGGTAAACAGAAGGTAAAGAAGCTTCAATGTTAATAGCTGAAGAGAAGTCTCGCCTGCCAGTATAAAATCAGACAACGATCCAACGTCAATTTTGAAGATACATACTTTCTCGATTGAGAAGAAGGATTATGTTCTCGCCAAATGTTTTGAAACTGCTACCCTGGGTAGCAAGGACTTTGATCACCTTGTTGGTGAGAGGCACCGACGAATCCCCAGTCTTGCTGGGATCGTGTGCAGATACCATGAACTGTTCGTTCAAGACTAGCTGTACAGCATTTAGTGACCTCTCGATGGGTGTTAACACACGGACTTCTTACCAGGACTCGGATAATGGGGTAATGGTAGGGGTCGTCTACGTCGTTCGAAAGCTCTTCGATGAGCTCGAAAAGCTGGCAGATGAACGCATCATCAACCCGGACTACCTGCACCATCAGCAAGATCAACTTTCAGCGACATTGTACTGCGCCACTTCGTGCGACGCTGTCCATTCAGTTTTGAACACACCAAGATCATTTGGCCGGATTCGCTGAATCCTTGACATCTCATAAAGCAGCTCCATAAGCATTCGATGTAGGACCACGTCTTCATGTTGCGTCGGGCTTGATATCAGATCCATCAGCCGCTTGAAGGCACCCTCTTCGTTCAGCAGCTCAGCCGAAGCCTCTGTCTCACGAATGTCGAAAAGAAGAAAGGATGTCACGAAGAGGAGGGTATTCGAATCGTCGTCCTGAGAACGGGCTCCGTCAGGTTTTAGAATCAGGGACGGGGGACAACTTTCTTGCTATCTGACCTGAAGCAGGCAATGGACGATCTGTCGCCTGACGTAATCTTCGTGCTTCTCAAAGAGGGAGGAGGAAAGAAGTATGTAGGAACAGCGCGCGACATCATGCTCGGAGCTGATGTACTTCTCTGCAAGAGCATTAGGTCACAGCTGTCATTTTCCCGCAGGAAGGGCAGTGCTTACGCACCCCGAGAATTGGTTGCGATATTGAGGAATGATCGTAGGGCATCGTCGATAAGGTCAAGAGTCGTGCAAACTCTCGATACTACCTCATCAAGTTCTAGATGTCAGGTCATGTCAGCCTCGAGCCCATGACTGCGGCTTGATATCTCTCACCCTCAAACACTTGTTGCTCATTTTCAAAATCGTATAAGACTTCGAGGTCCATGCTAAGCGCTGATACATGCTGCCATTCATGGCGCCCGGCGCAATGTCGACAACGCCATCATTTATACAGTTGAAGTGGTTGACCTTGTATTTACACGACGCACATGCGCCGCGGACGAGTGAATCCCTCCAAGGTTAAAGTCGGGAATGATGACTAAGTTTCCTGCGTCCGAAGGTAGTTCTGATGGAGCTAATCTGCTGGGCTAAAAGCGAAATCGCAGTAGCCAGTGCTACTATGACAATTATGTACCTCGCCACAACGAATCTGACAACAAGTTCAACGCTGGTTGCACCGGAGATCATAATAACACTATTTGAACTTAAGTTGGATTGATTGTAGTATAGCTTCCTAATTCTCAGTTGCTTCCAATTATAGCCGTCATGATATATTATTAATCGTTCAGATCTGATCCAATTCTCGATCCACTCCATTCGTCTACCAAGCCAATGTTCACCCCGAAGCGGCCTATTCTTCTAAGTCTGACCCTGACCTCAGGTTTCCAATTCACTGATCTTCTCTGTTTCTAACCTGATGACGCCATTGCTCAGGCTCTCCTCGCCGCGCTGCACACCATGCTCCATCACAGCTAAAGCACTACTCCTCCAACGCGGAACATCCCAGTGATGGCTTTGCCAGATCGTCAGGACCAGTAAGAGCGAGGCCAGGAAGATCATGGCCATAGGTATATATGTCACATTTCTCAAAGCTGTGCCAATAGCCGTATCGCCTGAGATTATGCGCATGGTATTAGTCATGGCCGTTGCCAAGTTGTCCATTGTGGTAACGAAATTCGAGCTATTTTGTGAAAATATGCCGCGAACAACATCGTTTTCCCACTGTGACACCCCTGTAACACCGATTCCTCCTGATCCAGCCAGCTGTTGACCCATATAGCGGTACAGCTCGGTCGCTGCATCTCCCACGCCAAACGTCAGGTCCGTACTAGAAGGTAGCTGACCCTGAGGTGTGGTCATGTTTAGATAGATACCCGGTAGAGGGTCGTCTATTGATTTCAAGCTTGGATCGTGGTAGACGTTTTTTACTACCTCCGTGAAATTATTCCGTATGACTGATCCTGAAAATATTTGGACGCAAAAATAGAAGACGCAATCGAAAGCTTGATGTGCACGAAATTGTGCCCGCGACTGCGCATGGTAGTCTCCCCATATGGCCGAGACATTGAAAAGTCGAGGTTGATACAACAAAAGGTCATCTGTGTTCAGATTGTGTCTTGCAGAGAGGTTCAGTCCTGTAAAGCTTGACCCCTGGTCCCAAGATTGCAGACCATTCGGTAGAGAATACACCTGCTCTCCTCCGAGCCAGGCTTCGCCCGGTTTGGGTGAGTCAAGCTCTGAAGAGTTGAGGAGAGCGGTGACTTCCGTGCAAGCTGAGCACATCGCAATAGAAGCGTAAGGAGGAAATGTGCAATTCCCAGTTGAGCATGATGCTGACACGGCAGATGAGCTTTGACTGAGATCTTTCGCCAAGATTCCATTATAGAGAGCTGGGACAAAAGCTGCTCCACCTCTCGGTCACCGTCGATAACTGAAAGACTACCTTTGGTGTAGTTCTGTGCGATTGGTATGGTAGCTATGTTGTCAACGAGTGTTTCGGGAAACCTTATTGACTATTGTATGAAAGCATCGGAGGGCAGTGCAAGCAATGTAACGACTGACCCAATGGAAGCCAGATGCCAGAATTTGAGACGGCAGAGCAGAAGAGCTGCACCAAGAGGACCTCGAGATGCTGCGTCAAACGCCTCAAAGTCATCTAGTTTTCGAGGACTGCGGTGATACCACGACCATTTCAGCTGACTCAAGCAGGCACAGACGGGAAGCAGCATGCTTCCTTTCAACACTGTCGCAAGTACAGACAAGATTGTACTCATGTTGATAGTGTATGACCAATCGGACAGAGGGCGTCCACTATAGATGCCAAGGGTCGCACAGATTGAGCCCAGAGCGAGGATGGCGATGGTCAGACCCGCGTACTCCATGGCCCAGGAGTCTGTCACCAGCCATGTCCAGCTATTGGCAATCGAACCTTTTATTGTCCTCTTACGACTTCGCCGCGCATCGACAATGTCAGGACTATTCGTGATGCCCTTTGATGCAACCTCGAACCTTGATTTGGTTCCATGGTGGCGGGAAAGACCGTCAGTATGTAAAAGACCTAGAGACGGTGAGCTTGCGGATCTGCTTCCCATGGCGTGAATGATGTACAATTATCAACCAGGCAAATTCAAGTTCCAAGGGGAGATAACATATGAGCCATTGAATGGGATACCACTTGCTACTTGAGCTTGAGACAAACCGAACGGCAGAAGGTCAAGACAGTTCATACACCACCAGACCGCGGTAAACATGTTGTACAAGGCTAAGCTCCACAACATGGTTCTACGGTACGGCCTTGTGGACAGCCTCTTTCATGCATGGAAAGTGGTGAAATTATGATATGGTTGAAATACAGTTGGAATATAAATAGAAGTTGTTCATAACACAGACCGCCCACGCAGGATGAAATGGCCCCAAAAGTAATACTCTAGTATGCGAGCGTAGGTAGGACGAGTAACTCACGTGTGTAACTCAAATCAGGGCAATCATCTCCGTCTGTCTGTCAGACTCCTCCTCGAAGGTCTCAGAATATACCTGGATTCTGGCAAAAATGATTCAAGTCATCATCAAGAACGCATTATACTCCAAGCTAACGTATAGATATTTCGTCTGCTCGTAGAACATGCATGCTTCTCTACCCTCTCCCTCGAAGTTATTTATCATGGCGGGAGCACGATGGGCTCTTAACGATTGCTGTTCCAGTGCAAGACTCTCCTTCTGCCATAGTAATTGAGGGTAGCCGTTCACGGTTGAGCCTGATTCACCCATATGCACGCTCAGAACGTCTGCAGTGCAAGAAAAATGATACAAAACATGCAGAGACCAGTCTACACACAGATGTATTTCCAAAGGTATCTAGCATGATCTGCTAACTGCAGCGCGTTGCGAATAGTCGAAAACCAGATTATTTGGGTCGCTTGAAAGGATGCGCCTCCGTGTTGCTGCCAGAGTCAGTCCAATTCCTCATCACAACAAGTGGCCAAACAGAACTTACAGGACATATTCGTCAAGGCTAATGAGGCCTGGATCACTATACAAGAGATAGAAATACTTGAGAGTCTCCGCAAGCCAGAAGGATTCCATATCATCCGAGAAGAGAGGTACTTCGCTCGTAACATCTGTGATGGCTGAGTTGCCATGCTCTGTCAACGTGTAGCTTTGTATCGCTGTGAACATCTTCCAACCCTGGTCCTGCCAGTACTTCTCCCCAGTCACGCGATACATGATGAAAACAGACTCAATTGCTTCAGGACGTAGAATATACTTCTTACTTTTGATGTCGGCAAATCCTGGTGGCAATCTTTCTTCCTTGATTCGTGCTTGAACAGATTCTTTGTGAGAAGCGATAGCTTTAGGCGTGAAGACCGGCGACGAAGAATTTGACATCGCAGCGATAGTATCGTTGCGTTGGCCTTGTGTAGGACCTGATTGAGTTCGTGTTGGCTCCTCGAGGGATTCATCCTCGAATGCCTCAGCTTCATTTGATTCTATAGGCTCACGCTCACGCAATGTACCCTCTGATATATCGTTAGATATGGTTGCATCTCTTCCAATAGAATTGTATTCGATGTTTGGCTTAGCAGCACTTGTAGGGAGCAATGGCATGTTGGTATGCAGTGGCCTCCCTGGCCGCTCCGCCACACCTGCTGCTGATTCCTGGCCCAGAAGCTTATGATGCTCGTACCATGTCTTGGCTTGTTCTTCTCGTGTAGTGCGATATGGATCAACAGCCTCCCACCACTTCGTCTCATTCCACGTGCATGTGCGGCGGTTATCGCAAGGCACAAGGTGAAACACTTCTGGCATTATACCAGTGGTTGTGGACTCATAGGCCCAGACACAACCGTCTGTCATTCTCTGAGCAATTTCCAGATCGTCATCCATTCCAAAGATCTTTGCACTCAGCGCAAACATGCCGCCAGCAAAACAAGTCAAGTGTTGACCTTCATACTCCATGTCCATTGCAGGAAGCTCTTCCTGATCATCCGTCTGCGCTTGCAAGAGAGGACTTGTCTTCACAGTTCCCGCGAAGAGAACATCACGTCCAGTTTTTGTCATGGGTCGGAATAGAAGATTGTCTCTGACGACGTCCATAGCATTTCTGTACATCGACTCATATTGATCATTAAGGCCGCCAAGTAGCAACCATTCCTTTGGCAGATATTCATACGTGGAATCGGACTTTCCGCCCATTGTGAACATCTCCACGCTTCCGAATGGAGGAGAAGCTAGACCTTGATACTGGCAGTCAACGCCATCTATGGTTGAATTGCTATTCAGTGGTCCCCTCAAAGGAGCCGAAGAAACGCTGTCATCTGCTGATCGATCTGAGGGTGGATGGACCCGCTCTTCGTCATCTGAGATCCCTGCGTCGTCTAATTGACGCTTGTCCATAGAGGGATCTTGGGACAAATTTGAGTTCTTATTGTCCTGCTTTTGTGGGCTAGTATCTAATTTGTCTATGATGACCGTCGGCGAATTTTGTATAGCGGGTAGAAAGTTTTGAGGTCCATTTGAAGCAGAATATGCCATCTGTGCAGATAAGCGATCAGGCTTCTTGCATCCAGAAGCGTCAACTGAGGCTGGCCACAGACCTGGAAGTTTTGTGTGGTTCTGCCATTTTTCTAGTTCATTGGTAATCCGTGCAATAGCATCGTAGTATCTGTTATCCTTGGTAATTTGTGCTAGCCTGGTAAATTCTAGGGATATTGAACCAAGTTCAGCGAGCACAACCGTGGATGCAGCTCGATGTGGCTGTGATGCATAAGAAGGTGCCCAGTGATAGTAGGTGACCGGCATTCTGTTGGGAGTATCGAACGCACCCATAAGGATCTCCGCAAGCTCCACTGCCTTGTCCAACAGCACTGGATATTTGCTAGAGGAGACATCGTACGCCGCAACCAACCCACCTAGGTATCGGATAACCGTTTCAAACAAGGGAATGTCTTTCCGTATAGATGTCTTGAAGTTGATCTTGCTCACCTCAGCGACAGCTTCTTTGAAATCATCCTTCAGATCCATGATCCAAAGCGTATCTAAGGTGTCAACCAATGTAGCGCCCCACCCATTGAAAGGGTCCTTGAAATCTCTCGAGACAGGGGCGAGTTCGTCATGGGGCATGGCATGAGTTTTGTATCCATCCCACGCATGTTTAAACGCTTCTCTAATAGCTCCGAGCTTTTGTTCGTTGTTCTTCTTCGCAGTCGACGTCTCAGTTGCGAACACATGTTGGATGGCTGGTATTTGCTTAGGTCGATCAGTTGGCAATTGGATGATCGAGTTCGATGGCACTGGGAAATGCTCCTTCTGCGGAACCCAATGAGGTTTTTCTAATACTGAGCTCTGTCCAACAATCTCGAACCTGCCTCGCCCGTGAGATTCGATATCATCCGAGATATCTTCCTCGTCCGGTATCCTCTGGGTCTCGTTGACTGCCGATCCGTTATTGCTAGTCGCTGATATTCGGCCTTGTTCAGAACTGCGTATTGGCGTAGAAAAAGCCAACACTTCTGGGAAATCGAGCAGGGTGGAGGACTGCGTAGCCGTCGGTGTGTGAGAGGATGGTCGAAGCAGAGACGTGCCTAGACTTGCTATTTGGGCTGTAAAGTCCACAGATCGAGAGGATGAAGTGCTTGAAGGCGGTAGTGGCGAAGAGGCGGATGCGACATGGTTGCCAGACTTTTTGAGCCTGTCGACGCCAATTGATTGACCATCCCAATTCCGTATCTGGGTGAGATGATATAAGCTGAATGTCACAACGACTGCGACAACCAAGAAAGCCCTATATCGGCGTAATCGTAGCATCGTAAGACGCAGAACGAATACTTTGCTGCGCTCTCCCAGAGGGACGCATTGGGACGAGCATGCGCTGTTGGCCCTGGTCCTTGGATTTGCTGCGATGCTGTAGACGGACACTGTCTCGTCGTCGCTTTCATTCGCCGAATTGCAGGTGAGATGCAATCAATAGGATTGGCTATTTTGAAGAAGACTGTGCGCAACACACAGGTGGTACTACAAGGTTTGCGTTTCACTATTCGTACTCTATACTTAGTTCAGCAGTACGATGCGATATCTTGGCACAGCAGCCATCCCTTTTAGGGAGAATGCTGGATGAGAAAGGAAAGCTGGTTGGTCCTACAACTAACCGTCGGGTAAATGGGACCTTGACAGCTGATTTGAAGGCTTGACGTGCAGGTTCGACGCTGTCTAATCCTACTTTCATACTCTAACCTGATCACACACCTTGCACCCAAAGTCGCAAGCCACTGGCCGCAGCACCGATTTCGCAGACCTCACAGATATTACAGACTTGTCCCTTGTACCTGTTATGGTATTTTCCGCCATCGAAAGGACAAGCAGCGCTGGGACTGCCGCTGTAGATAGGGGTATAGGAAGCAGCACAGAGATCGAATTCAGCAAATGGATCGAACTCAATATCCAACTTGTCGGTGGATCCAGCTCGCTCACTTTGCATCTTCACTTTGGTTGCCTAGTATGCATTAGCGGCTGAGGAGGTAGAATAAGGATTGCCAATAACTCACGTTGTCTACCAATTTGGCAGGTGCGCCATTCGCAATTATTCTGTTTGCAAAGAACAGCGATGAAGCGAACTGCTTTTTCGAGAACGCTTGTTTCATTGCCGCCGTCAGAGCCAGTTGCCGGTGGGCAACCTCTAGTTTTGGCACGGTGAAATAAGCGTTCAATTCCAGCTGTCTCTTTAGATTCTGCTCTGCGTCGCTCGCCGAGGCCAGTTCCCTTCGTGCAAGCTCGACGCTCATTGCGAGGGTATACTCCACAGCTTTGGCAATGATCGACCTGGCTTCCTCCACCTGCGACTGAGACCCCACAACGTTGACGAGAAGAGAATGCAGTACCGATTTGAAGACTGCAACGCCATCAGCAAGTCTATTCGTCCGCATGGCGGTGTAGCCTTCTTGCAGATCGCTTGCTGCTATTGTCTCAAGATCTCGGGGAATAATCGGCAGCACCTTTCGAGGATCTGTCTCTTCCACGCTTCGTCGGATGCAATTGATCAATGGGGGCAAGCCTGTTGATGCTGACAGGTATGTCTTGCTTGCCGTGTATATCTCCATGAACCTTGGCTTGAGTGGCGCGAGGTTCACCGCGCCAACCTGACGGTTCAGTAATTGCATAGCAGACTCAAAACTACCTCCAGCAACATGGTCAGCTGCTAATGGTGAATTGCGAGACCAAATATCAGCCTCTGAGCTTCCAGGACCCGCGGTCATTGCATTATCAGGATTGTCGACGTTTACGAAGTCAGAATCGGCGCCTGCAGCATCCAACGCAGTGTCGTCTCCCATGTCCCAGCCATCTCCAGCATCCTCGTCGTCCTCGCCAAGGCCAGTCTTAATACTTGGATCACTGACAGGTGGGATGTCCGCATCCACGATATCAGCGGCTGGGTCCTCAGTGACTCCAACTTCACCGGCGAGGGCTTTCTCGAATGACGAATGAGATGCAGGCTTCATTGGCCAATTTCTCTGATGTGTTGGCACGATGATAACTGGGGTTGTAGCTGACGAGCCTAGGGCGGGTAAAGAAATTTGCGCCTCTGACAGGCCTTTCACTTCCAATATTGATTCAGATTCTTCCGTCAAACCATGAGATCTGGCGGTAAGATAAGCAAGTGGATATAGGTCGATCTCTTTGAACATCTGGATCCGGTTCTGGACATCTCCGAGATGTAACGCATTTTGAAAGCGAGACGTGAAATCACCACGATGCTCTGCAATCTTTGCCATCCTTGTGAGCTTCTCCTCATTTCCAGTGCAGAGGTATAAGAATGATAGCTTATCGAAGCTCCTCAGTTTTTGGTAAGTCATCTCCACGGTCTGATGATTGCCATGACTGAGAGCCTCGGCACCTAATCTTGTCCAGATCTTAGGCCTGTCTAATTCTTTGGCCATCTCGGTGGCGACATCAAGATTGCCGCATTCAATGGCTAGCTCGAAACGTGTTTGTGGATCCTGCACGAATTGGAGAGCAATTTCGGGGTAGCCTTTCTTCTGCAGGTAAGAAATTATACTCTGCCCGACCAAGCTAGATGTCTTTATCATTTGCAACATTTCATCGTAGTTTCTCTTCACCAAGGCGAGTTTGAATCGATACTCCGTTGGATCGATTGTTAAGACTTTCGGCTTCGCTGCGCGATCCAGACAATATACATTCCTGGCTTTAACCCGGACGAGGTAAACCGTCTGATCAAGAGTTCGCACAATCCCGTTATCGCCGTTGAGGAGCGTATATTTGATGTGATTGAGAGTCGAGTATAGAAGCACTCCTGTGTCGTCCCAGGTAGCGCTCTTGATGCGGATAGTTTCGTGTAGTGTGCTGACGAGCTCGAGGGACTTTGTTACAATGCTGACGTTGTGCTTGCTTAGCAAAGCAGCATAAAGACCGTCATTCGACCACGATACATATTTCACCCCGTTCACGGAGATGTCAGCTAGTTGCTTTTTCTGTTGAATGTCATAGAGGACTACGGCTCCAGCAGAGATCAGGAGCAGGCATCCTGTGCCACCAAAGAAAATATCGTTCGTGTGACTTGGAGCCTTAAAAGACTTCGTCGTCGAGTTGCTTAAGTCTTTGATCTCTACTAGCTGAGTGCTCTGGTTGAAGACCGCAAAACGGTTGCGAGCAACAAATACTGCAGCATTGCCTTGACCTCGCTTGACATCTGTGGGGTCAGAAGCACCAGTAGCGTCTCTGGGAAGGCAGACGAGTTCATAGATGCCATTGTCTGTTGGTGATGTGACCAGAATAGCTCGCTCAGCAGGATTGTAAGACAACGTCCGCGGTGGTACCCAGGTACTCCCGAATTTCCGCAAGGACAGTAATGAAGGCGACTCGACGTTCTTCGAGAAATCATATGAGCGGACATGTTTATCTTTTGTGATGTAGAAGAGTTGGTTTTGATAGACGGCAGATGCAGGCCTCTCACGCTCTAATTTGAACACCATCACGCCGTTATCGTGACCTGCTGCGAAAAGGTTGACCTCAGGGTGAGCAGCAATTACCCAAAATCGATCGTTCTCCCGTTTGAACGATTGAACGGAAGTCCTTTTGTTGAGATCCCAAACGCGCACTGTTTTATCCTCTCCGACAGACAAAATAAGGTCCTGGTGTGGATGGAACAAGCAAGCTGACGCATTCTGAAAATGGCCTCTGCAAGTATCAACCTCCCAAGCTTTCGTTTCGCTCATCCTCCAGAGCTTTATCAGTCGATCGTCACCAGCAGAGACAATCAAAGGAAGAGTGGGATGGAATGAAACCCAGTTGACACCTCGGTCATGTCCTTCCAAGACAAACTTGACAACCGCGTCTGTATTGCCAAACATGTCTGCTTGATTTGAATTGGCTCGAGCCATCTGATCTTCGAAGGTCATGGATGTTGGTGCAGAATGCTTCTTGCGCAGACCTGAAATATCCCATACCCTGACAGATTGGTCAAGTGAAGCAGACACAATCAAATCATCTCTAGGGTGAAATTGAGCGCACATTGTGTAATGGTTGTGGCCAGTCATAGTACATACTGTCAGATATATCAGCGGTGAGCCCGACCAAGGATGCCAGCTTCATACTTAGAGACCTATTCTGCCAATTCCATATCCTGATTGTTTGGTCGTCTGAGCTTGAAAGAACCCAAGGCAGTTCATGATGAAAGAAAACAGTCCGCACATAGTCGAGGTGGCCGTTCAGCGTGAACAGACACCTCCTCGTCTGATATGACCATACTTTGATCTTGTAATCGTCTCCACCAGAAACGAAGAGAGGTTGGGTCTTGTGAAAATCGATTCCTCGTACTGGCCCATCATGCTCTTCAAACCGGTCGATGAGTGTGCCCATGCGGTAGTCCCATAGTTGAATTGTGGAGGAATGGAGGGACACAAGGATCCAGGGTCTGTGAAACGATTGATTAACGAGAGAGTGAAATGACACAGCACAAAACTACCTCTTGGGATGGAAAGCTATGCCCTTAGCTCTGGAGGATTTTGACTCGAACTACGCGTCAATCAGTACCATAAGACAGGCTATTATGATCATCCATAACGTACCTTTGTGAGCATACTTGGGGAGGTCGACATTGTGGGGAACAGAAAGCTGCAGCCGCAGCATCAGCAAATGGTGTCCAAACCAGTCGTATTTAGTGTGAGGTTTCAGGAGGCACACAGCGGCTGGAAATATAATGTTATCGACTGTGCAACATGGGCTTGCATAGACTCCTTCGAAGGGCCAGGTAGACATTGTTAAACCGCACTGTGGAATTTTTGGTTCAACGGCTCCGCGGTGTTGCTTTGCCAAGGCTGACACTTCGCTTTGAAGCGGCATCGCTCCGTGGGAACCAGCGTTGTTGACATGGTGGCATGAAACAACCCATCCACTGAGTAATACCCCTCCGATGTGCATTTGGATGTCCACAGACCTTTGCGCGTGAAGAAGTGTGACGAGGTATCCGCTTCTCGTTCACAAGCCATGCCCCTACTCAGCGGGCGTCTCTTCGTTGTTTTGCAGTCATCTCGGAGCAACGCGAGATTGAGTGCCTGCTCACTGAGGCTAAACGGAGCAGACGGTGCGCTTGATCTGAATCGAACAGACCAGGTTCTGGTTCTTGATTGAGGCCCACTACGTTCACGCCTATGATGAGTATCTACCAACCGTATAGGGACCCGTGTATGATTGAATGCGGGTAGGGATGTTTTGGCTACAATATGGACCACCCCCGTCCATCCTATCAGAAGCTAAATCACGTCCACATGTCCTCCGAATTGCTTATTCAAGAAATTCCGGACGATGAGATTCGCTATGATGCAGACGTCGAGGTTCTGAGGCCGGACGCATATGAGGAGCCTGACTCTGAAAGAAGTGAAGCTGCAAGTTCAACTAAGAGTGAGGGACACCGGGACAATGAGCTTGTTAAGCACATGAAGTCCTTAAGCTGCAACACGGATTCTCAGCTTCACTCTAATGAGGAAGGTTCGCGTGCTGGTCGCAAACGCAGATCAAAGGACGCATTTGGGGCAGCAGCTACTCAAATATCTAACGCGCTCTCAGGCAACCAGATAGAAGTCACCGAAGTTCCGGACGATGGAGACAAAGGACCATCGGCGAAGAGAACGCGGCGCAGAAGTCGGAGGTCTAAAATTGCAGATGGACTGTGCCGTCAGGCACCTGGCAGCGAGTCTGAACCCCGGGCGAACGAAGACGGCAATGGAGATTCAAGAATTTCCCCGAATGAGTCTGCCGCATTTGAATCTTCACCACGTGAACACCCAGATGAGGCTATGGACATTGATTGAGGCCACCTTCGCCCCTGCTGGGCTGTGTTACTCCTTGTGTCCCCATTTCTGGAAGAACTCGGATCTTTCCCGGATTTCTATCCGAAAAAGGTCACGTGAGGGCAACAAACTGTCACCGTGCAATTGCACCTAGCAGGATGAATATTCGACAACAAAAATTACATCCTGTACGACTGACTACCATCTCAGAAGTGGGCTGGTAAGGCACTCAACAAGATCTCCACCTGAACATCTAGGTTGATAAACATGGGGCTGCACGAATCTATCTCTGCCTCGTTGTTTTCTTTGTACCAAACAGAGGGCGTCAGGGGCTCAGTTAGTAGGTGTAAGCTGAGGATAGTTGGGACCGTCGTCCAGGAAGAGAATAACACTTACTCATAGTCCTTTGAAAGGAGTCCTATCAATGGAAACTGGACCACTACCGGAAAAACTCGGTTAAGAATTCGTGAATAGCACTTAACTTGCACACTAAGGGTCCTCATCTTTGCTCGTTTTTAGCTCTCTTGCTCTGTGTTTTCGACTGGTCCGATCTATCGATCCCAAGCTGTGATATAAGACAGTTCCATTTGACGCGTTCCTGACGTAAGCGCACTTGTACCTGGCACTATGACGTAGATAGCCGCTACTGCATCGCGAATCGCAAAATCCGGGGCAAGCTTCGATCCCATACGAATCTGCCCTGGTCTTCCTTACTCCGTCGCAGTTTGAGACCATAAGACAGTAAGCACAGTGCTGCTCAGGTTTTGCCGTCTCCAGACGATGGCAGGAACTCGTTCTTCTTCTCGTCTTGCAGCACAAAGCTCTAGCCCTTCTTCATCTCCAAGAAAAACGTCATCACCGAAAGGGACCGCGGGCACGAAGCGCAAGCAAGACTCGGACACCTCACCCACAACAAAGCGAGGCAAGACAGCAGGCAAGAAAAAGCAAAAGACGCTTGAAGAAATGGTCGGATCGTAAGAATTTACGTGTCCTCCTTGACTTGCTGTGTTGACGCTAGGGCAGCAATGAAGCCGCCCCAGCCGATAAGAATGGCAACAGTGTCGGGAACGGGCCTTCGAAATCGCCAGTGGCCAATGAGGATACCAATACCAAAGGATTTGACGGCGCAATCAAACCCAATACGACCGAGTTAGATAGCAGCAAGGATATCAAAATGAACGATGGAGAAGTGCGTGCCGAATCGGAAGGCGACACTTCGAAAATGGATGACACGGGCAAAGTCGTGGCGAAAGACTCCAAGCCGGACAAATTTGGGGAGCCCGTCAATGGTGCTGTGGAATCTACCGAGCGTGAGGACGAAACTCCAGCCAGCATACTCGAGAAGGGCATTATCTATTTCTTTTTCCGTGGAAGAGTTGGCATCGACGATCCATCCGACGTGAACGATATCGCTCGCAGCTATATGGTCTTGCGCCCACTTCCACATGGAGCCAAGCTAGGCGAGGGGGAAATCGGTGATGCCGGAAACTGTCGGTTGCTTGCTTTGCCAAAGAAGGTTTTGCCAGTCAGTGGGAAAGACCGATTCATGGTGTTTGTCGAGAACACCAAGATGTCTTTTAAGGGTCTGAGAGATACCTTCTTGTCAGCTTCAGATTACGAAACAAAGACCGCAGGCACGCGGCACACCCCTGCAGCTACACCGGTAGGCGAAGGAGTTTACGCAGTCACAACCACTGGTCGAGAGTCACATTTGGCTTATATTCTCACCATACCTGCAGAGCTGAGTGAGGTACAGCAAGACATAGGACTCCGTGAAAGAGGTAGCTTCATAACGAGCACCAAAAATCCCAAGTACCCTGGTCCCGCTAATGCCAGCCTTCCAAAAGGCCCTGATTTCCCGAAAGAGTAAGTCAGGTCACTCATAAGAGGTCTAACGCAACTTACAATGTCTAGAATCCTCGACGAATTCAGAAGCTTGAGATGGATGCCTCTGCAACCAAAGCACCTCGACTACGGAAACGCGCAAATCCTGATCATTGGCGAAGGGCAAGGAAGTGTTGATAAAGCGACACAGCCGCAAGCCCAGGATGAAAAGTTGGGCAAGGAGAAGCCCGTCGAGGAGATGGAAAAACTGGAAGGCGAGGATGAAATACGAGTCAAACATCTGAAAGGTGTGGAATATTCCCTAGTGAGCCTCTACCGTTTCTGACTCGCTGCTGACAAATTCAAGGTGATGATGCTGTCTTTGCCGATCTCCATATCAGCTCAAAGGAGTATCCCAAGGTTCAAACCACGTGGTAGTACTCACAAAAGTTGCGGTAATCCCACAAGGACAACATAGGCATTGCTCAAAGCTTCCATCCCGGTCCTCTTCCGGCGCTTCTTCTATCAAACTCTCCTCATTGTACTGGTATTACCATTTTCAACTCACTTTTTAGATATCCGCTGCGGTCGCATCTCAGATTTCGCAATTCTACTTGTTCTGCGAACAAAAGCTCATGGCCTAAATGCCGTCCTCTATGGTCATTGCCAAATGCTCGTCTCGGACCATTATTTCTCCCTTTCATGTGCGTATCTATTGCTTCTTCCTGAGAACATCAGCCTAAAACATGCGCTTTCTATCTTATTCGCTGCATAGTCAACCGTTTAGACCTGAGACTTCACATTCCAACAGTGCTGTGGTCACTGGCCCCTGCTCCTGCTTCCACACCTCGTTAATGACCGTTTCGAGAAGATCAGTCACCCTTTGTTTTTAGCCCTAACAGCTCGCACATACACTGGCCATCTGATCTTGAGCAAGAAATCTTGGTTCCTAAGGCGCAAGCATGTGGAAGTGGGTTAACCTAGATTTCTATGTCCTAACACCCACGCGGTAAGAGATGAAGAAATGGCAGTAAGTTAAGATGAAGATACCTATCTTCTGAAGGAAATTGTGCTCTCGATATCTGGGACGTGCTAATTAGTATTGATAGCACGATATTTGAACTCCCCAAAAACATCTATTCCCAACTCTTTATTCTGCTCTGAGAGAGCGACAACAAGCTTCGTGCCTGTCATTTCCACGAAGCAAAGAACATCAAGACTATCAGTTAGATACACCATAGCAAATCTGCGGTGGGCTTTGAACTAAGCTCTTAGCATGAAGCTTCAAATATTGAGATCTCCAGCTTAGCGAGCTACTCATTTGCTTCTTGTTGATGCTCCTCGTGTTCATCTTCCTGCTTCCCACCTTCTTGCTCATCATCTATCTGCTCGTCTTCCTACTCATCATCTTGCGAAGCCAAACGATTCCGAAGACGAATCTTCCGAGAATGAGCCTTCCGACAACGAATCCTCCTCCGAAATTTCCGGTGTATTGCCCGCAGTGTGACGGGGAAGTGCTTCTCTCTCGTCTACATTGGATTCACAATCTTTTACCTTCTGATCCTCTAGCTCCTGGTTCACTTTCAAGAGGTCCTCTTCAATATCAAGTATGGTTTCCTAGTAGGAGATCAGCACAATTTCCGTTCCCCGCTAATGCTGCCACTTACCTGAGATCGAGTGATCGCAGACTTTGTGCCTGGCTTTGCTAACCTCATCAGCACTCCCAACCAGGATGGTTTGTCCACTACATTAATAAGCTTCACCTTCACAGCGTCTTCCACATCCCAGTATCTTGTCGGAGGCTCCTCAACTAGCACGTTCAAGTCGGTCGCTTCAGCGATTCCCTTAGCGTAAAGCAGACAGCTTCGTCGCATACGTATCAAGATGAGTGTCTTATCGTTCCGCTCCGCTGGCAGTATCGGAGACTCTGACCCTGGTTCTTCGTCTTCGTCCCCGACCTCGTACAATTTGATGTTGCCAGCCCTTCATTTGAGTGCCACTCTATGATCCTGTTCATCATTATACTTGTCATAGTGGGTGTACAATTTGAGACTTTGTAGATTGTCGAGACCTAACTCCGATATCGTGAGCGTTAGATTTGACACAATTTGCTCAGGACCAAAGCAGTTTGGCGGTCCGTATGCACCATCTCTCGTGTGCTCGAATCTGATCTTCCGAAGCAGCTCATGATGTCAATGTGAGAGAGTATAGTCGACTGCCGCTATCGAAGTTCGGAACATTTGTTAGCAGATTGCTAACTCGAAAATGCGGAAGAACTCCGGCATCGACTCCTCGTACAGCTGCTCACTCACCTCGTAGATAGCCCATTTTATTGATGGACGTAGCGGATGGCAAATACTTTTCTTAAGATAGAGTCCTGTATCGTACCATTCCAGAGCCGACCATGCCTCTTCTTCTGTGAAAGTAGTCAAACAATCTGAACACGCGCCGGTAGATCTACTTCCAGAGGTAAGTCAAGAAACCGGAAGGGCCCAGTGAATTGGAGATCGTACGGTCATTTGAATGGTAGGTCACGATCCTGGGCTGGTACCAAGTCCCGGTCGGCGAATCGACGATTGCGTTGACCATCAGTCAGATCACGCGCTTCAGCATCCATTCTTGCGTTGTATGCAGCAAGCGCTTCCCTTTCGCTTCCCGTCGGTAGTTCCGGGCAGTAAATAGTCATTTTTCTTTCGATAGACAGCGAATCTGCTCTTAGCAAACTTCTTGATATGTTTGATGGGACCCCGAGTAGTCGTTTAGCAGTCGAGAAGTCCTCGTGGGGCCAAGTGGTGGTTATATGACCTTGGGGCATCGAAGGACAAGGACAGAGCACCCATCAAAATCCGGATTGCTTCCATCTTTGCGAGTGCTGCAAGCGGACGAAATAGATGTCTGCACTGTGAAAGTTTCATGCCAGTTGCTTGAGCGCGGACCACTTCGATTTTCCTGAAGCGGATATCTGATGAATGAGTGTGTGCAGGCCAAGGAGGACCTACAACAATATCCTTTGTTGGTAGATGTTACTCAGCACCACAGATATTTGCGAAAGAAAAGCACGAAGTGAGAGCAGTCGGACGATGCGTCTCTGGACAGATTTTGGGAACTCTTTTTTGCAAGAATAGTTGAGATTGAGCATGAGATTCTTGACCAACTCCTGAAATGCCAAGGGCGCCATGCTCCCAGATCCGTGCGCCCTCTAATGGTATATAGTACGTCATCCAGCATTCTTGACAAACCCTCATATCTGCGCAAGTATTCTCCTACCCACATCTCCCATCCCCCCACCCATCCTTCCACCTCTCCTTCCACAAACCACAATCAAAATGCCCCTTCCCCAACTTCCTATTAACCTCATTGTGCGCCCTGCACATCCATAAACCAAATTCCTCTCTCCCCTTCACCCTTGGCTCATTCTCCGGCTTCGCCATCCAATCCTGAAAGTCCTCCGCGCAGACCCAGCAGGGGTATAGCTCCGAGAAGAGAGACAGGAATTGTCGAGTCTTGGTCTGTAGAGGAGCAGGAGCGGAGGAGGGGTAGGTGGCTGTCATGGAGTGGAGGAGTGTCCAAGTTGAGCGGCCTAATTCCTCGACGTCGGGGGGGCAGTCGCGGGGAGGGATTGCGGCTGGTGTTGGGTGGGCGGGGACGAGGTTTGCGATTTGATTAGGGCGGCCCAGGATGCGAAGGGGGTGCAGGTGCGGCAACTTAGATAGTAAGAGTCAGCGCGTCACGATCTCTTAGGGAAGCAAAGTGGGAAACCAACGGTTTTCCATCCTTTCCTAGAACGACGCCTTTGGGCAGCTTTTTGGGCGCCCCAGATGACCCGGAAGCGGATTGTGTTGTTGTGGTAGCGGGTTCTTCGGAGGATCCTTCTGCCATCCTAGAAGACTACTGTCGGATCCTTATCGTCTTCTGAAATGGATGCAACAACCCTCGCCCAGAAACGCCTGAGGTGACAATTTATAAGTTTTCGTCGGCGCACCTTCCGTCCTGATCTGGACAGTTCGATTTAAGCTTTCCGCTAGAACTTTAGTTTACGAGCCTGCGGGGAAGATCTTCGGCAATTCAAGAATCCTCGGTCTTTCGAGTCTTCGACGCGTCCTCAACATCTTCAAGGACCAGAAGACGCGCGAAAGGCCCCAAGGCTGCACCAGTGAAAGGCTCCGCTTCTCACTCAACTTTGAGCAGCTAGCGAACAAAAGTAGAAGCAGAATCGATCCAGCATGTCCGACTCAGAACTCTCCGACGCGCCCTCTCCCTCAATTCCACCGGACTCGGAACTGGTGCAAGCGCTGCGAAACAAGGTTCGAGACGCCTTGAAAGCGGGAACAGATGACGCGTCAGTTACCGTTTCGTCAATGCGCAAAGCTGCTGAGGAGGCACTGGGGCTGGAAGCTGGGTTCTACAAGAAGAATGAGAGGTGGAAGGAGGAGAGTAAGAGGATTGTGCATGAGGCTTTTGTATGTAGTTGCTTTGAAATAAGCGGCTGTTGGAGACTAGCTGAATCTGTTTGTTCAGGACGAACATGGAGCTGATGCAAGCTCTCCGATCAAAGCAGAATCGCAACCCGCAAAGACCTTGGTGACATCGAAACCTCCTGCTTCCAAGAAAAGAGCGTCCCCAGACGGTGAAAATGGTGCAGTAAAAAAGCGAAGAAAAACCAAACCTGCACTGAGCTCTGAGGAGGCACTCTCGTCACCACCCGGCGGGTTGAGCGAAGTAGAACAGGACAAGCCCTCCCTAAGACCGAACCCCAAGAAAAAGACAAAGAGTTCTACTGCACCAACTCAGCCTACGAAGCCAAAGAAGAATCGGGAATCCGTTCCGAGAGCGTCGGAAAGCGAGCTCTCTGACGCGCCTGCCGAGCCAACCAAGACACAGAATGCCGAGGCATCCGACAGTGAGCTTTCGGTTCTAATCGACTCGGAAGCTCCACCCAAAAGGGAAAAAAGGAAAAGCTCCACAACCGCGCCCGGAAAGCGAGGCAGAAAGCCATCCTCAGCCCCGAAAACCAAGACAGATACTGACGTAGAACCCGACGCAGCCGAAATAAAGCGCCTCCAAGGTTGGCTAGTCAAATGCGGTATGCGCAAGCTCTGGGGCAAAGAGCTCAAGCCGTACGAGAGCCCCAAAGCCAAGATAAAGCATCTGAAGGACATGCTGGCCGACGCAGGCATGGCAGGGAGATACTCGCTTGAGAAGGCGAACCAGATCAAGGAGGAGAGGGAACTCCAGGCTGATATTGAGGCTGTGAAGGAGGGTGCCGAGAGGTGGGGGAAGGAGAAGAACGCTGAGGAGGAAGAGGTGGATGTTGATGGGAGGACGAAGCCGAAGAGGAGGCTCGTTAGGGGCGTCCAGGCGAAGGTGCTGGATTTTCTTAGTAGTGATGAGGGAGAGGAGACGGATTGAGCTCACTCCGTTTATCCTGAGCCCTCTGCGTACAAAGCCGCGAGATGTAATCATCGCAATACATCACAGAGCGTTCATCCGTTGCCGCCTTACAAGCGAGTCATCCTCCAGGAGACAATGAAGCCAAGTCCTCATTTGACACCCTTTGACCCACTCCCACTCATTCGCTGAGCCATCAGACTGAACACAGCAATAGATGAAATAAACAAGACGAGGTTGTAGAACTGATTGGTTAGAGCTTGATCAGCTAGGCTATCTAATAACAGATATAGAAAAATGCAGTTTGCGAACGGTGTATACTCACCGCATTTCGAGAGTATTCATTCTCCTCTGCTTCGGTGCGGGCTTCGACGAACAGACGGCGTAGATTGGGGAGGGCCATTGACTAGGTAGAAAACATCTGCGTGGAAGGACAATTGCTAATTCAGGGGTGATCAGCAATATGGAGAATGAATACGTTATGCTTAGAGAAGGAGACGTATGTTGATTGTCGACGGACATCGATTCGGGGCACGTATTTTGGCATTGAATATCTTGGCAACTTTGGCTTACCTAAGGCTGGGGAGTTTAGTAAAGAGTAAACTACCTAGTTCTCTTCGAACACAAGGAAGATGGGCGTCTGTCGCAACAACTTGCTTCAACGTGCCTGGAGGCAGCATACAGTTAAGCAATCGCGAAGTTACGCACCTTGCAATGCGCCCGGTTGATGATCGTTACCCGGGCGGCACAGCCTGCGAGCATTCATAGAGTTTTCAGTATCTGCGGCTGAGCACGATGAGTTCTTCGCTACTGCTCTGAATATTTTTGTCAATTGATTGTTCCTCTTTTCTACTAGTCAAACTAGCTCAGAGTCCCAGAAGAAGCATATTCGTAAAGGCCCCCTTGCTACATTGGTACGAAGCCCAAGTGTCTGAATTGCTCCAGGACTCATTTCGTTGCAATTGACAAGAACATACCGACTATCGCTTCAGGTAATCTACGAGAGTGGGCGGACCGCAATAAGAATCTGTCTAATGATCAGGTATTATCTCAGTTCGAAAAGCGTACTGCAGACTCGATCAAGCAGCGTGATAAGGCTGAGGGATTCTGAATATTGAGTGTACGTTCGGAGTGAAATAAAGCGGCGTGCAGATGGGTTTGAGAGAGTGACCTATCGAGCATTTGGCCTGTAAAGTTGGACTGTCGTGGTGAGGTGGTCCCTGTGACGGTTGATCAATCCTATTGCCCTTTGCATTATGTACCAGCCAACAGCCCTCCGAGAGGGCGATGGCGGACAGTGTCCTATGTAGCGATGCATCGAGAATGAATCACACGGGCTCCAGTTCATTGCTGTGCTGTGTCATGACTGTGTAGCCAGCGCAGCTTTATAAGCTTGGGGTGAGGACTCAAGCTTTATGTATGTCATACAATAAGGTGGTCGAAATGAAGCCACGCGGGCGAACAGGAAGGATTATGTAATCAGTACTTCGATGCAAACAACATCTTTCTTTTGTGGCGATCTTGGCACGGCCCCTTCAGGCATAGTAGACGTATTTTATCTTGGTAATTTTAGATAATTTCTCTATTATTTCATTCAAACGTTAAATTGTCGGCACTATCCTACCGCACAATCATGTCTAGAGACCACATATATAAGCAAGCCTCATAAAATAAAAAATACAAATAGAAACATACAAAAACAACTATGTTAAGGTCGACATGACTGAGATTCGAACTCAGGCCTCCGAAGAGACAAGCTTTTTCGCAACCACAGTAAGTAGAGTAGCAGGCTTGCGTGTTAACCACTCCACCATCATGCCGTTTCGAAACAACATTTACTAATTTTTTTACTTATTATTTTTTGATGAATAAGCAGCAAGTGGACTCTGGCGGCTTGAAAGCCGGCAGAATGTGGTCCCTGCAAGCCTATCCGGAGTTCTTAGGCCGTTCTTAGGCCGTGCTTAGGCGTGCTTAGGCCAGCTCAGGATAACTTAGGATAACTCAGGACAACTCAGGCCTAGGTCCGCACAGCGTAGGGCTACTTATTTACCGCTCAGGCTGTAGTTACGTATGCTATATTAAATGAAGTAGACACTCAGGCATCCCGATTCTAGACATCCCGATTCTAGACACCTAGGCCCACCAGGTCTGAGTTCTGACCTCCTCATCTGGAAGTTGAACAAAGTCAATATAGCAGAACGGCCAGTCTTAGTCAAGAAAATGGATAAGAGATTAGAGCACCGGCGCACAAGAGCGTAGTACCTAAGCAAAATAGAGGGTGAGTAAAGGGTGAGCCGCAGGTGATTAGCGCCTGAGTAAAGCAGCGGGAGGTTACTAACGCGATAGGAAAGGAAGAGACTTTATTGTTGGACAGTTTACGTGACTTATTTACATGGTGAGAACCTGCGGTTCCTTCACCTGTCACGCTTGACTACTTGCCTTCTCGGATACTCCTTTCGTTTGGCTCTGTGCTATAGTCGATTACTCCATGGCATAGCCTTCGAATCGGGTGGTGTGTCAGCGTTGGTGACTACCGACTTTCCATCAATTCTCACTCCGAGGCGCGGCTTTCGTCGCTGCTGAAACTTAGACCAGCAACATGGCGGTCAATAGAATGAGAAATGCCTTTGCGGCTCCGAAGAAGGGCGAGACGTTTGAGCTGCGAGCGGGACTTGTGTACGTTCCAACAAATCAGCCTTTCGCGCAAGTATTGACGCCTTGCACAGCTCTCAATATGCCTACGAAAGGTAGTACCACCACCTCTCCCGACGAAAGCTTCTCTAACTCGTTATGAAGGAAGGAGTCAATACAAAAGACCATTATGGCTATGACGCTTGGCAAGGACGTGTCTGCACTATTCCCAGACGTTCTCAAGAACATAGCCACTGCAGACTTAGACCAGAAGAAGCTTGTATACCTCTATCTGATGTAAGAAGATGCGATGTGCTGGGTTTGTATCTTTGTTTGACCAAGAGCTAGGAACTACGCCAAATCCCACCCAGACCTATGCATTCTTGCGGTGAATACCTTCGTTCAAGACTCTGAAGATCCGAACCCACTTATCAGAGCATTAGCAATACGAACAATGGGCTGTATCAGGGTGGATAAGATGGTAGATTATATGGAAGAGCCATTACGGAAAACTCTCCGGGACGAATCGCCATATGTGCGAAAAACAGCTGCGATCTGCGTTGCTAAATTATTTGACCTGAATGCTCC
>JAABUK010003705.1_pt1 | contig 25542 bp, 40 predicted proteins | sample 5559141 | NCBI WGS metagenome assembly JAABUK01 (sample SAMN10711869, study PRJNA513367) | rock metagenome | isolation source: Antarctica rocks | place: Antarctica: Victoria Land, Pudding Butte nord | collected 2016-01-03 | reverse complement strand
CACACACACACACACACACACACATGGACATGGTTTGGAAATATGTTGAGACAAGGTCAATGATGTTGTGTGCATCTGCCACAAGCAGGAAGCGTTTCATCACTGAAACATCATTGTGCATCTCTACTTGCATATTCACATCTGATTGTAGCATCTGTCGAGTGTGCCTGACTCCCTCATGCACGTAGACTCTAGTAATTCATTGGGGGAGGATGGTTTGCAGCTTCTGTCCAAGAGGTGATGTCAATAACTGGTCGCCATGCAGGTACCACAGCAGCAGCCCTACCAGTCAGTAGCTTGGCATAGCAGGCAATGTCAGGCTTGATGCCCAGCATCCCAGCAGCTGACAAGTGTCCCAATCGCCAGATGCCGCTGAAGACCTCATCCAGTATAACAGGGATGTTGTGCTCCTGGCAGTGCTGTGCCATAGCTCGCTGGAAGGCGGGGTCTATCATCACCATCCCCCCTGCACCCTGCACAATTCCATTCCTCATTAACACCTTACAGGCTGGGGCGTGGAGCCAGTTGCAATCCATCAGACATCTTCTGGCTTGAAAGCAAAAGGCACAGGATGCTTGAGCGCATTACAAAACAGCCTGATGCTCACTCAGGCTTGAGGGAATTGTAGAGAACATCAATGCAAGGTCGACGTTAAAGCTGTATCACAGCTTACTGTCGGATGGCATATGGCAATTGCCACTGCTGCCATCAACCTCCAAACAACATGGGGCAGTACATTGCTGAAAACCCAGCCAAACACAAGGCACAAGCAAGGCAGAGCTGGTTGACATACTTTGAAACACAATGCTGCAGCATCGAATTGCCAGCTGCCACATATCCTGTTGTAAGGGAGTCAACCCAATTGCCAGCTTTTGAAGCAACAACAATCTCAGCTTTGATTGTGTCAAGTGACAGGGTTTTGTGGCATGACAGCTTGATAAAGTGTGTAACACTCATCACGCATGCATGTCTTATGGCCAGCACTTGCTGCACAAAGAAGAGGCAAGACCCTCAACACACAAAGACAGGGCCTCAGCTGCTCAGACAATTCAGACAACTGATGGATCACCTGTAGCACTGGTTCCATAATGCAAGCTGCAATGCGTACTGGACGCCCAGCTTCATATTGCTGCCAGTGTGATGCAATGTAAGCAGCATAGGCATCCTGCACATCCTGTCGCTGACCAAAGACCCCTTCCCGTCTGGGAAAGATGAGCTGCACATGATCCATCTGATTGCCTGCATGGCGCTTCACAAAATCCCAGATCTTGCTTGGGATGCTGATCTGCCACTGTCCTTGTGTCAGGCCGACAGTTGGCGGCTGCAGAAACAACCCACGTGACTGGAACCTGCAAAAGAATATTCAATGGCTTCAAAATCAAGCTCATATGCAAACTCAAACCCAGCCAACATTTCTGAATGACATACTCTAGCTTGAGTCATGTGCACCACCCTATTTATGTCAATTTACAGTTGTCCATTTGACCCATGATCTTGCAAAATTTGCAGGTGTCTCGCCCAGCCAGTGGCGCTTTGACGTAGCTTGCAGGAAATGAGAAAAACAAATTGACTAGCAGCAGGAGGCTCAACAGAAACAGAACCTACCAGGGGGTCTGATCATCGTTATTGTATGGAGTCTCAGCAACAGCATCCATGGCTCCCAAGGTGTCACCATGGTAGCCATTTGTCAGCCCAATCACATGCAGCTCAGTGTGTGAGTCACATGCAGCCTGAGATTGAGTTAATGTCCCAGGGTCTGATGGGCTCCTTGCAAAGATGATTCCTGGCCGGTCGTGCTTGTATTTGCGCATTGCCATCTTGATTGCAACCTCGATGGCGGTCGACCTGCAGAAATAACATAATGTCAACTGTGCATGGAGGCTGCATCATTATATTGCCAGGGTGCGGGGCAGTCTTCATGATTGCAACATGAAATTCCACATGCCAGCTTCTGATTTGCAAGATAAATGTTTTTTGTCATCTCCGCGGACCGTGCTAATTGTTTCTGTGTCATTCCAGTTCCTAAAAGTGTTTACGAACATATAAGACCAGCAACAGGTCTCACGTACATAGTCAGAGCAGCATGTCACAGCACATTCTGACATGCACATGTGTTGCTGAGGCATCAGGCTGCAATGCAAAATCAGTCACAAGTGCACACTCAAAAGCTCCCAGAATCATCCTTGCAAATGTCGTTACATATCGCTTGTTGAAGCAGTGCCTGTCTTAACAGCTTGTAAAATGCACTGTCCAATGGCTGCTTCCAAACAAGCAATGTTGCACCGGGAGTTATGCTTGCAGACCCTGTTTCCCAACAAGCAAGTTTGCAACAGGAAGTCGCAGTTGCATGCCCGACACTACTCCATGCAATTGAACCCCCACACACAGCTCCCATTCGAAGTTGCAAATTCTGCCAGACACTGCTGCAGCTCCGGTTTGCAGCAACACAACAGGAACTTGCAATGACTGGAGCCAGAGCCATACCCATTGTCAGAGAAGAAGACTTTGCCAGCCCAGCCCTGACCTACGCCGTCCAGCAGCTTCTGAGCCAGGTGCAGAGCAGGCTGGTGGGTGTTCTCGGGGAAGATGACATGCCCATACCTGCCTGCTGCATATGCCATGCTGCTCACCAATTTTGGCTGCAGCTCTGCACTTACGCCCTGAACAGGCATGCACACATGAGTTTCAGTAATTTGTCTTCTCACACATCTGCAATTAGTGGCGCTGATTTGCTTGCACTGCCAACTGTGTGCAACACTTCTTGCTGTGTTGCTGCAATTCAAAGCTGCAGCAGCGTCTGGCAGAACCTGCGGTCCCAAATGGGAGCTGTGTGAGTGAGGATACATGCGGTTCCAAAAGAGAGCTGTGTGTGTGAGGATATGGGTGCAAGGAGCTGCAGTCATGCAACACTACATGCAAAACTTCACTGCAAGGAAGTGTTGCAAAGATGCTTCACTCTAACTGTCTTTGGCATCCATACCCTGACAATACCACCTGCCCTGACTATACATGCATCAGAGGTTGCCAATCTCCAGGGAATCATAGCGCACGCAAACCATACATCTAATCTCTGCGTCTTGTACGACCAACAGGCATGGCCTAAGCAGGTTATGCCCGGCATAAGAACAACAGCAGACTCAGAGAAGAAGCAGTGTTACCTGTGTCCACCAACTGGCACATGCATCGTACTGCATCTGCAACTGAGCAGCAGTGTCACTCTTGCTGCCTGGTTGGTACACTGCAAAGGACTCCCCACATCTGGAGTCAATGACAGTGACGCTGTCTTGGAGCACTGTGGAATGCTGGGTGAAAGGCCACCAGAAGTTCTTCTTCGCTGCTGACTGGGCTTCATCCAGGAGGGTCACTGCATCACACATGAGCAGTGCTCTCGTATCCCTTGATGAGCAAAAACACAGTAAACCTTGACATGCTGTCATTCACAACAGCACATAACGGTCCTAGCTGGGTCACAATAGGAGTGCATGTTCTGCTCACTTTGCCGTTGCGTAAAATGGGGAATACACCCAAGGAAAACAAAGTAAAAAGGGCGCAGCGCCAGAGATACAGTGCTGAGTCTTTGGGTTGCCAACAAAAACATGCTCTTTTGGGACGCACAGTTTGCATCTGCAGGCATGCAGCCAATTTTTGCCCTCCATAGCAGCAGCACTTACTGTGCATTCAAAAGACAAGTGTGCTACTGTAGTACCAGACACAGCAACTGTCTGTGCAGCTACAGCATTCATTGAGTATGGTGTGACATATGCATGAGACAAATGCTGACTAAGCAAAGGCTTAGGAAAATAAGACCCAGGGCCATGTGAAGGCGAGCATGTCAATGTCAGAGGTGGTCACACACCGCGTCACAGATAATCGCACAGTGTCACAGATGGTTTTACGGTGTCACATATGGTCTTACAGTGCCACAGATCATGAAGGGAAGAGCTCACTTCGTTGTTGGTGCCGCCTCACAAGCTGAGCAAGAAGGGCATCAAAGGCTGGGGCACAGTTCTGCAGCCATTCCTGCAATGCGCCATCCAATGCTGTCCTGTTCCTGCAACATGTGTCACTTGCAGAGTTATGCACTTGCACATTGTACAGACGTTTGATGTTGCAGCTACTGTGTGATTGCATGCTGTACAGACAGCTCATCCTGTGTGCATTACTTGTATGGCAGCATAACTGCATGCTGTGTATATGATGTGATATTCAAGCGCAAAACGGCTGTGACCTGTCGCAACATCCTGTTGGGGAGAAAGGCTGACATTGTGATCTGTTGCAACATCGTTTTGCTGACATGCACTGAACAACGGCTGTACCAACGCACTTTTTCACTAGAAAGCATTGCATACAGACAGCTTGATACTGTGCAGTCAAGCAAAGCCAGTATGTGCTGCCTATTTCGCGCTGCGTGAACATTTGAAATGAGTTGTTGTGTGAAAAGACTTTTCCAACTAACTTTTGGTCTCCTAGCATATGCGTCTCAAGCTTTGTGTTGCACAACTGCACAGCTTGCAAGGTCATGACAACCTTGCACACAGCTTGTCAATGCTTGCAAGCTGATATTGTTCAACACCAGCCAGCGTCATGACTAAACAATTGACAGGACCTCGATCAAAAGCTTCTGACAAGGTGCCAATCTGTGCTACAGCGCGCAAAGCATGCTCAGGTAGTACAGTCAGACTTTGTCTAGACCCAACTACATGCAGCTAACAGATGCAGTGCGAAGCCCATCTGAAATACGCAGTGTGCATAAGAATACTGTAGAAAACGCTGTCAACTGTTATGCCTGGTGCAGTACGACAATGTTGAGGTGCGAGCAACTTACTTGTTGGCAGGCAGAGCAGGCAATGGGCGAGGAAGGACCACAACATCAGTGTCAGCCTCCACATTGGCCTGAATGGCATCCCTGTTGGGCCTTGCATGCGAACCTGCTGCTAGCACTATGACTGGGACATCATATCCTCGGGACCGTAGAGTCTCATATGCAGTCACACTGGTTGAGATGCCGCCCAGGCGTGCATCTCCAACCAAGATGGCAGGCAGACGTAGAGGGCGCCAACAGTCACACTACAGATGCACACACACACACATGTCACGAGCCTTTCAGCATGTTGATTGCCTGGGTCATTGCAACCTATGCCAGTAGAAGCCAGCTGACTGTATGGATTGATTGTATATATTCTATGCTGAGGGAAGCTAGCTGTTGGCGATGTGTGCTGAGCGACCATGAGCCTTGTACAGCTGGAGATTGCACAGGAACTTGAGGCATCCTGCAGACCTCTCAACAGCATGCAGAAATGGTATCAAGCTTTGGCTTGCATCCCTTTACTCAGGGGTATGTGACAGCAAGCTGGACCTAAGGTGAGCAACCGAACCAAGTTTGACAAACGTTGCCACATTAGCATCATTTGACCATGGGTTTGTTGCAAAACATCGCAACACATCTGCAATTGGATCATTGTGCAGCCTTCGCAGTGTTCAGCACTTTGTTGTCCTGGTTATCAGTACCGTCAAATCCACAAACATAGCTTCAGTCTCACATATCAGGTGTGACCATGCCATACATCATTATGTTCAGTGCTAGCGCATGCGGCCAACTAGCACTCTCCTGACTGTACTGACGCGTAACTGTGGCGCAAAAGGACAATGCAGCATGACCAGGAGACATAGTCTCACCTGCAATGACCCTGATGGGGCTGGGCTTGCAGGCCCTCCTGCCGTCTCAACAAACGTGATGCCTGGCAGATTGTGCTGATGACACAGATCAGCAGCATCATTCAGGCCTGCTAAGACAGCAGTGTGGAGCTGTGCATCTGTCACTGCATGTCCTGCATGGTGTAAGCATGTTCAAGCCATACCAATAATCAACAGACATTAGATTGAAGAATGGTGCATGCATTGGGTGATTTTATTCATGTGATTCCGATGCATGTTGCACTTTTGATTTAGGTTGCTTGCCTTCTGTTTGAGCTGCAACGTTTGGGCTCACAGGGTCTGTCCATGCAAACAGCGTCCTGGCTGTGTCATAGTTGTCTGCCCCTGAGGTGTCTGCACTGTGCAGGCTGTCCAATCGTGCTGCATGCGCACCAAGGCTTGGCGTTGCTCCACTAGCTAGAGCCTGAGCGTCAGCAGGCCCTTTTGTGCTAAGACACTTAGGTTTTATTCGCAGGTGCCCAAACGAGGCAGCTATTGGCCGACAGTCTTCAACCGTACCACAAGCCTCGCATCAGAATCTTCAGGAAACCCAGTTTGTACTGGCTTGATGAACGTCAACAGCCTCTGCAGGCACAGCTATATACACTCGTTCCGGTTTTCTGAGACACTGCTTGCACGCTATGTCACGCTGGCGTACATTACAGCGTTTCGTGGCGGCCGCAAGGCCAGCAGTTATCAACGTCTTGCCGACATCGGTATTGGCGCCCCAGATCATGTACACAGGCGTCGTTAGCGGAAGACATGTTGTGGAGCTGCTTGTTCGAACGTTGCATGCCCTTGCCGGGCCAGGACCTTGTGCAAGCTGGCGAACGAAACCAAGCGAAGTCTGCGACGACTCTCGCAGCAGGTGCTTGAGCATTGAAGTTCAACGCTATTGACGCCATCGCATGCACAATATGTCACGATGAGGGTGTAAATTGCTTAACCGTTTGCAACCGTTTGCGGATGACGGATTACAATCAATCAATCAATGTATTTAATGTCCTGGGGGGCAACTGGGACCCAACAGACAAGAAGTTCAGTTCAGTGAATTCATACAGACAAAATTTGCTTCCTACATGCAAAGCCTTCCCTAAGGAAACCACCACATGCATTTGGTTCACACAAAGTCGTAAAGTCTGCAATGGTACAACAGTGCTGCAGGAGGCCTAAATGCTGTGATCTGATATGGCTGTATGCTGGGCAATCAAACACAAAATGCTGCTCGTCCTCCACACAATCCAATGACTTGCACACTAAACATAGCCTATCTGTCCTATCTTACGCCACAAACTCGTGAGGCCACGGGGGTGCATGATTTGCACGTGCAGTTAAGGCGACAAGTTCTTCACGCGAGCCCAAGATGTACAGGCCCCCGCTGACGAAGGCCTCTGGGCTGCGCCCGTACGGCAACTTGGCTTGGGGTGTTGTCGATACTCAAGAGGGTTGCTTTCGGCCTTGACCGTGATCACAGTGGATACTTCTGTCACTGGTGACTCACGACAAAGCTTTCAGCGAGCGCAGGATATACAGTTGTTCAAGGTCAGTGATGCTACAGCTGTGCAGAATAGATGTTGCGGTCTTCAGCGACTCTGCGACTAGTGCTGACTTCTGCGACCAGTGCTGAAGTATCTGATAATGAATCAACGGGACCGGTTGCTGGCGCAGAGTCAGCTGGAAGGTTGCAGCTATTGTACATCAATGTTTGCATCGGACAGCCTTCCATGTGCTGGTCTTTCTCGTGATGGAGCACAGACGCGCTATTCGTTTCGCGACACTTCTCATACAAAGCACCCAGACTATCTATATCTGAGCGATAACCGTCCTCAGGTGACTTGAGCGATAAACAGGCCACATTGACCAAAGTGACAATGGCAGCAGGCATTCGCCAGCCGAAGAGAAACATCAAGCAGGAGGACTTGCTGCATCTACAGCAGTTTCCTCCCAGCCAATTTTCTGGAGCAAGTCAGATTGCTGCCCATCCCCTGAATGCTGAGTACAGTTTACCAGCATCAGAAGGTAGCCAGACTTGTGAAAAGTCAAAAAAAAGGCTTGGACGCCCTCTGAAATATGAGGAAGCTGCTGACAGTCCAAACATGACTGAGGCAGAGAAGCGCAAGCTGCGTCGGAGCACAGCCAACCGGGAGTCAGCGCGTAGGGTGCGAGACAGGCGGACACAGCATTCTGGCGTCTTGGAAGCAAAGGTCAGCTTGCACCACCACCTGCATAACAACTCAAACTGCTGATGTGTGGGGCCTGTTTCACACATATTGGTAGGTGGCCTTCCCACCAGGTTGTTGGTATTCAGCTTGTATGTCAGCTTGGTTTTGGCATTTGACACCTGCCAAATAGTGTGTGGATATTGGCAGGTTGCTGCTGTGGCTGCAACTCATGACCAGCTTGCTGAGCGGATTGCACGCGTGGAGGGTGAACGACATATGGCATCCTCATTGTGTCAGACTTTCCACAGCAGGCTGTCAGCTCTGCAGCAAACCAACAAGGATCTAGCTTTGGAAGTCATACACTTGCAACAATCTCTAGAACAGGTGCGATATGCTGTATTCCTGTGCTTGGTGTTGAAAGAGGGTATAGACACCAACAGGGTGTACATGCAGAGTTATGGCACACAGGGTCATCTTTTGCAGCATTAGATGGCCAACTAGCTTGGTGCTGCATTTGGGTACTACCATATAATGTCTTGAGATGCAATCTGCTGCCTCAGGGTGTTTCACTGATGGACGTCAAGAGCGACGCACACACGTCAGCAATTGGCAACGCCAAGTCTTGTGGGCAGGGTGTGGCATCAGCAGTGGAACAGAACATTGTGGGTTTGCCAGCAACCCAGCCAATCAGCAGGTATTTTGCGTGCTGATAGACACATCACCTGTGGTGCAGGGCAAGGGTCTGGTGCTGCCATGGCATGCATAGTGATGAGTGCAGGAAGTCAAAGGCCAGCATGCCCTGACTCTACCTACCATTTGTTGCTGGCAAGATGCACTACGCTATGTCCATACATCATAAGCCTGCTGTCAGCGTCAGGCATCTTGAGACAACTTTGATACAGTCTCTTACTGCGTCATCAGTTGATGTGTATTGCGCTGGCAGTGTGTTTGCGGCCATACAATGCATCTGCTGAACAGCATCTATTGGTCCCTCATAGCTCAGTTCTGCTCTGTTGCGCTGCAGCCCAGCCAACATGCTTGCACCTTCTTCAGTATGGCAGCAAAGGCAAGTGCAGCAGAGCAGCCAAGGCTCTTACCATTCCTCCCAGGACCACAGCCTCACCCCTTTCTCACCCTCGGCACTGCTGCTCTCCACCCCAGCTGGGGTCATCAAGGCCCCCATATCTGCCCATCCTGCCACACTTCAGCCCCTCGCCAGTCAGACAAAGAGTGACATGACAGTGCCAGTAGTCACCTCTATTGCTACAGGACCATCAGCGTTTGCATCTGGTACAGCAGACACAGCAGAGCCGCTGGATGTCATGCTGACCTTGCTGGACCCAGATGTGCCAGATGCAAGCATGCAGCGCCAGAGCAGTTTAACACTTATCCGAGGCCTTTCTGTCATGCTGGACCTGTTCTACAACCATGGCAAGGAAGGCCAAGCCATGAAAGCGTAGGTGGGCACAAGTGTCAACTCCATCCTGCCTGCTTGTCTGTCTTGTCACATGGCCACCAGGGCATGGTATGCTTACAGCTCCTTTTGGAACAACTTTTTTTGGCTGGACATCAGCGTACAGCTGCTTGCCTCTTTTCTTCTTGTCTGGGTGACAGTTATGGTAGGAGTGCATCTGCTGCAGTCCTATTTTGTGTCATCTCAGTGTTCAAGCCAGTCTCTTCTCTTCTATGTGGCATTTCACGGTAGGCGCGCATGCGTGTCATGTTCATGCCCTTCTCAGTGTGGCCTGCCCTAGGTCTCCGTGATCACCATCCTCTGCACGGCTCCCTTACCTGATGAGGGGTCAGAGGGCATGGCTGGCTTCCTGGCAGTGACGGGGCGGCCATGCTTTTCGTAGACATGGCTGTTAGCTTGTTCTGAACTTCAAGCTGTCTAGTACAGTTGGGTATAATCTGTGTGTATGCCTCTGCAGGATGACTTGTGCCCAGGGCGTGACTGGCATTCATTCTTCAGTGACCACCCGGGAAAGCTTGTGCAGAGGCGTTGAGACATTCCAGACGTAGGAAGTGGGCACAAGATGCTGTTTGAGAATGATATATACTCAATTTCAACATCATTTGGGAGTTTTGTACAGCAGGCAGCAAGAGGAGCTCGCACAGATGTTCTGCACACCAACAGCAACTGCTGCGCGTTCTTCTGAATGGGCACTGGAAAGTTGCACTGCCCAATTTGTGAAGATCACGCCTGTTCTGTAGGTGTGATTGCTCTGTTTGCTTCTCTTGCTGATAATTCTGCGCCCTCCGTTCCCTGAAGTTCTATGAAAGTGTTTTGAAAGCTTTTGCCATCCAGGAGCCTGCTTCAGCCTTTCAGGGAGTGTTCCCCTGGTTACATGGTGATGTTGGTGTTCCCAGCAAGCAACTGCGTCATAGTCATCTGTGTGACTTGGCTGTTTTGGTCATCAATGGTGTGCATTGCTGATTGTGTGTATGTGAGTGCTGCTGCTGAAAGTGCAATGCTTCCACTTTGGTCAAGAGTAAACGCTTAATCTGTTGTTCTGTCTGCATCTCAGTCTGCAGTGTCCCAGTGTGCATCAGTTCTGCTGTATCGCCCACAGAATGTCTATTCAGTTTTATAAACCACTTCAGAGGTTGCTTCTGATTGGATGTACAGTATCACAGAGCAAGCAGGGCTTGCCTTGCCCTCTTCAGTCTGACAGCTTTTTCTTCTGAGTGCCAACTACAGGTACCTCTACAGCCGTTGTACGCGTGTGTGCTGTACATTCCCTGCGCATTTCACCGTTGTTTGGTATACATGAGCACTGTAGACCTGTTTGTCCCCGGACGGGCTCATGATAGCTGCTAAGAACTTCAAGGTAACTCTGCTGGCTTCAAAAAGCCTACACTGGCAATTTGAGCCATCAATGCTATGTAGAACAGTTTTGCATAGCGCCAATGCACGTTTGGGGCCCGCATACAGCGTCAAGGCAACTTTTTTGCTGCTTAAGCGGTCCGCATACACAACACCCTGATACACTAGAGAGAGAAAAGGTGACAATGCTCAAGTCTGATCACATATAGAAGAAGACAAATGTCAAACCTGGAAGACATCAAGACAGTCTAGAACGAGCTTGAAAACTTGCGTATGATGCTGCTGTGCAAAAAAGGAGCTGATGGTGTTGGTGTCCGTGGAAACAAAGGAGCAAAGTGCAGCCTTCTTGTCCAGCTCTCCGCCTGGAGAGCTGGACAAAAATCATGTGCAGTTCAACAGCCACAGTACCACAACGCAATCATCAAAATCTTGACAGCCTGGATTTTACGGTTCAAATGGCATGATACGAAGGAGTCTTGCCCGTTGTCATCGGCACGGTCCAAGCCCTTGAGACCATTTTACCCGTGAGTCTCTCGCTGCTTCATCGTTGATTTTACAAGTCGAACGATGGGCTGTTGGTCAAGCTTGCTGCGTAATCGAAGTTGTATGGTTGTCACGAAAATGTAAGCACAGCTCCGACTTGCTGCCTTTCCATGCTAGCTCAAGATGCGCAGCAAAGGCCAACGGCTCATCACTCAGCTGTCCAAAGTACTCAATGGCAACGTTGGCTGAGCAACTCTGTCAACAGATTAGAGAGTGCCAATTTGTTGCGGACACTGCACCCTGTCAGCACGACCCTGTCCCCCGTGGAGGTATGCCCCAGTCGAACTTCTGGCAGAATTTTCAGTGGACATAGTCAGCTTTCTCATGTCCATTTGTTCACTTGCTCATGTCCATGCTGATTTCGCAGGTTGAGATTAGCCATGTCACTCTGAAGGAGTGGCATGATAGCATAGCTGACATCAGTGGGTCAGAGCACCTGGGCAATTCTCAGGTACAGCTTTTCCCAAGCAAATTCATGTCAACAGAGAGACAAGCAATTGTGAAACTGCATGTATCACTGCCACAGACCATTGCATGCAATGCAGGTCAGCATGAGACTGAAACTATTCAGCTTGAACGACTATATGGGCCTGTCCCAGCATCCAGCTATTTGCAAAGCAGCTGCTGAGGCTGCTACACATTGTGGCATGGGTAAGCTGCTCCATAACAGCTTTAGATCAGCATGTGTGCATCTAGCTATGACGCTGTGTACCTAGCTATGTCCCATGCTGTGGCCAAAGACAGCCAAGGAATCGTGCAAGTATGCTCTTCAGGTCCCAGGTCTTCTGCCCTAGTAGGAGGCTATACACAGATGCACCAAGAATTGGAAATATCTCTAGCTGCACTTAAGGGTACAGAAGATTGCCTGCTGTTCTCCTCGGGCTTCGCAGCAAATCTGGCTGTTGTGTCTGCTCTTTGTCAAGGTCCAGAAGCTGTCATCTTTTCTGATGAGCTAAACCATGCATCCATCATTGATGGCTGCCGGTTAGCCATCCGATCTCGGGGGGCGTTGCAGGTCTACAGGTAACACCGAGTCTGTTTGTTTCTCAGTCACACGTCCATGTTTGTACCTTGCAGACAACACACTGCTGCATGCAAGCAAACCACATGAATCATGACTGGCAGCCATGCTGCAGGAGCAATACCTACATGACATTCAACAAATCTCATCTGCACCTTAGTACAGATACACTTTGTTGCAGGTTGACACATATGCGCTGCGCATGTGTGTGTCTGGGCATGAAGCGTCATGTTTCTTTGTGAGCCTACATTTCTCAGCAGGCTCAGCAAAACGCCATGTATGCATGCCACAGCTGAAAGATAGCATGTGCTCTTGTGCTTTGACCCTACTGACACTGAAACCGCCTGCATGCCAATACCCTTCGATTAGCAGTGCCTTCAACTAGCAAACACAGGAAGCAACCTTGTGCAAGCTTTGCAACTTTGCTGCTCACAGGCATAACGACATGGCCCATCTCGAGCAGCTGCTGGCTGCCTGCCCTTCCAGCAAACGCAAGCTAGTCATCACTGATAGCCTGTTCAGCATGGACGGCGATTTTGCAGACTTGCCTGGACTAGTCCGCCTGCGACGGCAGTATGGCTTTGCCCTAGCTCTGGATGAAGCTCATGCCACACTGGTTGCTGGTCATGCGTAAGTTGCACAATACAGCTGCTGTTTTCTGCTGCAATACTCACCTTGGATCAGTTGCATGCTACATTTGCATCGCTCTCTTGCATTGAGTGCACCAGGATTTTGCAGACACCATCAAATGGTAGATCAGCATCATATGTGCATTCCATAAGCCCTTTGCAGTCAATTGTGCAATTGTCCGTCTGTGTTCAGGTTGCGTTTGAGTGTCACTTCGGTGTCATCATCAAATGTGCAAGATGTGCACAGCGTGCTTGCCTTGAGTTCACTTTGAATACAAGTTGTTCCAGACAAATCAATGTGCACTGCTCCTAGTTACATAGATTTGCTCCTGCACAGACCTTGCTTATGCAAGCAGGCCCTTGCACACCCAGCATCACTCCATGCACAACGTCATCACTTGTGGTGTCTGGGTTCTGGTCTGTGAATTGAAGCAGCCACCCTCTCTGCAGCACTGATGAAGCACTGTCTTCACGCACAGATATGCACTACACAGCCCCAATGCGAGTCTCCACCTCAATCAAGCCAGTGTGCTCACAACTCACAGGAAACCAACTCACAGTCTGACAGTGTTACTGCAGGGGCGGTGGGGCAGCAGAGATGTTTGGCGTCGCTGACGAAGTGGATATACACATTGGCACACTGAGTAAAGGCTTTGGCAGTCACGGGGGCTTTGTGGCAGGCAGCAGCCTTCTGAAAAGCTTCCTAATGAACAAGGGCCGCTCATATGTGTTCTCGACGGCCCTGCCCTTGCCTGCTGTGGCTGCAGCTCAGGCTGCCATCCAAGTGTGTCATCAGGTATAGCTCAACCCTGTGCACGGCTTATGGACTGTATGCTGCCCTGACCTGGTGTCTATCTCTGTTCCACAACTGGTGTTCAGCTTTGATGAGCTGCTCTGCTTCTGCCCTTTGATCAGAAAACATCACCCTTTTGGCACTGTTCCTGATGCGGGCCTCTGTCTAGCGCAGAGGGAACGTCACAGCCTGTTGGCTGTCTTGTCTGCAGCTACTTGCTTAATGTGCTCACTCCTGACGCATGCAGGAACCTGAGAGGCGGCAGAACCTATGGGAAAGAGTGCAGCAGCTGGGTGACTTGTTGGGGGTAGCTGTGCAGAGCCCAGTCATACCCCTAGTGGTTGGGGATGAAGCTACAGCTCTGGCAGCTAGCGCTCAGCTACTGAAGAAGGGCTTTCATGTGCCCGCCATCCGGCCCCCCACTGTGCCAAAGAACACCAGCAGGTCGACTTTCAAACGTGCATGCGACACCATGGCTACACAGATTACTGTTCATCTCATTTATTCTGTGCAACTGTGATACAAGCAGACATTTATGTGCTGGACATGGACAATGAGACAAGCATCAGTACAACTGGCGCATCGCTGAAATGCTGTGCAGTTGCAGGCCGTCAGAACTCAGATCCTGTGGTCATCTTGTCCTTGATGCTGTTGCAGCCTGATTGTTCTGTTTGTCAGTGTTGCATAATGAAAAGATCACAGTTCAAGAGGTAGTGATTGCTGCCTATCATCCTTATGTCATATTTCATGTTTCAGTTCGTCAGTTTCAGTCATTGAAGGTGACTGACTGAATATGCTGATGGTAGGCTAAGAGTCAGCCTTTCGGCTGCTCACACACTGACTGAATATGCTGATGGTAGGCTAAGAGTCAGCCTTTCGGCTGCTCACACATCAGAAGATGTGCGGAGGCTCGCAGAAGCCATTCAGGAGTGCAATCTCCATTTTCTGCCCATGGATCAGGTGCTCAGCTCAGCAGCCACCAGAGCATTTTCATCAAAGGCGCTGTCCAGGCTGTGAGGACCAACTGGCTCTACTGCAGAACTGAACACCTCCTTGAACAAACACCTGGTTGCAATGTGGCTGGCCAGCAATGCTGTCAGCCCTGGGATCATAGTTGAAGGAAACTACAACATATGCGCTCTATGATGGCCGGCAAGGCTTGATTTAGCACAGGGTTATTTGCATCGTTCAGTGATGTACCATGAGCGAGGACAGTGAGTCGTCAGTCCAGTGTGAAGTCTTGTTACGCGTGACATTTCTTGTTGTGCATGAGAGAACGTTGAGTATGATGGCGACTGGAGCCATCTGACCAGCATCACTGTGAGCGTCACTGTTGGCAATTCTGCGTATCTGTTGAGGATATCAGATGTAATGAAGGCATCAAGTTATGATGGGCAATCTGCAGAATTGTGAATCCAGACGACACGTGGAGCTTCTGTGGCCCCGCTGGCATGCGTGATAGATCACTGTTGCGTTGCGCACGGAATCCGTGTCATCGTGCAACGCTGGCCACTAAAGAGTCGCTGCTGCGGCGATCACTCAGGACAGACATTCGTAGAAAAGGAGGTCACTTGCAGCACTGTGACATCCGCCGCTCAGGAGTATGCAACACGCCTCGTTCATGGCACCGTTCCAGCCACGCTGCCTGTAAACCAACGATGCTTCAGCATTTTTTGTTTGGTGGCACTCTTTCCGGAATGGCGAAAGAGAGTAAGGAGAATGCTGAGCAGCGAGGTGGCATCAGTGTGCCAAGCAGACATGGCGAGCTGCAAGGCTTCCACAAGGTGCTGTATGACGCTGTCGGAGAACTGTCTCCCGGCCTGTCAGAGGAAGCTTTCAGCACTCTATGCAGCGACGCTAAAACCCTTGAACTCAGTCAGATCACACTGAACTTCCGAGATGCAGGCACGTCTGTGAATTGTGCCGCAGTAGTGCTAGACCCAGGTTCTATGCTTTGTTGGTGAGTGAAGTGACAAATGTTGTGTATGCAGCTGTGGAAGCTGAGTTCAGACAGCACGTGGCCGTCAGACGTCGGCCAATCTTGCTTCTGGTCTTCTGCTTTGATGTCATATGTTACTTGTTCCGTATGGCTGCCAAGTTTGTGAGGACAGATATAACGCTCGCAGCGCTCGTGAGAGGCATTTTTCCTCAGTTCTGCAACATGATGCTTTTGTATACCTTTCTGGGCCTACTCAATCGTCGCAGCAGGCGATTGGGAGACTCTGCAGCTCGCCAGGTAAGGAGGGTGCCTTTGCATGCATGGCATGGTGTTCAGGACAAACCACTTTGTAGATGGTCATAACATTCATGCATACATTGCATGAGGTGAGTTGGTTATGAAAGAGACACACCAATAGCATCAAGTGACTCTCTCAAGGCAGGTTGCCTGCAAGTCATTCAAGAAGGCCAAAGCAACTGCTGTAGATTGGCATCAGCTCAAGATCTCCTGTTTCATACCTGCAGGAAGAGTACATGCTGACTGGGATCATGACCCTTGCCATCTGCAGCCTGCTAGCCACCATCACTGAGTCCAACCCCCAAGACTATGTCTATGCTGCCATGTTCATGATCAGCACCACATGTTTCCTCAAGATTCAGTGGCTGGTGGGCACAGCATTCATGCTGCTGCCGCTGGCTGTCACTCACTTCTGGCATAAGAATGCCAATATATTGCCCACTGATGCAATGGTGCATCTGATAGTTTCTTGGGCGGTCGGGGGGTTCATGGCTTACCTGTCAGACACCTACCGCAGGTGAGCGATGTGACATGATTTCAAAATTCACACGACGCCGTGCAGCACTGTAAGCTTGTCAACATCTTTCACCAGTAGGCACGCTGAGGCTTGCCTTTAGAGTGCAAAACACTCTAATACTTTGCTGTAGTGCAGCTGGAGTGCTGTATGCCAAAGCCATCTAAACTTGCACAGGTCTCATTTCACAGTTTGATTATTGGCACGTGGCAAGCCAACAAACTCGCGGCAAGCAACAATGCTGCTAAAGGCACATGTTCTCATGCTAATCGTCTGCAGTGCATGTCTGTGCAAACAATGGGGTGTTGTGACGACTAGACAACATGTGTCGGGGGCTGAAGTCACTCCTGTCACCAAGTCACTCCTGTCACTCCTGTCAATCTGGTGCAGGCAGATGTTTGTGAACCACAGGCTGGCCAAAGTGGCAGCAGAGAATGAGTTGCAGGAAGCACAAGCTCGCATCAATGTGCAACAACAGCTGGCTGCAGCTCAGGCACAGGTAGGCAGCTCCAGCAGCAGTGGCATGCGTGTAGAAGAGTCTGATCATTGGGTTAGGCGCTTTGGTATGAAGCTGACTCTCCTCGTGCTTGAGGCTGCAGAGGCCCAATTAGTTGAGTTACGGTATCAGTTTTGCTGGAGAATTCGGTTTGCACGCTGACAGAGCAGGCTCCGCAGACTTGTCAGCAGATGCGTCACCCACTGTTGAGGCAGAAATCATTGCACAATGAATGAGGACTCATCTCAGCTGCTTAACTGCCCATCAGATATCATGTGTTCACTTCATGCACGATGGCAAACTCTAATGCACTATGCTTAACAATGCAGGCTGCGCAAAGAGCCATCAGTGTAGCTCGTGAAAAGGCAGCAAATGAGGCCAAGTCTGAGTTCATGAGTCTCATGTGTCATGAAGTTCGCACGCCTCTGAACGGCTGTTTGGCTTCAGCCGAGATGTTGTTAGAGATGCCTTTGCAGGTGAGACTGAGTCGTCCATACATCACTAGTCAGTAGCCCACGAACTTGCATATTCACTGCATATGCATCTTCCCTATTGGAATGTGTCTTTGCTATGTGTGTATCATCTGGAGCTGTTCAGTTCTGCCTCTGACAGGCATTGCTCAGATAAACATATAGTCATAGCCATAGCAGTAGTCATAGCAGGAGCTTGTTATCCTGCTGCTGCTACACACTTCATCTGACCTAAAGCAAGGGGCTGCATGCACTTTTGTTTTAGTTTGCTTTCCTGTTATGCTGTCACTCCATGTTGTGCAGTATTTATACATAACCACCATGCCTCAACCACCCTTTGCATGCGCTCTCTGCTTGTTCTTTCACATTTGTTGTCTAATGTGTGACTTGCTGCATCTTGCTGAGGTTTTCAATGATGTGCCCATCTGTGCGCAGGAAGAGCAACGGGAGTTGGCCAAGACCATTCGTGTCAGTGGCAGCATCTTGTTGAGCACTGTCTCAAACTTCCTTGACTTCTTCAAGATGGAAGCTGGCAAGCAGCTGGACGTTGTGCGCACAGAGATAACCACAAAGGTAATGCCTCCATCTGACAAACCTCTACTCTTTCTGTCAATAAAGCAGAAAAAGCGCTTCTTTGATGATGCTTGTATAGCATCATGCCTAACAGTCTTGATCAGCTGTCGCCCTTGGTGGAGCCTGATGTCGCCCGCAGACTTGAGTGTCAATATTTATTTCTCGCCCCGTGAGTGTCAACCAGAACCTGGTAAGCATCGATGAACACTGGATTGCAGATTGGCAATGAGGCTGCTGTGTATCTGCAGGAGCTTGTTGGCGACATCCACTGCATCATTGAAGCCACCATTGGCAGAAGCTCCGAGGTGCAGTTGGAGAAGCCGAACACCAATGGTGTGCCAGACTACGTCCTCGGTGACCCAGACAGACTGCGTGGCATCCTGCTCAACCTGTACACCAATGCAGCCAAGTTCACAAGGAAGGGCTCCATTGCCTTGAGAGTCAGGCTAGCCAGTAAGGACTATAGACCATGCCCAGCACAGGTCATTGCTCAGCAAGAAATGGGCCGCCCAACTGCAGCCAGGCATGACTCACAGACAGGGTCAAGCCAGAATGAGTCAGGATCAGGGGCTAAGCCAAGCAGGGTTGCCTGGGGTGCCATCAATGTAGGGTCTTCCCACTCAGGGCCGAACTCAAGAAGGCAGTCTGTGGCATCACGGCAGTTCTCACAGACAGACTCGCGCCCTGCATGCGAGCTTGCAGGTGCCGAGGCAGCTGCTAGCAGTCCTACTCAGGCAAGGGTAGAGGGCCCAGGAGCCAAGGCAGCAGCAGATGCATTCATCGCAGTACAGCGTGGTCAGGACGCCCACAATGCTGCAGAAGCCATCAATCAGCAAGAGTATGGCATGACAACCCCTGCGGCAGCTGAGCATATTGCTGGGCATGCTTTGCTGCAGCGTACTGTCGGTGTCATTGACAAAGCAGCAGATAAGATGCAGAGGGAGGCCCGCAAGAGTCCTGTGGGCCATCACCAGGCTCAAGCTAAGCTGGGACGCACAATGCTTCAAAGCGATCCTCTGCATGCTGCAAAAGAGGTCCGCTTCAGCTCTGCTCAGTGTCAGGAAGGCGAAACTGAGCCTCCTCTTAGTCAAAGCAGAGATGCGCATCAAGAGGCAAGATCTTCTTTGTCTCAGCGTGCAGTTCAGAGCACACTCATTGATGCCGAGCCAAGTAAGACGGGCTCAACTTCAGGTCGCCGCAGCAGCAGCAGTGTTCTGGATCAACCTGATGAGTCATCGTCTTCTGGTGGATCGTCAACACCGTCCAGAGGTGAGCCTGAGGATCTGGCTGAATCATCCCAGGATCAGTCACAGCATGCACAGCGTGACAGCACAGAAAGGCAAGCAGCCAGGTTGGAGCCCTCAATCATGCGTGCTGATCCCCCAGAGAGCAGCCAACCAGCACAAAAGGAACGCAGGCTTTCAGGCACCCCCAGAAGCGCGATTGGCGAGCGTACACGTAGCAGCTCAGATGTGACAGACTCCGACGTGTCATTCCGCCATAGCGAGGGCAGCTTCTCAGACTACCCACCACCCCTGAGAAAGTCTTTCTCTAGCCCTGTGGATAGCTTGACAGAAGCTGCAGATGAGGCTGCTGCTGCACATCAGTCCACAGGCCAGTCAGCAGGCGTCACTGTCACCAGCTACAATGGAATGTCTAGTGGCAAGGCCACCGTTGGCAAAGGTGTAACCACATCTGTACAGGATCTAGGTCATGGCTGGTTCAACACACTTGCACAGGGCAAGGCTTTTGTGAGGGGGGGAACCAGCTCAGCAGCCTCCAGCTTTGACAGTGAAGGCAGTGTCTCAGCTGCGCAAAGCGACATGGACAGGCTGTTCCAACCACCACAACAGTCCCCTTTCTCACAGCCGTCTTCTCCTACAGGTCGACCTCACTCTCTGTGACCCCAGTTCCTTCTGTTTGTTGAGCTCGTCAGCATCATCATCTGTGCTTGTGATGCACAGTCTTGTTTCCATCCATGCCTGCAATGTAGGCTGTCGACCTCACAGTCTCTCCAGCAGATGTGTCAGCGTTAGTCACCTCACTCGTGCAATCAGCAGTTGCTGATTGCATGAGTAAGGTGACTAACTGCTTTGTCTTGACATCACCAGCTAGCTATGTCGCCTCTGTCTGCTTAGCGACTCTGCTTCTTGACTGTGTCCTTTCCCTATGCGTTCTTGCCAGAACATTTGCCTGCCATCAATGGAGAAGCCAGTTGCAGCCAATCTGCATGCAACGCTTGTGCTGCACACCAGACACTGTGCATGGCCTGCGGAGACAACCTTCATTGCCTTTGCTGTCGTATGTCAATCTGAATCGTCCATTGTGAGTGCAGATCCTGCAGTGCCAGCAGCAGAGAGGGATCAGTGGCTGGTGTTTGAAGTGACCGACACGGGGTGTGGTATCAGCCAACGGGGCCTCGCTAGTCTCTTCACAGAATATGTGCAAGTGAGTACTGTCTGCAACCTGTCAGTTGTCCAGTGGCGTTCTGTAGCATTGCATGTCCACTTCTGCTGTGTCAGCAGCTGTCAGCTACTATTGTTGCCTTCAGCATTCGCATCAGCACAGTCTTGCACCTTCACTTGTCATGCAGAATGCTGGCATGTTTGACCTTGGGCTTTCAAGCCTGTACAGCCATCTGCTCCCATGCACCTTGTCAGAGGCGACACCTGCATGTGTGAGCAGCAGCAGGGCGTTATTGCTGCCCAGCACTGCACCATGAATGCTGTAGTGCTGATCCAACAGTGTCCCAATGCTTTGTCCCTCATCAATCAACCCCTCCCCCCCCCCTTCCCCCCATGCACCCCCCCTTTTGAGTGCTGTAGTCACTGTTACCTTTGCAACATGTTGCAGGGGACTGAAGATGACATGAAGCGGCCCAGGACAAGGGGGGGTACAGGACTGGGGTTGAGCATCTGCTCCAAGCAGGTGTCAGTCCTCGGTGGTTCCTTGGGGGCTATGTCCAAATTAGGCGAGGGCAGCACCTTCTGGTTTACCATCCCGCTGCTCAGACCAACACAGTCACAGCCCAGAGAGTAAGAACAACATGCCGCGGCTGCTTGACTCCAAACACAGGAGTCACAAGTGCATTGGTTCTTGAGGTCATGGTGTGCATGATCTTACACTGGAATTGAAGGCACAGTTGTACAGGCATTGCAGCCCATACTCTGCCTTTTTATGCAGGCTTCCCCACAGAGTACATGTGTGCTGGAGCATTCTGGCTTTGGATCACAGTGCTACGTGAATGCATTGCGGTTTGGCGCATCTGTCTTGCCTTGTGACACCCATTCTTTCATATGATATACATGTTGCACAGGTCTATCTCCATGCGGCGTACAGCCAGTTGGGGTAGCAGAGACGCCTTCTCAGATGGCCACATCAGCCGCCATGCAGACAATCCTGTGGTGCCTCAGGGCCGCAGAATCCTATCTGCCACCACGAAAGCTCGCAGGCACAAGCGCGCCCACCCCCTGGTTTGGTCTGCCAACTACCAAGCCATGCATCAGCAGCAGCCAGCAGAGGATGGGAGGAGACCATCATTGTCTGCCTCTGACAATGACAGCAGCATGTTTCAGCGCCCTGTGCCCAGTCAGGAGGCTGCCAGGCGTATGAGCGCTCCTGAGCACCCGCCAGGCAAGACCCAGCTCACATTGTCTTCTTGTGCTCACTCTGTTTGCATCACTCTGTTCAGCACTGGTTGCACAGGACTTGCCGACACTGTGATCACCTGTGGATCTTCAAACTTCATCATCATGGGCAGCACCATTTTGTCTGCTTGCATTTCCTTATCAAATTGTCAATTTGTATTTGGTGCAAGAAGCCCTCATGTGCAGCTCACTGCAAAGCGTGGCACGAAGCTGCAGTCAGTGTCGTCATGCAAAGCTGCTGCTGCTGCTTGTGCTGAAGCCTGGTGGTCACCGCAACAGGCCGTAGGGTGGCAGTTGACGGGTACCAGAGGCTTGACATGAGGACAGCAAACAGTGATGACACAAGTTTGCAGTCCCAAGACCTGGGACAAACAACTGCCAGGGTACGAGCAGCCGCGGCACGCGCAGTCCTCTGTACCGACTCACCTCAACACAAGAGCAGCAATGAGCCAAGCCAACAGCAGTCGGGCAGCGCCCCAGACAAGTCAAATGGCATAACTGGGCAGCAGTCACAGTCAGGCCATGAGGAGCAGTCACATAGGCAGCTCAATGGGCTCAGTCATGGGAAGGATGGGCTACAGCGTAACCTACTGGCGCAGTATGAGGGGGCTAAGCCAGCTGTTGCAACAGCTGTCAAACACACTGACCGGGATGGGTTTGGCGGGGGGCAATCTCTAGAAGCCCTGCCAGAAGGCACTTCCCTAGTGTTTCAGGTAAGCATTTAAATCTCTGTAGCATCAGCCTGCAGGCCGTCTCTGCTGCAGGCTTTAAGGCCTGTCAGAAGCTATGTGGGCAGCAGCATTGAACATCATGTACACCTGGGCGCCGTCACTTGTGCTTACTGTGCAGTTTCTGCTGGTTTGCTCACTGCAGGTTGCACAGCATCTCACTAGTCAGTTGGAATCCATCCCTGCAGTGTGCACTGGTGTGTGCCAAGCTTGCACCTTGGTGCAGATCAGCAGATGCCACTTTGCCATTGTTGGTTGCAGGCTCCTGCTGCCCATCAGAGACCCAATGACAACCAAATTAGTGTCAGGCAAGGCAAGGGAAATTCAGTCTCTTCGCCCAGTGGGCCGCTGAACATCAGATCTAGCATGGAGGCGCGTAGGCGTAGGCTAGGTCTGTCTGCACTTCAGGTGGGCATTTTCTCTGCAGAGACTGTCAAATCTGCCGGATCAACGCTTGTTGAAAATGTCAATTGTCTCTGCAGGTTCAGTGCTTTATTGCAAGCTTGTTGAGAAGGAACACTGCCAGAACGGTTGAGAACATGTGCCTGCATGGCTTGCGTCCTGCCGTTTTCTGAAAGGGTGTCATGCGTGAATGCTGTGTCAAGCATAGTGTTCATGCCTGTGAGTGCTGCTGCCCCTTTGTTTCAGCAGCTGCCGTAGCACCTGCTGAATAGTGGTGTAGATTTACCTGTCAAACTATTGGCTGTTGCACACTGTTGCACACCAGTGTCAGGGCAGACTTTGTGCAGCTGTGACCTTGAAGGCTTCAGCCAACACCGCCCTGCCACTCGCCTTGACAAGGTATTGTGCACCTACAAAGCATGCTGCTCCTGATCAGGTGTGCTGGCTTGCAGGGACGGATGGTCTTGCTGGCTGAGGACAACCTGATCAACCAGAGAGTAGCCAAGATGATGCTGTCCAGCTTGGGCATGACGGTGGAAGTTGTGTCGAATGGGCAGGAAGCTGTGGATGCTGTGAAACGGCGTGTTGGGCAACATGGAGTGCGCCAGTTTGATGTGCTGTTGATGGATATGGCCATGCCTGTCATGGGAGGAGTGGATGCCACCAAGGTGTTTTGCCATTCCTTCCTGCTTTGCATCCTGGCTTAAACTTTGCATCTTGTTTGTTCGTCTTGTCTGAGTGGATCTTCTGCTGTTTGTCTTGTGTTAGTGGATGTTCTGCTGTCAGATTTGAACATCTCAGCATCATGTCACAGGCATGCCTGTTGAGCGCAGCATCAATACCAAGGTTGCACGTTTGCTGCATGTTTTGCCATTCAGCAGCATGTCATTAGTGCTCTGTTTCCCTGCTACCATGTGCACCATGTTTCCCTGCTACCATGTGGCATCTTGGTTACTGCGCTACTGACTTCAATGGCCATATAGTACATGTGCATGGTGGTGGGATGCATGATGCTGTGCCAATCCTGTGTGGCGGCTATGGTTTTTGCTGTCTGTCAAACGGCAGTGCCATGCACAAGCGCAAGGCTTTTGCCTTGCATGACACGACCTGTTCCTCAACCAAAATGATTTTTTTTACTGATGTAGGAGATCAGACGCTCTGGTGTTGTTGTTCCAATTGTGGCCATGACAGCCAATTCATCTGATAAGGACCGGGATGAATGCTTGGAATCTGGTATGGATGGTTTTCTAAGCAAGCCAGTGCTGAAAGACCGACTGGCTGAGGCCATTTTGACTGCTGTCTCTGGAAGGCGCCAATTTCAAGATCGCGGCACAATTTCTTTGAAGGCCTATGACCAGTTATGAGCAAGGCTGCCGTTGTTGCTGACCTCAAAGAGAGCTGCTGCAGTTTCACAAGCAGGGCATTTGCCTTGGTGGTCACAAGCTGCTGTCTCTTTCTGCTGCTGTTTGTCAAGCTGTGGCATCTTGTACCTGGTCCAGAGGCTTATCTATCAGGATGGTAACCTGCTTCATCTCTAGATAACGCATTTCACAGGTTGTCTTACAAGTGAATAGCTTCATGAATTACAGCAGCTACTGCAAGTAACTTTTTGGCAACTTGTTGGTGGTAGCCCCATTTGATTTTTTTGTTGAAGGCAGGAGGTTTTCAATGCACTGACAGAATGGATTGTATGCATTTCATGCAGAAGAGAGGATATTTCGTTGTGCGAGTTTCGCTCCAAGTGGATTTTACGCAGCATTTGCAAAGCAATGTTCTGGTTTGGTGTTACAGCTCTGTTCTGCATTCCTGCGTTGATTGATTATTGGTAGTGTTGCTGATTTCAGCGCAATGGCAAGCTTTTAAAGCTTTTGTCACTGCTACTGACGACTCGTATGACATCATCATCTAAGTTTGTGAGAAACATTGTCTAAGTGCTATCTACACTAGCTGAAGTGACCTAGACCCATGTGCTGCCCAGTACTTTAAGGCTGAACACTTGCATGACGTGAAGACAAGCCGTTCCTGTGCGACGATTCATCTTCGCACTTGCTGGTTGATCCCACGGTCGGGGATCAAACTAGCATCAGCACATAAACACGGTCATTCGCTGACCCGGTCGAGGCCGCTGCTTCAGTGTCACATGTGATGGACACGACTAAAAAAGCGCCACAGCAGACCTCGTTCTGTACTGCAGCCGTACAGTGGTTGACCGTCTATAGACAGCTATTTGCCTGGATAGTTGCGTTCAACTTGGCTGTGGCCATCGTTGCAGCAACAGGGTCGTGGCCTTGGGCACACGCGCACAGAGTACAGTTTGCTGTCGCAAACACTCTCGTATCGGTGCTGGCTCGCAATGAGGTCCGAAAAGCTTGACTCTTTCGCCTGGTTTGCATTTCGTTCAGCGTCAGCAACGCTGCTTATCTGCAGGTGTTCATGCGCATATTGTACACAGTCTTGGTCAAAATCGTGACAGTGGGCACCAAAGATGGACTGGGCACAGTATGGGCGCCTACATTTCTGCGTAATCTCATAACCAACTTCTTGCTACACTCTGGGGGTGTTCATAGTGGCTGCGGCATTGGCAGTCTTATTTGGCTCATATACGCAGCAGTATATCTGGCTACAGATCATATTCTGTTCACAGTCTGGGTCAAAATCTTTGGTTATGCTCTGATGGCGGTGATCACCCTATCGTGCCTCACTGCAATACCGTCTTTGCGGTTCAAGTATCACAATCTCTTTGAGCATGGACACAGATACCTTGGCTGGCTGTCCCTGGTTGTCATGATGGTCTTCATCATTCTTCT
>JAABUK010003704.1_pt1 | contig 25545 bp, 29 predicted proteins | sample 5559141 | NCBI WGS metagenome assembly JAABUK01 (sample SAMN10711869, study PRJNA513367) | rock metagenome | isolation source: Antarctica rocks | place: Antarctica: Victoria Land, Pudding Butte nord | collected 2016-01-03 | reverse complement strand
TTGGGAATCAATCCGGTAAACGACACCACTTCGATGGCTGGAAGGGGTTACCTGACTGACGTATCAGCACAGCAGATATTGCATCTGGAGAATCCTGACATTGTTTCAGTTTGCAAGGAAGTTGGATCAGAAGAACATTGTCTACAACTCTCCCGAATCCATTCCTGCCTTGTGGGTGGGCTTCGAGACCCTCGACAAAGAACTTCTTGCAGGTGCCAGCTCAGCATATTTGTACAACGGGTCACAGCTTAGGCACTGCTGCTGCTGCTCGGACAGCAATCCTGAAACACATCCAAGCTCGACTTCCCTGCGTGCCAGCCACCGTTCGCTAGAGCGACTGCTTTCCATTGGTGAGGTGTCAGGCGCGTCATACGAACAACAGCACAACCTGTCCGCAAGAAGTGAGAGCCAAGCAACGCCAGCGGATCAGATAACTTTTCTTGACACATCTAATCTCTCGGTCATCTAATCTGATCAGCCAAGTCTCCGCCCATCACGGGCATCGGAGCAGTATCGGAATCCACTTATCTAGATCGGCGATTCTGCGTATTCTCGTGCAGCACCTGTCTCAGTCGCACTTTTTGCCAAGATCTGCTGGTGCTGGTCTGCAGATTCTTTCGAGATCTTATCAGATCTTGTTTTGCGGATAAATGTTCCCTTGATACAAACCTATATCATCGAGAGCAATGGCGCTCTCACTTTCTAACTTCCTTATCTGTTGTGCCCTCACCTTCTGCTCTTTTGCTGAAGCCGCCACCCGCGTATACAATTTTACCGCCGAGTGGGTTAGGGCAAACCCTGACGGACTCTTCGAAAGACCAGTCATTGGCATCAATGGGCAATGGCCTATTCCACGAATTGAAGCTACCATTGGCGACAGGGTAATCGTCAATCTGAAGAATAACCTCGGAAATCAGTCGACGTCCATTCATTTCCATGGCCTTTTTATGAATGGCACCAGCCACATGGATGGTGTGGTTGGTACGACACAGTGTGGGGTGCCACCTGGAGGCTCTTTCACGTATAATTTTACTGTATGCCTCCGAGCCCAGAGTCGTCATTCGATGACTGACATCGTGTTAGGCCAACCAAGCAGGCTCTTACTGGTATCATTCTCATCTAGATGGTCAGTTCCCGGATGGGTTCAGAGGACCTCTTATTGTTGAGGATCCCGAGTCACCCTATAACGGAAAATACGATGAAGAGCTTGTCATCACTCTCTCAGATTGGTATCACGATGAAATGCACGGATTGCTTCGGAAATTTCTGAGCGTTGCCAATCCTACCGGAGCTGAACCGGTGCCTGATTCAGCCCTGATGAACGACACGCAAAACTTGAAAATCAGAGTTGAGCCAGGCAAAACATACCTCATGCGGTTCATCAACATGGCGGCATTTGCAGCGCAGCACGTCTGGATCGAAGGTCACAGCTTTCGTATTGTAGAGGTCGATGGCGTGTGGACTGAGGAGACGGAGGCGGACCTGATCTACGTCTCTGCAGCCCAACGGTACAGTGTACTGGTCACTACCAAGAACGACACATCTGCCAACTTTGCTATCAATGGTGCCATGGACAAAGATCTTTTCGACAAGGTGCCTAGTGGACTGAATCCGAATGTCACCTCCTTCCTTGTCTACAACGTTTCTGCACCTATGCCATCTCCTTCTCTCATCGACGAGTACGATGATTTCGATGATCATACTCTGGTCCCATACGATCGAGAAGCCCTTTTAGAAGATCCCGACTACAGTTTCAAATTGGACGTAAAGATGGACAATCTAGGGAACGGTGTAAACTACGCTTTCATGAACGATATCACATACGTTCGTCAGAAAGTACCATCAGTCTACACGGCTCTGACCACTGGTCCTCATGCTTCAAACCCAGCCGTTTACGGCGTCAATACCAATACCTTCATTCTTGAGCACAATCAGATCATTGAAGTAATACTCAACAACCACGATACGGGCAAGCATCCTTTCCATTTGCATGGTCACAATTTCCAGTGTGTGGTCAGAGGAGAGAAAAACAGCAATGATTACAACCCGGCAAACGCGACGCTGCCGGCTGTACCGATGAAGAGGGATACCTGGGTCGTGAAGCCCAATGGCCATATCGTCGTCAGGTTCCGCGCGGACAACCCTGGCGTCTGGCTATTCCATTGCCATGTTGAATGGCATGTGGATAGTGGCTTGATTGCCACTTTCGTTGAGGTACGCATAGTCCACTTTCTCGTCCCGTGGGTACTCAATACTAACTCATCGTTGCAACAGGCACCGCTCGAATTGCAATCCTCCCTCTCCATTCCCGCAGACCACTACGTCGCATGCAATGCCGCTAATGCTTATCCTAAGTTCCAAACCCAAGGCAACGCCGCAGGCAGAACGGACGATCTACTCAACCTCAACGGAGCGCATCTTAGCCACCCTCCCCTACCAGGCGGCTTTACAGCAAGAGGGATCGTCGCATTGGTTTCCAGTGCAGTTGCCGCGCTCCTGGGAATTGCGGCATTGAGCTGGTATGGTATGGGCGAGCTGGCGCAAGCGGCGCAGGAGCAGGAGTCTGTGGTTGAAAAAGTTGGCGGCGTCACGGAGAAGTGAGTCGTCTGAAGGAGCTTTGCTGGAAATGAGTAGGTTTGAGGCCCTTCCAGAAATGTGAAGCTGAAGAAACATGCTCCGGAGTTGTTATGCCAGAAGCAGATGTACATATTATCATGGAAAAGGCGTATTTCCAATTCTCCCTAGCTAATTACGCGTAGCATGGGGGTACTTTTGGTCCTTCCAAGACCCTTTTCCCCGCCTTGTCTATGCTAAGAGGTGAAGTGACTGACTTACCGCTACCTATCTAACCTACTCACAATAAAGACGCGCGGTACTAAGTAGTGGAAAACTGGGGCCTGAAAAGAATATCTCTGCATGGAAATAGCTTCTGATATCAGCAATGAGGGGGGGGGGCGTACCGCTATGGCGCAGATTTTGCGACTGAAATATAAGAATTTGGGAAGCAGAAGCTGGAATACATTTGCCGGTGGATTTTCTGAAGCTGAGAAGCTTTGCTTTTGATGAGCACGAAGATGGCACTGGTATACCGCATATTTCACATGAAAGATTTGGGAATTGAGAAATTCTGTTGTGGAAGTCTTTTGTTCTCTACAGAGAGTTGTGCGATTTAAGCATGCTGACTACCCCATTGGTCATCTCCGTCCTTTCCCAGCTATCCTTCCTATTCTGTGAGGCTCTATATATGGATCAGTATCAGTACAAGTAGGCGTAGGCACTGTGAGGGTAGCTTACCTTCGAGAGGGAGTTGTGTTGAGAGTTTGGTACTAAGCATCCGCTTCCTCATCAGCTTCGGGGATCGTCTGCAGAGTTCCAGCAGTCTTGGATGGTGAGCTCGTAGCATTGACGTTGGTGTTATCCTCCTCCTCAACTTCGACGACAGTCTCGAGCGCTCTGGCTGCCCCGGAAGGTGAGCCTCCGGCGTTGACATTCGTGTTTTTGACGGGAGTCTCTGATTGAGGCGCTTGTTTTCTCATGCAAGGTGGTTTGAGGCGTTCTTGGGCGTCGATGTATTCTTGGATCTGTTCGTCGGTCATTGCCTCGACAATGTAACCCACAAAGCTGCTTGGATGACTGTCTCCGAGAAAGTAGATACCAACATCCTCCGGCGGAACGTGAACAGCTGTAAGCTTGCGCTCCTCCACGTCGTCTTTTCCCTCCAAGTTCTGGTCCATCTTGACTGGATTGGTTGACTCTTTTTGTGAAGAGATGATGTGGTCGTGTGCAGAAGTCAATAACAAAGCAAGCTTTGGAAATTGAAAGCCCTAGGTTGCGGCTGTGTTGTCGTTCAAGATGCGGCTGGTGCCCTTTTTTGGCGCCCAGACCTCGTGCTAAAGCGCTCAGACCTTCTTCGCCTGCGTTTTTCAGGTCTCGCACCAGGCACAAAGCCACAAACATATAATGGAAGGCCGTTGAGCACTAACCTTGAACAGCAAGGAACTCTGACAAACATGACGGTGCGAGCAGCACGACTATTTCTGAATCTGTTCATTGCCGGGGCCAGTGCAAAGCTCAGGCTTACGTCCCAGTCTGAGATAGCAGTTGCTGGAAAACAGACTGCACCGCCGCTCTGCCAGAACATCTATCAGGAGACGATATGCGTGGTTAGTAGGCCAACGGCCATGCTGAGAAACAAAAATTGTCTTCGACTCTGGAATCACCGCTGCCTGGCAAGTAAGAAGCCATGAACGATAGAACTTTCAACATGGGGCGAACAATCAGGAAAAACAGCAAAGACCTCTGCCATCCATGGACGGACAGCTTTCAATATCACAACACAGTGAGGACTTGGGAAGTCTGCTCCCGGACAGAGAAGTGCTCGCGACATCTAGATCTCTTCTGAACTCACCGGATTACCGAACATGCTCAACGAACATCATACATGTGTGAAGAAGAGATGGTTGTAGCTACAATTTACTGAGATGCTGTTGAAGGTCAACTTCGGTGCTTCGGAAGTGACGGAGCGGCTAGTTCTATAAGGCAAGGCGCCCCTTGGCACGTTGGAGCATGTCATCTTCCATGACCTTTCTTGGGGCCGCAATTTATTCCATCACAAAAATTCCTTCAGGTAGCACATCCTGTTCTCCCCAATCCTCCGACCTCGAAACTCTTTCTGCGTGTTGCTCCAAATCCTCCGCTCACTACCAAGTACATCGCGTTCTTTTTGAAAGCCAGAGTCTGGCATGCCTGGACGGACACTTCCCACCCTTGCTCGCGCAGACGTCGTCTCACACAATTCCTCTAAATCCTGCTACGTTACAATTGGGACAAAAGTCTACGATATTACCTCCTTCCTACCCGACCACCCCGGAGGTGGAGACCTGATCATCGAGTATGGAGGGAAGGATGTTACTAAGATACTGAAAGACGAAATATCGCATAGCCATTCAGAAGCCGCTTATGAAATTCTTGACGAGAGCCTTGTTGGGTTTGTGGCGACAGATCTTGTGATCAAGACTGCTCTCAATAGCTCACATCCGGACGAGATTGTGCCTTTGCCTCCATCCACGGACGGTAAAGCTGAACTACGCGATAATGGTGTTGGTGGCGATCTGAAGCAAAGACCTGTATACACGGCCACAGGGATGTCATCCGCAGAAGACCTGTCAAAGGAGACGGATGCTGCTACAGATTACAAGATCCACAAATTCCTCGACTTGAATCGAGCCTTGTTTCCGCAAATTTGGTATGGAGGCTTCTCGAAAGATTTCTATCTCGAGCAGGTGCACCGACCACGGCACTATCGGGGCGGAGATTCTGCGCCGTTGTTCGGGAACTTCTTGGAACCGCTGACAAAGACTGCATGGTGGGTAGTGCCAACGATCTGGCTGCCGCCCGTTGCGTATGGCACCTACTATGGCTTCAAAGGTCTCTCGACAACTCCAGAAGCTGTGGTGTATTGGTGTTTGGGCGTCTTTCTATTGACACTGGTCGAATATGTCTTGCACAGATGCTTGTTCCACATTGACAAGTATCTCCCTGACAATCGCGTTGGGATCATGACGCATTTCCTGCTGCATGGCATTCATCACTACCTTCCGATGGACCGGTATCGCCTGGTTATGCCTCCAACCCTTTTCTTGATAGTAGCAACACCATTTTATAAGCTCGCCCATCTGGTTTTTGCTTACAATGAGTTCGCTGCCATTGAAGTGTTCTCAGGTGGCATCTTCGGATACATCTGCTACGACCTCACTCATTACTCTCTTCATCATCGCAACCTGCCTTCTTACTACAGAGAGCTGAAGAAGTATCACCTAGAGCATCACTTTGCAGATTATGAGAATGGTTTTGGAGTAACAAGTCGATTCTGGGACCGCGTTTTCGGGACACAACTGGAATACGTCAAAGCTGTCAAGGCGACATAGGCTGCTGCAATGTTCGTTCCTTGTTTGCGCTTCCAAGTTCGTCGAATACCTGCACAGCGTGGCATTGGACACAGAAACGGGTGGATGGTGCATTGTGGCACTAGGTGCAAGGATAACGAGTCCTTTTCTGCATGGGAAAGTGTTCTTAATTGTACAGCAGTGTATATGAAGTAGTGGAAACACATCTAATGTCCTCGCACCTGAAGCATTCTACTCGTACACTCTGCCTCCCAACATATTGCCAGAACATTGGCGCTAAGCTCTGTTTAGTCAGGCTGCAACTTGTGCTTTAACCCCTCAGAATTTCGCAACCTTGACCTGCTAGCTGGTGAACCGCAGGAGACATCTCCACTGTACATCCTTCTCTCATATTGCTTGAGACACTCGCTACGCAGGCGAGCTGCATTGGTTCAAGCAAATCCAGGGAAACAGGAAGGGTTCGCTTCGCATCGCTTGTCTGCGCACACCAAGTCTAACCTAGCGAAAGTGACTTCACCCTCCACATCAATTCTTGAAACCTCAAGCAGTCTTCCAACCAACCATCATCATGTCAGGTCTCGATGTCGAAGCTCTTCTTGATTCCACGGCAGCAAATAGCGCCAAAGAAACAGACGCTCACTCCAAAGACCGTGATCGTGAAGACCGTCACAAAAGCGATCGCTCTGAACGTCGTGATCGAGATCGAGATCGCCACCGGGATGGGTCACGAGACCGCGACAGAGATCGGAAGCGGCGCGATCGCAGCAGAGACCGTCGACGCGATAGGGACGGAGACGATGACATGAAAAGCCCAAAGAGCGACCGTGCAAGTGCTAACGGGAGCTATAGAAGCAGAAATAGAAGCAGGTCCCGAGACAGTGATCGACGCCACTCTCGACGTGATAGGCCTGGGGAGGACAGCTACAGAGGTGATTATTACCGAGGTGGCCGCCAGGGAAGATCCCGATCAAAATCTCCTGGCGACGACCGATACTACCGACCTGGCGTAAATGGTAGACCTCGTCGTGACGAAGGGGAGCCAGATGAGGATAGGCCTAGATCTAGACGTGATGATGACAGAAAGCGACGTCGAACTCCAAGTCCGAAGAACCGTGCTAAGAGCAAGACTCCAGAGCCTCAGCTTACCGAAGACGAACGTGATAGACGTACTGTCTTCGTCCAGCAACTTGCGGCGCGGTTGAGGACCAAGGAGCTCATTCAATTCTTCGAAAAAGTGGGACCTGTCAAAGAGGCACAGATTGTCAAGGACCGCGTCAGTGGTCGGTCGAAAGGGTGAGTCTCCTCAGCTGCGGAACGTGATCCCATTACTAACGTTTTCCAGCGTCGGCTACGTCGAATTCAGACAGGAAGAGTCTGTCCCGCTCGCAATACAGCTCACTGGACAGAAATTACTCGGCATTCCAATCATCGCACAGCTTACTGAAGCAGAGAAGAACCGTCAAGCACGCAACCCAGAAGCCACCAGTGGCAACCACAACAGCGTTCCATTCCATCGTCTTTATGTTGGTAACATTCACTTCAGTATCACTGAAAGCGATTTACAGAATGTCTTTGAACCATTCGGCGAGTTGGAGTTCGTCCAGCTTCAAAAGGAAGAACAAGGCAGAAGCAGAGGATATGGCTTCGTACAGTATGTTCCTCGATCCTAGAGATGCCATCCTTCTCTCTAACATTTAACAGATTCCGTGACCCAAACCAGGCACGAGAAGCACTTGAAAAGATGAATGGCTTTGATCTTGCCGGCCGACCAATACGAGTAGGTCTTGGCAACGATAAATTTACACCTGAGTCCACAGCAAATCTTCTTCAACGATTCCAGCCTGGGCAGGGCCCAAACCAGCACCATTTCCAAGGTTCTGCATTCTCTGGCTCTGGAGGTCGTGGTGCCCAGGCTGGTGGATCTGGTGGAAACTTCGACCGTGCCGGTGGCCGTGACAATGAGAAAGGCGCTGGCGGTGCAAGCGCGCTTGATGATACAGATGTTGCCGGTGTGAATTTCAACAACTATAGCCGAGATGCGTTGATGAGAAAACTTGCTCGAACAGACGAACCAGCAGACCCTTCTGCGGATAAGCGAAGAATGGCTCAACCGAAAATCGAATCAAAGCCTCTGCCTGTTGTGGTCAGCCAAGCCAGTCGCTGCGTACTCCTCCGCAACATGTTCAATCCTGCCGAGTAAGTAGATCTCCCCTTCTTTGATCCCTTCGCTGACTATGGCACAGAGAAGAAGGCGACGCCTGGGTCAAGGAGCTTGAAGACGATGTCAAAGCTGAATGCGAGACGAAATACGGTCATGTTGTCCACATTGCCCTTGATCCAAATACTCAAGGTGATATCTACCTCAAGTTTGATCGTGTACAGGGAGGTGAAAATGCCATCAAGGGACTCAACGGACGATTCTTTGGTGGTCGTCAGATCAGCGCGCAACCGATTGTTGATGCCGTCTACCGCAGTCTTTTCTCTAAAGCCATCTAGGGTCAGACCGGACAAAGGAACTGAATCGGCTATGTGCAGCTACGTGAATGTGTGGTTGGCACAGACATACCAAACAAGCTTTTGCTTTGACAACCTTTCACTATTTTCGGCTAACCGGGATGGCAATTTAGGAGGGCAGCACAACTCACTGTGCATGGTTTCTGGTGACAAGCTTCTAGTGACGAGCGTTTCATTCCATATGGTAGGTCTCAGACTCTGTAGCCGCCAGTACATGAAGTAAAAGAGTCTTTCATATTGTCTACCTTCCTGAGCATACTGAACATTATAAAGATATATGTGACATTACAGCAACAGGTTCGAATTGACTATCCCATGCTCCGTCCTGATACCCTTCTTCGTGCCAATACCACCTGCCTGACAATTATATTCGGAGCTTCTGAGCCTGCTGTGATGGAGGGTCTTCTCTTGGAAACGGATCACTTACGCGATTGGGTAAGTGTACTGATGCAGGCAATACTCGAGCGTCGTTGAGTGGTGAAGACATTGGCCGCTTTAAGACATTCTAATGGTGTGCTTTGTGGGAGACATATCATCACATTTGGATTCATGCCTGGCCATGAGTGTGCTTTGGACGAAGAAGTGGCCCAGGAATCATGCTGCAAAAGGCTGATTGTGCCTGTAAGATGGTTAGTACAGCCTTTCATGCAGTCTCGCCCCTGTCCGGAGCCCAATTCATCTGACCACTTACCACTCTCCTCACCCGACATCCATTCTTACCCGTACAGCAAGCGTTCATTCAAATGAGTGAATAAGAGTCCTGGCGGGCTGTCCTACCCTCACCGGCGCCAAGCCTCACCGACACAGGTTACCCCGTTTCGAAATTCCCCTTCCCTTGAGATTCACCATCCACCACCCATCCATCACCAACGCTTCACGTTTCTGATCATCACCAAATTTTGCAGAGATGCTCTTATAATCCACATCTCGCGATGTCTTGCATTATTTGTGCATTCCAGGACGTGTTGCGTGGAGGAAAAGCTCCTTCACCTCAGGTAAGAGATCCGCTGCCGCACTCCTTTTGACCTATCCACATTCACACAATGCTTCCTCTATGACCCTCAACATCGTTGGAGGAGATACAGTAGCTGATGCCAGTGATCAGGACTCGGCCTGAGCATCCTCGGGTGATCCCATCGCGTATCCTGAGCTCATTTTGCGTGGTGAACTTCCTTCACCAAAAAAGTGACTCGAAAGTCAGAGTGAGAAAATTCTCCTCAAGATTGGTGGGATGACCGGCTTAGAAAACGCATTCATATCAGCTCGCTGTCTTTGGAGAAAACAAGTTCTCAAATCAAGGTCTGTCTCACCGCTCAGCTCCAGCATTCCTGTGCTGACAGAGGCAGTCGTCATTTCGGCGGTCAGGTTAGTATCTCGTGTGTATACTCGAAGCTGGTTAGGGCGTCTGCCCGGCCAATCCCAAGATCCTGCAAAGGGCTTGGAGATTCCTGGAGCAACTCTGCAGATCTTCGGGATTCTCTCGGTCGGGTCCTAGTACTCCATCTCTGGGTGCAAAGTGTCCTGCCAAACACACCGCCAGCAACTGATGGGTCTTCGTCTGCGGGAGGGCACCAGAGAAACTCCACCGCAGCAGATCGTCAGCGTCTCGTTTGGAGCATTCCTCGATTGCTTAACTCCTTCCCCACACTCACTCGGCGGGGAGAGCCATGGAACCATCTAGGGAGGAGCGAGAGAAGGAGGCCGAACAATCGAAGGCAGAGATCATGGGCCGCCATGTTCTCTCGTTCCTCCCTAGGTGAACTCGCCAGACGTTCTGAGGCGGTGGAACTGGATACCGGTGAAGCGCCAGTTGAGGCGGCTTCCTGGGCCGCAAAGAAGGCGAAAAGAAACCGTCAAGAAAGGGAGAGAAAGGCTCGTAAGAAGAGGGAGAACAAGACGGATCTTCTTCTTACTGGGGCCGGCGGTTTCCTCTTCATCTCGCGCTGAGATCGTCGCTCCTCTTGACGACGTTGTGGCTGTTTTCTCACCTTACAACAGCTGTGTTGTGACTCTGTGATCGAAGAGTATGTCATGCCATATGCCCATTCTCTCTCCAGCCACTGACACATTTCTTAGCAGTCCACATGAACAGTGCCTCCTGCATTGTCAAAGATGCACTTGTCGACAAACTCCGCATCGAGGATTCGAGATACCCTCTCGATGGGTTTTGCAAAACAGTCCTTCACTGGGCAGCAACTCTGGCCCTGTCCCTCTCGTAAGGCGGCCAGTCGCAAAAGATTTCGATATCTTCAGAACCAACAGCGGAGGTGAGACGGCGCTCATTGTTACTTGTCAAGCAATCAACAATCTTGACCACAGCACCCTCCCAGAACTACTGGAATTATTGGAATCTAGTATAGATGTACGACATGGACAAGGCCGCACGTTGCTGCACCATACTGCTGTCTCCCTGGGCATGAGAGGTCGGGTTGATGTTGGAAGACATTGCCTCGAATCACTGCTCGAATCCGTACGTCATCAGGGCAGCAGCCACGGTCTCCTGCGTGATGGCACCGATGTATTGCTCTCGCCTCCAGTATGGTGGTACTGAACATGTGGATTGTGGTCGCCTTTCTCATTCGAGCACTCATCGAAAAGGGATCAGGCCCCCCTTGTCGGTGTTGGAAGCTAGGCGTAGCTTCGAGCACCAACAAAGCTGTCTCCTTGAGACAATTGGCTGCATCGACTGTTTGCCTCGTTCTGCTTGGCTTACTGCCAGGCTTGAGTGACCGATCCGAAAATTTCCTTCCTCTGCCGAGAGCAGCATATGTTTATCAAGCATCACCGACCAAGGCTTCCTTACTGAAGTAGACGTTCTGCCATCAAAAGAGACCAAGGAAAGCTTTTCGTGTCTCTCGTCATAGAAATACAAAGCTGCAAAACAGTGTAACACAGAGAATGACCCAGATGGAGGAGAAGAACCCACAGCCTGCGGTCTGAATGACGTCGAATCCGACAAGGATTCACAACAAGAGTTCGCTGATGTCACCAGCAATATTGACCCCTGGTTAAAGACCAGGGCAACAAGCTCTGGGCATCGCCAATGCATCATACAACTGCTATGGGTTTTGGAAGAAGAGAACGCAGTGTCTATACAACCTTCACTTCCTGAGCGCCCGCTAAAGACCGGAAACAAGCTCTTGCCGGTTTTCCAGCAAGTCATGCAGTCATCCTTTTGCCGGGATCACCCTCGAGGTGCGTCAATAGGAATAGGCAGACTGTCTATCGTATCCAATCTTCTGGAAGCGCTGCGTATTTTTCTATCTTTGGTGCCGAATCCGTTTGGAAGGAGATGGGAGAGTACATCGCCGTTTATATAGGACTCCGGCCATCATTGACGTCGCTTCGGAGCGCGGAAGAATCCTACGAAGAGCCAGCTCATGGATACAATCCAATACCAAAGCCACTATCAGCCAGCACAGGTTCATTCCGTAGGCCTTATTGCTATGAAGCGCTGGAGAGGGAGAAGGTGGAGAGAAATAGGCGGGTGGATGAGCATTCTACTTAAGAGGATGTGGCCACCTCTTTCAAGTGTAAGCACAGCGATATCAGCGAGCTTATGGCTCTCGTCCGCAACCATCGCATTAGTGAGCGCAAGTCTGTGCAGATCATCAGCGATGGGATGCCGAGATGCGCGAGCATCGAGCTAGATCCGAGACTGTGGTGCTGAGAGGAGCAAGCTCGATTGAAACTGGGAGGGACCGCTAGAGCACCACAGGTCTTGAGATCCTACTGGACTTGTTGCACACAGACGCTTGGGGACCGTCGCTTCCGACGTTATTGCGGAGAGGATACCGGTTTACTCCTCTCAGGGAAAACTGCTGCAACCACGAATATCGCACGGGCTCATCTCGTTCCTGGTTTGTTACGATCGACAATGACACAACGATTCTTTAGGCCCGATGCACGAGCCATCGACCTCGCAGCCGTTCCACAAGCGTGTAGCGCTTTTGCCAGGATAAGCGGCCATGCTTCCTTTCCTCCAGCACAGATGAAGCAATGGCGAATTCCTTCCACTGGCCACGAATCTAGATATACTCGATTCTCACCACCACTGGAAATTAGCTGCGATGTATTGTGCACGTGGACCTGCGACAGCATTATTGCTGAGTAGGTGCTCTCTTGGGCCGATCTCGATCTATTTGGTACATCACTTCTCTAGGACGTCCTCTTCGCATTGACGGCCGCATGTCTGTCCAGGGCATTGTCTGTGTCCTGCCGGAGGTCAAAAGCGAGGTGTTGGGTCCCATGCGTAGCCTGCATCGCATATCAGCGGGCAGACTGCCGAAGTTGACAATGGCTCTGCTGAGTGGCAGATGGATGATGTTTCTGACGCTATGTACAGCAGCCTCTTAATGCCTTCTCAGCATCCGGTGATCACATGCTTGGCGGCAACACTGATATCGAGAATCTTGCTGCAGGGACCTGCCCTGGAGAGTCTCTACGCCGACGAGCTGCGAAGACTTTTGTGTCTTCCCTCCAGATCCGCATGAGCATCTCATCCCGTCTTAGACAAAGGACTGCCGATATGCTTGCTAATGAAAGAAAAACGGTGTTTTTTCGTTGCTGCGCAATGGCACTGCACCTGGAACTTCGACCATCTGCGCCATCCCTTTTACGTTGGTGCCTCCGGTCATTTAAACATCAAATGTCTGGCGTGTGCTTGATTTAGGTCCTAGCGCTTTCGTGCTGAACGAAGAAAGGCGCCGCATGAATGGACGACATAATGCCAGAATAGAGGATGCCACATATCAATGGGTGAATCCTCAATTTTGAGAACGACATTGGTCTTTTTCCAAGAGCTTCCATAGCCGCTGGCGCTTCGAAGAAATATCGTCACTTGTCACAGCCAACCAGAACAAGGCTTGACTTCTACACACTGTGCAGTGGTGGTGCTCCAGCAGAACGCGTGCTTATCATTGATAGAAGGCTTTGCTTCATGGACCGCCGCATCCTCGTCAATAAGGAGGATCGGCGCCCGGCTGACACTCCTGAGAGGGATTCGGTAACTTTCGTCCCGCAGCATTTAAGGCTTATCCAGGGGTTTTGAAGACACTCTCCGTAGAGGTGAAGCGCCTTTTGGTCTCGTTGCGTATTGGATTCGACAGGTCGATTGGTTGCCGCTCCCAACCCACTGTCTACGTTATACATTTAAAGCGGCTTTAAGGGCCTTTTCGAAGCACATAGGGGAGAAAGGTGGATTTGCTGGTTGATGAGCTGGCCGTCGCCCACTCCCCTGTCCTTCCTCAGAGGTCGCACCACTCTCGTCAATGTTCGAAAGATCAACTTTGGGAAAAGTCGGCTCATAGTTCAGAATCTCCTTGGAGGGAAGGGAGATCGGTATCCTGAACCGAATGAAAGGCAGAACAAGGAACAAAGGCAACGGCATCGTTTCGAAAAAAATTCTCCACGCGGGAACCGACGGAGCTGTGCAGCACATTGGCTTGTGGCAAGATGATTCCTCCATCGGATGAGATGTAATCACTTCGAGGTACGATTTTGCGGCCGATCCTGTCGATGACCGAGCTTCTCAAGTCCTGGACTGACCTTCTCGCTATGGTTCACTATCGTACGGCGCTCGCAGCTCGAAAACATCTTGCTGTTGATGTCCATCTCATTTTGAAGCCGAGGCGACTCTGATTCGAGAGACGATGTCTAAGGCAATTCGGCAAGAGACATGATTGCGGTATTCTGCCTCTGGACATCGCTACACGCCGTGGAGGCTGGGGCGAGCCCATGGATGCAGATTAACGAGATTGAGAGCTTCAGCATCAATGCCATACCACTCGTCCACGAGGTTGGATCTACATTCCTGAACTCTTCGTCTCGTCTCGGCATTGCAATGGCAGGTGTTGCTGTGGTATCTCAATACACTGATTTCGGTGACCATTGCGCCTCGCGACAATACTCTTCCCTTCCCTGCAATGTCTGCTAAGCAGGCTGCCGCAGTATGGGCCGCTCTCTCGACGGCGTGCTGATTTGGCGCCTCATGTGCTGGTGGAACGTGCCAGCAATACTTTCTGGTGGACAGCTGGAATGTCGATGGCCTCCCGGTCGAGTACCGGGTAGGACAGACTTGCCGTCGAGTTTTCCGTGTCTTCAGACACATGGTCCTTGGGGCCAGTGCTCATGGCGGGCATTGCAGCTCGTCGGGGGAGTTTCTCTCGTGTGTCTTCGGGCACTCGGTCCTTGAGAACGGTGCCCATGGCGCGCTTTGCAGCTCGTTTGGGGAGGGTTTTCTGTTTTCGGACACATGGTCCTCGGGGCCAGTGCCATGGCGGGCTTCGCAGCTCGTCATAAGTCGGAGATTTGATCTCCGTGTTCATTTGGTTTGAGTCCCCTCTGCTACTTCTCTGATACGCGTCATCGTGTGATTTGTGGTCGCAAGTCTCTTTATGGGGTTATGTAGCTGACTTTGAGCAGGCCTTGTGCCAAAGTCAATATTTATATTGGCAAGCCTGCCCTCACCTCAACTTTCCCACATTATTTCGGTGCTGACATTATGGTAGGAAATTTCGAGGGCTCTCCATTTCCCTCGCCCGCTCCCCCGGACAGGGTGGGGGAAAGGGGGCCCTATACACCTCGAAATTGAAGAGAGTGGGCGAGAAAAGATGGTGCGAGTATGGAGCAACCTGAACGCAGTCTGAAATTACTGACGGGGAATGACAGAAGAGTTCAGATAGAAGAGAACAAGAGGGGCTCCCTATCTTGCTCGCCTCCTCAGTCGAAGTCGTGGATCGGGACGCTCAAGAGGAGGTGGGTCAGAAGGGGGCCCCACTATCCTGGTGCTAGTAAGTACGAGCCTGATCGCTGTCCTTGCTCTTTGCTGATCGAATGTTCCAGAGAGGTGAGAGATACTTCCAAGCGGAATCCGAAGCCCAGGCACAATTTCCGCAAAGGCTACTATTTCTTGGCGCTCACCCTCTTTATCTATCTTAGCTCTCCGCACCACCTTCAACTTCACTACTCTCACACCCTCCCTCAACTTAATTTCTCATCATTTTCACCTGCTGATCTTCATTTACCAACAGCATCATGGAAGAGACGGACCGAAAGGTCCAGAGGCTCCAGAGTGAGCTTCAGCACAAGGAGCAACAGCTCCAACAGGAGCGTGAGATGGTGGAAAAACAGCGAAAGACCATTAAGACGCAGAGCGAAACAATCTCAAAGACGACAACTCCGAGATCGACGGACCAGCATTACAGCCTTTCCTCATCTGAACCACGGTCAGGTGAGAGAACAGCGGCGATGTATCAACCACCGCCGCCGTTTGAGCTGCCAGGCAATACCTCTAATCCTGCTGCCTCTCGTCTTCAAGAGAACGACTCGCACATGTCGGCTCTATCAGACTTCGGTGCTTTGTCTCTGAGGTCTCCTACCCAAGACGTCTTCCAGAATCCGAATCCGAATCCTTATCAGAGTCAGATGAGCCAAGCCCAACCAACGCCGTTGACATTGCGCTCTTTAAATAATCAGCCAGCCCATGGATACCACTCATACCAACCCCACTATCAGCCAGCACAGAATCATCCTCCAAATGCTATGGCGGACCCACTTCCACGTCCTGACAATACGTCAACTCCATCGAAGCATGTTAATTCTGCGCCAAGAACACCTGACCCAGCAGCAATGCAGAATGGAGCTTTTGCCGGTATGGGTCTCGAGAATCCCATTCCAAGCACACCGCAACACCTGGGTTCCGGCTCGATGGCACTGGTACGAATGGAAGAATCAGCACCAGATCACGGGCTTACGCGCAAATTCGACAGACTATTCCACATGGCCGAGCGATATTCCTACTCTCACATGAACTTCCCCAGCGCAGCCAAAGATAGCCAGCTTCCTCTGACTATCAAAGACAGGTTGATGAACGCAGCGACTCGAGAGTCTGCCCATCAACTGGGGTCTACGGGGTCTACACGATATTTCCTAATGACCAAAGTCATTCTGCAGTGGATGTCCAAGCACGTATTCAAGCAGTCGTTGTTCACAGGCTTCGACCTTGATGCTGATCGTCGGATCGCGGCTTACAAGGACAACATCTATCAAGGTATGTGGAAGCTGTCACAAAAGGCCTTTGACTCTTTGCTGACATCAATAGATACTCCGCCATTTGTCAAATTTCAACTGCTTTCTGAAATAAGCAAGGAGATCCGGCAGATTCGCGAAAATCCGAAGTTCCCACGCTTTCTTGACACTCTTGTCAAAAATCAGGGTAACAAGCTGTGGGCGATTGTCCATCCCCTGATGCACCATACGACTGCTATGGACTGGGAAGACCTCAGAACCCTGATGTACGAAGCATACTCAGTTGCTGGTGACGCAGCTGCTCGACCATATGAATGGCGCTTCGACTTTGCACAGATCGGATCGAACTACAATTCCAGCATGATCAATCGAGACCCATACATTCGTGGGCATGAGGAGGAGCTAGCAAGAAGAGCGTTGGTCGTTAGGCTTGGTTTCCTTCCCGCAGTGTATTTGAGAGATAATGCAGATGGAGTCGTTAGAGCTGGACAGGTGACGCGTCACCAAGTTCTTATGAAGGGGCAGTGAAAAGAGCGATAGCACGTGGGTGTGGGGATGGACATGATCAGGATAGAAGGCAATACTTTGAGCTATGAAGGCGAGTGGAGGAATATCACGGTACTATGAGCGACGAACATCCATAGAGAGATGGCCTGCGGCAGCGTGCGTCTTCTTTTCGTGAACCTTACTACAAAAGGTCACGGATATCCCAAATATCTCGCAGCTATTCAGAGCATAAGACGAGATAAGAAGAGACTTGCAAAGCAGTCCAAAAGAACCATACCAAGCGTTTTTAATCTTAATCAAACTACTTTGAAAGCCACCTTTGCACGAGCTGTAAATACACAGCCTTCCTGAAGACTCAGTCAAGGTAGAAATCATAAGCTCGAAGTTGCTCTGCTCGCTGACGCTGGTTCCCGGCCCATATGAAAGCATGCCCATCTTTCGTTATATAGAAGCGCGTTTACCCACCTGTAGAATCCTTGCCTGGCGTGTATACTGCCTACCCTCCTTGCTTTTGGGCACATGACAAAAAGCGACACCAAAAACATGAAAACGTAATCCGCTTGGAAAAAACAATCACGTCAACTGACCCGTTCTTTGCAGATCTTCAAACCGTTTAAAATTTTGCATCAGTCGACTTCACACGAGAGCGAGCGACGAAAGGACGCAATCGGAGAAGCGATACCGGTCTCACCAGCATATTCTCAACAATGCTTCAAAGTTCATATCAATCACCACCTCACATTACTCGCATGGACAATCTCATCAACCCTTGCGGCCTCTCTCCTCCTTCCCCTTCGCTGTCGTAGCCCTAGCTCAACCCATCCTCCTCCTCCTCCTCCTCCTCCTCCTTCCCGTCCCCCATCTCCTCCCCTGACCCTCTCAATCTTCCATCTACCCGCCCTCCTCCCCAACCCCCTGACATCTACCCTGCTCGATCCGCCCCTGACTTGCTCCAGCGTCCTCGCCATCCTCCCCTGCACACTGTCTTGGATGAATAGGCGGCGCGTCACGACATCCAAGACGATCATATCGGTGTCACGGATCAGGGCGAGGAATTCGAGTTTGCGTTTCTTGGAGCTGGTGGCGCTGAGGTGGGGATTGGTGATCAGGGGGAAGAAGTGCTGGGTTAAGGCGCGTGGTGAGATGCCGTTGGAGGGGATGTGCGCGAGGACCATGGCGAGGCTCGGGAGGGGAAGAGTGGATGGTTCGTGGATGCTTTGGTCGCATTCATCGATTGGTCTTTGTGGAGAGGAGAAGGATGCTGTTGTGGGCGGCGGCGGCGGTTGGTTTGACGACGAGGGCGATTGTGAGTGCTGTACCTGCCTCCTTTTCCCCCGCGACGACTCCCCTTCCCCTTCCTGATCCTTCTCCTCCGCCCTCTTTCGTTTCCGCTGCAACAGCCCCGGCGGAATGACCCTAATCCCCAGCCTGCCATTCATCCTCTCCATCCCCGACCTCGCCTCCTCCCATTCCCTTCTCATGCCGCCCTCCCGCCCCTCATTCCACATCGTCACCGCCTGGTTCCTTCTCAGCGCAACAACTGGATCCCTTCCATCGCTCAAGCGTCTCGATCTCCGGCCTTTGCTCTCCCTCCGCGACTCCTCCATCTGCTCCGGGGAGAGGAAATCACGTGCCTCACCGAGGGGTTGGGGGGAGGAGAGTTTGCCTGTGGAGTGGTCTGCGCGGGAGAGGAAGGCGGAGTAGCGATACCGATAGGCCAGGGTGGGGATCAGGTCTTTTCGTGCGCGGTCGAGTTTGGCTTGAGCGCAATACTCGTGGTAGATTTTTGAGTCTAGCTCCTCGGTGTCGCTAGATGATATAGAATAGGAGGGGGAGCGAGGGCGGGAGACTTCAGCGTCATTCTTTTCCGCTTCATTGGGATCTTGGGGGAGGTAGAAACTGGTTTCTGGATTCATTTGAAGTATTCCGGACCAGCGGGTACGCACGAAGTCACGACTGGTTCCGAAAGAGGCGATTACCAAGACAGGAAGCGTGCTACGAGGAGATATGAAATTCGTCTTGCCAGGAACGACAGTATGGGGAGCTGCAACAGTTGCGGTAACTTAGAAAGACGACACGGTGGGTACTTCGCTGGTGCTCAAGTCTGGTGATGTGCGAGGTCCCCATCTTGACCGCCCTGCCGCAAAACACTTTGCAGTGGGCAGAATCAACAAAATAATCGTATACACGCGCACTAGCAAATCGTCTGTCCCATCCAGATTCCCACCTCATGACGCATGGAGAAAACACGTTTGCTCCCGACCACCCAGCCATGGAGATGGGGGGGTGGGTGGGCCGCTCACAAGTATGGCTCCACCTCTCGGGCGATATAAAATTCATAGTAAAGACAAGCATGCGCAGAGTTCGAGAAAGGGGGAACACTATATTGTCATGGAATTAATAAAAAAAAGGGAAAAGGTAGACAAGGGCCCCCCGGTACAGGGAAAATGAGGAAGTGTGCAACGTTTCTTATATACTCATCAATTTTTACCATGCTGCACTCACCAAACGAATTCAGCAGTTTTTACTGGTAAACCAGCAAGCAAGCAAGCAAACAAGCAAGCCTTCCGTGCCATCTCTCAGGCATAACAATGGGATGCAGACCATTCTTTTCTGCACGGAGTCTCCTTCTTCTTCTTCTTCTTCTTCTTCTTCTTCTTCTTCTTCTTCTTCTTCTTCTTCTTCTTCTTCTTCTTCTTCTTCTTCTCCTTCTTCTTCTCCTTCTTCTTCTCCTTCTTCTTCTCCTCCTTCTTCTTCTTCTTCTTCTGCTGCTGCATCCTTCCCATGACTGCAGCCTTTTTCACTACTTAGTAAGAGCGGTTGGCTAATATGACGGGGGTGAAGGGGGGGGCGGCTAGCTTTCACTGTGTGACTTCCCGCAGGCAGTATTGGGGCCTGTGGAAGATGGCATTGTGGAGGAGCTGGACCTCCATGGAATGCAAGGAGATAAAAAGGGTGTTGGTGAGGAGGAGATTCATTGATCAGGGGGTAGAAGCATTCCCCCCCCCAGCAGGGCTAAGGCTTGGCTCTTGGCAGGAGGAGTCCCTTACTAAGCAGGGTTTTGACGCTGCGCTCCTCCGAGAGAGAGAGAGATAGAGAGAGAGAGGGGTTTCTTCCATCATTTCCCTCGTCGTGGGGAAGGATATTTAAAGGATGTATGCAGGTAGGATGACTACCATGGACATTTGCATAACAACACTTGGCTCTTGACGCCTGTCAGATGCAGAGAACATCCGCTTTGCCAATTTTTGATCTGCCTCTACGTATGCATATGCGTGCTGAGATTGGATGTATAAATACACAGCCATCATCTATAACGTGTTGATATGGCCGATTCCTGCCTCCCTTCTTCGATGCTTCAGATCTCCGTGGTAAGTACTTAGGTATACCTTCGACCCAGCATCTTCCTCCGCCGCTGACGGCAGTTCTGACGGACCCATCCACTCCCTCCATCTTGTCCCAGACTCCGTCTCAGCCTGTGCCCCACCCACTTCCGTTGCGCCAGGAGAACCAACATTGACTTTTTGGCGCTTCAGCTCTTCAGTTATTGGCTCGAGATCCAGGTCAAGATATTCGGCGATGAAGGCGCCGATATCGGTATTCTCGTGGTTGCCGACGAGTTGTGGTGCGTGCTTCGGCGATGACGCATAGATATTGACGTCGACGGCTGAAGCGGGGATAATGATTAGCCTGGGGATTCATGAATAGGATTTGTCCTGGGGGCATCTTACCACTATGGCCATGAGTCGCCCAACCCACCTGCGCCCTTCGGCTGATCATCTCCGAGAACAGATATGCAGGGGGCCAGATGGGTTTCGCATCAATGATGGCATCAGCGTCAGCGTCTGTAGCATCAAAGATACCTAGTCCATCTCTAATCAGCTCCTTGCGGATGTATTGCCTCTTGACGAGTCTGTTTGCTTTTGATCCCCCATCACGAAGCCATTGATGCCACGTATGTTGTAGATACCCTGTCGAATGAGAAGCTTTAGCTAGGGCTTCTGGGAACCATTGATATTCCGGGTACCCTTCATGGAGCTGCACGGCGGTGGAAAGCCCGCCTGTCTCGTGGTCAGAGGTTCCAACAAGGATGCCCTCAGTCTCGTCGTGCTCGAGGAAGTCTAGAGCTGCCTCGAAGGCCTCGTCGTGTGCAAGCACCTCATGGACCTGAGCAGCAGGATCGTTGGCGTGGCCGGCATGATCTATTCGGCTGCCTTCAATCATGATAAAGAAACCTTTGTCGCTGTCTTTCGTGGCGGCTGAGAGAGCCTTCAGCGCCAGTCTCGTCATCTCCGCTTGGCTGGGGTATAGCTCGAGGGCGTGGACGCGGTCGATTTCGTAAGGTAGGGCGTATGGTGCGAGTAGCCCAAGGAGGGGTAATTTGATGCCGCGTCCGATGTCGAGATTGTCAAAGTCCTTTCGGTCGTCGATGTAGGAGAAGCCGTTCTTTTTAGCCATGGCTACCACATCTTTGTCATCGCCGCGACAGCTTCCTTCCGTGGTGTTGGGTAGAAAGTAGCATCGACCTCCACCAAGGATCAGGTCGACGGTGCGGCCCAGCGGGTGATGGCCAACCAGCTGCTCTGCAATGAGGTCCTCATACTCTCGACGGTTTGCGTGCGCAGCGAAGCAAGCAGGCGTTGCATCTGTAATGCCTGTCGTAACGACGAGGCCGGTCATATATCCTGCCCTCTTCGCGGCCTCGAGGACGGTTCCACAAGGGCTGTGGTCCGGTAGAACCGCGACAGCACCGTTGTAGGACTTCTTCCCACAGCTGAACGCCGTTGCTCCCGCCGCAGAATCTGTCACCAAACTGTCTGTGGACCTCGTCCTCGAAGTGCCAATCAAATGCCTGTCCAGCACCAGTGCGTCATCATACGGAAGACCATTCGCAAATTGTCTGTAGCTCCTCGTCAAGCCTAGAGAAGCTGGGCCCATTCCATCAGAGACCATGAATATCATATTCCTCTTTCCCGTAGGCTTGCCATCTTCACCCCAGCCGCCTGATCTTCCCCGTCTCGCATGCGCCACACTCTGCTCATGTTGTACAACCACTGCAAGGACGACTACGACGATGGTTGCTATGAGGGCCCAAAAGAAGAGGCCTATCTCTCGCCATCGCTGGGAGGCGGCAGAGGTTCGATCGGTCCGTTGGCCGGTCAGGAGAGCATCTTCTTCCTCGTATTCGCGCTCAGAGGATTGATCTGAGGAGGGACGCGCGAGAAGTGGTTCTTCTCCTGCCATAGTGAGGTGCTTGTGCTGGCAGGAGGAGATTGTGTGATCGTGGCGCGGGTGGCATGCATGGGGAGGCATTGCGTCACATGTTTATCACCTACATCTGTGCCAAGAATGTTTACGAAGAAGTCGAAAGGGGTTTGGTCTTATTCTACGACACTGGCATGGCTTGTGTGACCATGTTCCGAGATGCCTCTCAATCTTTGGGACCAAGCCTAGTCGATACGAATCCTACACTCGCTACTTATCGAGGTGAGTCAAGGTCGTGGAGTACATCATCCAGTGCGGAGCGAACGTGTCTCTGACAACGCTCCATGTTCTTCACTCATCAGGAGAAAATTGACCATCCACATTCTCTTCAAAGTCAGACGTATAAAGTATGCCCGGATCCGCCACTTCGTATGTTAGCTGAGCGATCGTAAGCAGTGCCTTCTCATGCTGTCTTTTCGACAAGTTTTATTATCGCGATCAACGACCTTTCCATCCAAGAGGCAGCATTGCAGCTGCCACAATATCTGTCCCTCGCTCCGTAGCCAATAGATTATACGCAGCAGACGCATTACCCGTATCCATCACGTCAATCCTAACCCCAAGCCCATTAATATGTTCCCTCGTCTCCTTACTCAACGGCCAGACCTTCCCCCCCGTCCCCAAAATCAGCAGATCCGGCTTCGGCCACAGCAGCTCCAGCAACCCCCACGCACCCCTACTACCTCCGATATCCAGCGTCCCAACTTTACTCAGCATCGCAGCCGGCTCCGTGGTGGGCGATGTGGCTTCCCATGGACGCCAAAGATAGGCTTCTCCTCCCACCAGTATAATTCCACTGCCGCCTGCTGTTTTCAGTCCGTTGTTCAGGTGAAAACCGTCGCTGATGCAGGCGTCGATGCTGGTCGCGGGCGTGCCCATGTTGCCTAGTATGTTCATGGCGCCGAAGTCTGTCTGCGTGTCTTCGTCTGATTTGGGGCCTCGGTCGTGGGATTTCGGGGGTCTGGTTGCTGGGTTCCGAGGTGGGTCACCAAGACATCTGGTGCTGGAGAGACCTCGAACTGCTCTTTCGCCATTTGACGAGGTTCGTAGCGCATAATGGATTGGGGTGTGCTGGCGTGTTAAGTAATGGCAGATAGGTCGTCTCGGAGGGCTGGCTCGCAGAGCTCTTAACAATTGTGGGGAGGGAGAGTGCATCTTCGTAATAACTGGATGAGCTGCGATCTGGGTCGACAAACGCCCAAGCCCTCCGGAAAGGTCTTCGAAGTGCTGCTTGTTCAGGTGCTGGGTACGCTGCTGGAGGTCGGAAGAGCTATCAGTGAGTTTTGGGACGAGTGTACTTGTGCTCTTGTGGTAGCTCTCTAATTCTGGTGCTAGCTCTAATTCTGAAGCTAGGTAATGGCTTCTAAAGATGATATCCGCTTCTTCAGGATGTAGGTTGATGGATTACTCTCACGGCCTTCCTGATTGACCTGTGTGGGAGGAAGCTCTGTCATGACGCCCATTGATTGCATCTCATCAATTCTCTTGGCGCTGACACATAAAGACCCTTATATCAACAACGCAGAGATAGAAGCAGTTCGACAGCAACGACAATGAAATAACCCATTCATGCGGTGTTTTCATCGGCTGCTTCTAAGCGACAGGCAAACTTTCGCTCAAGAACAATTCTTGCCTCCTTCTTCTGGCAGCGATATCATCAGGTCGTTCAAGACCATAGACCAGAAGCAGATTGAACCTCTTCCCTGAGATCGCATGTCGGGGCTGTACTGCCGCTGTTTCCTCTTCCTCATACACATTTGACATCTGCCAGGCCCACTCTTGAAGCAGGCGCCGCGTTACCCGGTCGCTCTTCTTTTTCTTTCTCCTTCAAATCTACCACGCTTATCTCCCCCAGTACCACCACCTTTCCCTTTCAACCAGACCCTCCCTAGCTTCTCTACAAATCTCCCTCCATGAAGTTGAGCCACTCATTCCCTGCGACGTCGGCGTATCTCTCTCTGCCGTGCACAGCGGGCACCATCTTTTCGTCAAGATCTCTTGACCTCCTTCCCAGCTGCCACATGGCCTCGGATCGAGTTGATAGTATCCGCACTGAAACCCCCATTTTCCGATACGGTCCATCCCGTTGTGATATTGCTCCCATGCTCGTTCGCACAGAATGGTGTGGACAGAGGGACCCCATCTGCTCAGCTCGGGCTCTGAGAAGGCATGACCACAGCCCCACAAAGGGTAGATGATGCGGCACATTTGGTTTGTTGTGCCCAGACGAGGCTGAGGAAGCGAGAGAGCAGGGGGATAGGGAGGTGGTGGTCTTGATAGTGGCTTCGTGAGAGCGAGGCGAGTGCGTTGGAAATGAAAGGTAGATACTTCTTTCCGCACTAATGAACAAGGTGGTTCCTGGTGCAAAACCTGGGTAATAAGGCCTTCATAGTGATGAAGAATATGAGCAGCAGCAGAGAATTTATTTGACACGGGAAAAGAAATGAAAGCGCAGCGACGGAAGGTAGGTGAAGAACCTAGAGAAAGAAGTGGCGGAGTGCTCGCAATGATGGCAACTGCCGGACCGTACCAACCTTCTGGGATAACAGTGTCAAAAAATCCTGGTCTCCTGGGGCGAAATTAAACTGTAGGAAAGAGCGCCTCTCACGTAAACGAAAGACCATCCGGAATACTAATATAGGTGACAATGAAAGAGCCGCAGAATCGGACGCCGACCGATTGACGGAAAGGTGCACTTGCGCATCAGAAACAGGCGGAAAACTTGGCGAATGAAATCTTTCCAAACGACTGCAGCAACTATATTATAGCCAAAGCCATCATTGATGCAAGACCAGACCATTGTCAAAGACCGATGCCACCAGAATTCCCAGCAAAACGCCCAGAGGACAATGCAAGAAGTCAAAACAAAGAGACGTATATGCATTCATATGGCCAGCAGGCCGACGACTGCCACAACAACCGCAAATATTGACCCTAGAAGAATCTTCTCTGGTCTTTGCACTGCGGCTCCGCTGCCGCTTCCATTTGAGCCACCACCTTGGACAAAATTGGTGGCTGCCGAGGTAGGATTCTGGGTATTACTGCTACCACCTGAACCCGAGGAATCTCCACCAGATGGGTTGTCTCCACGTTGTCCATTGGTGCCAGGGCCAGCTCCCGTCAGACCGGGGACCGTTGCAACATCACCTGTGTTGGCAGAACCGGATGCGCTTGCTGCTGCTGATGGATAGTCCGCAGACATGTTTGTGCCAGAACCCAGCAATGATTTGAGCACAGTCGGGTTCTTGCCAGTCACCACCGAATCGTTTGTGGCAGCTACGTTATCGTAGGTATAAGAGACAGTGCCCTGAACATTAGCCCCCGA
>JAABUK010003702.1_pt1 | contig 25558 bp, 23 predicted proteins | sample 5559141 | NCBI WGS metagenome assembly JAABUK01 (sample SAMN10711869, study PRJNA513367) | rock metagenome | isolation source: Antarctica rocks | place: Antarctica: Victoria Land, Pudding Butte nord | collected 2016-01-03 | reverse complement strand
ATTTTACTGATAAAGTAAAATCTGCAGCATCTGCTGATGCTGATACAATTGCAGTACCTGAAAATGAAGGCAAATCAACAGATTTACTGTCGTCATTAGGATTAAAAGATAAATTACAAAGCGCCGGCATTAACGGAAGCAGTATTTTGAAAGGCTTATTAGGTATTGCAGCACCGATGATCCTAACCAAAATGATTACCGGGGGATTAAACCGCAACAGAGGTGGCGGATTATTCGGTGGCGGCGGTGGAATGTTTGGTGGCGGCGGTGGCGGAATGTTTGGAAGTGGCGGCGGTGGAATGTTTAGCAGCGGTGGTGGTTTATTTGGTAATAGCGGCGGTGGCTTGTTTGGAGGAGGATTTGGTAATTCAGGCGGATTTCTCTCAAGAATATTAACAGGTGGTTTTTAAATGAGCCTTACACGCACCATTATAGTTTGCAAAAAGGAATTAAAACTATATTTTTAATGTAAATAAAAAAACCAATGAACTGGATATTACAATTACTTATAAATGCAGGAGTATTATTGCTGGCTTCTAAAATAATGCCTACAGTGAAAATAAGAAGTTTCGGCACTGCTGTACTCGTCGCACTTGTTATCGGATTTTTAAATGCTACCATCGGAGCTATTTTACGTTTTCCTTTAAATTTAGTTACGCTGTTTTTTCTTTCCTTTTTTGTACGCCTCATCGTGCTCGCCATTGTTATAAAGATTGCAGATAAGCTCTTTTCAGGTTTTGAAGTAAGCTCGTTTAGCGCTGCTGTAATACTTGCCTGCATTATGGCTGTTGCAGGAAGTTTATTAACTTATTTTCTTGTTGGATCCACTTATTATTAACTTAAAAAAAATCAATATGATACGCTCTTATTTTAAAATTTTATTTGTCAGCTCCATCCTTTCAGCAGGTATGTTAGTTACCTCATGCAAGAGTAAATCCAAAGATACCGGCAACACGATTGATACGACTGCTGTTGCTCCGGCACCTGTAACTCCCGCCCCTGTGGAAGTAGCGCCTGATGATGCATTAACGACAGGTGTAAAAGACGCGACAAAAGATTACCCGGGTGTAAAAGCTGATGTAAACAATGGAGAAATAACACTGACAGGAGAAATCAAACGCAGTAAGCTGGCTGACTTAATGATGTCTTTGAATTCATTAAAGCCAAAAAAGATCAACAATCAGTTAACCATTCAATAAAAGGAGAAAAATAATATGGCACTACAGGATAAATACCGGGAGCTCATCAGCGCAGCGCAAACATCTGAAGTAAATAACCTTCAGGTAAGAGAACAGGACAACGTGCTTTACATAGATGGCGAAGCCCCAACCGGGCAGGTAAAAGATAACCTTTGGAACGTTTATAATAAAATTGATCCTGACTTCAGATCAGGTGATGTGGTAATGAATATTAATGTATCTGCTATGGCTCCGGGCGCAAAAGCTACCGTTACAACTGACTCATCTAATTTAAACATAAGAAAAGGCCCTGGCACTGATCAGCCTCTTGCAGGTAAAGCTGCCCATGGATCTACAGTGACCCTTGTAAGCAAAACTAATGATCAATGGTGGCTTATAAGAACAGCTAATGGTGAAGAAGGATATGCCTATGCACAATATCTCACTGTTGTATAATTTTCATTCTTATTGCACTTAAATAAAAAGAGGATTGTTTTAGTCCTCTTTTTTGTTTTAAAGATTTTCATACCTTTTATCAGATTCTGATGCTATTTAATAAAACTAATTTTTAAATTAATTGTTTCAAATAATATGAAACCGAATGACAATAGCGCAAAATTACCTGTGGAAAAAAGACCGTTCAGAATACTAATTATCTCTGGTTCACAAAGAAGAGAATATAATTGTCCGGGCATAGACTCAAAGTCAAGAATGCTGATGTTGAAGATGGCCGAAATGTTGCCGCAGGATTGGGAAATTGATTACGAGGATTTAGGCAACGTATACGGAAGGGAAAAAATTCAACCATGTAATGCCTGCGTATCAACATCTATGGCATTGTGCGTCTGGCCATGCAACTGCTATAGTAAAAACAGCCTTACCGAAAAAGATCTGATGTGGAACCTTGATATGTATGCCCGGTTGGATATGGCAGATGCCTGGGCTATTATTGCTCCCATCAACTGGTATAGCGCCACGAGTAATGTAAAGTTGATGTTTGACAGGCTTGTTTGTATGAACGGAGGTAATCCTGACGAAACAACTATTAACCACAAAGATCCTGAAAAGGCGATGGCTTTTGAACATACGGAAGCATTCGAAGAACTTTCAGTAAATCATCTTGAAGGAAGAACGGCTGCTTTTTTTTGTTATGCAGACAAAGGGGGCGACGAAATAAACGAAAGCGGAAGGCCGAAAATATTAAGGCACCCGCAATACTTTAATCCTGAAGAAGAGCCATTTGAAGATGAAAGAAATGCTTATGCGCCTTTAGTCTGGCAGTGCCGGTACGGCGGCATTGAAGTGCCTGACAATTTATGGCGAAGTGAAATAACAGGTAAAGGTAAAAAATACAGTGATAATCAATCAGAAGATGCTATTGAAGAAACCGGATTTATGAATGGCTTTGCCAAATGGGTTAGTGATTTTGAAAATTTTGTACGCGAAAAAGGTAAAGTAAAGGCGGGAAAATACAGGGCTTATGGTTATAAACCTCCCTTTCATCCTATTAAAGAATTAGTGACAGGAATTCGCTCGTGGAAGCTGCGTTTCGGTATTACTCCGGAAGATTCTTCTGTTAGAAAACAAAAAGAGCTTAATTTGAATAAAGATACAACGTTACATCCCGGGAAAAGTGAAGGTGAAAAATTGAGAGAAAAGTAAGGCTGGTTTTAAAAAGAGTCCTCTAAAAATTTATTCTGATTTATAAAAATAATAACAGAATAATAAGTGTCTGACTTTTTCATTTATCCGTTAATTTCACCGGATGCCTGAACTGTACATTATAGCAGGGCCAAACGGCGCTGGAAAAACAACCGCAGCAAAAACGATTTTGCCGGAAATATTTAAGTGTAAAATATTTTTGAACGCTGATGAAATTGCGGCGCAATTAAATCCTGGAAACATGGAAGCCGCAGCGTTGAAAGCTGCAAGAATAATGTTGTCACAAGTAGAAGAATCTATGCAGAAAAAAGAAACGTTCAGCATTGAAACGACTTTGGCCACAAGAAGTTATCTTCATTTGGTGCACAAAGCGCAATTACAACAATACGAGGTCATTTTACTTTTTTTTTATTTGCCTTCGGCAGAAATGGCAAAGCAAAGAGTAGCGCAAAGATTGCAGAAAGGCGGGCATTCCATTCCCGAAGAAGTTATTGAAAGAAGGTATTTACTGGGAATAAAAAACTTAACGGAATTTATTGAAATAGCAGACAGATGGCGCGTATATGAAAATTCAGCTACCCCGCCATTAAAATAGCAGAAGGTGAAAGAGATGGTCCAATAAAAATACTTAATTTCGACGTATGGAAAAAACTACAAAGAATATGAAATTTTCAGAGAAATTTCTGGAAGAAAGTAAATCTCTCGAAGCAGGATTAAAAAAAGTTTCAGAAAAACTGATAGCAGAAGAAAAGAAAAACAATGGTTATCTTATTATTGCTGATGAAAAAGGCAATATTAAAAAAGTCCCTGCAAAAGATTTATAATAAAAGTTGAGAAAAGATGCCCAAAGATTTGCCGTACAAGAGTGCGACGCAACAATGACGCTATGAAAAATTGATGTCGGTCACCAAAGAAATCTAGATATTCTTAATCACTTCAGCAAATAAGCTGCTTAGCCTCGTATCTGCCTGAGCGGCAACTTCTATAATTTCTGCAATATTTACAGGTTGTAAATTATCAGGATCACATTCATCTGTAATTACACTTATTGCAGCGCATTTTATGCCAACCTGGTTTGCAACAATAACTTCCGGTACTGTGCTCATCCCTACCATATCTGCACCGATATTTCTTATGTAACGATATTCGGCTCTGGTTTCGAGATTGGGGCCTGCCACCGATGCGTATACTCCTTTTTTTAATTCTAAACTCAGCTCTTGCGCTTTTGCAAATAACAAGGCATTTAAAGCGTGACTGTACGGTTCGCTCATATCAACAAAACGATTTCCGAATTCCGCATCATTTACACCTTTTAACGGGTTTTCGGGCAGCAGGTTTATATGATCATCAATTACTGCTAAATCTCCTTTTTTATAATCGGTGTTCACTCCTCCGGCGGCATTACTTAGAAAAAGTTGTTCAACTCCTAATTGTTTCATCACCCTTATAGGAAAGGTAATTTCCTGCATAGAATGGCCTTCGTAATAATGAAACCTTCCCTGCATCACTATTATTTTTTTCTCCCCTATATATCCGGTAATCAATTGCCCTTTATGAAATTCAACAAAAGAAACAGGAAAGTGCGGAATATCATTATAAAAAATACTTTCCTTTTTTTCAATTTTATTTATAAAAGCATTTAAACCTGTGCCTAAGATTACGCCCGTTTTACAGTTATCGAAACCTTTTTCTTTCAAGAAGAAAGCTGCTTCTGCAATTTTCTGTAACATATTTTCCATTACTTATAAATTGTATTTTACTTTTTGTCGTAATAAAAGTTGAACTTTAAAGGAAATTAATCCTTTTTCTATTATAAGCCGTATTTACTGCAATGAAACTGAGCTCATTTTTTTTTATATTATTTGTTTTTATGCTAAATATTTTCTCAGTACCGCAGGAAAAAAAACCGGCTATACATTTCAAAAAGTATAACCGGAGCTTATTTTTGGAAAATTATAAATCACAATAAATATGTCAAATCATTACTATAATGCAGAAGACCTGAAAAAGTTTGGAGCGATAGGTGACTATCAGAAAGAACTTGCTGACAAATTTTTTTCATGGTATGGAGAAGTTTTTAAAGACAGTGCACTTTCTTCCAAAGAAAAATCGCTGATAGCTTTGGCCGTTGCCCATGCGGTGCAATGCCCGTATTGCATAGATGCCTACAGCAGTGATGCGTATGAAAAAGGATGGAGCGAAGCGCAAATGATGGAAGCGCTGCACGTAACGGCTGCAATAAGAGGTGGCGCATCGCTGGTGCATGGTGTGCAGATGATGAATAAAGTGCATGAAATTGCAATGTAGGATACAAGCCCCGGCCCTAAAGGGAGAAGGGAGTAACTTTTATTAAAGTTATCTTGTCGAAGATAAATTGAATGAAGTTTTTTAAAACCTTATTTTCTTAAATCCTTTTTTGGGATTTAAGGTTCACATTCTTAAGTCCCTTGAGGGATTTAGGGCAAAGCCTCGTTAAGGGTTTGGAGTATGAAGTCATTAAAAGCAGAAGGAAATATTTTAGCCGACGCAGATTACCAGGTTGAATTGTTAGAAACTAATAATCACAATGCTTTTCGTCTTATTCCCTTTCAGCAAAATCTGGAAAGGGCAGGCTTGTTTCCTTTACGTCCAACTAATCTGGAGGTTTTTCAGGTCAATATCGGTAAAATGTGCAACCAGGTTTGCAAACATTGCCACGTAGATGCAGGCCCCGACAGAAAAGAAATAATGACTCGTGAAACAATGCAGCAATGCCTGTATGCCTTGGCTGACAATCCTTCTATCCGCATTGTTGACATAACCGGTGGCGCTCCAGAACTTAATCCTGACTTTCGTTGGTTTGTTGAAAATATTAAGGCATTGGGCAGGCATATTATTGTCCGTTGCAATCTTACCATCATCCTTGCCAACAAACGCTTTTATGACCTTCCTGATTTTTTTAAATTCCATAATGTTGAGGTCGTTTCATCTCTGCCTTTTTATACAAAAGACCGGACAGACCGGCAAAGAGGTAACGGCGTTTTTGAAGATTCTATCAAAGCCTTGCAAATGCTTAATGCTGTCGGATATGGCATACCAGGAACAAATCTGACGCTAAATCTTGTTTACAATCCTGCCGGAGCTTTTCTTCCGCCTGACCAGTCGTTTTTGGAGAAGGAATACAAAATGGCTCTTGCAAAAGATTTTGGTATTCAGTTCAACAACTTGTTTACCATCACCAACCTTCCCATAAGCCGCTATCTCGATTACCTGTTAAATAGCGGTAATTATGAAAAGTATATGGAAAAGCTTATTAACGCATTCAATCCTGCAGCGGCTGCTAATGTTATGTGCAGAAACACAATTTCTATTAGTTGGGATGGTGATTTGTACGATTGCGACTTCAACCAGATGCTGGATTTAAAAGTAGGCAGCAGCGGAAAACATATTTCGCATTTCAATACTACAGATTTAATGAACCGGGAAATCGTAGTTAGCCAGCATTGCTACGGCTGCACTGCCGGAGCCGGAAGCAGTTGCGGCGGAGCGGTGACCTGATTGTTTACTTTTGTCTTAAAAAAAACTACGCGTTGAATATTTAAAAGAAGATACTATTATCTATGAAAATTTTGGTTCTGTGATGATTTGAATGGGTTAAAATTGCCACCACCTTTAGGTCGTGGGCATGTTTGTATAACAATTTAGGTATTGGCTTTAGCAAAAACGCTATAAAAATGATGAGCATTTGTAAATTATGTTGAAATAATAATGACTTCAGGCCGGTTTTTAGTTGAATGAAATGTATCACTACTCTATTAGCGAAATGGCATGTCATGTTTTATTTCTTTGGCTAAAGCCTGATATTTATTATTTTTTATCCACGACCTAAAGGTCGTGGCAATTGCAGCTCAATCATAATTACCCATACTATCCGTCATAAAACTAAAATTTTCCATTAAAAATATTTTTAAAAGAAAAAAGTAAATTTGAAAGAACCTTTCTCAGTAACTTTTACGTTAAATTCACATTTTGGGTAAAGTAAAAGCCATTTTTAAACTTTGATTAATTATATTTGGTATGAAGAAAGAGATGTGCTAAAGGTTTATTAAAACACCAGCACAATTACAGATAAATAAAACCCTTAAAAATTTGACAGATACTATTATTAATCTTGAAACAGTTAACCCTATTGAATTTTTTGGTGTAAACAACGGGAAACTCGATTTGCTGAAAAAGAAATTTCCCCTGCTGAAGATACTTAGCCGCGGCACGCAGATAAAGCTCAGTGGCGCACCAGAACAAATTGAAAACGCAAAAGAAAAAATTGATCTTATTCTTCAATATCTTGAACGAAACGGCCACCTGAGCCAAAATTATTTTGAACAGATATTAGGAGGTGATGATGCCGAAGTTGTTGACAACTTTGTAGACCAAAATCCAAATGATATACTTGTATTTGGGCCAAGTGGCAAAACCGTAAGGGCAAGAACGGCAAACCAGAAAAAAATGGTACAGGCCGGAGACCGCAATGATATTATTTTTGCCATCGGCCCTGCAGGAACCGGTAAAACTTACACAGCCGTAGCAATGGCTGTAAGGGCCTTAAAAAATAAGGTTGTCAAAAAAATTATCCTTACCCGCCCCGCTGTTGAAGCCGGTGAAAATCTTGGTTTTCTTCCCGGAGATCTCAAGGAAAAAATTGATCCGTACCTGCGCCCTTTATACGACGCTTTAGATGATATGATACCTGCCGACAAGCTTGGTTATTATATGAGCACACGGACCATAGAGATAGCGCCGCTTGCGTACATGCGCGGACGTACGCTGGATAATGCTTATATCATTCTAGATGAGGCGCAAAATACGAATGATCTGCAGTTAAAAATGTTTCTTACCAGGATTGGGGCTAATGCCAAAGCAATCATTACAGGTGATCCTACACAGGTTGATTTACCAAAAAACCAGCGGAGCGGTTTAGAAAAAGCAAGCCGCATCTTAAAAAACATTGACGGTATAGCACACATAGAGCTTGATGAAGAAGATGTAGTGCGTCACAAGCTTGTAAAAGCAATTATCAGGGCTTATGAGCGTGAAAAAGAGACAGAACAGGTACAGGGATTTCACGGGGTTAAAAGGTAAACAGATATTATTAATTCAACGCAAAGAGACTGCATATTGCGGTCTCTTTATATTTACAAGAATGCAACTGGCTTCAGTACCGATTTTTTTATTGCTACCTTTATCGCAATAAAAATAATAAATGAAATATTTATTAATAATTTTAGTGTCTCTGTTATTATATTCCTGCAATAATGAAGAGGATGAATATCATCCGCCCGAAAATGCATTAGACGCCGGAAGAGAATTTATCGGGCAGTCATTGAAGGGAAACTTTAAGACAGCAGATAAATACATGCTCCAGGATAAAGAAAATCAATACTGGCTAAGTAAATGGAGCGGGCAATTTAATAAAATAAGTGAACAGGAAAAAACTTCTTACAGCAAGGCGTCTATAAATATAGCAGAGGTTAATGATGTAATTCCTGACAGTGTTACAATTATCAGCTTCAGCAATTCCTTCAAAAAAGCGCCGCAAAAGGTTAAAGTAATTAAATATAATGGAGACTGGAAGGTTGATTTTAAATATACTTTTTCAGGTAATTAATAGAAACAAGAAAAGCTCCTTTATATATTTAAAATAGGGGGATGTAAAGATGCTTTTTATATACTCAAAAATATTTTTTATTTGTTTGATCCTGACGCTATTTTCTGCTTTCAGCCTTAAATCTTTTAAGTTGCAACCGTAAAACCGTAATATTGCAGCCTGATATTTAGCAAGGGCTTGTATACTTAGCATTTTAACTGCTAATAAGAATAATTACCACGAAATCTATTTTAAAAAGAATATCTGAAAAATAATATGGAAAAATTATTAAATGTTTTACACCCATGGCACGGGGTAGAATCCGGAGAGCTTGCACCGAGAATAGTAAATGCGGTTATAGAGATTCCGCAGGGATCAAGGGCTAAATATGAAATTGATAAGCCAAGCGGGCTTTTGAGGTTAGACCGGGTTATCTATTCTTCGTTCTACTACCCTACCAATTACGGGTTCATTCCGCAAACCTATGGCGATGATAGAGATCCTTTAGATATTCTTGTTATATCCAGCTTAAGTATCGTGCCGATGTGCCTGGTTACCGCTAAGGTAATAGGTGTTATGCAAATGATTGACGGCGGCGACGCCGATGATAAAATTATAGCAGTGGCTGCACATGATCCTTCTATCAATTACATTAATAATATAGAAGAATTGCCAAAGCACTTCTTCGGTGAATTGCGTCACTTTTTTGAAGAGTACAAAACACTCGAAAATAAATCGGTAAAGGTTGAAGAATTTCAGGATAAAACGGTCGCTCTGAAAATTATACAGGAAGCGATGGATTTATATAAGAAAAACTTCCAATAAATAAAAAATAAATTCAGCCCTCAATCAAGATGTAAAACTGCATCTGCCATACAGCTTATTATAATTATAACTGGTTTTGGTTATAAATATTAAATATTAAATATTGAGATTTAGCCAAATTTAAGTGTTTTAATTGGTTTTAGCATTTTAGCTGTTTCACATACAATTGTTTTTATTAAGTAATAAAATATAAATTGTAATGGCCAATATATCTTACCTTATCCTGTTATCATTTTATGTTTATTGCGGATATTTAAAACAAGTCCTCTTTACATGAATCCCGCAGGTAAATTTAAATCTTATGTGAAGCTTGAACTAAAAAAAAGAAAAAGATAAAAAAATTAATTCAACAAATTTTACTTTAAACCCTAACTTGTAATAAGATTTAATTGAATTAGTTTTTCTCGCTATGTAGAAAAGGATTTGTAAAGAGCCTGTTTTTTGTTGTATTATTACTTACGATCTTATATTTCCTTTAAAAAAACTATCTGCATAATTCAATCATAAAACTTTTAACATATTTAAATTTTTAAGCATTGCATTTTTAACTATTGTTGTTTCAAAGGAAGCTTAGCGTTTTTCATTACACGTAATTGCTTAGTTTTGCCCCTTGCATTAGAGAAAAATAGTACAATTTTTAAAATCTGCCAGATAGAAAATTAAAAGAATTTACAGCATTACATGCCTACAAAAGTTTCAAAAATAGCTGTTTTAACTTCCGGTGGCGATAGTCCGGGAATGAATGCAGCAATAAGAGCAGTAGTTCGTACCGGCATCTATCACGGTTTAGAAGTTTACGGCGTCATGAGAGGATATAACGGGATGATAGAGGATGATATTTTTAAAATGGAGAGCAGAAGCGTAGCCAATATTATACAACGGGGAGGAACTATTTTAAAATGTGCAAGAAGTAAAGAGTTCAGAGAACCTGCAGGCAGGGAAACAGCATATCAAAACCTCACAAAAAGAGGTATAAACGGACTGGTGGTAATTGGCGGTGATGGCAGCTTTAAAGGCGCACAGATTTTTAGTAACGAATATGATATACCCTGTATCGGGTTGCCCGGAACTATAGATAAAGATATAGCAGGTACAGACTTCACCATCGGATTTGATACGGCAGTTAACACGGCTGTTGATGCCATTGATAAAATAAGAGACACTGCGGATGCGCACGACCGTTTGTTTGTAGTAGAAGTAATGGGCCGTGATGCAGGTTATATTGCTTTACACAGCGGCATTGCTACGGGTGCAGAAAATATTTTAATTCCTGAAACAAAGACGGATATTGATGAACTTATCAACTCTCTTTCTGAAAAAGAAAAAAGAAGAAAGCTGGTAAATCTCGTGGTCGTAGCCGAAGGAGATGAATTTGGAGGCGGTAATGAAATAGCACGGATTGTGAAAAGGCGATTGCCTAACATTGACACAAAGGTTTGTATATTAGGTCATATCCAACGCGGAGGATCGCCTACCTGTCTTGACCGGCTGATTGCCAGTCGAATGGGTTATCATGCTGTGGAGAGTTTAATACAGGGCCGCTACAATGTGATGGTAGGAATTGTAAATAATAAACTTCATTATACACCACTTGATCATGCGATAAAAGCCAAACAAAAGCTAAGCAGCCAATGGCTGAAAATTGTAAAGATTTTAGCAAGCTGAATAACAGGATATATAAGTGTTAAAAAAAAAAAATCTATATAAAACATTAATTACAAATAAACAATGTCAAAAGAAATTTCGCAGTATATGCCTAAACAAATGGAACAACGCTTTGGCGCTGATACTCTTACACATCGTACAAAAATCGTTGCAACTGTTGGTCCCGCATGTGATACTTATGAAAAATTAGTTGAGCTTGTACATGCAGGGGTTAATGTTTTTCGTCTTAATTTTTCTCACGGAAGCCATGAGGACAAGACACAAATCATTGAGCATATCCGTAATTTAAATGAAGCAGAAAACTGTAATATTTCTATTCTTGGTGACTTGCAGGGACCTAAATTGCGTGTAGGCGAAATAGAAAATAATGCACTGAAAGTTGAAGCCGGAGACATACTTACATTTACCAATGAAAGATGTGTGGGAACAATGGAAAGAATTTATGTCTCCTACCCTAACTTGGCCGGTGATGTGAAATTAGGAAATATTATCCTGATAGATGATGGAAAGCTGGAAGTAAAAGTGGTAGACATCGTTCGCAACGGAGATGTTAAAGTAGAAGTAACCTTAGGAGGGGTTTTATCTTCTAAAAAAGGTATTAATCTTCCTGATACCAAAATCTCTTTACCGGCATTGACTGATAAAGACCTCGAAGATCTTAATTTCATTATTGATCAGAAACTTGATTGGGTTGCTTTATCATTCGTAAGAAATGTAAAAGACATTGTCATCTTGCGTAGCAAGCTTGATGAGAGAAAATGTAAAGCAAAGATTATAGCAAAAATAGAAAAACCTGAAGCTGTTGCTAATATCCGCGATATTATAGTTGAGAGCGATGCTATTATGATTGCTCGCGGAGATTTAGGCGTAGAATTGCCGGTGGAAAAAGTTCCGATGATTCAAAAAAGTATTATTAGAAAATGTCTTCATCGTGCCAAACCTGTTATCGTAGCTACCCAGATGATGGAAAGTATGATAGACCGTGTAAAGCCAAACAGAAGTGAAATCACAGATGTAGCTAACGCTGTTTTAGAAGGAACCGATGCCGTAATGCTGAGTGGAGAAACTGCTACTGGTCAGCATCCTGCTTTGGTAGTGCAGACAATGGTTAAAATAATTGCAGAAGTTGAAAAAGAGTACCGGTACAACCGGGAGGAAGATCTGAAACCCCAGCCTCATTCCCCTTCTTTTCTTAGCGATGCGGTTTGTTATAATGCGTGCAAAATAGCCCGTGATGTAAGCGCCGATGCCATAATTGGTATGACAAAAAGTGGTTATACCGGTTTTGTTTTAAGCAGCTACCGCCCTAAATCGCCCCTTTTCATCTTTTCAAAAGAACAATCGCTGATTAACCAACTTACGCTTAGTTGGGGAGTAAGAGCATTTTTTTATTCTGAAGAAGAAAGCCTCGACGCGATAATTACTGACCAGATAGATATCTTAAAGCAAAGAGGATTTTTGAAATCAGGCGACACAGTTATAAATACCGGAAGCACACCTGTGCAATTGCATTTGCCAACAAACGTATTAAAAATTTCAAAAGTAGAATAAGACAAAGAAATTTTATTCTATCAGCTGTGCCACACCTTTGAGGTGTGGCACAGCTTTTTGTGGCAGAGTTTTTTTAGTTTGCGATTATTTGAAAGGAACTTTAGGTAATTTACCACAAATTTCTCGGGCACCAGTCGCCATACCTGTTTCCAAGCAAAAACCCAACTACAATTTCATGCGAACCATTACTTACTGTATTTAGTCTTGAAGTTGTAATATCATACGAATAGCCAATATTTATTGTATTGCTGATATTTAAGCCTGCCATTGCGGCAAAACTGTCCTGGTAGCGATAACTCCCTCCTACCCACAAAAAATCACGGTATTGAACTTTTGCATTAAGATCAAAACTAACCGGCGTGGAAGTGATGGATTTTAATAACCCGCTGGGAAGGAAAGTAATATCATCTGTAAGAAAATACTTATAACCAGCGGTAAAAAACAAGTGCGGCACAAGCCTTCCTCCCGCAAGCTTTACAGTATCTTCGGCAAATTTCAACTTTGTAGGAATGACATTTTGAGCAGAAAGACCGGCGAAATAATTAGCGGAATACAGCCAGATGCCCGCATTAATATCAGGGCTTAATTTATTTAAATAACCGCTGCCTGCAACAGCCGGATCAACCGGAACATCAAAAGAAAGCTTATCAGCATCCAGCCTTGTATTTTTAAACCCAACAGAAATACCTGCAGAAATACTTGTTTTTGGAGCAATACCCAAATGGTATGCGTAGGTACCATACGCAGCAAAACGGTTCAAAGGACCCGTACGGTCGTTTAGTATTGTCAAACCAATTCCTGCATGCGGCTCTGCTTTTGTATATTCCTGCCAGTAAGCTTTGCCACGCGGATTTTCACCGGAAGCATGAAAACCCGTTGCAGTTTCCCGCTCGTAATCGCTCTTCTTTAAAGGGCCATGAATGGTTAAATAAGTGGTTACAGGCGCCCCGTCTATGCCAACCCATTGATGCCTGTGACTGATTTTTACATCGGTATAATTTTCTATTCCGGCTACTGCCGGGTTCAAAATATAGCTGTTAAGAATATACTGGGTATAATGAGGAAGCTGCTGGGCTACAGAAGCAATACTTAGAGTACAACACATGAAACCAACACACAGTAATTTTCTTTTCATTATTTAAAATTAAGAAATCCTGACAAATGTATTTGAAACGAAATTTGCAGGAAGATTAGTTCAGTATTCCTGCTAAAGCATTATTAAAACATTTTTTATAATTATTTCAAAAAAACCAGTATCCGTTGAATATTTTTTTGTTCTATTTCAATATAGTTAAAGAGCCTGTATAAGGTTTTTTGCCATTTCCTGCATTTATAAGATAATAATAAACGCCGACCGGCAAAGCGCTCCCGTTATAAGTTCCGTCCCATGGTTTATGATACCCCGTTGAATTAAATACTATTTTTCCATACCGGTTAAATACCTGTACAATACTGTTTCCAAAAGATTCAAGAGATGGTATGTTCCATACATCATTTATTCCATCACCGTTTGGTGAAAATGCATTAGGAATAATTGGCTGTGTAAGAAAAACAACTTTAACATCATCATACGCTGTACACCCTGCAGAAGAGCTGACTGTAAGCCTGTAAGTAGTATCACCTGCAGGTGTGCTTCTCGGTGTTTGTATAGCTGCATTATCAAGCCATGTAGACGGAGACCATGTATATTTGGTTACATTTCCCGTTATTACCGGCTGTAAAATAACGGAACCACCCTGCAGCACAAATACTTTAGCAGGCAGGTCAACTGTGGGAATTTGGAAAACCATAATCTTTTGTTCAGCAGAGTCTTTACATCCGTTATTTGATGTATATGTGTACTTGATTGCTGACTCTCCTGCTCCTGCTGCAGAAGGAGAAAACACACCTGCAGGCGAAACTCCGTTTCCTGTAAAAATAAATGCGCCGGGAAGTCCTGTTGTTTCTGCAGCTTGTGTAATTGTATAGTTACTGCTGTCATTTGTACAAATACCAGGAACAACAGTAAAAGTTACTTTTGGAGATGGCTGTACCGTTACCGGTATTATTTTTTCATTGACACAGCTTATACCCGAAAAAGCCCGCATTTTTACATTATACGTTTGGGCTATCCTTGAAGAAGAATATGTATTGGAATAAATCTTTCCAGGTAAAGGATTATCATCTGTAACAACTGTCGCCGGAGCATTGTCAGCATCCCAGGTTATTTCAATCCTGGTTATGGAACCAGGGGTAACAGAAGAATTATTTTGTATCTGCACCTGCGTATTGCTGCAAAGAGATGCACTGTCTAACACTTTAAAATCTGCCTGCGGAATTCCGTTAACTGTAAATTGCTTTGTTATGGAAGAAGAACAACCTGTATTTGCAGTAGTCCCCAAAGACACAATATAAACACCTGGAGCGGAAAAATGATGTTGCGGATTTTGAACTGTAGAAGTATTTGGATTTGATGCCGAAGCATTCTCATCACCAAAATTCCACCTATAAGTAAAAGATTGCGCTGAACCTGTGGTAATATAACTGCTGTCAATAAACGCAGCAACAGGATCATTTACACATATTTTTGGTAAAATAAAATTGGCAACAGGAGAAGCAGCCACAGTCACAGTATGCGGTACAGTATCACTTCTGCAGCCTTTGTCGGTTTGTACAGCAAGCTTTATTGTATAAATTCCTGCACGATCATAACTTTTTGGAAAAGGATTTCCATCAGGAATATTTGCAGTTGTTCCATCACCAAAAATCCAGCTCCGGTTAATAATGCTTCCTGAGTTTGCTGTTGACTGGTCAGTAAAAGTGACCGGGGTTTTTTCACAGGCAGTTGGAGAAACTGCAAAAGCAGCAGTTGGAAGTTTATTTACGATGATGGTTTTTTGCATAGTATCTGAAACACATCCGGCAGCAGATTTAATAAAAAGGGTGACAATATAAGAACCGCTGTCTGTATACTTTTTTACAGGATTTTTAATATTAGCGGAAGTGCCATCACCAAAATTCCAAAACCATGCAGTAACCGAACTGTTAGGCGCTGTGGTGGTATCAGCAAAATGCACACTGTCTGAAACGCAAAATTCTTCAGAATTGGTAACAAATCCTGCGTGTGGCTTAGCATAAATATTAGTAAGAATTTTAGACGAGTCTTTACTGCAACCAAAAGCAGATGTTGCCTTCAGTGTTACTGTAGTTGGGCCGCCGGTTTTATAAGAATGCGCAGGATTTATTTCAGCCGAAGTTTCACCATCACCAAAATTCCATAAATAGGAAAGTGAACTGTTTGCGGCATCATTTACGGCAGAAAGATTGGTAAACTGAGCTATCCCGAAAGGAGCACAAACGCCGGGCATATCAAAATTGACAAAAGGCATCGGATGAATAGTAATATTCTTCGGAATATTTTCACTTCTGCAACCTTCGCTGTTTTCTACCTGCAAACTAACCTTGTAATTTCCTTCTGATTTATATATTTTAGCTACAGGTGCATTTGAAGTATTGGTTAAGGAGTCTTCATCTCCAAATTTCCAATACCACTTTACAATATTTCCTCCGTTAGCTACTGAGGAGTCAGTAAAGGTTATTGCATTATTTACACAGGTTTGCGGAGAAAACCCAAACTTTGCCACAGGTGGTGCAGCAAGCGTAACGGGCTTTATTGTATCACTAAAACAGCCAATATCATTTATGGATGTTAGCTTTACATTGTATATGCCAGGGTTTTTATAAATTTTACCAGGACTCCTAACTGTGTCAGTTGTAGTGTCCCCAAAGTCCCAATTCCATTTTACAACAGCACTTCCGCTTCCGTTACCATTTGATGCGTCAACAAATTTGGTAATATCGGTGGCACAACCTGTATGAGTATATGTAAAGTCAGCTATCGGAGAAGGCAGGACTTTAATATCATAATCAATCTCCTGCTGTCCGTTGCAACCGTCACTGCTTTGATTGTTGGCAATGATTTTAACAGGAATATTGCCAATTGCATTAAATGTAAAGGACGTGTTTAGTTTAAACACGTAAAGAGTTCGTCCCTCACTCGTATAACTGCTGTCAGCGATCGGATTATTCAGTGGGATATTTTGAGAAGGTGTAAGGTTTGGATTATTTGCAAAATCCCAAACGAGAGAAGTTGGCTGGTAAGGTAAGGTTACAGATAGTGAAAAAGGTGTATTGCTGCAGGTACTGTTAGTTACTGCAAAAGGATTTTGAACTGTAAGAAATTCATTCAGGTTTTTGATATTCGTACCTGCATTGTAACCATAAGATTCCTTCTCTCCATAGCCGTACGCAATAGCGTTAAAACCGGAGTCAGCCTGAAGGCTGTGAGCGCCTTGGGTTACTGAAAAGACAGCATAAGAATAAGCAGGATCTCCGGGATGTGGTTTAAAATCAGCAGCGGAATTTATACCATCGAGACGGAAGCTGTTAACAGCCGAAGCTTTAATGACAACATTTATATGATGTGAAGTTATCTTGTAATGATTTGTTGAGTTTAAAGTTATTTTATCAATCGTTTGCTCAAGAGGACTTACATAAATCATTTCAGGATCTCCTCTCAGGTTAAGTGAATTGCCACAAGGAGCGGTAATATCATCATTAGCGGAAGTGATATATTGCGCAACCATAACCGGTTTATCTGAAACAATGCTTTTAGGCGTATTTGCTGTTATTTCATAGTAAAAATTATTTACCAGGTTGGTAAGCTGCACACCGTTAACGGAAACAGCAGTTGCAGGGTCATTTACAGCAATTCGGAAATAATTATTGGGAAGCGAATCCGTAGGAACGGTAAGAAATCTTTTTCCCCATGCGCTTTGCGGAAATACCTGTTGAAATAAATTATCAGCAGAAGTAACTGTATTTTCACAATTAATGGAAACGCGGCCACTGCCGGAGAAAACAGCAATTCGTTTACAGCCTTCTGTTCCCGTGCCGACTGATCGTATTTTTGTACCCGTCAAATCAGACCCGGTATAATTATTACCAAGGTCATTTGTCTGACCCATTATATTGTAAATCTGACCTTGATTAAGGGCAACAGTAAAAGTTTCACCGGCATTATGAGTTAGTGTTTTGGCAGACGGGGTAATTTCTACCATTGTATTATCTTCTGTTGCGACAACAAAAGCCCACGAGTTAGAAGCGAACGTGTTTGCTTTTTGGGTAAAATTGAGTGAATAATACTCCTGCCCCAGCGTATTGACAGGAAACAATAAAGAAGCGCCGGAATTAGACGAACTATAAATATGCGCATAAGCAACGATAGGATTATCGCTTGTTATATGAATCCCGGTATTATATATACCTTCTGATAATAATGTTGCATCCTGGCTCCCGCTTTTAGGCATTGGGTCTGACTCTGTAACCGAATTTGCAGTTACCTGGTAAGTTTTAGTCCATCCAACTCCGGGTATTTCTACTTTTACGGTTGCAGAAACATCTGATGTAAAATACAATACCATGTCTTGACTGTTAGAGTTGTCTCCCATTGCCTTCATCGCCTGGTGATAGCCATAACCAACCCAAAACTCTTTGCCCTTATTAGAAAAATCCTGTGCTTTACTATTTAAAGAAAGAAATAGAAGAATATATAAAAATATAAGGCTTCGCAGCATAAAATAAAAAGTACGTTTTTTAAACCACTTTGGTATGATATACAAAGATATGCTTCAAGAGAAAAGTGCTGCTTATTATTGTCGTTCAACACCCTGATTTAATAAAGATATTGCGTTTGGCCCCTGGCAAAATAATAAATCAAGTATGCTCAAATTAGGCTGAAAGCCTAAACGATCTTCAAAAACCTGGGCATAATGCGGAACTGCATTTTTTGTATTTTCCTGGAAATTTTTTGGCAAAATATAATTTCTGTAATCTGCATCGTCTTTGTACTTATCAATATAACTTCCGGTAATTTCTATTGTTGCACTTATTTTCAATGTTTTACAGAGCCATTCTATAATATTAATATTAAAAGAAAACAACCATTCCTCTTTAGAAAATAAAAGGCTTTTTACATCCTCTGCATAAAACTCAAAAAAAGGAGCTTTATTATAAGCTGAAACTAGGCTGCGCCAATGATTACGTTGCCAATTAGCAGAGTTATTAATTCTGATATCTTTCATTAACGCCTTTTGTTCGCGCCCGCCTGCAACAGGAACAGTAAGATTTTGAATTCCATTTGCTCCCGGAATTATATACCGGTTTCTGAAACTCATTTTTTTAAAGTTATCATATTTTTCTATTTTTATATATTTATAAAGTATTAAACTTTTCATGTATAAAATACCTGGAAATAATTGACAATCAATAATTAATACCATTGTATTTAAAATTTTACAAGAAATAACATTTTACCTATAAAAACAGGATGCCAATCTCTTATTTCAACAAAATACTGGCTATTTTAAATAATACATTATAATCATAAAGGATTGATTACTAATATATTATTATACTATCTTAGTACTAAAATATGTAGTATATATAATAGTTAATATTTCCAATACTATTTTCTGAATTACCTAAATTATTTAGTAAGCAAATATATGCACTTTTGTCTTCTTTTTTAGCTCCGTTTAAAGTCATACTTTGCGTGAAATTTTTTATGAACCGACTCCTGTCCTTTTTATTTTTAATTTTTATTTTGTGTATCTGCTCCTGCAAAAAACCAATGGGCTTTCAATACATGGATGTAAAGAATTTTCATATGCAGAATTTGGGTCTTAAAAAATCAAGGGTTTCGATGGATTTTGTTTTTTTTAATCCAAACAGCTTTCCCGTAAATCTAAAAAAGATAGATTGCGATGTATTTGTTGACAGCAGTTATGTCGGGAAGTTTTTATTAGATACAACCATTCATATAGGCGGCGCATCAGAATTTACGCTGCCGGTTAACTTAGACGTGGAAATGAAAGATATCCTTAAAACTTCATTTAATGCTTTAATAAGCAATGAAGTGCTGCTTGGCGCCAGGGGAACAACACGTGTAGGCAGATCCGGGTTGTACCTGACAATACCTTTTCAGTATGAAGGAAAGCAGAAATTGAATCTGTTTTAGCTTGTACAGCACATTTAATTATCTGTACTGACTTTACCCCAATGTCATTTAGGTTAGGTATAGTTTACCCTGAAAGGGGTTAAATTTGAATAGCTATGGGTGCAAACCCTTAGAAAAAACGACAGACAATCAACAACCACGAAGTGGTTGAACATAATTTAATGCCTTGTTTTTTAATCCTTTCAGGATTAATTTATGAGTTCTGCTGTTTCTGCAGAATTTACCTGCTTATCGTTTTAACGAACGGGTAAACCAGAATATTGCCAATTCAAAAAGTAGCATTGGAGATGTTTTTGTCTCAGGTTACTTTCAAATGATTAAGGGCAGGAAAACAGCTTTACGGACAAATTACTGGTGCAAAGCTGATGGATTGGAGCAGGCGTAAAACTGCGATCAGGCAAATAAAATCCTTCTGACAAGTCTGGCACAAATAAAAATACAAATCTTTTTCAATTAGGCACAGCCAGCACATAATTCAGCCGCAGGCCTACACTAAAATAACAACTTTCTTTAATCTTCAAGTAAGTTGCTTAAGCTCATCAGCTCGTTGTATTTGTATTCGTATTTCAAATTTTTAAAGCATTTTGCAAGCTCTTCTAATTGAATTTGAATAATGCGCTTGTGAGAAAGTGGTTTGAAATAAAAGGGAGTTATCGGCACTGAAATACGTTTAAAATAAGCCTCCATATCTTTATGTGAGAAAATCTGACCGCTGATAGCATCTATATAAAAATGAATTTTTTGCTGGGGATTTGTATCCAGTAACTGGTCATAATCGTTATGGAAGTAAGCCAGTATAAATTGCCGGGGAATATTAATAGCCTTTACATTCAGATCGAGCATTTCGCAAAGCAACAGGTACAAAACACCGTTACTCAAGGCGTTGCCTTTCTTGCTTTCGATAACTTTATGAATGAAAAAATCATCCGGGTTTTTGTAGCCCATTTCAACGCCTTTCAGGTTGTAATAGTTGTACACAATGCTTGATATTACGTTGGCTTGCTCTAAAGCTGTAAGAAAGCTGTTAAGCTCAAGCCATACATTTCTGCGAATTCTTTCCAATTCCTGCAAAACCGGGGCTGTTGCAAGCTCAGGATATTGAAACTTGGCAACAAGGAGTGATCCAAACAGCAGATCGTGGTAAGGATTGTTTTTCCAGTCGGTAAAATCTCTTGAAAGGTCGTTGAAATGCAGTTTGTGTATCAACAATTCTATGCGCTCCTGCACTTCTTCGCTTACTGTATTTTCCCAAAGATTTTCGAGGTTAGGAATAATACCACGGCCGTAATGAACAATGCGGTTTGATACATTTGAAAAAACTTCCTGATCAGGATCATCAATCAGGGAAAACAAAGCTGATATTTCCCGCGTCTCCATCATAATGCACTTCTTTTAAAGCTTTTTATTATTTTATACAAGCAAAGATTTTTTAATAATTACTCTTCAAACTAAGATAATTTTTTTGACAGATTCAACTGCAAGTTATTCTACTAATGTTAATTACCTATCAGCAGCGGAACCATTTGAATTAAAGATGCAAATTATAAGAATTTCGCTGCTAAGAAATAAATTAAAAGTAAAAAAACAATCACCTTAAGCAGGTCAGAAGCTTTTAATCAGAATTATTGGAAAACCGGGTTTTTGAATTATCGGAAAATAAATTTTAAGAAAAATCGTTAAATAATGTTTAAAACAAAACCTACAAAATGAAAAAATTTCCGATCTTATTGGCTTTACTCTTAAGCCTGAACGTTTCCAATGCTTCTTTTGTTTTATCAAAAGAAAAAGCTTTAACTGCGCAAAACGAAAAAAGTGCTCCTGGCTTAGCTGAAAAAAATATTACAAACGAAGCAGAAAATGGAGGAACAAAAGCCCTGCAACAAAGAGCCTTAATGGAAAAAGTAGTGAAAATGTCTGTAAAAGATTATGAAGCCCTAAGCGGAAAAAAAATGAATTTTACAGAACGGCTGGCATTCAAAATTACAAAAAAGCGTTTTCAAAAAAAACTGGAAATGGCTGATGGATCTTCCTCATCTGGTTTTAATATCGGCGGTTTTGCTTTAGGATTTTTCTTAGGTTTAATTGGCGTTTTAATTGCTTACCTTTTTATTAAAGACGATAATTTAAGAAAATGGGCATGGATAGGTGTAGGCACCATTGTAGCGATTGCACTGCTTGCCGCAGTATTATAAGCAAATAAATAAATTCTTATCATAAGGATAAAAGAACGGAAAATTAAATTCCCATTCTTTTATCCTTTTTTGTTGTAATTATTCATTTCAGATTCCAGTCTTTTACACTTTAGATTTTGTGGCTGATTTCTTTGCAGAGACTTTTTTAGCAAAGGCGCCAGGCACTTGCGATTCTATCATTTTCTTCACTTCATCCAATGGAATTGCAGATAGTTCTTCTGCGGTAAATTTTCCTTTTTCACCTTTTCCGGTCACTTTCAGCATTTTTTTGCCAAATCGTATAAACGGGCCCCAGCGGCCGTTTTCTATAGATATTTTCTCTGCTGGCCATTGCTGTATATAACGGTTTGCTTCTTTGTCTAACTTTTTTTTAATCAGTTCTTCACAATCTTTTTGGGTAAGGCTATCGAAGTTGTAACCTTTGGGTATATTTATAAATAAATCATTCCATTTTATGAAAGGGCCAAATCTTCCTTTTCCTTTGGTCACCGGTTTGTCTTCATATACAGCTATAGGCGCTTCGGCAGCGTTCTTGCCTTCAATCACTTCTATGGCCCGCTCCATATCTACTGTCAGCGGGTCTTCTCCACGCGGCAATGATATAAAATCTTCGCCCCATCGTACATAGGGGCCAAAGCGGCCAACGTTTACAGCTACTTCTTTGCCTCCGTGCTCACCTAATGTCAGGGGCAGCTTAAACAATTCCATCGCCTCGTCTATCGTAATAGTCTCGATACTTTGATCTGCCTTTAATTTGGCGAAACGCGGTTTTTCTTCTTCATTGTTTGTCTCGCCAATTTGAACCATGGGGCCGAAGCGACCCATTCTTGCAATCACTTTTTTGCCTGTTTCAGCATCAATGCCTAATTCTCTCTCTCCTTTTGCTCTTTCGGCGGTTTCGAGCGTTACTTCAATTGTTTTGTGGAAAGGTTTATAAAAATCATCAATCATGCTGCTCCACTTGGTCTTTCCTTCGGCTATGTCATCAAATTCTTCTTCTATCTGTGCAGTAAAATCGTAGTCCATCACCTTTTTAAAATGTTGCTTTAAAAAGTCTGTCACCACCATTCCTAAATCTGTGGGAAATAACTTACCTTTTTCCGCGCCTGTATTTTCTGAAATGACTTCCTTTTTTACCTGGTCATTTTTCAGCTTCAGTACGTTTACTTCTCTTTTTACACCTTCTTTGTCACGCTTTTCTACGTAATTACGCTTCATAATAGTGGTAATAGTAGGCGCATAAGTAGACGGGCGGCCAATACCTAATTCTTCCAGTTTTTTTACCAGGGACGCTTCCGTATATCTTGCTGCGGGCCGGGTAAATTTTTGTGTTGACCGCATTTCTCTAAAATCGAGCAACTGAGCTATTCTTAGCGGCGGCAATATTCCTTCAGCATCTTCGTCATCTTCATCATCTTTTCCTTCGTTATATACTTTTAAAAAACCGTCAAATTTCATTACCTCACCTGTTGCGGTCAGGTTTTCTTTGTTGGTTGATATACTGATCTTAGCAGTGGTTTTTTCAAACTCTGCATCGCTCATTTGGGATGCAATAGTTCGTTTCCAAATCAGGTCGTATAGCCTGCGACCTTCCTCATCGTTTGCCGAATGGGTTTCTATATATGTCGGGCGAATTGCTTCGTGCGCTTCCTGAGCGGTCTCATTTTTATTTTTGAACTTTCTTGCCTGGTAATATTTATCTCCGTAACTTTTTTTAACCTCTTTCTGAATCTCCTGCATCGCCGTTTCACTAAGGTTTATGCTGTCGGTACGCATATAAGTTATCTTGCCGCTTTCATATAGACGTTGCGCAAGCAACATTGTTTTACTGACACTGTAGCCAAGTTTACGGCTTGCTTCCTGCTGCAGCGTAGAGGTTGTAAACGGAGCGGCAGGCGATCGTTTTGCCGGCCTGACTGTTACATCTGTTACCGTATATTTTGCTCCTTTGCAGCTATCCAGAAATTTTTCAGCAGTTTCCTGTTGCAGTATTTTGCCTGGGCCGTCGGCTTTAAAAACGACCGGTTTTCCATTAATGTCATTGGCAGCAAATAAGGCTTCAATTTTGTAGCTGCTTTCTGTTACAAAATTATTGATTTCGCGTTCCCGTTCTACCACCAGTCTTACAGCCACACTTTGTACACGTCCCGCGCTGAGGCTGCGCTGCATGCCTATTTTTCTCCATAAAACCGGGCTTAGTTCAAAACCTACCAGCCGGTCTAATATCCGGCGAGCCTGCTGTGCATTTACCAGGTCCATATTTATCAGCCGGGGATTTTGCACCGCATTTCTTATAGCAGGAGCAGTTATTTCATGAAATACGATACGTTTGGTAAGTTTAGGGTCAAGGCCAAGCTCTTCTGCAAGATGCCAGCTAATGCTTTCTCCTTCGCGGTCTTCATCCGATGCAAGCCAGACTTCTTTGGCTTTTTTGGAAAGCTGCTTCAGTTCCTTCACTACTTTTTGCTTGTCTTCCGGCACTTTATAGCGGGGCTGGTAATTATTATTCAGATCAATGCCCATATCGTCTTTTTCAAGATCACGTATGTGCCCGTAGCAACTTTTTACCTCAAAGTCATTTCCCAGTATTTTTTCAATTGTCTTCGCTTTTGCCGGCGACTCCACTATTAATAAATTCTTACTCATTCAGGGTTTTTAAGGTTTTTTGGATTAAAGCCGGATACCTTTTTCCAGCATATTTGCATCACTTCTAATTGCTTTTAAATACCTTTCTGCAACAATCTCAACTGATGCAATATTACAGTAATACTGTAAATAGTAAAATTTTTGATACGTCTGAAGCTTTTTTTAACGGACAAATAATATACTTCCTTTGCAGGAATTAAAAGTTATTGCAGATAATGTATGCGAAAGTTTAGTTTTCTTTTTGATAGTGAGGCATGTAAGCTACGATAAAAATTACAGATTGTATCTGAAAATTTATCTGAGGCAAGTGGCCGACATCGAATATGTGCATAAAATTTAAAACCATTTTCACTTAAATAATAAAGACAGTTATCGGGAAATAAATACTTTATTACTTTTAATAAAACGGACTTTTTGCAATAATATCATCCATTTTACAACATGATAATATAAACAAAAATTAAACTATAATATCTAAAATGCCTAAACTAAGTGCCGGAATAATTGCTTATAGAAAAAGTAAAGATAACCAGCCTGAAGTATTACTTGTACATCCGGGCGGGCCTCTTTTTAAAAATAAAGATAACGGTGTATGGAGCGTTCCTAAAGGAGAATATACAGAAGATGAAGATGCACTATTGGCTGCTAAACGCGAGTTTACAGAAGAGACCGGCAACGTTTTGCCGGAAGGAGAATTTATACGACTGCAACCGGTAAAAATAAAATCAGGGAAAATTATAACAGCATGGGCAACCAATGCAGATTTTATTCAACCTTTTATAAGCAGTAACTTTTTTGAAATGGAATGGCCGTCAAAATCAGGTAAAAAACAATTTTTTCCTGAAACAGACAAAGCTGAATGGTTCACATTGAAAGAGGCCAGGCAAAAAATAAGTTCGGGCCAAGTGAACCTGTTAGAGCAACTGGAATTGATTGTAGTATAAAAGAAGCAACAAGTGGAAATTGCAGATGTTGATTTCATGTTTATTATTTCATATCTTTAAGTTATGACAACTACTTATTGTTTAAATGTCGATGAACTTTCTTTCGACTTACTTAAGGGCACCTCTAAAAACCGATTTAACAATAAATTTATTTTGTAATTATTTGTAATTAATTGATCTTTAGTATATTACACTATTATGAAGCGATTTAAACG
>JAABUK010003701.1_pt1 | contig 25559 bp, 19 predicted proteins | sample 5559141 | NCBI WGS metagenome assembly JAABUK01 (sample SAMN10711869, study PRJNA513367) | rock metagenome | isolation source: Antarctica rocks | place: Antarctica: Victoria Land, Pudding Butte nord | collected 2016-01-03 | reverse complement strand
AGTCGGTCAGAGCCAGTACCCGGTTGCCGAGCAGCGTGGCCTTTACGAACGCAAAACCTTAATATCGTGCCTCTTGTACGACGTATTAATCATGGACCAATTCTAGATTATCATTCCATTGGATGAAGTGTGGGACTACCAGGTGAATGACAGCAACGAGTGATCATCACCACTTACATCGATGCCCGATAGTAATAGGAAATTGAGATTGCTACTAGAATTCTGCAGTCTAGGAATTAGTCCACTCCGTATGCCAGAGATACCTTTGATTCTCTGGATGTGTCCTCATATCATGACATTGAAACGTCGGGCTCACGTGCTAAAGGCTTTACGTCCCAAGGTTTCAACTACAAGTTCTCGGCCCTGATTGAAAATCATTTGAGACCAATATTGGCTATGGCGGAGGGCCCCAAGTAGGACACGCCACAACAGTCAGGCTTCGTCATGGGAATGGTGCTAACAGATGCGCTTTGAATAGCTGTACTTAGACACTGTGAGGAAACATGGGTTGGTTAACATGTCGATAGGTAGTGGAAATTTGCACAAGATGTGATTCAGAGTTGCCGAATCACTCCTTTACTGCCGCAAGCGTACGTTTCGCTAAAATTTGAAGATTTCTATGCGGCTCATCCTACTTCCCGAGGCTTCGTCTGTTCCGCGGAAGACTGAAAGTTGATTATCAACTCCAAGCCCTTCAACTGTGGATAGAATATAAGGACTCTGACATAGACGTCGTCTCGATGGCGCATTTAGTGATAGTCACGTTGTACCATTCCTGCCCGCGCGACTGAGCGTCTCGAATGTTTTCGAGCTCGGTACCAAAATATTGGCATGAATTAGACTTGACGGATGGGATCAGAGAGAAGGCTCTGGGTTATGTGAAGTCTGCGTAGGATTTCTCACTAGTGTCAGTTGCTTGTCTGAGCTAGAAAGTGTGTAACCTCTTAGATACATCAGGAATATTCATTTTATGAATCACATGTAACGCCGAAAGAAAGAAACAGTACTCTTCTTGCATTGAAACGAGATAGAAGTCAACGCTGGGAAGGAAGCATCAAGCGAGTTATGGTCAGAGGTTCTTCGTTCAGAACGTCTACTTCAGAGCTGTATGATTCAAAGTCCAAGTCACCTTGTAGGCTGTTCATAAAGCTTGTTGGTGTTCCTCGTTGTCAAGAGACATTTTCAAAGCCGAAACAGTTTGGGTAGCAGATTTATGAGTGCTAGCGAGACCTCTTTGGAGACCGTAAAGAAATTATGAACGACTCGAACGTCCACTTGGTGCCATACCTCCAGGAAGGATTTCGTGGGGAAAATTAGAGAATAGCGCCATGTCGATGAGTGTGTGAAAAGCGAGACCTGACCTGGCTCCTGGAGCGCGACTAAAGTAGAGGAGGAAAAGCCGGCAGAGCTATGGGCTGACTGCTTGTCTGAGCAAGCATCATCTCTGATATCGAGTACTCTGATAATATGCATCGATGAGCCACATTACCATTCATAGGAGTCTTGATTGTCCGTCAGTCAGACACAATATGACAGGCGAGCTGTCAGTCCGGTCGCCTCCTGAACTTGGTTTATGTATGAATTGTAAAAGTATGAGGAGTAACCGCAAGGTTGCTAAAGGGTGATTTGGGCTTAATCAGGGCGTGTGCATAGGACGTAGGCGGATCTGGCTAGCGTGAGGTGGACATGCTGAGCGCGACCTCTTAGACTCGAAGCACGTTAAAGGTCAATATACCGCAGAATATCAGTACTTAGTATTCATAACCACAATACGCATTGTCATTGTGGAATCCAAGAGACATACAATCTTGGGTTGCATGACTTCACATTGTATCGGAAATGCTGGATTTGGGTGACCACCAAATACTCTGTATTGCGGAGCAACTTTTCCAGCCTCTTTTGCCGCTCATCGACATGCTCCCTCTTTGCCTAGCTCTTGGGCTATGATATAGAACACTGGTACTCTTCCATAAGGTCCCGCTCCATACTACAAGGTCGTTGCATCCCAGAGCCCTGCATCATGTACCTACCACGGAGTCTCATCTCCCACCTTTACCAACATCTCATGCGGACCCACCACCCTACTTCGCCGCCTGTCCTTATCCTAGCCGCCCTAGAACCGGATGCATTATGCGCGTGCAGGATCCTAACGGCCCTTCTCAAACGCGATTACATCGCTCATAAAATTCAGCCTATTTCCGGCTACGGCGACCTTGAACAGGCTGGCCTGAATATCGTGCAACCCATGCGAATACAAAATGGAGGAACTGGTGGGGTAGTCGTATGCTTGGGGGTAGGAGGACTTGTGGACATGTCTTCTGTGCTTGGCTTGGACGCCGATCAGGAAGGAGTGGATCCCTCGGGAGGGATCGAAGTGTGGATCATTGACGCGCGACGGCCTTGGAATCTGGGGAACGTCTTTGGCGGTGACCCAGTCGCGGTAACGAAGGAAGTGAGAGCTGGAGGTCCAGAGGTAGTCAATGGGCAGATAGAACCGACTTACAGACCTGGACAAGGAGGGATTATAGTCTATGATGACGGCGACATTGATGAGGATCTGAAGACTGAACGGGAAGCATACTGCGAGCTGTACAACATGCAAGGCTTAGAAGACTACGAGAGTGAATCTGGTGACTCGGGCGATGAAAGCGTCATGGCAGAGTCAATTGAAGGCGGCCGGTCTTCGAAGAAGCGTAAGTCATGGTCTGATCGAGAGGACGAAGACGATGAAAGCCGGAATGGAAACGGTCCACCGCGCCGAAGACAGAGAAGCGATTCTGTACGTATTCGATTATTGGCCTCGTGACATTCCGCTAATACGCTGTATAGAATGACTCGGTACTCCCGTCGCTCGATCGTCCGAGGCAAGACGCCTCGAGCGATAAGCGAGGATCTGATGCTTCGCAGCCACCTTCTCCACCATCGCGGCTTTCGTCTCCCAAGGTCGATAAACAACCGTCCATACGAACTCTTCGCCGCAGGCTTCACCGCACACGTCGGAAACACACAGCTACGCTAGAGAAGTATTACGCTTTAGGCGCTTCCTACTCTGAGCCCATTTCGTCCATCCTCTACTCCCTGGCTGAAGATCTTGGGCGCGAGGATAACGATATTTTATGGCACGCGATCGTAGGCGTAAGCTCGCTTGAGCTATATGGCAGGAGCATGACTGGTGTGGGTATATCGAACGCTCTTGATTCTGGTGGCTCCGCAGGCTGGGGTGGAGAACGTGGAGAACGGATACGGCAAGTTCTACGAGATGAAGTGCGCAGACTGAACCCTCCTGATCTTGATGATCCTTTACGCGAAAACAAACGTAGCGAAGTCTCTGGCGTTATACCTACAACAGCTCGCTCACCCACAGACAATTCGATACGACTCTCTCCTGAACCTCGGTTTCTCCTCATAAGACATTGGTCACTATATGATAGCATGCTTCACTCTCCGTACCTAGCTTCTCGACTCCACATCTGGAGCGAGCTCGGGAAAAAGCGGTTACATAAGCTTCTCGCCAAAATGGGAGTCAGTCTGAGTCAGTGCAAACAAAATTATACCCATATGGACATGGAATTGAAGCGTAGCCTGCGACAAAGACTACTGACTTATGCACCAATGTATGGTCTGGATGGCCTCGTACCACCAGCTACAAGCGCAGGGCGAGGGAAGGAAGGCTGGGGCTTCGTGAGAAGCTGGGGCTGGAAAGCTTGTCTAAGTGCTAATGACGTTGGGGTCATCGTTGGGGCCATCCTGGAGGTCGGCAAGTCAGGAGTGACGATTAGTGAGACGAATAGGGTCTGGGATCGAGGGCGAACCGAGCAGAAAGACCTTGTTGACGAAGATGGCAAGGCTGAGGGCGAGGAGTGGATGCGGAGGTTTTGGGAGGCTTATGATGCGCTCGAGAAGTAAGCTAATTCATTCCACCGCTCTGTCTTTCGGTCGTTGACGTCGATCGCAGTATTGAAGCATTGAATCACGCCCTACCAACAGCTCAGCACTTGCATCGCGCAATATTACGCACTGGCACTTCACTCATAGAGAAACGTCAGATTCGCCACCTCAGAGCTTTCCGAATGGCTGTAGTCAAGGAGGGCCCAGACGTTACCCTATTCACTCATCCCGCAGCACTGACCAAACTTGCTCTCTGGGTTGGTGAAGCGATCGCGGAACAAGAACGGGAACGACGGGGCCAAGTTGGCAAAAGCGGCCGTGCCACACCTCTTGTCATAGCCGGTCTCAACGAGGCCCGGGGTGTCTACGTCGTCGTCGGCACAGGCGGTGGTGGGGGCGTGGTTGACTTCGCAGCAAGGGCGCAACGAAAAGCCAAGCTTGAGGAGAAGGCAAGAGTTCGAGAAGCGAAGAAAGCTGACAAGGAACAGAAGCGCAAAGAACGAGAAGAGAGAGAGGATGAAGATGATGGAGCTGAGGAAAGCGAGGAAGACGAAGAAGAAGAGAGTAGTGATGACGATGACGATTCGAATGACATAGGTATTGGCAGGAACCGGTTCGGTAATGCATTCCAGGAAGTCGTGGATGAGACGAATGCTAGGGTTCGCATTGACAGCTTCGAGCATTGTGTCGTGGAAGTCAAGAAGGAAGATCTCAGCGGCTTTTTGGAAAGTCTGAGTATGAAAGCTGTGATTGGCTAAGCATACGGTCCACGAATGGCTCGTGGCTGATCCATGGAGGAGGCTGCATCTTGCATTGGGGTTGCAGTTTGCTAGCGAGCATCCGCAGCTTTTGGCAACCACGCGCGAACGACGGTACAGACACAGACAGAAGCTACAAGATATGAACAGCTAGCTTGTATGGTACCTTTCCTCGGCTCGGCTCGACGGAAGCCTTAACATGATGAACCCGCAATCTGGCGTGTCTGGGTCGGCCCATGCCTCCTCCCGGGCCAAATTCGCATGTTGGGGTTCCTCATCATTAAACCTGATATAAGCGGAAGTCGATTCCACTTTCCTACTCGAAGTACCACAGAAACACCAAAGATAAAGCCTCTCATAATTCTTGCTTCTTCCATACATGCCACCAACGCCTCTTATTTCCATCTGCCTATATGATCCCACTTATCTCCTCCTTTCGCCCTCTAAACCTTCATCACCTTCTCCAACCCCCCAAGCAGCACTACCGTCTCACACGTCTCCCAACCCTGCATCACAGGCGAATTACCTCGACCTCTGTTGCTTCCCCCTTGATAACCCGTCATCAGTAACGCTAGCACCAAAACCAATCACAACACCAAAAAAAACTTCGGTAGTTCCACATTTCACAAATCTCTTCCAGCGCCCTAGGCAGCATCCACATCTTCCCAGCTACCTGCTCTCTCACTGCGCCTTTACGTAACGAGCATCAAACCCGATGCCAATGTCCACTTCTCTATCGCAACGACTCCAACATTGGTCTATATAGGATATGCACTAGTCCATAGAAATGGCCATGGAGGTTTCGAGAAGCGAGGTCGAAATGGCTAGGCTGGGGGTCGGTGGCGTATTGGTATTGGAAACCCTTCGGTTTTTGTTGATGTGGAAGAGGGTAGGCGTTTGTCTGGATTGATGAATCTTCCTAGAATAGTGAATACTGGTTGAGATATAGAGAGATGCATTTGGAGAGGCCAGATCCTGCCTTGGTGAGGCTGAGATTTGGCCAGTTGCTTTATGTGGTCAAGGGGCAGGGTAGACTATGCGAAATGGCGTGAAGGGGAGGATGTCCTCGTATAACGACGCAGATGAAAGGGTCATTGAAGAACGCATGTTTGGTGCGCTGGGGGTTACTTGAGTGAACACGGTTTGCGTTCTTGGAATGGGATTATCGTTTTCAAATGTCGTGACAATGGGGTCTCACAGCACGAAAAAGCATGATGTTGAAGATACGATATAGCTGATAACCCATATATACTGTGAATGGGTGCATATCTCTAGAGTAGCACATCATAGGCGGAAGGCGACGCTGCTCAATGGGGATGGAGAATGCATGACAGGGGAGGCACGATAGACAGAGGTATGGCCTATTGAGACTCCATAACCCCTTAAAGTTCAGTCCTTGTGAAGGCTGTTCTTGCTGATCTCTGCGCCCCAAGCTTATTCATCATCGTTAGCCATATCTCATATCGCATACCGTAGGCCGAATGCTGGGCCACCTCTCTCGAATTTGCTGCATGCCTGACGGTGTTCACCTTTCCTGCAACCTCGCCTCCACTTTCTCCCTCTCCTGCTCCTTCATCTCCTTCAACTCATCTCTCGTACTGTCGAACCGCGCACTCGCCTGATTGAACGGATTCTCTGGACTCCTCTCGAATTCTTTCCGTATCAGATCCATCCTTTGTTGCTTCCTTAGTCCCTTGTTTTCTTCCTCTACCTCCGGCATTCTCCTCGCTTCATAAGCAGCGTAGGCAGCTTTGAATCGGCGCTCTGGATGTCGGTCGATCTTCTCCGAGGGGTTATTACTGGTGAGCGAGAGGGCATCGAGCGCATTGTCGATGCCGGTGGCGTTGAGAGCGGGATTAGTTTTTGAACCGCTAGGGGTGGAGTCTGAGTCGAGCTGGGATAGATCGAGGCCTCTGTTCGTCTTTTTGACAGCGGTTTTAGCATTCTTGGGTGCTGCCCGGGCGTCTTTTAGTTCTTTCTCTTCCGCCGCCAGGAGCGCATCTTTGTCAGCCTTTTTGCGGGCAGCTTCTTGCTTCTTGGCTTCCGCCTCTTCACTGTAAGATTGTCAGAGGCCGGAGGTTTAGATGGAAATAGGGGGGCCGAACGCCTTCTTGTTCGACTTTGCGCCCTTTCCCCAGTCCTGCTCTTCTGCTACTGCTTTCTTTACATTCTCCGCTGTAGCCTTCTGGTTGGCTACCTCAGCTTTCTTTTCGATGTATCAGCTCGTGGGTACATCCATGTAGCGGAATCTATAGGTGCATACCTTTGCATTTCCTGCAGCCTTCTTGGTGTTCTCTCCTGCCTGCTTCTTCGGCATTACAGGGCCTTTATATCACGTGTCTTGCGGTAGGAATGAGTATGTTGTTCAACGTTTGAAAATTACTAGGAAGAAAGATGAGAGTCCAGAACAGGAAGGAAAACTTTGAATGTTTGCAGACCTTGATGCTTCCAAAAAGGCGTCATGCAGCGCCAAGACTGCGGCCTCGGCAAAGGTCTCGAACATTTATGTCAGCTCAATCCACGCATTGCGGAGTCTCAGAAATCCTCTCTGGCCCCAATGACATATTTGCGCCCCCTCTTGACACGACAATGAAGCTCCTCGCGCACCTTCCCCTAACACTCCTCTCGCTCCTAACCCTCACCCCCGTCCCGACTGTCACAACGCACACATCCAACTGGGCAGTTCTCGTCTCAACCTCGCGTTTCTGGTTCAACTACCGTCATCTCGCCAATGTCCTTTCCCTATATCGCACCGTCAAACGTCTCGGGATTCCCGACTCCCAAATCATCCTCATGCTCCCCGACGACATGGCCTGCAACCCACGAAATGCCTTTCCTGGCACAGTGTACAACAACGCCGATCGCGCGCTCGATCTGTATGGTGATAATATAGAAGTCGATTACAGGGGCTACGAAGTCACGGTGGAGAATTTCATAAGATTGTTGACCGATCGGTTGGACCCTGATGTTGCTAGGAGTAAGCGGCTAGGTAGTGATAGTGGGAGCAATGTGTTGGTATACATGACGGGACATGGGGGGAATGAGTTCTTGAAGTTCCAGGACAGTGAGGAGATTGGGAGTTGGGATCTGGCGGATGCATTTGAACAGATGTGGATGAAGAAGCGGTATGCAATCATCTCCCTTGCCAATGGTTTCCTAAGATCCTCATTCTGACTGACTCAGGTACAATGAAATGCTCTTCATGATAGACACCTGCCAAGCCAACACCCTCTACAAACACTTCTACTCTCCCAACATCATCGCTACCGGCTCCTCGGAAATTGACCAGTCTTCCTACTCGCACCATGCCGATAACGACGTCGGTGTTGCCGTCATCGACCGCTGGACTTATTACGTTCTGGACTATTTAGAATCCCAGGTCACATCTCCGACCTCAAAGCTCACGCTTGGAAATCTCTTTGATAGCTATGACGAGAGTAAAATTCATTCGCGCCCAGGAGTTCGATGGGATCTGTTTCCGGGATCGAATCAATCAATCAAGGAAGAGATGGGGAGAGAGCGATTGGTGATGGAATTCTTTGGGAATGTGCAGGGCGTCGAGGTCGAGGGAAGTGGAGGGAACGAGAGCGAGTGGAGGGAGGAAATGAGGAGGTTGGGGGAGATCGTTGATAGGGCTAGAGCAAGGAGTAATAGCACAGAGCCCAGAAAGAACGAAGCGCCTGCTGAGAAGGTACTTGTGCAAGGGAGAGATCTACCAATGAGCAAAGTGGCAGATGCAGCGAAAGTGGAGGCGGGCGAGGCGTGGAGTCAGCGTATCGTGGGAGCGGGAGCTTTGTTGGGGTGCGCATTGGTATGGGGCGGAGTGGGCTGGCTGGAGTCGTCTTGATGAGACGGCGCTTTCAGGCAGTGCGTGCTCTTGTTTGACATGCTTGAAATAATGATTCCCCTTTAGCGCCGTTGGATTTAGTATCAATCAATACTTGCTTTGCGCACCATTGTTAAGAGACGAGCGAGCAGAATTGGGTATATTACAATCATACAATGCTATCAATGCCGCAATCATAACGCTTTTGGTGCCCATTACCCACAGCGTAATTGCTCTAAAAGAGAGAGCGAGGAGAGTAGGATGACCTTCATTCGGAAACCGTTGCTGACATAACTTCGTCAAAAGGAGGAGTTTGGAAAGTTGCTGATACATAGGTGATAAACACTCCGGCGTCGATGTTCGAAAGAGGATTTTGTGGCTTAGGATGCCTGGGAAAGAGTCCATCTCCGCTTCGGTCTACAAGGTTTCCGACAGTCAGCATTATTCTTTTGGGCCAAACCATGCGTTTCGAAACATGTCTCAGGATGAGAAGCTCCCAAAATATAGTTAAGGACCCACGATGGTTTCCATGTGGGACAATGACTGAGTAGAAAAGGTACTAACCCCGTATCTCGCTCTGTCCCCATAGCGTGAGGTGGAGCTCCCCAAAGACCACTTGGCGCGATTGAGCGGCCAAGGTTGCCATTCCCGGAGAGATTCTCCAAGCCGATGCTGTCGAGATGGTCACCCCGTGGGTCATGCGTAGGTCCAATATTTGTTTCATAAGCGCCCTCCAAGTGTGGGGTCTGGGAGCGGACAGGGTGATCAGCCTGAGGACTTGGATGCTCGGTGGTTTTCTCGATCACTTTGTCCATCCTCGGAAGTACTGGTTTGCTCCAAAGCCCACCCCCACTGGAGGGTCTTGTAGTAGTAGTAGCGCTCCTTTGTTTGCCGCCAATTCCATTCTCGCTGGTAGGAGTTGCACTGTCAGATCCAGAGTAAGAATTGTCTTCCTCATCAATAGCACTGGACTTTGGAGGATGCGAACTGACAAAGCCATGTCGTTCGTACCTATACGGCGACTTCTCTCTGACTGGCAGAGTCGCGGTGCGCTGGAGGTGAGATCCAGCCAAGAACTGAGATCCAGCCCGCAGGTGATCCGTTGACGCAGTGAGCTTGACTTCATAATCATTTGCTATTCCGGAGTCTATCATCGAGCGTCGGCGACGCGAAGGGGATGTTGAAGAACGGGAATTTGAAGGCGGCGCGAGTCTGGTGTAGTCGATATTTTTCCTTACCGCCAGGGTCAAAGATGCCATACCGACGTCTAGCAGGACAGGTTGATTTGTCAAGGCACCGATCAAGGCGTTGCATCCGGCACCATGCGTTACCAAAACCAAGACTGTATCTGTCTCGCTATCGTCAGAGCCCTCCAAAGGGTCGGGCAACCCTTCGCTCAAAGTCCTCACCAGCTCATTCGGTTCATGACCACCATACCAAGACAGCATTCCCTGCAGCCCTTTACGAAACCGCATGTGCATAGAACTCCATTCTTCGCCGTAGTCTCCCCCATTACCCCACTCAAGTGGTGGCCTCAAGCTGTCCCATTGGTAATCGACCTTTACACATGCGTCACGCGCATGGGCGACATAGCCTTGAGGTATAGGCTGTGAAGGCGAGACGGCATATGAGGGTGTCGGCGGCACGTAGCTTAGACTCTTTGGCGTTAACCCTTTCTCTACTCTGCTGCTGACATGAAGGCTTGAACGTTTCACCTCGGAGCTCCCAAAGCTATGACTATTGGCTCGAGCTAATCTCGGCAAACCTTGGCTCGAGCTTGATAAATCGTCTAATGGTCTAGCACTGTCTGTCGCTTCTGCTTTGCTGTTGGCCGACGCATTGCCACCCCACAGGCCCTGGCTTGACGCCATTCTGCTTGACGGATGGACGGTATTAATAGGGTCTCCAGGACGAAGTAGATCTGCTTTGGCGCCTGCAACCATCAACTTAGATCCTGGCGGAGGCGTAATCTTATCGAAATAGTCAGGCGAAAGCCATTCACCCAGGAAAGCGTCTACCCTTAAGAGTGTCTGGGCAACCTTGACTATGCGCCTTCCGCCTCGTCCTGGCGTGCCATTTGCGTCTGGCTCATTTATTGCAGACAGGTGTGCTGATCTAGCATTGTCTACGGTTCGTATATGGGGCTTACCCGAGTGCATTGTGTGCTTTGCTGACGATGAATGGCTGTGGGCTTGAGTGGACCCTCTGTATTGAGACATACCCGCGCTGATGGCGACAGAAGTTTGGATACATCTCAAGAAGGGAGAGCTGTGTATGACAACCTTGTGTTTTCGTCGCTTGCCTCGATGAGAAGGATGGAGGTTGCGACCTTCCATCGCTTCACCGTCGCCGTTCATCTCCGACCCTCTCCTGAGCCCATCGGCGCTTTGCGAAGCCGCCGCAGCTTCTCGAGATTGTATAATGCTTGCAATTCTTGCGCCCAAGGCTTGGGACTGCCTCCATCCACCGTAGGTCAAGGGAGGGTCGTATGGTGTTGGAGACGTCAGGTGCCATTGTGCATCCGCAGCATCCAGCCTTGCTCCGTGCCTAAGTCAGGATGTTAGCTTGATGAAGCATACGCAGTAGACTGGTCAGCGAAGGTACCTCGCAACAATTACGACGGCTGGTGGTCGACCCATGCTTGCTTCCGACAAGTTTTCAACTTAGCAGGCGCAGTTTGGAACAACTATCCTTCAAGATACAAGGTATTCTTCATAGCAAAGCTCGGGCTTCAATTTCTCGAATCATCGAGATAATAGATTGACAGTCAATGAGCGCTGTTTGTGAAGCTCTACGTCGCATCACGCCATCAAGCTTTTGAGGCTCTGGAAATCTCCAAGCTCGAATCGGCGGAATCGCCTTCCCTCCCCGCGCCACCCCGCGTTTAGTTGACGGAAACTTCGGGCCGTTGATCCGTACTTTAGTCCCCACAAAGCCCGCCTCGACTCTTGAAAAGTACTTAGCCTATCAACCCCAGAAACCATCACCGACTGAGGGTAATCGGGGCCTCCCTGTCGCCAAGGCTCCCACTCTCGAGGCACACGTGCCAGCAAACAAAGGTGGAACGAGGTTTGCGGGAAAATATCATCCAGACCTGCCAAGCATGCCAAGGCGGAGACAGGTCCTTTTGGTTCTGTGACTTTTCTTACTTAATCTTTGATAGATCAACATACTCGAGCAGTACCTAAGATGATTACGTCGCAAACGAGAAGGCTCTTCTGACGTCAGCCATCAGACTCATCAATATCGCGGGGAGTTGGAATGACGTCTAGCTGTCATCAAATAATCTCCAGACGTGCTGTCGATTGCATATTTTCTCGACATGTGAAATTTTATCAGCATTTGTCGAGCGCATTCAGCCATCTCTACAGAGGGCTGTTCCAGATTCAGCGTGGCGGCATGCAACAGTGCCTTGGCTGATTGCACTTTACCAACACCTACAGGCTGGCCACATCTTGAATGTTTCAAAACTAATGTTGACGTGCAGGAACGATAATGGAGAAGCTCCAATCGGCTTTCCCCACTGAATGCTCGTTTGTATATACCGAAATAGACTGCAGATGTAGTCTGCGACTCGTGGCCGGCTGCTCATGGAAACCACTGATAAGATTTCGTTCGACGACGTATATGCGACTCCCCCAAAGACGTCAAAATGAGCTTGACAGACCCATTTGGGCAAGGTCGGAGATCTACTCTGCCTAAGCGGCCTTATCGGGTGCCAGTGAAAGCCTCGACCAGGTCGCCTTATTCTAGTGCGGATTGCGGATACCAGTTCCAACATGCGACTCTACTTCCGCCACAGACGCCGCGTCCACAGAGGAGGAAAATCTACGTGGAGGATGCTTGCTGTCATCCATATGATGTCCTCATCATGTCTGCCACACTCCAGGCCGCCCTCTGGACGCCTCCCAAGTACACTCCTGTGCTCTTCGCCAACTGTTTCCGATAGTGCATGGCTTTGTTGGACTTTTTCTGCAAGTCGGCTTTGAAGATGCGCGACTTGCAGACCTACACGATCGAAACCCATGCTGCCTGCCCGTTACTACGGGACGGTAACTCATGGGTCGCCCCTGTGTGGGCTGGCGTGGGGCTGCCCAGTCACGTACCCTTCGCCTAGTATGTACAAAGATATCTATTCCTGACCACGGATCATTAGAGAGCCATGGGTCGCACTGACCCTGGCACCGCGTCTTCCTATACAAATTCTGCAAGCGCCTGAGCTATCTTAACGCCTAAGCTTTGACCTACTTGCGACCCACCACTAAAGGTGCAGCTATTCTATGCGAGTCGCCAGAGCACCCAGCAAGCGAAGAGTTGGAGATCTTCAACTAGTAGCAGGTATTTCTATTTGGGAACCATTCAATTCGCGTCATCTCTGCATCGTGTCTATTATGCATATGCCTTAAGCCGCTTATGGTGTTTAGTGTCTCTTGCGAGTACCTTCCGTATAAGACCTCTAGGTCAATATCACGATCTATCACCTCCTAGGCAAGGTGCATTACGGTCACTCATCAATGGGTGGGGAGACCTTGTTCTGATCCCTTTCCTTGTCCTGCTCATTCACCCACACCTCATCTTTACGCGCTACCTGGATATCGTGCTAAGTCTTCCCCACGAGCCCACTTCTGCACACCCACTTCTTCTCAAGAGGCTTATTTGTCAACCTCTCCACCCAGCTTTTCTGTCTTGAAGAGTCTTGTCGATGTTGAAACACACTAAGTAGTAATTCACTCCTCGTCACTTGGAGTCAAGCTGAGCTTCTGCTCCGCTCGTCCTAGAGTGTCTGTCCGCTGCCGATGCTTGTTCTTCGGCACTTCTCTGCTTTAGTGGCGTACAAACCCAATTCGATATCAAAGGGACCGTCCCAGCGTAACAACTTACACCGTCACCCATGCTTTATATCGGAAATATGGAGCTCCTTCCCATCATCATCATTGTCTCGCTTCTAGGTTTTTTCATCATCCTTACACTAATCTTATTCACCTGCGTGTACCTTCGAGCCCGAGAAGCCCGAAGGAGACGGCGCAGGAGTGAAAGTAAACCTCATTACAAGCCTACTCGGAAACTCACACTTCAAAGTGGCAAGGCGATACCAACATCTGAGGCACAGGAAACTGCCAGTACGCGTCGTCCTCACTCATTGGATCTGACCAGCCCAATGCCCATCTTTACCGCTCCTACCTATACGGTCAGATGTGAGGCCGGTGATCCACCAAAGACCTCTCGACAACGTCCTGCAATATCGGCCCAAGATCATGGACATCCGCCCATTCTTCCAGACCTCGAAGCACAGATTCCACAAAATTACACCGAGGAACCCAGAAGAGCTGTCAGTGAGCCGAACCGTCCCAGGAAAGACTCGATACCGAAGCGTGTCTACTCGATACCCGCAAGCCTCACGACGGACAGGAACGGCTCTTTGACGGTGCCGCGGCCAGCACTGGTTGCTATCGAGTCTCGGCGGCCGTCAGCTGCTAGAACAAGCGAGTCTTCACTCGAGCGAACATCAGGCCCCAAGCCAGGAGAAGCCCATGCTCGCAGATCTTCGGCCTCCAGAGGGCAAGAAATCACAGACTCGTTGCAGAAAGCTTACCAGAGCCCTTTGGTTCTAGGTGGTCAAACACCCGAGCTCCCCACCAGTCCCGTACCATGGAACACCTGGGCATATGCCGCAGAGAGCAGTGGGTCGAGTGAGGGTCGCCATTCAGGTCAAACGCCGGGTCCTCCAGCGACAAGCTCAAGGGCTGTCTTTGATTCCATCCAGAAACCTCCACCCCTTTTCTCTCGTCACATCTACAGTCCACGGGTCCAATTTGCACCACCGACTGAAGTTGACTACACTCGCGTCTCCTTCTTGTCAATGACGGACTCATTGGCGTCTGAGCAGTTGTCTCCGATCTCCCCTATGGTTCCCAACATGCGCGCCCCCCCGCCTTCCACGGTTGAGCTTGCCTACTATGAGTCGAGTCCGCCTTTATCTAGGAAGAATAGCTCCAGCTCGCAGGGAAGCCCGACTCGGTTGCGCAACACGCCGCCTTATCTTGAGACCCCTGACTTTGGAAAGATCTCCTTCTTTGATTCCGAGACATCATCAGATGAACCCAATCCTCTGCTACAGCGGGGCTTATCGGGAATGTCCCACCGCTCTCATCGATCTAATGTATCCAACTTCACTATCGCTTCATCGGAAGTATCATCCGCCAATTGGACATTTGGCAACGCAAAAGTGATCAACATATACCATAGCGTGGCTCAAGAGAAGGAACGAAACACACCCCCACCATACGCGAAGACGCTGAGATCCAAATATGGGCAATATCCTCGCGGTAGGCGAAACAAAGCTCTGCCGGTCATCCCAAAGTCACCTCTTTCACAGATAGATTTTGGTTCATTATGAGACATATGAGGGCTCACTAAGGATTGCGTCAAGGAGTGCGATCTTTGATACCCAAGGGCGTTTAACAAGGTATTGGCAGGCAGAACGTTGGGTTCACCATCTCCTTCAACGTTGACTCTCATCGATACTGTTCAAGTGCTGAACATCACCGATTGGAGTTATGAATGGGTCACGGAAGATGGAAGGTTGTGGCGTACATGACGGATAGGATTGCCCACCAGTCATGTTAATGAACGTGAAGGATCGAGCGTCTCGCACGTGAATTATACCTGGGTGGTATCTTAAATCTTCTTGAACGTACTACCACAACAATCAAGATGCTATCATTACCTAGTATTACCGAACAGTGATCCTCAACTTGTATCTCATCCATACCTACAGTGATCTAGCTACAATCTTACTGATGTTGGTTGCATGAACACTGGTTTGCCTGTCATACGATCGCCAAAATCAGCAAGACGCATCCGTCTAACGTAATTTCTCGGTGATTTGTCAACCGCCACATCTGGAGGTTATTAACTGATTCGGAAGTAGCCTACAGCCAGAGCCACGGGGTCATGTAATGCTTACGAGCAAGTCCACCTGTTATCCACCATCCATAGGATCATGAGGGCTAGGGCTTCCCCGCGAATCATGCAAGTCAGCTAGGATAAGGTATTAGCTTTATCTCTAATTGCCGTCCGTGAGCGCGGGGCGGGGCCTCGATGGCTGGTCACTGCACAACATAATGCAGTCTCAAGACACCACCAAAATTGTTGTCTAGCTGCCAGCAGTGATGACGCGGCATCAAAACGTCTCCATAGAGGTCGTTTGGTACAAAAGTATCTTTATTAGAGGCCTATGAACATTTTGAAGTTGGAGATGAAGCCGTGCGACTATTGATTAAGAAGTCATTCTGTTACGCATGGAGCCTCGGAGGGTCTTTTCGTTGGGTGTCCCGAGCCTAGTTTGCCTCGTAAAGTGACCAGCGAGGAGCATCCTACGCCATCCCGAATAGGTAGGCAGCCAGTGCAATATCACAAGCTCTTACCTCATTCCTCGCCCGACACAGTCAGTCCTCACTCCGCAACGCCCCACCAGAAACTCTAAATACCTCCCATATACTCCGTCCGCTTCAGCTGTGTCTATGGGCAACCAGGAATCATCACTATCAGAAATGCCAGAGAATATAGAGCAGCTTGCAGGACGCCTCGATTTGGATGCTTTGGCTAAAGACTACGGACGCAAGTCATCAGAGAAAGATTACGTCTACGTGGACGGCAGCAATATGAAGACACCGCCTTCGTCAAGGGGGAGCGAAGGGTACGAGCCGTTCTCGGAGACGGTGTCTGTCAGCAAAGCAGAACAGTGGGAGAAGGAACTGATGGAAGATCCAAAGGTATACATCCACTTTCTCCGTGCCACTCGAATAGAGCCTGGCCTTCTTTCCCAGCGTGTTTTGAGATATGAGCATAGATTCGGTCCGATGTAGTCTGTCCCGGGATTTTCGTTTTGAGGATACCTTGCTGATCCATCACCTACCACAGAACCGCCTGGCACTTTCTGCCCTCTCCGGCACCGACCCTAAAGTAGTCCTAACCCAAAGGTCCTCCACGATCGCGGCCTCCCAATCCTTCAACACCAAGATTAGCCTCGAAGGCGCCCCGATTACCAACCAACGCTCGAGCGGTCGCTGCTGGCTCTTCGCTGCCACCAATGTCTTCCGTGTCGCCATCATGCGTCGGTACAACCTGAAAGAATTTGAACTCAGTCAGAGCTATCTGTTCTTCTGGGACAAATTGGAGAAGGCCAATTGGTTTTTGGAGCAGGTACTGGATACGGTGGATGAGGATTTGGACGGCAGGTTGGTGCAGAGTTTGATGGCGGGGCCCGTGGGTGATGGCGGCCAGTGGGATATGGTTGCTAATCTGGTTGAGAAATATGGTCTAGTACGTTCAATTTTGGATTCCACTGCTCACCCATGCCGACGAACTTTAAGACCCTTGAGGCATGTTTTGGGTGCATTTTCTCCCTGAACAGGCCTCGAGGCCGGAACCCAGACATTCATTCCGAGATGCTGACTCCCAAATCTCGCAGGTACCGCAACACCTCTACCCAGATTCTCACAACGCCACGAACACCAGTACAATGGGTTCCCTAATCACCACAAAGCTGCGCGAAAATGCTCTTGAGCTTCGTCGTCTTGCTAGCAAATCACCTAACCCAAGATCATCACTTGGCAGCGTCAAAGAGAACATGATGCGCGAGATCCATCGCATCTTGACAATCATGCTTGGTCCACCGCCAAGCCCAAGTAGGGAAATAACTTGGGAGTATTATGACAAAGATGACAAGTTCGGGAGCCTCTCAACAACTCCGCTCAAGTTCGCTGGCGAACTATCTAGCAAGGCTACTATTGAAGCCAACCACGGTGTCGACGTACATGAACTGTTCAGCTTGGTCAACGACCCTCGAAACACCTATGGCGACCTCCTCAGTGTGAGCCGCCTAGGGAATGTCGTGGGCATGCGTGGTGTACGATACGTGAACGTAGACATGACTACAATCAAGGATGCCTGCATTGCTATGCTCAAGGCTGAGCTTCCCATATTTTTTGGTAGCGATGTCGGTAAATTCTCCGACTCCAAGTCCGGCATCATGGATACAGGCCTCATTGACTACGAACTCGGTTTCAACATCCGACTTGGTTTGACGAAAGCGCACAGATTGATGACAGGCGAAAGTGCCATGACGCACGCCATGGTGCTGACGGCCGTACATGTGGTTGATAGGAAGCCTGTTCGCTGGAGGGTGCAAAACTCATGGGGCGAAACCCCCGGAACGAAAGGGTGGTTTGTGATGACTGACAAGTGGATGGATGAATTTGTGTACCAGGCTGTGGTTGACCCGCAGTATGTGAGTCAGGACGTGAAGGATGTGCTGAAGAAGGAGCCGAAAATGTGAGTGTCTTCCTCTTCCTATCTACAATTTGTAAGAGACCTAATATCTTTATAGGCTGCCACTTTGGGATCCTATGGGAGCGTTAGCCTGAGGTCAGCGTAATCATCGGCCATCAGGGACTTAGGTGTCAAAGAATCTGCCATGCGCAACTCGAGTCATCTTGTCACAACCCGTAGATATCAGGCATACGGCCTTCATGTTGCAAATAAGCAGTCCTAGCTGATCTTATGATCACGCCATGGACAAGTGTATGAACCAATTACGCAGTGCCGCGGTAAATTACGTCCCTTTGTTCGTATCACACATGTAATGCATGGCTCTTTCCTTGGTCGTCGAGATCGAGATATCTAGCCTCTCCTTGCTAGATACAGATTTCTTGAAGCTATCACTCTACTTGTCCTGCGTAGCCTTTCAATGTCTCCTTGCAGCTCACTATCGACATCTTAGCTGTCTATCAATAGCATCTCGGCGCTCCTCAGCATCAAAGCTCTTATTCCGTCCCGGAGAAGCCTGTATACCGAGGAGAACTCTTCACAGCTATAGTGAACGCTCCAGCAGCACGAACTATGGAGCACATATCGAAGATGTGAGTACGTTGAAGTTCGATCATCAAGGAACATTATTATCCGTGATCCGCGAAAACTTTAGACAGAACTACTCTGACGTGTGGGATCCTCTACGTCAGGATCCTTATTTTCTCCATCTCTACACACTACAGTCTAGATCCTGCAGTCTCAACATTGGAACAATGGCAAGCAGCTATCAACAGATGGATATATTTCGACTACGGACATCGGATGCTGAATGATGTTTGCAGGACATTTCACTGGCTCCGAATATTGATTTAGTTTGCGTGGTCAGATCTGTTCTCCGTCCATGCCACATACTGGGAATTAAAGAGAAGCCATATTGGTCCATCCATGTCTCTTCATGTATTCTCCAGACCTCTCCCCATGTTGAGTTTTATATCAGCGACAGTGTGACCTCATCAGGCGTCTGATGCGTTTCAATTGACTCTCGCCCTGCCATCGAGTGATCGCCTTTAGCAAATCAAAGCCCGTCAAACTTCGGATGCTTTCTATTATGTTGCCACTGGACTGAATGAATTATCTTGCCTCGTCCTGCCGTTACACACGGTCAGGATCCAGCGAAAAATACTTAGACCGCTCTTACTCTCTCTCTCTCTCTCTCTCTCTTTTGTTCCTCTTTAGCATCAACATCATATCCAACAATCGTCATCTAACCCCCTTCCAAACTTCTAAACATAAAATTACTATCTACCAATCCAGCTCCTCCACCTTCTACCATCAAGCCTTTCAAACCTCACTACACCCACACACCCAGCCCAACTCAAAATGCCTGGCGACGTCCATGCCGGCGCGATGCCGCGCAAAGTCAACAACGAACACGTCAACGTGGAGGCTGCCAGCCATAGCTGCTCGATGGATCAAGCCAGCAACGATCACCTCACGGCTCGCCTTCTCAGCTCCGGAACGCTAGTTGGGGACGACATGGCTGGATATTGTCAGAATGATCCACCTGCGGGCACACAGTGTTTGATCTGTCGCCGAGTGGGTTAGTGAGTGGAGGTGTGGGTCGTGAAGTCTCCTTGGGTTTTCCCTTTTCATGTGATGGGGTGTGTGGTTTTGGCGTGCGAATTTATGGGGGAAGATGATGATGCTAGAATGAGTCTTGGGATGTGCTTGAGGTTTTCTTTAATGGTTTTGGGGTGACGGGTTGGGTCGTTTAGTGGTGTACGTGGCCAACGATTTATTAAGAGTCAAGATTAATAAGGAATTGAATCTAGGAATATATCGAAGACTGCGATGAATTCGAAACACTGTGTCTAAAAAATCATTCTTCCCATTCCCCTAGACATGTCCTAGCCATCGCTATGAAGCCGTTACCCTTATATATGGTATAGCCCAACGCCGTTCTAGACACGGCGCGTCAAAAGGAAAAGCTGCTATGGGCGTGGTATACTCCCACCCTCGACTGAAAGTACGAAGCGAGACCCGCCTGTGGCAGATGTATTGGAGCCAATCGAGTTTGCTAAGGCCATGCCGAAGGGTCGTATCTGGTGCTACGAAATCTGAATGATTCAGTAGAAACCCAATTCATCAGGGGCCAAAAGGCTCTTAAGAAAAGCAAATGCTCCACACCTGAGCGTTGGTTGACATGGCCCTCACCAACCCCCAGTTCCCTTACCTTCAGTTCTGTGGCGGCATCGGAGAAAATACACGTGCTTTCCTTCTTTGACTACATGTTTGTCCTTTGTCCTAGAGATGCTCAAGCCGATCGTGGATTTCTGGAGCATCTAGCGCATCTGTTTACTAAAGGACGAATTGGCTTAAGACTTTCTCTTGCTTTAACGGCAACCTAGCAAGTGGGATTTTGAACGGAATGTGGCCGAGAACCTTTTCTTATTTCAGATGATGGACAGGGTGTAGAAGGTACGAGGATGGTACTGTACTGCATGCCTGCATCGATCATTTCACCACTTTAGAATTCAAGAACATTAGTTTTGAACTCCGCTTTGGACTCACATTATGTCTACGTCCAAGTCATCGCTTGACCTTTCTCAGCGCTGCCATGCCCTCATTGCGGCTATGCCTGCTCCAACTCGAGGCATGGAGACCAGAGGCTCGAGCGGCGCTGTCACCGACATTGCCTTCGACTAAAGCTTCAAAAGCAGCCTTCGCAACCATCGTACTAGCAGGCAAGAACCATGATCTGACTGGGTGGCATTGAACCTACGTACATCTTCATTGATCATACTGACGACTGCTAGGCCATCTGGGTCATCGTCTCAGGCACAGCAGCATTGGGTTACTCAGAATGGAGTGGTCCTCTTGGTTTCAACTCAGGCACCTTTATCACCGGAGCAAGCGCCTCAGGCTCCATCCTCAATGAGGCCGGGGCTTAGTGGTGAGATGGCAGGGGCAGTAATGCTAGCAAGACGAAGCCGAAATTCCTACGTAGCAAGGCGAGCTGCGAATCCGTGCTAAGTGGTGCCAATCATTGAGGAGTGAACGGCTGCGGTTGGTGAGGCACTGTTGGGGGTTTCAGGAAAAAGAACGCTGAGCTGGTCATCGTGTAGACGGACTGAGATCGGATTGATGGACTAATGAATGTATTTATTCCATAAACTTGTATATACAATTTCGAGACATACCTTTGACTTGAACACCATCAATGACTGCAGGCCCTGCGTTGCGACATTCAGTTTGATACGCCAGGAGTTTCATATCGGACGAATCGGAGATCTAAAAATAGCACGCAAACCAACATCGTGCTTTGCCTCAAATCCTTCGACGGCTGAGCTGCTGCCTACAATCCCTCCTTCTTTCATAACGTGTCAACTTCACCTTTCTCTTCGATAGCAAGCTAATCCATCTATTTCATCTGCTATTCAACTCTCTGCTCTCCTTTCTGTTGACCTCATTTATCTACCCCTCTTCCACCATGGCGAGCCTTGGCCACCATCTCGTTCGTCGCGCGCTTGATGTGACCCAAGAGCACTTCAGCTCTCCAGTCGGCAGCGTTCACGCCTTCAACCCAACTGACGAGCCTCAAGATGACACCCAAATCAAGCATCTGGCTACGTGGGGCATCGCTCTCCTCTGGATCACCGCTATTCTCTACTTCGCGATGATGTCTGCTGTAAGTCTAATCTGAGTCGCATCCTTCTTGGATCGGTAGCAGAGTTAACTAAATCTTTATAGATCTCCTACACCTATGGCGATGTTGTTGCAACCCTTGCCATGATCGAGACTCCCACCGCTACAGCCTTCAAGCTTGACTCCAATGATACCCTCGAAGAAGTTGATGCTCCCCTCCTTTCAGAAGAGCAGAAGTCCGAGAAGATGAAGCTCGTCGAATCCGACCTCTTCCTCGTCAAGCAGAAGCCTATCACTGCTAAGATGTGTGGGGCTGTCAAGCATCTCAAAGCACAAGGCGGTCGCTTCGCAGGTTTCCGCGGTCTCCATGTCTCGATCATCTACCACGTTGTCCACAGCCTCATTGTGCACCTCTTCACCTCGAGAACCAACAGCCCTCTCGTTCGCTCTTTCGTTGTAATCGTTACTACTATCGCTATGTGCCGTCTCCAAATGACCTGGACACACATCATCATCTCCGCTCCCAGCACCAAGCGTTGGTGGCGCCGATTTCCTTCCGTCAAGGCAGGAAAGAACATCATCATTCCCACGGCCATATTTGCTATCGCGGTTCAAGCTGCAATTTACGTCCCGCGCGTCCTCTTTCTCACGGTTCACGATCAGCTCCTTAACCCAGGTGCTTACGGCAGCAACCCAGCTACCGTGCAGAAGATGGCCCTTGCGGAGATGATCCTTGTCGGACTCATCGCTGTTGGCACTGTCGTCCTTGTCGTCATTCCGGCAGACGTGACGCTCAAGCGTGTCCAAGCTTCTATGCTGCCTGAGGAGGACGAGTCCATCGTGCCCTTCGACCGTACCTTCGCTGGTAAAGTGAAGCCTGAGATTCTCGGAGGCAGCGGAGCCGTGGGTATGCTGGATGCATGGAAGACATTTGATCGCTCAGCAAGGATCAGGCTGATCAAGCTCTACGCCAAGATCTTCGCGGTTCAATTCGCTACTACATTCATGTTCATCTTTGTCATCATTGGCGAGCTTCGATTGATCATGGGTGATGATTTGGCCAAGATGGGAAAGTTGGCCCACGCCAGCATGAAGGGACAGCAGTGAGTGCTTTACTTGGCTGCAAGTCACACGGTCTTTACCACGAACGGTGTGTGGCCGTTGGAATGGAGATTGATGAGTGCGCGGTCGGGTGCGGACATTGTAGGATCATAACATAGCACAATGAAAGCATATTTGGATTAAATGTAAAATCCAGCATCATGACCTTTTCACCTACTTGTCTCCCATTGCTAGACGCCTCTGTTATCAAGTGCACTCCACCAGAAATTTGGAGCGTAAAGTGTTAGCGGTAATTAAAGTATGGGATGAAGACCGCCAAGCCACCTTCTCCAACGGGAAAGGTGCCTTTCTCCAACGTCTATGCTCTTTTCAGACACATAGCATGTCTGAATTCTCTAATGACCAGTGATGCTTGAGCAAGATTAAACCTCCTGATCTTTCAGCACGTAGCAATAGTCCTCGGAGCAATCTGCAGCGCATCTCAACGACGATGAGGAAATCTCAAACACTCAGAAAGGAGAGAATGCTTAGAAAGGCGTTCAAGTAATGGAACACTAAGCACAAGTGAAGAGACCAAGTCTGAAACTACTAAGTCAATTGAGTGATATGAGATGCGTAAGGTGCTCGGCAATGGGGTTCCCTTTGCTACAATGTGTTGGATCTTGATGAGGTACAAACGTTAAAGAAAAACATCTTGAGTCGTACGTTGGTAGCATGCCCAATGCTCCAATAGCTTCGGAGAACTCTTCGCGACTGCGATGTACTCCTTTCGCACTCAATTTGGTCTTAAAAGAATGGAAAAGGCATCTCCCGATGGGTGAGGAAGAGTGTGAGGCTTGGGGACAAAGCTCTCGAGCAGCGTCAATGTTGCGAGCCGGATGCTCGTATTGCCTGTCCAAAGTGAGCAGCTGTGATAAGACTTATGGAGTCTTTTGAAAATGCATCAGAGACTCCACTCTAGGGTGCTGGAGATCTTCCAAACACGTGCTTTGCGCGTGCATTGTCACTTCACCTTAGCTCGCCCCATTGTCGAAAAAGTATGAAAATTTCCACCGCGAAACCTATCGATTGTACGCCTTGATAATTCCCTCTTTGGGTATATAGTAAGAAGGTTGATACTTCAACCATGATCGAGACCGTTAAACCCTCATATCAGAGGCGTCGATCAATCGGGACAATTCTCGAAGTGTCCGGTGCCGAGCAAAACTCATCTAGAGCAGGCAAGCGTCTGAGCGGCCTCGACAATGCCACGTTAACCCGGCACGTCACTTTCAGTGAAGAACAACCAACCCGAAGGAGAAGTTCCAGCCTCAGTCAAACACTGTCCACCAGAGGAAAGCGTGTCTTCAGCCCTCTCTGTTGCCTCAGTACAATGTCAACTTACTCAATCGACCGTGGCAGGGAAAGGAGCAACACCGTCTCATCTTCTCGCATACCACTTCTATCTGAAGTGAGCGCCAACAACAATGAAAGTAATAGCCCCACTGTCCCTATCTCGCCCGCTCGCCAGTCAAGCAGCAGTAGCATGCAACATAATCGCATCAGTGCTCACTTCGATGACACCGGTAAGTCATATGTTCTGGCCCATTCTTGAGTCTTCTCTACAGCTCTCTAGTCGTGAGCATGCTTGGAAGTATCTGCTTTCAAGACGCGTCTCACCACTCGAGGCTTCACTATGATGAGCACGCTAACACTGACTTACCCAGTGGCCCGCGTTCTGCAGCTCCCCATTCTCGACGGTGACCAAACTGAAGAAGACGATGAGCTCGTAGTCGACAGCGGCACCGAGGACGAATTGAGCATTGCCATCACCTTGGCTCTTCCAGGACAGCTACAACTTCTGGGTGGCTTCGTTGGGATGTACGCTGAGTTCGATGGACGGCTTGGGGGTATGCATCATTCGTACACTAAGTTTGTACATTCTTTGATACTAAAACGCGCAACCTTCACAGACAAGGTGGCTGGTACCCGTCACATCAGAATGGTCGGAATGCTTGATGGCGTCATCGATACCATCCGAGGTCATGTATCCTACCTCACTCACATACGCAAAATCAAGGGACGACCCAATGTCAAGCCCGACTCGATGGAGGCCATGGCTGCAGGGATCGTCCGCCTCTACGACGGAGGGCGTCCGCATCTCAAAGCGGTTCTCACAGAGGAGGTCGACATGTATAATTCTAGTGCACACAAGGCTTGGGTCACGAAGAAGGATTATGTCTTGGGGCAGCTCTTGGGGGGCTTGATCGCGGAGCTGAACGAGCTGGAGGTGAATGGCACTTGTAAGGATGAAGTTCGCAAGGTTAAAGGCGCATGGATCGAGAGCTGGACCAAGTATGCTGGGATGACGAAGCAGGAATTGGTCGCTGCGGGATGGATGAAGGAGAAAGTGGTGTGAACATCGCCTGGAGTACTTATCTACTAAATCTACTGCCAGCGCAGTGAACATGATCAATTAAACGTATCTCACCCGTCTAGTTTCTAGATTGGAACGTACAAGAAAATCCGCATGTGAGCACTAGGATTTTCTCTAACGATGACCAGTACCGTTAACATCCATATGACGCACCGTACATCATGAAGAGGTCATAGAGAAGCAATCAGGTAATCTCATAGGTATATACTTTTCTTCTAGCTTTACTCTCAATAATCCTGTCAGCCTGCACGTTTCTGCCTCTATCAATTTCCTCTATGTAATATACCGAAATCCGCAACGGCCTCAATCTTCGAGCTAGTGCAGTCCCTTCACTGTAAGTTGGGATCGTTGTAAGTGTTGATGATGTAGGCGATGGTAGTTGAAGTGAGACACTGGTTAACATTCTTAAACTACCCTACCTTATCTTTCAGCGTAAAGCTCACGGGGCTAAGTTTAATACAGACTCGGTACGCCAGCCATTCGCATATATCAGCAAAATGGCCATAGAAACCTGTAGTGTGAATGTTAGACTCCTATAATTCAAATATGATAATTCGACAAAACATTGCTAAACATCGCAAGATTACCACCCCAGTAAAAACACCACCACCCCCAAAACCCAACCCCTCAAAACCCAACCCCAAAAACCCAC
>JAABUK010003700.1_pt1 | contig 25563 bp, 40 predicted proteins | sample 5559141 | NCBI WGS metagenome assembly JAABUK01 (sample SAMN10711869, study PRJNA513367) | rock metagenome | isolation source: Antarctica rocks | place: Antarctica: Victoria Land, Pudding Butte nord | collected 2016-01-03 | reverse complement strand
AAAGCCACCATGCAGGCTATGCAGGATGTGCAACGGAGATGGAGCTGCCACACTCTTGCTGAGACGTCGAGACTAATCGAGTGCCTCGGCCGACTGGTGTTGAGGTTGAGCAGTCTGAGCAGAGCTAGTGCAACAAGAAGTTCTGGCGTGTACGGACCGACCGACAGACGGACAGTGAAATTTTAGGTGCATGTACTTAGTCGATGTTTGGAGGACATGCGTTGTTGCTGGAGAGCTGACATGCACCCTGATGTGATAATCTGCATGCTGAGCTGATCTGAAGGCTTCCATTTGAAGGCCATGAAAGCCGGCTACATACCGCCATTCAGGATTGTTAGCCAGGAGCAACTGATCAGAACCTTCAGCAGCTGGAATCACCATGCAAACCCGGGAAGTGCTTGGCGTCTATATACGCATGACGAGCTCGCAAACAGCCCGTCACGACAGGACGGAGTCAGTGCAGAGCTTGAGCAAAGATACAAGGGTCTCATGGTCACCTTGATATGGAGAGTCGGGGAGATGCTCAACTCGTAAGTTGAGCGTGTTGGCAATTTACCTGGTTGTCATCACTCCTCAATATTGCTGTATTATGCAGGCCAATGGTCACTGTGTCAGCTGCAGCTATCCTTTTGCAGCGCTTTTTTGGTAGACGCTCTTTGGTCCACAACGACAAGTTGGTAAGACTGCCTGGCCACCCGTTCAAGCTCTGAGCACACATTTAGCAGCTCTGAGCACACATTTAGCAGCTGCTTTTTCATGCAAACCCAGGTTGTGGCCACAGCTTGCCTCTTTATCGCTGGCAAAGTTGAGGACACGCCCAGGTCACTTCATCGGATATCAGAACACATGTATGAAGCCTTTTGCAAGGACTTCTCACGTGTCTCAGCTGCTACAGCAAAGGCACGGTGGGAAGACATGGTAAGGAGCCCTATTGCTCCTGCTGACATCAGCAGCCAGATGAAAGCACCAGGGGCAAGATACAAGCCTGAGGCACTCACAGCTATAAAGCAGTAGAGCGTATTCTGAAGGTAGTTGTCACCAGCGTTGTCAGTATGGTTGGCCATGGCACGTCTGTCAAGTCCACAGCAGTAGAAGTACTGGCTCCATTGTGATGTCTGCGCTTGTTGCTGTGGCCATTTCCAGTTGTTTAACGAGTCGAGGACAATTGAAAAGGGCCACAGCAACAGGCGCAGACATCACAATGGAGCCAGTACTTCTACTGCTGTGGACTTGACAGACGTGCCATGGCCAACCATACTGACAACGCTGGTGACAACTACCTTCGGAATACGCTCTACAGCTTCACATTTCTCAATGGAGCCAGTGTGGACCTCACTGGACCTGACAGACGCACCATGACCAACCATACTGACAACGCTGCAACTACCTTCGGAATAGGCTCTACAACTTTACAACAGCAGATCTTACTTTGCTTACTCTGCAGGCATATCAAGAAAATTTCAAGGCTGCTGTTCTGGCTGCTGAGCGGTCTCTGTTATTCACGCTGGGCTTCAACTTCAGAATCGACACACCCCACAAATGCCTCCTGCACGAGTTGCAAGGAGTTGCAAAGAGTCTGAAAGCCCCAATTGAGCAGGCCTGTGCATCTGCTGCAGCTGCTGATCTGCAGCCCTCACATGTACAGCAAGCTGCCTATGATGTATGCAATGAGAGGTACATTCCCATCAACACCTTGCCTTACACTGCCTTCTTGTTGCACCTACCTGGTCTGTGTCTTACAAACATTTCCACCAATCTTTTCCTTTGCTGTCTGACACGTACTTTGGTGACACCATCCCTCTGTTCCAAGGTGTGGGACTTGCACAGCAGCTGCCTGATGGGTTGTATGTCATGCAGCTTGAGATGTGACGTGGTGATGACACACACCCCCTTGGAGATTGCCATCGCTTCCATGTACTTCTCGCTGAAGTATCACAACATCAGTCATCTCATGCCAGGTGGTATGCAATGGTACTCCCAATGGAGTGTAACAGAAGATCGGATCAAAGGTAAGCATGGGCGCCTTGGTTGGTGTAGCCCTAGGTGTGCAGCTTTACCCCATGCAGCATCATCTGCTATGCCGTATCATCTGCGCTGCCATCTGATGACTGATGTGGCATCCAGCAGAATGAACTGATGCAAACACACCTGCATGCAATTGGTTCATGGGCATGTAGGAGTCGTCCATGCTCAGATGCAGATGTACATAGAGTGTGCGTCTCGCGTCTTTCCCACTCCTGCGCCAGTCCAGATCAGCGCACCTGCCACCACAGCTGCAGTTGCAGCTGCATCGCCACTGCCAGATGCTGCTGGAACTCCTCAGGCCATTGTGCCTGCTGCTGCTCAACAGCAATGGCTCAATGCCAAGGCGACGCTCTCGCAGCAGCATGTGAAGCCAGAGCAATCAGCCATGCCCACTTCTCAGAGCAGTCAGTATGCTGCGCAGCCTGTCAGAACCACCCCACGAGTTCCCTCTCAATCTAATCTATTCATGCCAACAGCACCCACTGCGCAGCGAGGTTTGGATCACCAAATACGCAATGACAGAAGGTCAGCAGAAAAAGGGCAAATGCCTGCTCCCAAGTTTGTGCCACCCTCCCTAGGAGTCAAAAGGCCAAAGCCAGACAGCCCCAGTACAGCTGCGGGGCCTGTCCACACACACAAACTAGTTGAGACTGATATGTTTTAGATCTTGTCAGACAACTAATAACGCATTGATTATGTCAGCCGAACACAAGAGTTGTGCCAAGTCTTGGCATGCGCACTGCGGATGCTTTGATTTATATGACCAGACTGAGTCATGCTTTTCCAGAGGACAGTGTTGAGTGTATGTCATGTTCCATCTACAGACTCAATAGTTGAACTGGCCTGCCATGCATTCTGAAAAAGTCTCGACTCTTCGGGGCAATGCATTAACGCAGTTGGAATGCCAAAACAAGCAGTGACTATCCTAAAATCTGTGTTTGCTGCCCTGCATACAATCAATGTCTGTAGAGTACAAGGCACATCAGAATCTTTAAACTTACTCACGAGGAATACAGAGAGAGGCCCTCTCAGTAGTCAGTCGTTTAGACTCACCACTTCAGCATGCAATACACACATGGTGAAGACCATACTCTCCATTTTGGACATATGAATGCAGAGAGCCACAGAGGTGCTGTAGGGCCAACCACAACAAAACCTGTGCTTGCAGTACTTACAATTGTAATATTAACGCGCTTGCAGACATAAATCCATGTGCCTAGCATAACAAGCTTGGACCTGACCTGCCAGACCTTGAAGGCAAACCGAAACTTCCCATGAAACTTGTGGCTTTGCAGAATATGCTATCGTGCGCACTTTGAGCACGGATGCGCCTTTCGCCGTTGAATGCCTTGCAATAATTCAGGTTGAGCACAGCTTCCATGCTCTCATCAGGGATCAGAGCCTAATCAGACCATCGATAGGTTACGATTAGGTCAAACTAGCGTGGTCAACGACAAGCTCGACTCACAGGTGCAATTCGCGTCTCAGCAGAGTGCCAACGCGGGTTGGCCTCGGGACACTGCCTTCAAATGTCAAAGTCCTGCCAAGGAAGTCTCGAGGATCTGGTGAAGTGCTTGAGGAACAGCGACTGTATGCAGGTGCGTTCGGTGGAGTGATCACTCCCTCTTGACTTTTGCAGTATCCTGTATCGAGGTCAGCTTCACTTCTGAGAGTCCTCTGTGCAGAAAGAAGGCAAAGATGTTACCAAATGCGCTCTGATCGTTCCTGAGTGTCAAAAATACAGAGAGGCTCACGTGCGCTGTAAGCTAGGGCAGCTAGACGCAAGGACCCGCATACAGGGCAACAAGTCCTACTAGCGTTTCGCGTCTGGCAGATACATATGCTGCATACACTTCCATGCAAAGCTGTGCATCGTGCTCTGCTCCAGTCAGCCAGGTTACAGCACCCTGGCTGCTTCTGCTATTTCCATAGACGGACGCTCAGATTACATTCGTCTCTCACACAGCACTTCCTTCGCCACAGCTTCAAGAGTGTCAGCAAACGTTCAAGGCTCGCCAAATGCACAGCAGAGAGCCCAGCACAGCCTCAGACATCCTCTCACAGATCACGCTTCCTTCACAGTGATTCAGCCAGAGATGCATCGTCCAGCTGGATCTGCAGAGCCTTATCAGCAAGTCAAAGTGCATCTACAGCTCCTGAAGATGTGGCCGCTAGTTTCCGTGCTGTCTTTAGTGACGCAGAGGGCTCTGATGATGATGAGGGTGATTCAACATCAGATGCAAGTGATCTGCCAGCCCGTCATCTTGATGAAGCAGTCACAGGCTACATGCAAGATGAGGCAGCCAGCACGCGTGTGGTCAAGAGCAAGGCTGAAGCTCATGATCAGGTGAATGAAGACAACAATGCAGCATACAAAGGTAGATGTTGAAACAGCATCATCATCAGCATGTGCAGCTTGATTTGGCATCAACACAGGATACACTTTGTGTGCTGCTATGCTGAACAAGGCTGGAGTGTGTCAGTGCGTCTTAGGGCTATTTGCAAGAAGCCCTCTTGCACAAGCACAAGCATGCTTTAGCAAGCTGTGGGTGTTGGTAAAGCACAGATGCCGTCTACATCTGTGCTGTGATGTGTACAGAGCTGTTCCCATGCTTGCAAAGCACGCTTTACAATCATTGCGGCTCACATCAATTACTGGCAGGTTCTTTTGTGGCAAATACATAGCAGACGCACCTGTTTCTATATGGTGTTGATGATACGAGAGGATGCTGTGCACCTTGTCACGCTTGTACCTTTGCACCTTTCCTCCGTGTCATGTTATTCCCTTTTTAGCATTGCTCCCTGTCATGTGTTCAGATAGAAGCCCTGATATTGTCTGCAAACAGCAACTTGACGCTGGAGGAAATTGAGGACACTTTCCAGTTCCCCTTGGACGGCTTCCAAAAACAGGCAGTTTCACACTTCCTGGAGGGAAAGTCTGTGCTGGTGTGCGCGCCGACAGGTGCCGGGAAGACAGCCATTGCAGAGGCAGCTGCAGTTGCAGTTCTGGCCAGGTCTGCATTGCTGTACTCACTGTAGCATTGCACCCTTTTCAGCTTCTCCTTGTGTCTTCTGTTGCAGAGGGGAAGAGTCCTGACTGCATGTTGCCTGGCTGCATGCACAATTTGATAATGTGCGCTGTCAGGCAGCAGTGTGTGCAGGTGACAATGTGCCATTCACTGCTGAATTCTGTGCAAGAGGAGTCCTGTTAACTGAGCAGCGTCTGGTCATAAGCTGTTGTATCATTGCATCCTGATCACCTGCAATTCTGTCATTCATTATGTTGTTGGTATCATATGGCTGCTTTCTGCCTGATTTAGGGGCCAGCGTGTCATCTACACTACACCCCTTAAGGCCTTGAGCAACCAGAAGCTTTTTGAGATGCGTGAGCGCTTTGGCACAGACCGTGCTGGGCTCTCCACAGGAGACGCATCCATCCAGACAGACTCACCCATCATGGTCATGACCACCGAGATCCTGCGCAACATTCTGTACCGCACTGAAGAAGATTCTGCTGAGGATAACAGCAGCGTCAGGGACAGCCTTGGCGACGTGGGACTCATTGTCTTGGATGAGGTATGCCTCAACTTGGCACCATGTCACTGCATCATGCACATACACATACTGTAATGATTGTCACTAATGGCTCAGGACGGAGTCAAACACTTTTCTGCCTGAATCTTTTGCTGCATTTCATGCCAAGCCCAATGAATGCAACAGCTTGTGTGCAAATTTGCTTCCACTTTCTTGTGTCTGCATGTAACAGTACAGCAATGGCATCCACCACCAGACATGAGTTTGGATGACAGTGTGAAGAGTGCCTGGCAGATCTGTTGTGCTGAGGCAGCAAACTCCTTGGTCCCATGATTTGTTTGTTGCAGTGCTCAGCAACGTCAGCGTGATGTGTGGCAAATTCATGATGTCCATGCAGGTGCATTACTTGGGTAACGAGGGCCGAGGAACTGTATGGGAGGAGATCATCATCAACTGCCCTGCTCACATACAGCTGCTGTCTATGTCTGCAACCGTTGCCAATCCAGACGATCTGGGCTTCTGGATCACCAAGGTAGGCTGCACAGCCTACATGCTCATGTAACAACATGCTGCTGTAATTATAATGATAATAATAATAGCAATTATGAAGATAGTAATGACAATATTAGTAATGACCATTTAATGTTACTTTTTACGCTTTCTGGCTCGCAATGAGCTAGGTATGTGCAGGGCAAGTCTAGCCTCTGCAGAGCATCCTGTTCTGAGCATCCCTGTCAGGACGCTGCTGTCGAAATCAAGATGATGCATGTTGAGCTGGAGACTGCATGTGCATACACACTTGGGCACTGCTTTGGCCCACAGGTTGCAATGAGCCCTCATGTGGTCACATATGCGTTGCATACAGGGGCCCAACAAGTTTCTGCCCATGTCAAGGCTATTGTCCACCCCTTTGTTCCATATGCTTTACAAGCTTCAGGTGTTGGCTTAGCTTTCTGAGCATGCTCAGCAATTCATTTGGCAGAACCGTCGGTGGAAACTGGTTCCAAAGTCGTGTTCAGTGGAGGAGCACATACTTGTATGTGTGTGAGCAAACTGGGACTGTGGGTACAGGTTCATGGGCAGTGTGAAACTGTGATGACCAGATTCAGGCCAGTACCTCTGACATGGCACTATTGCCACACCTTGGAGGGGAACACTCAGCTGGTGCCTCTGCTCAACGAGAAGGGGACAAAGATGAGCTCTGAAATGCTGGGCAAGCCCGTCAAGGCCCAGGCAGAAGATGATGAATGGTTTGCGTCCAACCGCTTTTCAAGACGCAAGCGCAGGTATGCATGCGACGCTGCAAGTCCATGATGTGCCAATGAACTATATAAACACACAGTGTGCAGTGTAGCTCTATATGACAGGTAATAGTCCATGGTGCATGTCAGTTCTGGTGGCAAGTCCACCATTGGAGAGAAATGTTAAGTCACAAGCATGCTAATCAGACACTACATTCCATCCAGGCTAAATGTCACATCACAAGTGCAATCACAAATGCTTGCTAGCTCTTTTGACATGGCACGACAATGTCTGTAGCTTGACAGACAGCACTGACTTTGCGGCGGTGCTCCAGATTCAGCAAGGAATCCAGGAAGGACGAAGACCAACGGCTACAGCCAAGCTACCAGAGAGAACAGAAGTGGAAGCGCATTCCGCCCCTCAATGAAGCCATACTGAGCCTGAAGAGCAAAGACTACCTGCCAGCCATCTGGTTCATCTTCAGCCGAGCTGCCTGTGACACACATGCCAAGCAGGCCTATGCTGCTGGGTCCCGCCTCACCACTCCTCAAGAGCAGTGTGCCATACTTGACCTTCTCACTGTCCTCAAGTAAGTTGGTGTCAATACTCCTCACCGTCCTCAAGTAAGTTGGCATCAACACATACTTGCCCTCCTCATCGTCCTCAAGTAAGTTGGTGTCAATATATGCTTGTTCTCCTCATTGACCTCAAGCAAATTGGCGTCAACACATTCTTGCCCTCCTCACTGTCCTCAAGTAAGCACCATGTGGCTTCAAGACGTTCTTGCCCTCGTCACTGTCCTCAAGCAAGTTGGTGTCAATACATTCTTGTACTCCTTACTGTCCTCAAGCAAGTTGGTGTCAACACATGCTTGTACTTCTCACTGTCCTCAAGTAGTTTGTTGTCAAGACATACGTGCCCTCCTCACTGCCTCAAGTAAGTGGTGTCAACCTTTTCTTGCGCTCATCATCGTCCTCAAGTGAGGTCCATATGGCGTCAATACATTTTGGCCCTCCTAATTGTCCTCAAGTAAGCTCCATGTGGCTTGCACTTCTCTCTGTAATCCAGTAAGCACTACATGACGTCCAACACATACTTGCCTTCCTCGCTGTCTTTGGTCAAGCACGATGCAGCCTTAACATGGTCTTGCCTGTGCTTTTGCCAGCTGTTTTGCTTTGACAGTAAGGTACATGTAGCTGGGATGCTGGTGCCGCCAAGCAGGCTTATGTTACAGGTCCCTGGCTGATCACCGTTGTGTTGTTGTTTCTGCAGGGCTGACCACCGCTGTGTTGCTATTTGTGCAGGGCTGACCACCGTCGTGTTGTTGCTTCTGCAGGGCTGACCACCGTTGTGTTGTTGTCTCTGCAGGGCTGACCACCGTTGTGTTGCTGTTTCTGCACGGCTGACCAACGTCCTGTTGCTGTTTCTGCAGGACTGACCGCCGTTGTGTTGTCGTTTCTGCAGGGCTGACCACCGATGTGTTCTGTTCCTGCAGGGCTGACCAGCGGTATGTTGTTGTGTCTGCAGGGCTGACCACCGTTATGTTGCTGTTTCTGCAGGGCTGACCCCTGTTGTGTTGCTGTTTCTGCAGGGCTGACCACCGTCCTGTTGCTGTTTCTGCAGGGCTGACCACCGCTGTGTTGTTCTTTCTGCAGGACTGACCTTTGTTGTGTTGCTGTTTCTGCAGAGCTGAGCAGCCGGAGGCAGTCAAGGAGGCCCTGGTAGCTCCCCTCTTAGCAGGCCTGGCATCCCATCATGTTGTCGTTTCTGCAGAGCTGACCACCGTTGTGTTGTCATTTCTGCAGGGCTGACCCCCGCTGTGATGTTCTTTCTGCAGGGCTGAGCAGCCGGAGGCAGTCAAGGAAGCCCTGGTAGCTCCCCTCTTAGCAGGCCTGGCATCCCATCACGCTGGCTGCCTACCAGCCTGGAAGGCCTTGGTGGAACGCTGTTTCCAACAGGGCCTGTTGAAGGTGGTGTTTGCGACGGAGACCCTGGCAGCGGGGATCAACATGCCGGCTCGCACCACTGTCATCTCCACCCTGTCTCGCCGCCGGGACAATGGCCACAGTGCCCTGCTGCATAACGAGCTGCTTCAGATGGCGGGCCGTGCTGGCCGTAGAGGCTTTGACACAGCAGGTACTGCCACGCTCGCACTCAATCTATTGGTTAGTCAATCATTCGATCAGCCAGTCAATCAACCAATCAATATGTTTGGTTTAGTTAGTCAGTCAATCAGTCAACCAATCAGTCAGCCAACCAAGCAAGCGAGCAAGCAAGCAAGTCAATCTATCAATCAACCAATCAATCAGTCAAATAGTTTGAACAGTGTGTCTCATGAGCGCAGTCAGCAGACATTGAAGGTGAGCAAACGGCATGAGGAGCATTGCATGCTTAAAGCAAAGTTTGGGACATCACCCACAAGGGTCCCTGGGAGACATGTATATGAAGCATTATACTATGTTACAATGTCGCATTACATTTTATGTTACATTACATTACATTACATTACATTACACTACATTACATTACATTACATGGTACTGTATTATACTGTGTTGAATTATACTATACTGTATTTTGTATGTGACACATTCATGTAGGTCTGTCAAGCAGCCATATCTGACACTGTACTGTATTGCAGGCCACTGTGTGATTCTACAGAACAGATACGAGGAGGGTGAGGTGGCTTGGGACATCATCAAGAAGGGCCCCGAGAGGCTGCAGTCCCAGTTTGCTGCTGGCTATGGAATGGTGCTCAATCTGCTGTACAGCCGCAGCCTGGATGAGGCCAAGGCCTTCATTGACCGCAGCTTCAACTCATACCTAAGTAGGCTTCAACATGCACACACTTACACATGCCAACACGTAATCAAGTCAGGTTTGACTTTCATATACTTATACATGTCAACTTGTACCTAAGCAAGGTTCAACTTTCATACAGTTGCACATGCCGATCCGTACCTAAGGAGATTTAATTTGCATACACTTATACATGCTGACTTGTACCTAAGTCAGATTCAACTTTCATACAGTTATACATGTCAACTCGTACATAAGTCAGGTTCTACTTTCATACACTTGTACATGCCAAACTCCTTCTTAGCCTTCCTGATTCCTGCACGGTTTCTGCACAATTTCATCGTCATCATGCCTCACCTACTTTGGATTGAGTAGCTAAGTCGTATCACAGAGCTTGCAACCGTTTTTATCATTGCCATCATGTGTTGAGCATGCCAAATTCTGGGATTGCCCACTAGAATGCGTTGAGGCCTTTACCTACCTCACCCTGTACATAAACAGTATGGTGAACAAGTGTAAAAGTGATGTGAAGCTGGGGAATTTGGGCAGCCCGGCTCATTACTTGGCTTCTTACCAAGTTGACGACAAAAGGTGTGATTTTTGCTTTTCTTTTCTGCAGCTGGGGAGGGGCGGGAAAAGCGATTGGCAGATATTGAGAAGTGTGAAAGAGGAGTGCAGGACCTCATGCAGCAAGCCATTGCTGTCCCTCTCACATTGGTATGCAGCACTGCTGAGACTCACACAACACTGCTGTCAATGAGTAACAGCTGACCAATTCTGTGTGCTTTTCATGAGCTTTGATGTTGTTGTTGCTGTCAATGCTTGGGCCACAAAGTTGCTATGCATAGCAGCGCGTTCTCGAACATGACCCTCTTTTGGCTTGTGCATGTGACCTGTGTCACCTGCTTCAGCTGATATGCAACAGACACACTGACATCAGCTTCATATGACATCAGGACTAGTAGGGCCACTGCTGCTCCTTGCTTGTAGGAGACCTGCTGTGGTCAGATTGCGGTACACATGCAGCTGACAGCTTTCACGCATCAGCCATTCGAGCCAGCCTGCTGACAGCCTTAGGCCTGCTTACTCATGCAACAGCCTAAGGGGTCATCTCATATCACACAGATAGACAAATATCCAAAAAGTTCTAGTAATAATAAAACAAATGTATATCAACAAACACGCAAAAGCAATGATCTATGGTTTGTTGGTGCAGGTGGATGAGGCTGGCTGGCGGGATTTCAAGAAGCTGCAAGAGCAGCTGGAACAAGATAAGCGTGACATGAAGGTCCTGACAGAAGCTTTCATTGATCACCGGGCACAGACTGCTGCTGACACCCTGGTATGTGTCAAGCCATGTAAAGCTTTGTGTGCAACATCACATCATCACATAGCTGTGGGCAAGCATACTGCATCTGCCCCCATGTGACTGCCAACTCTCAGACATAAAAGCACACTGCTGTTTGGTGTTTCTGACATTGACAAACCTCTGCATCTTGGACGTCAGCAAGTCCTGTGCCTACCTGGGCTTGGGACCCCACATGAAGCCATCCACAGCAGGCACAGCATATGCTTGCAGCCAGCGCTCTCTGGCTCATGCTGTCAGTGTCTGAGGATCCTTCCCTGTTGTATGTCCTGTTTGGAGTGACACACCCTGTTGTTGATATGCTGACTGCCCAAGTGCCATGTTTGGAGTAACACACCCTCAAGCCTGTTGTGGGTATGCTGACTGCCCAAGCAGCACGTCATGAAGGGAGCAACTCAGGATTTCACTTACCTGCCCCCAGCAGAAGACTCGTGTTGCATGCACGCATGAATGAATGATTGAATGCATGAATGTATGTGTGAATGCATGCATAAGTGAAGTGATGGATGTGTGGAGGAATGAATGGATGAATGCAGGAGAAATGTGGGCTTCCTTGGGTGATTGGTCTGGACCTAACAAGCACCGACACAGACATGCTGAACCTAGCGCCTGCTCTTGTAGTCAAGCGGCTAGACCCCCCTGAGGATACACAGGACCCAGCTGACCCCCAGGCTCCACCCCCTAGCTTCTACCTCTGCCTGCTGTCAGACAACAGGTAAGCTGCAGACAGACGGCAACCATGCCATGCAACACAACACCACTCTCTTGCAGCAATGCCATTCCTTTGTGTTTTGGTTGGGTCAACCATTTGAAAAGGCCTGAGGGGTTCAAGGGAGTGTTTCAGAACATCAAATTCAGGCCGTGCTGTGTTGCTGTCAATCGTGAAATTTCCATACTACTCCAGCCGCAGAGTAGTATGGACAATTCACAACTGACAGCAACACAGCAGAGGAGAATGCGCAACAAGCCTCCTCAGGGCAACAGCCAGGCAATTTAATTGGAATAGTGAGAGGCGTTGCAGTGTGCTTCACTGTATGTGAGTTATGACCATGACACCTGCAATATGATGCTGATAGCATGAGCTAGAGTTTTCAAGTCTTGCATTGTCCATGTACACATAGGCTGGTGCTGGCAAGGAGCAAGCATATAGGGGGGGTGATGGAGGGCGCAGCAGCTGTGAATGATGGGCTTGGGCGGCAGTGTGTGGAGAGGGCAGCGCAAGCCATTGCATGGGAAGATTGGGTTCCTCTAGAAGGCGGAGCACAGTTTGCACAAGGTCTGCATCTCTCAACCTCACAGCACGGCCCAATTCATTCATCCAGTCAGCAGACTGCGCTGGCAACTCAAGTGTTGAGTTGTATCTGAGCCCATGAAGAGGCGGGAAGGATCATGGAGTTCTGTGATGGAAGGATCCTTCATTTGTTTCATGTGTTTTCCTCAAGGCCTCTGTCTTTGTAGACCTGAGTGACTCCCTGTGTGGCATCCTGTATTGGCATACATAGTGGTCTTACATGGTGATCATACATACAAGCTGCTAGGTGAGATGTGTTTATGTATGTGTAAGCGTGTGTTTGTGTGTGCACAGGCAGTGCACTGACTACTGCAGTGGCAGCTCGGGTACCCCCTGCTGCAGCCATCAGCCCCCTGGCCGGCCCCCCAGAGCTGGAAGATGCTGTTGATGCACAGAGGGAGAAAGTCAGGCTGGTAAGACCACCGTGACTGAGACCGTCGAATCTCAACCCAAGGCACAGTCTTGAGCTGGTAGGCTGCCTGTGGCTGCTGTATGAACTGGGTTTCATCTTTCTTTCGGCATCTGCTTTTGTTGCTCATACAAAGTTTGAGCAATGCATTAAGCTGCAGGCATAAATGTGCATCATTGGGGCAGCTGCAGACCGATTTTGCCCAAAAGGAATGTTGCGGTGGCAAATCCCATTGTGTGGTTGTGACAGAGGGCTATTTTATGCTCAGGCAAAGAAGGCATACAAGCACATGAAGGCTCGCAAGGACATGAACTTAGCTTCTCGCCAGCATCAGCAGCTGTTGCATGAGGTATACTATGATCGCTGCTCTCAACATGATGTGCAAAGATGAGATTGTGTCACATTGCATGACAGGCACATGAGTTGATACTTGACTGCATTGTTGTCAAAACAGAACTCTTCTGCTTGGTAGGTCGCTTTGCACAGTACAACAGTATCCCTGTTGTGTGACTGTGCATGCTGGAATTGTTGCAGAGCATTGCAAACAAGGCAAGGGTCTCTGCAATGTGCTGGAAGTTCTTAGTGATTGCTTGTGCCCAGCTGTTGCAAAACAGACTAAACAAGCCTAGAATTCTTCGCCTGTAAAGCCTGACTTGAGCTGGGTGAGACTATGCAGGCTGAGGTGCTGCAAAAGAGGGCAAAGAAGCTGAGGCAGCGTTTGGATCTGAGCCTGACATCCACCTGGCGCAGCTTTGAGGCCCTCGTGGCATGCTTGGTTGCCTCAAATGCCCTGGAAGCTGATACACTGAAGGCCCTGCCCCTTGGGCATATTGCACGCCAGATACATGGGGAGAACGAACTTTGGCTTGCAATTGTATTGACGCATCCTGCTGTGCAGGTCAGCACGCCTTGTCGCTGTGCTGTGCTGTGCTGTGCTGTGCTGTGCCGTGCCCTGCCCTCTTCTGTGCTGTCGTTGCATTGCACAGAGGCCAATGCGCTGTTCCCAATCACGAGTGGCTTTGTAGTGGTATTGCTGGTCTAGTTGGAAGACACACACCTTGCTAGGCAAGCCGAGAGCAAAGATGTTTGTGGTGCAGAACCTGACACCACCTCAGCTGGCTGGTGTGCTTGGTGCAATAATGACAGGCGAGAACATCTCTAAGCCTCAGATCTATGCTGCTTATGGACCCACACCTGAGGTGATCAATGCAGTACAAGCTCTGGAAGTTGACAGAGAGCAGCTGTACAAGGCACAGGTCCAGCATGGCATTCAAGCTCCTCTCTCTATTGACATGCGACTTGCAGGTAACACTGTCACTCTTGCTGCATGAGCTTCACAGCTGCCATTTAGGCAAATGTGTCTTAGCTAAAGTAGACATGTGAGCAGTGTTCCCCTGCATACATGTGCGTGTGCCAGTTCAATGGCGTGTTGGGACCTCAATGCTCAATGCATGAGCAGGTAGCCTGTCACAAAGTGTCTGGATCATGCATTGCTCTGCTTGAGATCATGAAATGGCCAAATACGCAGGTGTAATTGAGGCATGGGCAGCAGGCAGCAGTTGGACAGATATCATGAAGGATTCATCTTTAGATGATGGCGACATTGCCAGGCTGTTGTCCAGGACGGTTGATGTGCTGCGGCATGCACATTTCTGTGATGGGCTGCTGATCAACACACGCATTGCTGCTAGGAAAGCTATGAGGGCCATGAACAGGAATCCTATTGCAGACCTGGTGCAGTAACTTTAATGAATGAGGATTGTACTTTACATGTAGCATGCAAGCTGTTGCCACGCTGTCTCTGTATTGATGTTTGCGTTGATTGCGCACCCAAATTCACATGCTTTGTGACCATGTGCATGATTATATGAAACGAATACTGAATTCATACAGGTGCTGTTGTTAGGACTTTTGTATTCGATAATGCTACAAGTGCTTGCCAATGGACGCCTTGCAATCGGCAGGAACTGGTGGCAAGAAGTGGCAGCTGCCACGACTTGCTGCTGCAACAAACATGTACAGAAATGGACAAGGGCAGTTACCAGCACCGCCAGCTTTTCACGCTGCAGAGGAAGAATTGTTTATTTTGGACGTGCGTTATCGGATCGCATGTTGATCAATTTGTGGATCCCTGTTGAGGTTCCTCCGAGCATAAAAAGTTTGACACCGAGCTGCCATAGCGGACATAACTGCCGCAAAACCGCTTGCCCTACGTGCGCACAGAAATAAGCTAGGCGAAGGCATGACCGTGACGGCAACTTACTACACGAAGAAGAGCACTGCGTTTTGAGCGTTTTGGACCAAAATAACTTTAACTGATCGTGACCCTCTAATCAGGACAGTCGGATAAACCTCACGACACTTTGCGACACTTCAACCTTTTAACGTGATCCTGTTCCAAATTTCATTTTGAAAGGCAAAGCTGATTCGTCGAGTGCTCGCTGCTAGAATGACAGGCTTTTATGATGAGATCGTTGCCAAGAATGGTGTGTACAAGTACTACGTCAACGGAGAGTGGAAGGAGACCTCCAGCAACCGAACCGTCCCAGTCATAAATCCTTCTACTTTGAAGAAAGACTTCCAGGTGCAAGGTATGCACAGGAATTTCTCCTGACGGCTGTCCGTGATGTACGTCCTTGCATGAACGAGTTGACCTAATACCTCTGGCCGCTGTAGCGTGCACGCAAGACGAGGTCAACGCCGTCTTTGACGCTGCTAAGAAGGTGCACAGGAGCTGGGCCAGAACCCCCCTGTGGAAGAGAGCAGAGTACTTGCATAAGGTCGATGCTCTTCTGAAGGAGAACGTTGAGCCCATGGCCAATGCCTTGGTCAAAGAAATTGCAAAGCCTGCAAAGGACGCCAAGACAGAGGTTGTCAGGAGTGGGGACCTCATTTCATACACAGCTGAGGAGGGAGTTAGATTTCTTGGCCAGGGCAAGCTATTGAACTCAGACTCTTTCCCTGGTCAGGAGCGCAGCAAGATGTGTCTCTGCCAGAAGGTTAGAAAACCTCGTATACCCTCTCTGCAATTTGTTGTTGCTTCACTATGATGTAAGATGCAAACAGGCAAGCACATGCATTTCATGGAGACATTGGCCCAAAGTCAACACCCATGCAACCTGCATATAGGTACCTCTTGGTGTCGTTCTGTGTATTCCTCCCTTCAACTACCCAGTCAACCTAGCTGTCTCCAAAATGGCTCCTGCTCTTATGGCTGGAAACGTTGTGGTGGTGAAGCCACCCAGCCAGGGTGCAGTCTCAGCCCTCCACATGATCCAAACCTTCCACAAGGCCGGATTCCCACCTGGTGTTGTTCAGTGTGTCACAGGTCAGACTTCCATCCCTGATGCTGCCCCCCTGCACGCCTGGCAGAGCATTGCAGAGTCTATGTACATTACAAAAAGCTTCGGCATGGTCTGACGTCACTGTCCCTGAGCATGTTGGGCAAACAGGCCCAGCTGTTCCACATTTATGCAACTTTGCTGCATGCATGCTGCATTTGTTCTTGTCTCTCATTCATGTTGCTCCTGCTGCCATTGGTGGACGCACAGTTGTCATGAGCTCAGCTGTTGTGGGATTGCTTTTAGGCAAGGGATCTGAGATCGGAGACTTCCTGACTCAGCACCCTGCTGTCAACTGCATCAGCTTCACAGGAGGTGACACTGGTATCAGCGTTTCCAAGAAGGTCAGTTGCCTTGCCTCCAGCTCTGGTTCACTCATGAACTGTGCACACATCCTCTAGGGAAAGCGCAGCATCTCAATGCAAAACAACCTTACAACAGGCACACACAATGACATTGTACATTCCTGGCGAATGCATCAAGGTGTCAAAGGTGAAAGTTGAAAGAGTCAGAGTAGTCTGGACAGGAGCTGGTTTTAAGAACTCAAAGCCTACTGAGTTATTGAAACCAGCTCCTGTCCAGATTCCTCCGACTCCTTTAAGTTTCACTTTTGACACCTTACGCTATTCCAGACATGAAACAAACACAGGATGTGCTGATCAAGCAGTTTGGGTTTCAACACATACACAAGCACGCGCACACAAATGCACCCACAAATGCACGCACGAATGCATGCATGCACGCCCAAAATGTGCTAAGAGTGTGTGATGGTGCAGGCTGGCATGATTCCCATCCAGATGGAGCTGGGCGGCAAGGACGCCTGCATAGTCTGCCATGATGCCGACATTGACCTGGCAGCCAAGAACATTGTCAAGGTACATTATACAGCTTTTCGCTGCATATGACCATCATCATCCCAGCTGCATTTGCTGCCATGCTGTTGACATTGGCCTGGCAGCCAAGAACATTGTCAAGGTGCATGATACAGCTTTGCATTGCATGATCAACACCATCCCAGCTGCATTGGCTGTCTTCACAATGCCTCTCAAATCCAGCATCGCATGTATCAACATTGTCAACAATGATCTCATCATGAACATGCAGATTTCCATTAGCACTTATATCGTGTTGAATGTCAAGTTTGTGCCTGAGATTACCCTGCTTGAGTTTTCAAACAGGCTCTGAGACAGCTGCACTGTGTCTCTTGTCACACACATGCATTGTACTGCTCAGAGTAATGCACCTTGCAATACTCATTCATCAGCTCAGCTGACCAGTTGCTGCATCGGGAGCATGTATGTCTGTGTGGCCCTGTGCTTACAATCACGGCTGAGGGTAACGTATGCGCCTTTGTTGCCTCTTTTTACGCTGACTTTCTAGGTTGCATTGGCACAAACTGACTTATTCTGCATGCAGGGCGGGTTCAGCTACAGTGGGCAGAGGTGCACAGCAGTCAAGGTGGTTCTGGTCATGGAGGAGGTGGCTGATGAGCTGGTTAAGAAGGTTAACAAGGGAGTGGAGGAGCTCACCGTTGGCATGCCAGAGGTATTGTCATTACCATTACCATTACCATTACCATTACCAGTACCAGTACCAGTACCAGTACCAGTACCAGTACCAGTACCAGTACCAGTATCGTCATCATCATCACCCCATCGTCATCGTCATCATCATCATCATCGTTATTTTTGTTGTTATTGTTATTATCATTATTATTACTATTATTATTATTTTTCCAAGCTCTTCCTCCCCCTCTTGCGCATGCTTCTGCACGGCTGTTGCACAATCACGCATGCCTCTGCTTCTCTGCTGTGTTTCTGAACACCTTGTGCTCTGCTGGGGGTGTGTCGTGTTCCTGACAGCCATGCACCAATAAGGGAGGATGTTGTTAAACATCACTTTCACGTTTTGATGTTACGAGTTCTGACTTTGAACAGCAAACAAGGGTGTACGGACAAGGCTCAAAGAAAATAACTGTACAAAGGGTGTACAGTACTTTTCCTTGAGCCTGCTCTGTACACTTTTCTTTGATGCATGAACACAGAACTTCAAAACATGAAAACAACAAAATGATGTTGTAACATACATGGCAGGCCTGATCAAGATTCTGCATGCATTCAGTGCAGGAAATCAGACGCCACGGACTTCAATTGCTGTATGTACCTGCTCAACTGCTTGAGCAAGCATGTACTCACAGCAGCACACAGTATGCATCAAACACTTTATTGTGATGCCAGTGTTCCTGCCCTCGTTTTACTTGTGTACCCATTCTTGTGGCTGGTGCAGGATGACTGTGCCATCACCCCAGTGATCAGCGAGAGCAGTGCCAACTTCATTGAGGGCCTGGTGAAGGATGCCGAGCAGAAGGGTGCCACCCTGTGCCAGAAGTACAAGAGGGACAACAACCTCATCTGGCCCGTCCTCATTGACCATGTCACTGCTGTACGTTTCACCCTGCCCCATGCCTTCCTCTTAAGCCTGTGCATATGTGCCTCTGCATCTGTGCCTCTGCCTCTGCCTGTGCCTGTGCCTGTGCCTGTGCCTGTGCCTGTGCCTGTGCCTGTGCCTGTGCCTGTGCCTGTGCCTGTGCCTGTGCCTGTGCCTGTGCCTGTGCCTGTGCCTGTGCGTGTGCCTGTGCCTGTGCCTGTGCCTGTGCCTGTGCCTGTGCCTGTGCCTGTGCCTGTGCCTGTGCCTGTGCCTGTGCCTGAGCATGCTGTTTTTGTTGTCAGTGGCGCTTTTGCTTCCATTGTGCACCTTTGTCTGCGCCGCCAGATGCTTCAGCATTTGAAGCCTTCCCTGCATGGTATGGTGTGGTACAGCACCATGCTCAGCCAGCACAATTGGTTGTGTGCACAAGTTGTGCATACAACCTCAATCGTGCTAGGTGAGCATGGTGCTGTGGCATTGACACCAGAATGGCAATGCTGCTGTGTGCTTTGGCTGTCATTCCACATGGCCAGGTCCCTGATGGGGTCCTGATGGGGTCAGCCTGAGTGAACAGTGAGTCTGAGTGGTGGTGTGTGCAGGACATGCGCATTGCATGGGAGGAGCCCTTTGGCCCCGTCATCCCTGTCATCCGCGTCAAGAACATTGACGACGCCATTGACCACTGCAACTCCAACAACCTGGCTCTTCAGGTATGTATGCAGCACACCCATCAATTTTTTGTCTTTGGTCAGAGTTAGCTCTTTTGTCATGTGATAGCTGTTCTGTTGTGTTGTCCGACAGGGATGCACAAAACTTGCACAAAACTTGTGCATCCCTGTTGGACAACACAACAGAACAGCTACCACGTTTTCTTTGGAAGAGGAGGTTGCACAGTGTTGCTTAACTTTCCCATTGGTTTACCACGTCATGTGTATTCCCCGTTCTACTGCATCTAGATTGCTCTTGTGGTGCTTTTACCCTGTACTGCACAAACATGAGTGCTTGTATTACACAGCCCATGAGCAGTATGCCAAAGACCATCCACAGTGCTGACAGGCAGATGCTGACTTTTGCATGAGCTGTTCAAGTGCAACATTTGGGACAGACTCCAGCACTTAAACCGATGATCTGTGGCTGTTGACAGGGGTGCCTTTTCACCACAAATATCAACACAGCCATCCGCATCAGTGATGCTATGGAGACAGGCACAGTACAGGTGAATGCAGCCCCCTCAAGAGGCCCAGACCATTTCCCATTCCAGGGCTTCAGAGACAGTGGCATTGGCAGCCAGGGTATCATCAACTCATTGGCCATGATGGTCAGGGACAAGTCCACAGTCATCAACCTTGACAAGCCAAGCTACACCATGGGTTAGGTTTTCCTCAGGGTCGAAACTTGCATCTGTTCAGCTGTGTGCAGCCAACAATTTGACCAGGCATCATTCTGTGCACATGGGTCCAATTTGTCAAAATTTCGTTTGCTTGCCCCTTGCTGCGGTTGTGCCTACTGGTAGCAGTGAAGTCCACGGTCCAACAAACTGACTAAGAATTACTGCTGTGGTCATATTGCCTGAGTTGGCGTGTGCCCACGGTTTCGGGAGACCTGTTCAGTTGAGTTCTGTTTGAATATGAACGCAGCATGTTCGTCACTGCAATCTATCTGTGCCCTGGCAACATATAAGCTAGCAGGATGTCTGGCATTCAATTGCCAATGTAAGCCGGTGTTATGACACAAGACAGATTGAAGTCATGTGCTGTTGCATGCAAGGCAAGAGGCTTTGTCTTCAGCTATTGCGCAGATAGGCTGTATGCAGTTGCTTTGAAACACACAACTTGACTTGCAGCTGACTGCTGCTTGATGTGACAGCACCTGGTTTCTGTTGGAATGTGATAGTGTATGTAACTGTGCTGCCTGTCTGTCTGCACGTGGACCATTTCACGAGAGCAAACATAAGTTAAGGATGGGGACAAGGATCGGAAGGGGTTATTTGACATTCAGCATTGGAACCCAGTGACCCCAGCATCACATGCAGCAGCATACTGAGCTGCAACCTTGAGCATGGTGAGCAAGGACGCATCTTCTGATAACAGTCCACACAAGCCTGTTTGAGGCTGCAGGCCGTCATGCTGCAGCTGCAAAAGCACCTGCGGCATTGATACTATCAAAGTTCATGAACTATGGTGTACCAACAGGTGTGCCTGTAAGAGTAGTATAGCGTCAGACTCTGCTGAAACACTTACAGCCAGGCATGTTGCCAGGCCTTGCAGAAGTTCAGAACACAATTCAGTGCGTCCTTGGCAACATGTGTCTGATCTATCAGGGAAATACTTATAGCTATAGCCGTCTACCATGGAGCAGAACAGAACCAAAAACAAACAGCACATGCAAATGAATGTATCACTGCATGCAATGCATTTAGTTTCAACTGCAGCATTAATCTTTCCTGAACAGTCATTTCTTGTCAGGTAACTTCTACACCCCCATCAGGGCCACATTGCCCAGGTCTTCAAAGCCTTCCTGTTCTTCGCTTTCCACTTGACCCACACCACTGCTTGATGCCCCTGTGCCTGCTTGCTGCCTATTTAGGCCTGACTTTGCTTTGGCCAGCACACGTTTCTTTGAACCACTAGCGCCAATCAGCAAAGCCAGTGGCAGACATCCAGCATTCCACCCAGTTAGCACCACCCAGTTGAGCCACATGCTGCCCTGATCATGCATGCACACACTCACACGAGCTGTAGTAGGAGTGATCTGAGAAGTGCTTGCTTCACTGTGTGAAGAGTTCGAAAATGATAGTGTAGGGTAGAGAACATCAGGATGCACACGCAGGGCACTAGTGCAGCAAAATGATGACCTACAAACAATTGGTTGATGCGGCGACAACAGACATGATGAACAAGCACATGTAATGTTGCCTTCCAAAAAATTCTTCCAGATCTTTTGCAGTATTGACAGAATGACAAAGGGAGGTCAGCAACTAGCAGTAGGATGTCCACATTCAGACTCAGGCGTGGGCATGGATGTGTCAGAGGGCTGACTCACAAGGGAGCTTGATCATCAACAAGCAACAAGCAAACATCATTAACAATCAATGTTAATGAAGAATTCGAATCCTCCATTTGTCGAAGCACCCAAAACCTTGCCACAATGCTAACACCACAACAATGCCAGACATGTGGTACCTGCCCTGCCTCAAAGAAGATAGTTTTGAAGCCGTTGGTGCCGTAATAGAAGGGCAGGGCAACACCAATACGGAACCAGGGCTGTTCCAGCTCATGAGCAATGATGCCGCCTGAGCTGGTGAGTTGCAGGATCAAGAGTAGGGCACTGAGAGTGCTGAACATTGTGGGACCAACCAAGTTGATCAGAATTGAGTCCAATGCAATGAAGGACAAGCTCAGGTACCTGCAGCACAGAACAGAAATCTGTATGCTGTTTTGTGTTCACTCCAAGAAGAGCCCACTGAGAGGCAAGTCAGGCTCTTGTGTGGTGAGGTATGTTTATTTTCTGTGTGGTGAGGTACAGTGGGCTTCTGTGTGGTGAGGTGTATTAGGCTTTTGTGTGATGAGGTATATTCAGCTTCTGTGATGAGGTATAGTGGGCTTCTGTGTGGTGAGGTACAATGGGCTATCGTGAGGTGAGGTGTAATGGGCTTTTATATGGGACCTGCAGCAAAGTAGACAGTGCTAAACACTCAGGAAGAGTTAGTTGAACTGTAATGTGTAACGCAGTGAAGGACAAATTCACACGCTTGTAGCATAACAGGCAGGGGCCTGTGAGCTCAGAATTCTTGTCATCAGTGTCTAGACACAGGACACAGCAGGCCCCATGCAATGAGAGCAGCTGACATGCTATTCAGTGCATTGCATCAAGAGACTACATTTTGGTATCCATTCTCTGTAAAGACTGAACAATTTTAAACAGAAGTGGGAGTTTCTAAGAAACAGATCCAGGAAACGGAAGCAAAAGGAGATGAGAGAAGCAACATAAGATAACATTGACAGTATAAACAAAAAATACAGTGCAAAGAGCAATATGTGAGCTAGGCCCTGGTTGGCTTCAACAATCGAGCTTACCAGCCAAAAGCAATTGCATAGCCCACGCCGTGACCATCAAACTGGGCGGAATCTTGGACTCCCCTTGCTGATGCCCCCTCAACAACAACAGTAACAATGAGCAGCGCGCACAGCAGCAGAGTGAAGAGATACGCCACAAGACCCTTTGCCAGAACCAGGTAAATGGCCTGCACACCAAAGCAAGATTTCCCCCCTCTCCAAACGCTGTAACGACAAGCTATATTACTTTGTGTGTGCACGCATGCAGCCCTCCTCAAAGTGCCACTGACGGTCACAGCATGCATCAAGTCATGCACCATGTGGCTTTCCTGCATGTCAGGTATGGGCGGTCCTGAATACCACCCGGTGTTGGGGTCAGATGAAAGGTTGCTTTTCCCTTGCCACCTTGCAAAGGTTCACAACAGGTGGACGCGTCTGTCGCATGCTTGTGAGGTTTGTGATGCTGCACATGTCTGCTGGCAAGAGCAGCCAAGCTCCTTAACGCATGCACTCTTTCAAGTGCATAGAAAAGAAAAGAAAAGATCACGCATTTCGGCGATCATGACTCCTGCCCGGAGCTGTCAGGTGGATAGGCATGCGGACGAATGTCTCATGTCAAATGTTTGCATGCTATTCAGCCTGAAGCAAGGCAGACAAGCAGCACTGGCCCATCAAGCAACAAACAACATGGGTTTCATGCAAGTACCTGTTTGCGCTCTCCTGTCGTGGCCCCTTTCGCCAAGATATTGGCTACAACTGCTTCCTCCGTTTGTGTACCAAAGGGGTACATGCTCGCCACAATGAATGTAGCACCAATCCAAATCAGGACACACACAAGATACGTGGCCAGGTTTTGACCAAGGGTATGCACAGGTGCCAGGTTGAAGTTGAGCAATTTGATGGGTTGGATGTAGAAGTCTGGTGAAACATTTGCTTGGGAGCTGGAGCCAGCGACTTGATATGCCAGATTCTGTGAAAGCGCGGTGATGATGGCGCTCATGACAGTTGTGATGGCAGAGCTTGAGGTGTATCCTCGGCCCAGTAGCAATGACAGTCACTGACAGTATTGAATGCAAGCTTATACATTAGGTCATTCGTTGAGTTTTTCAGCTGCCACTGCTTCCAGTAATATCAGACATCTGATGTGACCTTGGGCATATTGGGTGATGATGCGATTCAAAAAGATTTGGCTGTTGATTTATTAATGAGGCTTTCCTGATTGTGAATTCAGCAAAACTACTACGCCCTGCATTGCGACTGGCTGTCAAGCAGCAGCAAGGCAATGCATTGAAGCACTCACTGGGAGTTAAATGAGCACACAGAGAATCCTGACATGCAGAGATGCAGGACAAGCGCATGTGTCTGTGTGTCTACTAGGCCTTTACCTGGGTATACACGTAGTCGATTGTCATCTGTTGATACGCTGCCCCAACATCGCTTGCATTGCCAAAGGCTTCCACAAAGGTTGCGCTGAAGTTGCCTGGCACATACAAGGCTGCCCAGTAATTGTTGTCATGCTTAATGTGGTACATAAGATCAGCAATGCATGTTGACTCAGTGGATATATCACAGCCATAAGGAGTGGCAGTGCCCAGGCCTTGGAAACTGTCCTGAATATGGCTACTACTGCAAGTGAGGTTGTGCCATTGCAGGGACTGAGATGCTTGGCTGGCAGGATTCCAGATGGACTGGGAGAGCAGGGTTGTGCCAAGGGGGGTGGAAGGCAGCCCAGCTGCCTGGACTTGGGGCAGGCTTGCTGTTGGGTAGCCTCTATCGCAGTTGATCACAGCTACATGCAAGTTGTGGGTTCGTCCCTGCATGCATCAAGACTCCCCTCTGCAGCCAAAGCTGGCAGCAGCATGAATCATGCGGTGTCGAGATCTGGCTGTGGAAGAAAGTTTGTAGCCAAAAGCAGAAGCTTTTGTACAATGCCAGAACTGTCTTGCAGAGGCCAGGCATGTGCAGGCTGTTCACATATATGAGTGACGCTTATATGGCAGAGTACTGCAGTGTGACCAGTAAGGAGTCATGGCATGCGCACAATATGCTACAAACAGGTTGCTTGCTGTGATCAGGTACCTCAATCCCCCAAGCAGTGCCAAGATACAACCAGCTGAAGATCCAGGTGAGCATGACAGCCACTAAGCTCTTTGGAAAGACTCTCCAGTTGGCCAGAAATTGTGCTGCTGCTTTGCGTGACGGAGCTGCTGAATTAGTCTGCTGTGATCTGCTCTGCGCTTTTTCATCACTCTGTGGGATGCTGTCAACAAGAAGCTGACTTCCTTCCTTCCTGAGCTGATTGCATGGGGTCTGACAGCAGCACGCCGGACTAAGTGCACTCGAGGCGCATCACAACAGAGGTAACATCTCGATGTGCACTTGTGACCTGCTGCTTTTCGAGTATGCTAGCCTCACGACACTGCCCTCCGTGCTCCCTTATCGTTCACTTGCACGGCCCCACCTTATGGACCAGCTGACTGCGCAGTCTGTACGCTGGAACTTTGTTACTTAACTGCTGAGCATCAAGCGGCCAGGTTGAAGCAACAAAGTAGGAAACGTACCAGGATCCGACATGAGAGCGAAGAGGCCCGACAGGTGACACTGAAAAAGATGCTTTGCGAAAGCACACTTCGCCTGTGCCGCTCTTTGATTGGTCTCGACGCCCTTGCTACAGATGTCTACGGCGGAAAACTGATCTGCATATCGCGTTGCACTGGGCACGAGCCAGCGATCTGCGCAAGGCTCGGCTGTGATCGGACATTATGTCTGCCGTTATCTTCTACTATCCGTTTTAGTCATCTTAGGCTCACGGGACTATTACTCACCATCAAGCGCATCCAGGAGACGATCGACGAGTGACACATGTGCACTCTGCGAAGTTTCTTTGGCGATTGGTGCTCCGTGCTTGCTACAGACTACACAAGAAGCACACGAGGTCGACAACAACAATGTCCAGCTTGAGTGCCCAATATCCCAGCAAGACGTTGAGAGTCAGCAACCTCGTCAGCTATGCCTTGCTGATCGCTGTCAACGTCGCCAGTAACTCTGGTCTTCTCGGACCAACCAACGCCGAG
>JAABUK010003699.1_pt1 | contig 25575 bp, 35 predicted proteins | sample 5559141 | NCBI WGS metagenome assembly JAABUK01 (sample SAMN10711869, study PRJNA513367) | rock metagenome | isolation source: Antarctica rocks | place: Antarctica: Victoria Land, Pudding Butte nord | collected 2016-01-03 | reverse complement strand
TACGACCCACCCTCTCCCCGCCCCAGCACACAGGCTGCTGTGGTGTGAAGTCAGCACGTGCTTTGTGGCAACAGAGGCAAGCCATATTCTGTCATTGAACCAAATGCTACAGCACGACATCCCATCCATGATTTCATTGCTAAGCATGCTGCTGTGATGTGTAGGCGGTTGAAGACACATCAGCCCAGCTGCAGCAGCAGCTTGCCCAGAAGGGCACTGACCTGTCTTCTGCTGAGCAAGAGCTGGCCCGTCTCTGGCAGGAGCTGTCTCAAGCACGTCAGGCCAAGCTTGAGGCAACCCAGGTGAAACTTGGTACAAGTTTTACCTGGGCAACTGGACTGTGTTACTGCAGTTGCTTACCCTCCACCAAGATGTGGGCGGCGCCAACATGCGTTCATGCCATTTCATTTCAGCATCAAGAGAAAACAAGCTAGCTGCATGACATTGCAAGCTGGTTGTTATGCTGCGCTTGTGTTTTCACTTGCAGGAAGCTCAGAAGCATTCAGACCAGCTGCAGAAGCAGCTTGACCGGAAGGTCACTGAAGTGGGTTCTCTTCAGCACAAGCTCACAAGCCTTGATGCAGAGCTTGGCAAAACTGCAAAGGCAAAGGAGGTAAATGCCCAGGTCTCTTGCAACAGAACCATGTTTGACCGCTTTGATCAGGAAGTCATACTGCGTCAGCCACTTGTATGCCTGTGGGTTTAAGAAATTGCAGTGCTATGGCTTTGTCTGATGGCTGTTTCAGCTTTCTGTGCTCTGTGGTAAGTTCATTGCTCCTTGGTCCAGTCAGTGTTTGGTGATCCACCCTCCATTGGTGTTTCAGGATGGACTGGAACAGATGGGAAGCCTGAACTCACAGCGGAGAGCTGCATTGGCTGACAGAGACGATGCAATCCAGGTCTGTGTTTGTCACTGAAATGTCCCATTGCTATGCTTTCCTGCACAACAGCAAAGTACATATTGGTACCACACCTTACCTGTGTTCCCTCCCGAAGACACATGTCTGTGGCATCTCTGTTGATGACTTTCACATCTGCATCTCCCTGACCTCTGCTGTGACGGCCTGCAGGAGCTGTCTGAGAGGAGGAACAAGATGGAGGGCAGGGCAGCCAAATCTCAGGGCAGGGGCCAGGGCCTTGCAGCACGCCTGGCAGCTTCTGGCACCTCACTTCAGTCAGACAGAGGCAGTGGGCCCTCCAGCCCTGCTACCCCGTCTGATGAGAAGCGCAAGGGTCGCTCCAGTGTTTTCACCCGGCTGGGCCCCATGCCTGCCCCCACAAGCCAGGCTTCTTCGGATCAGGTGGGTTGTCGGCAACTACTGGCTCAGCAACTGCTTTGCTGAGCAAAACTCTATCATAGACACAGAACTTGCTGCAAGATTGCTACCTTACAAGTATTGACTCACACCGCATGATGTAAGCTTCTGGCTTCACACCACATATACTGTGCTGCATGCTTTGAGGAGCTCAAAGTATGGTTTGATGATGTAGGGCACTACATGGTCAGATGATGATGGTGGTGAGGCCTCTGCTGCTCAACCAGGCTTTTGGTCCATCCCCTCTGCCAAGTCAGGTGATGGGGCAACCACAATGCAGACCCCTGTTCATCAACCAGGCGTTGACTCAATCCCTTCCAGGTCAGGTGATGGTGCCGACATCATGGAGCCTCCACCAGGCTTTGGGCCTACCCCTTCTGCCAACCCTGAAAGCCCGAGAGTTGCCCTTCAGCTGAGGAGCCTCACGGCGGCCTACTGTGGCCCCAAGTGCAGGTCAGCGCATCACCCTGCTGATGTGGACGCGTCCTTCTGCTTCTACATGTCAACCAAACAGCAGAGTGTGGATTTTGGTACAACTTGTTTGCTGTTAGTCTGTTGCTAGCAACTCATGTTGTGCTATGCAGCTTTTGCAGGCTGACACTTTCATTTATGTGGTCCCTCATAACATTGTTGGATATATTGTATGCTGGCACCCTGAATGACTCTGTGTGTATGGCTTGCAGGCTTCCCACGGTGAAGCACATGGTGCCCAGATTGGCATGCCTTGCCAATCAACTCAAGAACCTTCACAGGGCAGGCCTAGTGCTGCAGGCTGTGCATCAGGATGCTGTCCTGGTCAGTCCAGATGAGGAATGGGAATTGGCTGAGAGAGACACCGCTGTGCGTATGGACATCAGTCTGGAGAAGCCAACGTAAGCCCTCACTCAATCTCCTTGCACACACCTGATTACAGCGCCATCACGCAAGAAGTAAACCAATGCAACAGGTTGTCCACAGGTTGGTGATGCATTTGTGCATACATCAGAAGGTCTCTGTCATAGATACGAAAGGCTCATTCAGCACACACTGCTAAGCATGCCTCGCTTTCTGCTTGGTCAACACTCTGGCTCATATGGCTGTTTTGTGAGGCTGCTGTGCTGGTATACAGAATGTAGTCTTGAGCGTTAACAGCGTGACGCAAGGTGACTGCTGGCTGTGCTGGACATGCACGCACAGATCTTCTGGCGGTTACAGCTTTGTTTTGTGCCCTCCCAAAGCCAGACAAAGGCATTGGCTCTTTTGCCTTATCTCTGTCTGGCTGCAGACATCAAGGGACATTGCCAGCTGTTTCATAACCACTCAGCACCTTGAACCTGATGCTGGATTACAGCCTCTCACTTGCAGTGCATGCCTTACAGGGTGTATGATGGTACCGAGGCTCCAGAAATGGCAAAGCAGCTACACAAGGCTGGATACTATTATCCTGACCCAAAGCAAGACATGTGGGCCTTTGGGCTGCTGCTCTTCTTTGTCTTCAAGGGCAAGGGCCAACTTCCCCCTGAGCATGAGAAGGCCATACAGGAGGGGACCAGCTTGCTTTTTGCCACCAAATTGTACAAGACTGGCAAGTACACAGACTGGCAAGAGCAGGTAATTTCAGAGGCAGCATGAGACAGCATGAAAGCCTGTGTGATTTGCTAGGCAGACACAACTTGGGTTGAGAGTGGCGTTGAGGCAGTGAGGGGATGCTGACCTGCTTAGTCATGCTTGTGCAGATAGAGGGCACTCTGAGGCAGGGCCAGGCGAGCTTGCACTTGGTCAACATTGTGATGGGCTGCCTGAAGCAGGACCCAGAGGAAAGACTGACAGCAGCAGAGGTGCTTGCAGCCCTGGACAGAATCTGCGAGAAGAAGGGGTGGTATTTCAGCGGTGCAGCTGTATGATTACTGATTGGAGACAAGATGAGAAATATGGACAGGAGATAAGTGTTGCTTGTTTGCCTTTTTTGCAACACTTACATGATCACTGACTGTTTTTTTTTGGTTTGCAATCTGTGTACAATAAGTAATGTTTTGCATTTGCTAGCAGAGCGCTCAAGGATTGACAAAAAAGTCATGTGAGCAATTTCAACATTCTGAGAAATTATCACTCAGTTATTACAGGTATGGCGCCATCGGCCAATGGCTCTCTTGGACCGTGTTACCTACTGGGTTAATGGTTGTGGCTGGTAGACGTATTAAAAGACATTCCTTTTGTCAGCTGTAGGTCAGCAAAATGTATTTTGTGAACAGTTTCATGCATGGGTACGATGCCTGAGTCCCTGCTCACACACGACAATTGTTGGACATGATAAAGATCCAATAAGACCTTGTTTTGCTCGATCTAGACATGCCAGCATGTGACCTATAAGCATCTGAAGTGCCGATTGGGTGCCTGACGCTGTTTGTGCTTCCTATATGACAATCAGCATTGCAAGCAAACCAAGCACTGATGTTGGCAATGCATTCATTCTACATGGTGAAGTGTGTCACAGGCTGATGCAGGACCATGAAGCTGCTATGATCTATTTTGTGTGAAATGAAGCAAACGTTCTCTATTGTTAGAAATTGCATTCATGTGATGTCATGGGCCTAGTTTGGCACGTCCCTGTCAGTGTGAATAGCTGAATGAATGCCACTAACTGTTCAGGACATCAGATGTTCTTGTTGCAATCACCTACTGACTGTCGTCACTAATTGACGACATGCTGCTGTCAAGGCGACTCACTTAACCGAGGCCTTGCCATGGTTGAGCGTCCCGGAACTTATGCAACCTGTTCGATCCCGCAAATGCAGCCGTGACCTCAGCTCAGCGGACGTAGCTGTGTCCCGGAAACGCCTGAAAACAGACGATAGCAGTGACATGGAGAACGGCGACGCCTATACCAATGGCAATTGCAGCCCGGTCGTCGCTCAAGTCAGTCAGTCTGAGTTTCTTGGCAATAGGGGCATGATAAACAGAAAGGAATATATCCGCTTGCTGGAACAAGCCCTATACGGGCTTGGATTCAGAAATGCTGCAAAGGATCTTGAAGTAGCGTCTGGGATAGACTGTGAGCCAGCAGAGGTCAGAGCCTTCAGACATGCTGTGACAGAGGGAAGTTGGGACAGAGCTGTAAAGCTGCTGGGTGACCTGACATTCTCTGGAGAGGTTGCACATAAGAAAGCAAAGTTTCTGGTGCTGACAGAGAAGTATTTGGAGGTATGCTACTGGACAACAATTGGCAAGTCTTGTAGCTGATATGGCCTCTGGCTGCACACCACTGCTAGGGTAACGTCGCATGACAACAGCTGCATTGCAGGCTCTTGCTAAAGGCAACACAACAAAGGCTGTGAAGTGCCTGCGCATGGAGCTAGCTCCGCTTCAGGTCGACACTGTACAACTTCATAAGCTGGCAAATGCAGTCATGTGCCAAGATGAGGAAGACTTACAAAAGGTCATGGGCTGGGTGGGCCCCGACAATGGGTCCAGGCAAAACTTGCTGAATCACCTTCAGGTCTGTACTGCAACTGTCAAATCCATGAGTTCCCATAACGACTTGCTAGCAGAGGCAGGCAGTTTGGCAGGCAGTTTGCCGAGTATTGTACAAAGCTGTGGCTTGAACACCTGAGATGTGCCAAACATCAAAAACACTTACAATGACTGCACAACTGCTCTGCCTCCTCTTGCATAACAGCAGCTCAAACCACTGTGTACCTTGTTCAACTATCTTCATAAATATCCTGCCACCTTCGATACCCTGCAGCTGTACAGCAGGATTTTGCTTGAAGACTTGCTATGTGCTTTGCCGGCATAAGCATCACTGAGAGAGCGCTACATCATCTTGCACGGTCTGTGCAGCGTGATGTAGAACGTAAAAGTGCGGGAAACTAGCCTCCTGACACGCTAGCAATGCGCCTTTCACCTCAGCACTGCTACAAATGGTTTCGGAGAATAAAAAAGTTGTTTTGTGTCTCATGCACAGGAGGTAGTCTCACCTGACATGATGATCCCAGAAGCCCGCCTACAAAGTCTGGTTGAACAAGCGCTTGATAGGCAGCTGGAGCGCTGCCTGTTTCACAACGTGCGCAAGCCCATGGTGTCATTGCTGTGTGACTACCAGTGCGGGCGTGAGCAGATACCATCTGTCGTGTGCCAGGTCAGGCTTTGCAGCCAAGTCTACAAGCTGGAATTGCGTTGTCAGCAACACAGGATGCAAAGTTTATGTATAATTGTGGACACGTCACCAGCATGCTCTAACAACACAGAGCTCATGCAAAGTTGTGCAAGGCTTCTCAAAATCAGTCAGTACTTGGCAAATGCATCGTCATGCGCCATGCTTGTTGTTTGTCTCACTCAGCAGACAATGGACAGCATCAGTCAGAAATGCCAGGCAACGCAAGTGCATGTCCATTCCTGTGCATGCCAGGGTGATGCATGTGGACATGACGACTCATTCCAAGGGGATTGCACACTTCATTCGTTCCTTCATTGGTAACACTTCATCTATTCCAAAGGGAACTGCAACCCGAGTGTTCATTCACTGGAGTCGATCATCGTATGCGTCAGCCATCTGTCAGGGTTCTGCGCATTTCATGGCATGGATACCCGATCAAAGCTCCTGTACAAGCTTGATGTCTGTTGCAGGTGTTGACAGACCACACAGATGAGGTGTGGCATGTTGCATTCTCTCATGATGGTACCATGCTAGCATCAGCATCAAAGGACCACACAGCCATCATATATCAAGTGCAGCAACAGCAGCATATTGTCAAGCAGTTCACGCTGACAGGCCATTCTGCCTCCATTGCTTACCTAGCGTGGAGCCCAGATGACACCATGCTAGCTACTTGTGGCAGTGACAATGTGCTGCGTGTTTGGAGCAGCAGCACAGGGGATTGCTTACAGCAGATGTCTCACCATTCCAAGGAAGTCTCCTCAGTAGCGTGGCTGCCAGATAGTGAGCCCTCTGGATCTGCCTGCAGCAACTCCTGAGGCTTGCCCACATTATCTGCCCTGTTTGCCCTCGTATGCATCTGCCGCCTGGAAAAGCCTACAGAAGCAGGCCTCTCCCACACTTGCCAGACGTAATCTGCATGCCAGCAATTGCATGGATGTGACAATGTTCATGCTGCTGTATGCCTTTTGGCGTACCACTGTTCACTGCATACGCTAGAACAGCAACATGCAACATGCTGCAGCTTCCCTGAGCTGTCAGCCATGTGCTCTGCTTGAGATGGTTTGCCAGAGTGTGTAAGGTAGCAAACACAGCAGCTGACATCAGGCATATGTTCCTGCAGGCAAGCGGTTAGTGACAGGTAGCCATGACAAGTTCATGATGCTGGCTGATATACAGGGCCATGTGCAAAGGACATGGAAGGCTTCTCATGTGCATGACCTAGCCATTTCAAAGGATGGCCGCTTGCTCTTCTGTGTCACAAGTGAAAAGAAGGTACTGCCGTCCATTCTCCACCAATCTCCATCAACAAAAGCAGATCAACTTGCTTGACAGATCCAGATCAGACTATAATTGTCGCCTCTGGGCACTGAGTGTTTAGCTGCTGCAATGCAACTACACTCATTGGCAAGTGTGAGTGACCCATCAAAGAGCTTTTGCCAGTGCTGAGTAGTGGCATGCATGGCAGGCTGTGGGTATGTGAGGGTGATGCATGCTTGCAAGTCTATATTGCCTAGTAAGACCTGTTTTGCTGGCGTACAGGTGCGGATATATAACCTGGAAACTGGTATAGAGTTGACTGGGTTAACCATAGAGGAAAAGTGCAGCATCACTAGCATGTTCATTAGTCAGGATCAGCGCCATCTGCTGCTCAATCTAGCTCAGCAGCGCATCCACTTGCATGAGCTGGGTGACCCCTCCACCAACACCCCTTCCCCCAATGCTGGAATGGGGCCTGTGCAAAAGTACATGGGCCTAGAACAGAAGGGCCGGTTTGTGGTGCGCTCCTGCCTGGGTGGCATCAACCAGGCCTTTGTGCTCAGTGGCTCAGAGGACAACAAGGTGTTTAAAGGCCAGACATGTGCTGCATGAAGTGCATCAGCTTTGAGCATCATGCAGGATGACACAACATGAGCAAACCTAATGTCAATGTGTGTCCAGCTGGGCAGTTGAGCATGAATAACCCTGACATGCTCTTCTGACAGGCTTGACCTTCTGTGTTTGAGGCACGTGGCCAAGCATGCTGATTTGATTGACATTACACAGCGTTTAACTGCACAACGACATTCTGGCTAGTGGTACGCTCAAGGCAAGTGCCTGCAAAGCTGCAAGTGTGCACGTGTGCTACCATGATGGCACACTCAATCATCCTCTTTTTTGTTGCAAAGCCCTCTTGCACATCGTTTTGCTTGAAATCCTGCAATGATGGGGTTGTTGCAGGTGCACATATGGCACAGAGCGAGTGGCGATGAGCTGGCAGCTCTGGAGGGTCATACACAAACGGTCAATTCTGTCAGCTGGAACCCCGTTGACCACCAAATGTTTGCATCTGCGTCAGATGACAAGACCATCAATATATGGGGCCCAGCAGCGGTAGCAAAAGACAGTTAACTGACTGTCTTGACGCTGTCTCCTGTGCCAGAGTGCCCTGTTGCAACTGGATCTGTTGTGTCCGCAATCAACACGCAGTTATTTTTTGGTCTGAACTTGCTGCGACTAAGTACTTGTGGGCTAACAATGGTGCATGTTTGTGTTGTGTTTTTGCTTTTGAGTGGCATGTGCTGGTATGCAGCGTCATGCGCTCATCTTGTACATTGATACTGCCTGTGTGTGCTGCTGTAAGACTAGTGTTGCTTTGATATGACCACAAGCTGTAGGCAGGACCCTGTGCCTTTAGCAACAGTTAGCAATGGGTTTACTGGACATATGTCCAATGGAATCATGATTCTAAGATGCATCTTTGCCACATGCTGGCTACAGACTTGCTGCCATATATGCTGTTTTTATTTGAGTGGTATGATGTGGTATCTTGTGTGCGAGTCTGGAAGAACAACACTTGTGACAGTACAGGGGTTAGTCTTGTGGTCAGGTGCAAAAGCCCTGGGTCACTTGCACTTATGCAGCAGCAAGGGAGAATGTACAACAGCATATGACCATTCAATAAGACAGCAAACAGAACACTTGTGCGAGAGATGCCTCAGCACAGGCCGCCTACTGCATGTGCCCGATGGTTGCTGTGCACTCCCATGGGGCGACCAAGCTGGTGATTACCATGCCATTCAAACCCCTTGCTTGTAGCTTAGTCAATTTATGACGAGTCTAGCCCTAGATACTTCAATCTATGATACAAGCTGTCCTGGGCCAGCCGAGGAGAAAACCAATGTTGCCCTCTCATCAAGGCTGTGTCTCACACAAGCTCAAGTAGGATGACCAGGACACACATCTCTGCAGTTTGCTCTGCAACCAGCTTGATGCCTCATTTTGGCAATCAGAGACTTGGAACAACGAAGAAAGCACAGCAACAACACAGCTGCTGCACAGAAATAGGTTCCGAGGCTATTTTCTTGGCTATCACTATCACTAATACAAGGTCAGCGAAAGTCAGACCGAAGTTCCTGCGGCATGGGTGGCGGTCCATACTTGTCGTCACTCAGGTCACTCACAGGCGGAGGCTGATCCTGCATTCACAGTATTTGGCTCAACTTCTGTGTTATACCTTCACGGCCATCAGGCTACCAGCCTTGTTCACAATCTCTGCTCAGGTCATAATGCAAGATTGCAGGAGCAAAGTGTTGACAGCCTAGCATGAGAGCGAATGAGTAACTGCAATACACACTGCAACAGGCCTGTCAGTACCTTTGGAGCTGAGGAGCTGTCACCACCAGAGAACCAAGAGCCAAACCAGCCCTGACTACTGCCAGAATTTGAGGAGCCAGCCGAGCCAGAACTTGATGAATCACCCGCAAGCTGCCCATTTGGCAGTGTGCCCAGACCCTGAGGGATAGATGGCTGTGATGGTGAAGCTCCTGAACACAAAACACCCATACTGGTATTTGATGCAGACCTTGGCAGCGGCATGAGTGCCGACGCATTTGCTTCAGTCCACAGCAAATGCTTTCATGACTGCCAGTTTCACAGAAGAAACCACAGATAACAGTGAAGAGGGTCATTGAGTAGGCAGTCTCTTTGTTTGGATGGCAAAGCAAGCACAGCATATACATGTGTTGCACAGGTTCTCCGGGCTGCCGTCTTAAGAGGCTCCCATTATGATTGCTGAAAACCGTAAAAATTTCCTTTCCTTTCTGTTGCACAGGTTAGAGCAGCCTGAGGCTGTACCTTGGACAGATGGGCCTGCGCTGCTCATGTCAGGCATCATCACTGGGGCCGGTGGGGGGGCTGTTGTTCTAGTCAAAAGGATTCCAAGCCCCTCTATCATAGCCTACAGTGAGAGCATCTGGTAGGTAAAATGCAGCATTCCGGATGCAGTGGCTGCAAGAGACAGCAAGCAAAGAGCAATGCGGACAGTGTTGCTGCAGTCATGCTTTGCCATGAACTTACCAATAAGATGCCACCAAAGGCAGCTGATCTTGCAGCTGATCTGGGCCCTGTACGAAGCTGCAAGAAGCCTCCAGTGAGAGCACCAGCTGCTATGGAGTTCCATGGATCCTCCTGCAGTATGTCCAAAGTTGAAAGCATATGACTGGTAACATCGGCAGCTTATGCCAGTTTATGTATGCAAAGTCAGCTGATTTGTGGATGGACGTACCTTCTTTCTGAGGGCCACAAGCGTGCAGTCAAACGATGAGAACAAGCCTCCCCAAACAGCAAAGCTGCCACCTATTCTTGGGGCCTCTCGCCTGATAGCCTGAAAATAAACAAGTCCAGGTCACAACAGCACTGAATTACAGTACAATCGCTGAAAAGCAGAGCATGGTTTCGGCGCACCTCAATGCCTCCCCGAGTGCGTGCCCCAGACGGCGAATTCTTGGCACCCTTGATCAGGTGCCAAATGCCTCCACCTACTGCTCCCATACCGAAGGCGCCTCCAATGTCGTCCAAGATTCTGTCTGGGCATGGCTCTCGTCCGTGATCAACACTTCCACCTCCTGGCTGAGCCATGAGAGGCCCTGACTATGTGTACAATGGCCAAAATGCTCTGCAGCACTGCACCCTTGCTTTTTGGTCACGATGGCAGGTTGCGCAGCGCGTGTAAATTGCGAAGCTTTTCAGTGAAGACAAGCTTGCGGACTAATCGATCAATGCTAGCTGCTGAGGGAAAGTGTCGCAATTGCAAGACAAAGTTGACACGGCAGTGTCAGTGAGACGGTGCGCTGCACTGTTGACCGACTGCGGTGACCTAGAAAGAAATTCGAACCCTACGAACAAACTCGACTTCTAGCCTGACTTCGCTATGAGGTCATGCTTTTGCTCAAGGCTTTTGCTCAGGCCGAGCAGAATATGTCAACCCCACAATTAGACACTGTGCTTTGCTGCAGCTGCAACGATCTAATCTTTGCAAACACGCGCCGTGCCATCCTTGCCAGCTTATGCTTCGTCCGATCTGAGCAGCTGAGCGCTCTGTAACGCTTGCAAGTCGTGAATGGTCGCTAAGCAGCAAGAAGTTGTCGATCGACTCCGATCACTTGACCGTTCCACCAGACTCAAGGCGGTCCGTGAAATAAAGAATCAGATCATTGGCAACAAGAGCAAAAAGCTTTCGTACATAAAACTTGAGGCCGTACCGCGTGTCGTAGAACTGCTTCAGGAAAACTCGGACCCTTTTCTGTTAGTACAGTCCGCAGCTACTGTTGGCAGCTTTGCGTATGGACTGGAAGATGGATTTCGGGCAGTGGTTGCCAGTGGTGGTGTGCAGCACCTATTACACGCAGTCTCAAGTCAAGACAACACTGTTGTGGAAGCAGCCTTGCGGGCTCTCAAGCTTGTATGGCAGGTCTGGCTGATGCTTTTCTGGCTGCCAAACTTTCCAGCATTGCTAAAACAGAACAAACGAAAAAAAACACTGTAATACCTGCACAAAGGATTCAGGAACAGACTGTACAGGAGCTGCCTGAAGCATATGCTGACCATGTATGCCTTGCAGTCTTCAGGAGCGACCCCACCGCATCAGCTTGACGGTCTAAACCTTGAACGCTTGATCAGCCTGCTGTTTGCCTCCTCCACCAAGACGTCTGAGATTGCCACACAAGTTCTTGCACAGTACTGCCAATGCGCTAACATGGTATGCAAAGCCACAGATACTCTGCTATGCTGTCTTGACTTTTGCCTGTATCTCAGCATTATCACCAGCCAAACAATAAATGCAGGAGGTTCTGGCAAGGCTTGCTCAGGACCCAAATGTGGCCTCAGCGCTGATGAAGCTGCTCCTGTCTCAGAATGGCGGCCAGGAAGCAGCAGTAACAGCACTCGGCCTCTTGACAAGCAGCAGCATCAGCATGGCAGCGCAATGTACTGCGCATTCACACTGGCAGCACAGCCTGCTGTCACTGCTGAAGCACTCAAAGCCAGCAGCGCGCCTTGCTGCCTGTGTCTGTCTGCGCAACATTTGTCTGACGCCTGACATTCAGGACAAAGTCGGCGCCACAACAATCGAGGTACGCACCTGCACTCCTCAAGTCACAGCAGCATCAGGCAAGGCATCTATGACATGCCTGTGATCTGCGCATATTCACATGGTTTCCCATGCATCATTTGCAGCCCTGTGATACTGAGATGTGTGCTGTGCATGCAGACAGTGCACAGGGCAATGCTGCCGGTGCTGCTGAAGTTGTTGCACATGCCAGCTGTGCTGGACACAGCTCCGCAGGTGCTGACTGATCTGCTGCAGCAGAGCCCTGCCATGCAAAGGGCTGCTAACGACAGTGATGCTGTCAGCAGCCTCACCACCCTGTTACATCATGAGCAGACCTGGCACAACAGACCCTGCTTCAAGGCAAGCTTGTCTTTGTGTTGTCAGCCACAACAGCAACACTTCAATTGCTCATACTGCTGTACTGGCAAGTCTGTTGCAATCAACGCTGAAAACAGCTTCAGCAGCGCAAAAGCTTGTACTGCAAAGTAAATCTGCATCTCAAGTTCTTTCAACATGCGCAACTTTCAGGTCTCCGTAGTCTGGCACACAGTGGCAGCATTATGTTCTCTAGCACTCGCAGAAGTGCCTGATGCGGACGTGCTCTGCAGGAAGGTGTGCTGCGTGCACTTGCTATATTGTGCAAGAACCATTGTGATGCTCGCAAGGACTTCATGGAGCGTGCTTCCATTGGGCAAGTGGCTAGAGCTCTGGATGACCCAGATGTCCAGGCAAGGCCATCACATGACTGATGCTGCAGGCTTCAGCACACCAATCTGACCTGCTCTTGTGCCACACGCAGTCACTGCTTTCAACACGCACTGTCATGCTCACAAATGTGCATGGATCTCAGCTTCAGCTGCAGACTGGACAGTGTTGACATGTTGAAGCCAGAACAGCCCTTCTCCACTAGAGTTTCTGGTGGATGAGGGGATTTTTGCTGACACAGTTTTCCAGCCACTTGAGCATCATGATTGTTGGCTAAGATTTGATCGGAGGGTGTGTCTGACTTGCAGGTGCGTGCTGCAGCATGTGCTTGCATTCAGAGCTTGAGTGGCAGCATGAAGTGCCTGAGAAGCATTCCGATGGCGGAACTCATGCCCCCAATGTTGCGCTTGCTGCTGCTGCAACCTGAGCCTGAGCTGCAGCATTCAGCCCTGAAGGCACTATCCAACCTAGTACTGGACACAGCATCTGCTAAGGTAATGACTAACCTTCCAGTTGATGTATCCTTGGGTGCAGAGGAGTTCTTGCCACCAGCTGTCTAAGTGCTGTCATGCCTTCCACCATTACCGCATGAGTGCTGTGCGTTCCAGACATGTATTGTACATTTTCGGAAGACCAGTGCAGGGTCAATGTGCCATGCTCAAGCCAATCTGCTACTCAAGCAATGTTTCACCTCCGGGAGATTTCACAGACGGGTAGAAGTCTGCCAGTCTCCAGTGGCACAAGTTGTTCCATTGTTCATGCAGGACAGCGTCGCACAGTCAGCAGGCCTGCCAGCAATGGTGCAGATGTTGACACTGCCAGATGATGAGAGACGGTGCAGTGCCATGTGGGCGCTAGCCAACCTGATCCATGCAGCCAGCCCAGCTGTGTGTGATGCAGTCATGGCAGCTTTGCCCTGGAACCAGTTCGTTCCCCTGTTGCAGGATACCAGCAGCTACGTGCAGGTCAGCAGTCTGCCCCAGGCATGGCGCAAAGAAGCAACCATGTACCAGACAAATGCCTCACAAGCCATGTGTGCATCTGGCAACTCCTTTGCAAGCAGATGTAGTAGGTTTGACGTGGTATCTTTTTGGGCGTTGCTGAGGGTTTGATGCTGTCTTATCTGTGCTTTTGTGGAGTGTGCATACATCACAATTGTAGAGGTAAGAAGTCGGTCGCTGTGGATATGGGGCTGAGAATCTGGTGCATGACAATATGTGTAGTTGGCTTGCTGGGTGTCACATGCTCTGCTTGTAATTGAGCGTCAGCCTGTTCAGTGGCATGTACCAGCAGAAAGTGCAGCTTGTGCTGTCTTGCAGGACAAGAGCTTCATGTTCATGCGCAATCTGGCTGCTGGGCGATCAGCTGCAGAGTGCGTGAAACAGTGGAGCGGGGGGAGTGCGGTGCCTGCCTTGGTTGCCAGAATGCAGGAGTTGCCGCCCCCACAGCACATCCTGGTCCACATCTTGTACTGCCTCAGCAACTTTGCATCTACAGGTCAGCATGCAAGCCCCCCGCCTCCTCCCCACCCCCCGCCAACAATGCTTTTGCTTCACTTTTGTTCTGCAAACACATTGCTGCTGAAGCAAGGCTGAAGATACAGGTCAGCCAGTCTGGCAGAGCGCATTCATGCTTGTATTGACAACAGCAAACACTGCAGCAAGGACAGCAGTGGAAAGTTAATGGGTCGGTTTCATTTCAATTTTGCAGGCAGCGAAGAGGACAGGGATGCCATAGCAAGTGTAGCTGGCCAGTGCATAAAGGCCCACCTGCACCATGAAGGCGTTGAAGTGCGGACAGCTGCTCTGTGGGTTATCCTCAACCTTACTGATGGGTAAGGCCTCTGTGCGTTGCATAACATGCACCTGCCAGTTTGTCAAGGTAAGACCTGACATGCAGGCAGCATGAGAGTGCACACCAAGCTTTGTCATGTGTGTGTGCACCACTGAATAAGATGCTGCTGTGATTGCAGCGTTGCAGTGTGTGACGTCTGTCCTCCTGATTTGCACTGTGATGTCCTCAGGGCTGATGATGATGTGCCAGACAGAGCTGTGAAGCGCATTCAGCAGTTCCAGAGCCTGGGGACAGAAGAACGTCTGCGAGATATGCTGCAGGACATGTCCCTGGATGTCCGAGAGCGTGTCAGCACTGCTCTAAACAATTTTGGGTGTACTTCCAGCGATACTTCTGAATTCTAGCTGTAGATCTAGATAGAGCTCAGTTTCTCATTGCAGCAAAGATAGTCTGCACAGCGTGCTTGTGCAACCAACGTCAAAGTCAGAATTCCAGATAAATTTCATCACAGGTGTCTGATGCTCTTCTGTCATAACTCACCAGCTGTCCAACTCACCGAACTCAGTTGAGTCCCAGATGTGAGGTCGAGTAACTCGAAGAGCAGGCTCACGCTCAGGCTCACGGTTGCGTTGCGTTGAAGTCGGAAGCCAACGCGGCCTTTGCATGCTGTGCACTGCCACAGAAGTATTGACCTCGGGTCGCTGTAAATACTATTTAGCAAACTCTTTAGCGTTCCGCACCTGAAACTTAGTTGCCGCCGAGATCTTCGGACGTTAACGTTGTGAGGGCTTGTACGTGGGCACTCAAGCAACCCCTGAGCACTCGAGTTGCCAAAGTGCTTCGAGAGCGACTAAGCGTGCAAGACTCTCTGACTGCTTCTATAGCGTATCCGAAAAGGTTGTGGCGCGGGGAGCCAGGGAGCTCCCCGCCTGTGCTCGTTGCATGGGTAAACGAGCAGCTTGACGCACTTCCGCAGCGCAAGTGCCATCGTTGGCAGCTATGGCCAGCAGCATTATGAGCCGGAAGAGCTCCCTGCAAGCCCAGACGCAGAGCAAGTCAGAGGTCCTGCAGTGGGTCAGCTTTGTGTTGAGTTTGAAAGTCACTAAGCTTGAACAGGTATGGCAGCAGACGTCAGCAATTTCCAGCTTGTCAAGCCTTGCTGGCAAATCAATCAAGAGGTGGTTATGGTGTGCAGCTTCAGAGCGGGGCCCTGTACTGCCAAATTCTGGACGCATACGAGGGCAAAGTGCAGTTGCAGAAGGTACTGAGGAACACAATCATGTGCTGCTTCTTGCAATCATCAAGCTTGCTGCCATGCAATAGGTGAGATACATTCTGCAGTACTCAAGCCTTCTGTGCAACGACAGGTCAACTTTGAGGCTCAGCGTGAGCATGACTTCATCCCCAATTATAAGCAGCTACAGCTAGCCCTGACAGCTTCAGGCGCCACTCAGGTTGGTGATATGCTGGCACCATGTTCTGCTTGGAATTTGGAAGCTGTCTTGTGTGTGCAATGCAGACACAAGCTAACATAGCGCTGAAACATACATGTGCATGCAGGATTTTGACTGGCAGCAGATGATGAAGTCGCCAGTGGCAAATTGGCATTTTGTGAGGTGGCTTGCGCAGCGCTATGATGGTGAGGCACCGTGTCTGCTCTGCAATCATCTTTGCATACACGATCACAACAACGAGTACAGTGATCTTGCAGTTCTGATCATTGACATCCATCTGGGCATGAAGTGACCCTGTCCATGCCTGCAAACCTGTACTTCATGGCTGTTGGCATGCCAGAGATTGCACTACAGTAGTGCAAGTAGATCTCACTCATCAAAACGCAAGTAGTTACAGCAGCAGCAACAAGGATCTCACGCATCAAGACGCAAGTCGTTACAGCAGCAGCAACAAGGATTTGGAAGTCAGATTTGCATTGCGCAGGGCGTGAACCTCTGCCTGGCTATGATCCTTTGGCCCAGCGCCAAGAAGCTGTCAGTGCCACTGCCAGGCGCACCAGCTCTGGAGCCTTACCAGGCAAGTCTTTCCTGTGATCAGCCACACTGCTGGCTGTCCTTACATTAAACGCTGTTGCTTCAGCATTCCGATCCTCAACCTGTGCATCAAAGCGCTGAGCCTGCTGGTGTTTGAGCTGTCCATTGGTTGCTGCACATTGGCCAGCAATCATGACCTCATAGGCTTGCACAAACCTTTATCCGACTGTCAGGACTTTGCAAATACTTGCGCAGTTGGACATGCAAGGTATGCAACCCTGTTGAGTCACAGCACGGCCAAGGCATCAGACATGGTATAGATGTATGTGGGCTGTAGGTTCTTCAAGTGGATGGTCAACACCTCGAAGACAGTTTTCTGGAAACAGCCCCTGGGTCAGCCAGTCTAGGGGTCCCCCCTCAACAGCATCCACCAGGGTGTCTGTCCCAGCACGTCGCCCTCCACCTCTGAAGAGGGAGTACTCAGGTAGTCACACAATAAATCTGGCATGCTGTCTGCATCATTACCAAATTTATCTGCCCAGGGCATCAGCTGCCCTGCCACATCTGTATGACGCTTTTGGCTGGCTGTCATAGCTGAACAGCGTCTTCTTTCCTATCTCCCCCTTATCCTTATGTGATTCCCATACAGAATAAGCGCAATATAGTCTGTTGACTCCTCTGATGAGTCCTGAAGACATGAAATGTAAACTGATCGATGGGTATGCAAGTTGCATTTGCATAGCTGATGCGCTCTCTGGTCACAGCAGCACCTGATTGTGCTCAGTGCTTGAATGAGCACATGGGCATTGAGCAGTCAACATTGTATAACATGGGCTGTGGTGTGTGAGCAGGTCCTGGTGCATGGAGGCCGCAGGATGAGGAGGCTCATGCTATGCCATCCTTTGTGTCTGCCATCTCCACTCCAGAGGTCAGCCAGACTGCATCTGGAGCCAACACACCCCCTCAACAGCAGGTGGGTTAACCCCCGTACACTCGTATGACTTGCTTCATTAAAAGCTGAAGATCCTGTTGAGGGTAATCTGCCTTGTAGATCCAAATGGGCTCATTGTGAATCTGCGACACAATGTATGCAACTGGGTGCTCAGAGAGTTTGCACAATGACTTGGTGGAAAGCACAGGCTCTATGTTTGAAAAGTGGCGTCGAAAGAAGTTTCATGAAATATGAGTCACATGCTAGACACAAGATATACATTACCTATGCATGTCTGCTGGAATTGTTTTCAGGTGGATAAGCATGCAAAGCAGTTTATAGCTGCCCAGCATCAGACTGTTTGCTTATTGAATGGCTTGTCATCATGCCTTTACACAAGGTAAACCCTCAAGTTACGGGCAGTGGGTTGTACCACACTCTCTCTGCCTGTCTGTATGCATTGGGCCAACAACGTATGCCAGATAGCAACCAAGCACATGTCCCTCACAACATCTCCTCCATGCCTTGCGCTACAGGCAAGCAGTGAGTCAGCCAGCACTGTCTCTGCCAGACAGCTTCCTGAGCAGCAACAGTGGGACAGCTCCCAAGCCACCAGTGGCTTCATGAGAGCCAGCCCCTTTGCAGCCTGGTCCCCCGCCCAGCCAGAGCTACCCCTGCCCCCAGGGGACACTGCCAACCAGAAGCCCCCTTGGCAGTCTGTCAGTAGGAGCCCTTCAGGACCGGCTCGAAAGGCATCTTCCACCATTCCTGCTGGCAGGCTGATGACCACCAGCGCCAGCATCCTGACCACTGCTGACAGCCTGACCACTGGCCGTATGCTTCCCACCAGAAGAGACAGAGAAGGTCAGTGTCATGAATTCTTCTAAAGGATGCCATCGTTGTGCTTGCACTGCATTGCCAATTGTAGTGACGCATCATGCACAGATGTAGCGCCATTCCTTGCATTGACCGCACACCATGCCTAAAGCCATACGTATAAAGTGTCATGCAAGCTGCAGTTGGTAGTCGTCTGTATTTTGTGCATGTGAGCCAAGCTGTTATTGCTGACTCCGGATGTCCTGATTGCAGCTATGTCAAGCCTGGACCCAGAGCAGGTGGCGGTGCTGGGGAATGCTGGGGGGGTACTCATGCAGGCTGATGAGGCCGGGCAGTCTGCTGTCACAGTGGTGCTGCGAAGCCTGCAGGATCTAGAGCGTCTCGTCAAAGAAGCCTCCTCCAAGGACGTCCGTGATGGGTCAGTACCCTGCCACATCAGCATCGTTTCTGTGAACTTGCATGCTTTTCCCCTAGGGGACCTTGTTTGAGGACATGAGACAGTACTGCGCACTTTCTGCATGCTGTGACAGAGGACTCATGCTTCAATTGACTGCACAACATCTAGATCCAGGCAGGCTTTCTTCAGTGGGGTGTGTAGCGGCGGCAGATGTATAGCATAGCAAGGTAGTGACAACTGTGCTGTTGGGGAGATCAATTGCAGAAGCCATGAGTTGATGCGCATGGTTCTTTGGCTATAAAATCTGTATGGTGATGCAGTTTACGTGCCCGTTGCTTCATCAGACTTTCAACAAGCCACTCTACAATTCTACCGCTGGACACTCTGAAACGACACGCTTGCTGTCAGTCTCGCCCCTCAAGAAGCCCTCACTAGGCCCTTTGAGCTACTGTATCTCCTGCGGTGCAGCCATCACAGTCTATCATCACCGCCTAAATCATCTCCCCAATGTAAAAAAGCATTCCTACTATCCCCAGATGTCTCTCTATCTAGATATCCAGTGTAGGGATAGACGTTCCTGAATCAAAATAGACGTTTCGGGATTGAGGAGAGCTTGCGCATCAACATTGAGTCCATTTACAGCTGGAGACTCTGCAATGACACGCCTGCTGCTTTCAAGAAGCCCTCATTTCGCCCTCATTGGGTCCTTTAAGCTACTGCATCTCCAGCAGTGCAGCCATGACAGTATTCACACTGCCTTGTGCATCAACATTGGGTCCATTTGCAGGGCGGCTCTGAGGGTGAAGGTTCACCTGCGGAGGGAGCGGCTGGGGGTGGCAATACAGCAGGCCTGGATCCTGCTGCAGGACCTGCACCAGCTGAGTGCAGTGCAAGGTGGCAGGCTAGGCAGAGCCAGAGCCCGCAGAATGGAATCTCTGATGAAGGTTTGTGCTCCTCCTGCAGTCATGCCATATTTGCTGCATGTCTTGCAGCTTGATTGTATTGGGCCTGTGTCCTTGTGACGGTTTGCAAGCAGGACAGATTGTGCCTGCATGTCCCAGTCAGTGTGTGCAGTGTGGACATTCTCTCTGTGAGCTGCCAGACATGAGGCTTTGCTTTTGCAGAGCAGGCATGCAAAACTGTCAAGCCTTTCATATGAGTTTCTCTTTGATATGCCGTACATTGCATCCCACCTGCTTACCAACCAGCACAGTCTTCCAACGTGTGATTGCATTGTGCTGTCGTCAGGTGACTCTCACCAGGAGTCATTGGGTCAGTAAGCAGGGAAAGGAGTCTTAGTGCCATGGTCAAGAAACTCCTTGCTTTGCATGGGCCTTGTCAGGCCAACAGTTACACCACCATTTAGATGAGCAACTGCCCTTTGAGCTCACTGTACTCAGGGCAACTGCCCTCACTATATTCAGGGCAACTGCCCTCACTATATTCAGGGCACCTGCCCTCACTAGATTCAGAGCAACTGCCCGTACTATATTCAGGGCAACTTATGCTTGGGGTGCAGGAGCTAGACTCAAGCGAGAAGCAGTGGGTGGAAGTTTGTGGCCAGATTGACAAGCTAGATAAGTTCTTCCCCCTTGGCAGCCTGGCCATGACCAAGGCCAGAGAAGCTCAGGCTGCTGCTATTGCCAGAGGTATGATCTGTCTGATAACCTGGCTAACTTAGTCTTCCTTTGCAGTCACCCTCTGACTGGTGCTGCAGACTGTGGTGGTCATTCGATGTCATGCTTACTGTTTGTTCCAATGAGGTGTCGTTGCTGCATCTAGCTGCCAGACAGTGTCCTGTTGCCTCCCACTTGAGATGTAGCGCGGAAGCTGCTTGCTGATCACACATGATGTCAAAGGTGTTGCATGGTGGACAGAAGAGAAGTTGCGTTTTATCTGCAGCATTCATGGCATGTAAAGACATATGACATTTGGTCAAACGAGCATGGTATTATTGTCAGTTTGCTGACTGCCAAATAACATACAGGCACCCACCCATGACTGTCTGTACCTGACCCTAGGGGAAGACGTGTGTCTAATGAATGAACAAATGCATATGTGGCGTCACTGCCTGAGGCTTGCTTCCCTTTGCAGGCATAAGTGACACCCGCCAGTTGGACTCAGTCCTGAGGTCTGTGGGTCAGGCTCAGGCTGGCTTGAGCACAGTTTTTGAAGCTCTGGCCCCACTGGAAAGGCGCTCCCTCCATTCAAGCCCACTTCAGCTTCGCCAGGTAATATTTTGCCCTTGCTGCAAAACTGACAGGGGACAAGCTCATTTGGAGTTGCATGTCCTGCTGCATGAATGGTCGGTCCCGTGAATATCAGGATCAGCAGTGTGTTGAGCAACGCCTCCCTGTCAGGTTGGATGCTTACAGGCCACCCGAATTGGCAGGTAGGCAGGGCTTGCATATAACCTGTGTACAAGGTGTGCTGCATGCTTAGTGTATAGGCACAGGTCAAGGAGCGTTTCGCTTCAATTGGATGTACCAAAATGCAGAGTCTGTGAGCCAGACTTCCGGCCTTTCAGTGTAATCTCAAAAAGTGTGCAGCATCCAGTAGCATTGACTGTGGCATGAGTTATGAAGTGTACAAGTCGACATCCTCAGGTCTGTCTCAGGATGCGTACCTGGGATCTTTGACTTGATAGCACAAAGTATGCAACAATAGCTTTGAAGGGTTGTGAGGAGGAAGTGAGGTGTGCAGGTACCGCAGACAGCTTCCAGCTTGCCGCCTCCTTTCCCCCCAACACACCCAAAGGCACTGTCACCAGCCCCCGTCCCTGCCTTTGGGCCAATCAGGGTCACACCCTCCAAGCCCCCCCTCAGCCTTAGCTCTCAGGCTGGGGCCCCTCCCACCCACAGAAACATCAGCACCCCTCGCCTTGCACGCGCAGCTTCAGACAACCTCAGCCTCGATGACTTTGAGGGTGCCTCTGCAAGCGTCCTGCGCAAATGGGGCATGCTCAAGGAAACTGAGGAAGAGTCAGCCTCTTCAGATGAGGGCAATGATGAACTGGTGTCATTGCTGGACAGTGCGGCAGACTTGAGAGCACAGCCGGCAGATGCAAAGCAAGCAGGCTGGGGCGTACCCATCTCAGGGGGGGTGCACACCCCAGACCAGCCTGTGCATGAGCTCATGCGATCCCCATGCATGCCAAGTCCTGTCACAGCCAAGCCTGTTGAGCCCCCTGTCGCCCCAAAGCCGTCCCCTCGACCCTCCCCCAGCAAGAAGAAACGTATGGCATGGATCTGCTGCAAGGCTTCCCCTACCAAGCCTGACTATGAGGAGCCTGCTGCTCGGGTGCCTGATGAAAGCGAACAGGCTGCCCCTTCACTGGAGCAGCTTCCCAATGGGGACAGCTTCAAAGGGCAGTACACAAACGGTGCTCGGGAGGGCCATGCTGTTTACCACTTTGCCAATGGGGATGTGTATGAGGGGCAGTTTGGGCAGGATCGCATGCAGGGCAGTGGCATATACACCTTTGCTAATGAGGGCAAGTACTCTGGCCAGGTAATGCGCTCACTCATGCCTCATACCAATGCTGTCAGTCAATGATTCCTGATGGTTTATTTGTGATGTTTCAGCACACAATGCACCATTGTTTGTGACACCCTTATGGCTGCTCTTGCTGCACTATGTGGGAGCCCATGTGGGAGCCTCAATGAAAGTTAGTGTGAGAAGCATAAAGGCACTGATGTCGTCGGCTGTGTGATGCAGCCACAACATGAAGCATGCACCATACATGTGCTGAGCTCTGCCATGCATCAGGCTCAAAACATCACAAGCCAGAATATGTCATAATCGCCTGTTTGCTGGAAATTGAGTGTGTCACCGCGAATGTCTATGCTACCACTGGCCGCAGCCTTCTTGACTGCCTGTCTGCCATGTTGCTGCAGTGGGCAGGTGGTGTCTACCACGGTCTGGGCTGTGAGTCCTTTGCTCAGGGTTCCACCTACAATGGCAACTTCCAAGAGGGGCGCAGGCATGGATTTGGAGTGTGTGAGTACCACAATGGTGACTACTATGAGGGTGAATGGCAGATGGGCGTGCGGCAGGGCTTGGGCATGCAGCAGTGTACTGACAACAGCAACTATGCTGGTCAGTATAGCAGAGGCCTGCGCCATGGCTTTGGTGCCTACAGCTTTCCCAATGGGGACCGCTATTTGGGTCAGTGTGACTCAGATGTGCCTCATGGGTATGGGACCTATCTGTTTGCCAGTGGGCAAGCCTATGAGGGTCAGTGGGCGCATGGCAGGAAACATGGCTGGTGTGTGTACACTGTGGAAGATGGGCAGCAGTGGGCAGGTCAGCACCCTCACTGTCATGCTTCTCATGTTCATGCATCCCACCGCTAGTCAGTAACACCACAGCTGCTTGCGTTCAAACAACCCTGGCTGTGTATTGGCCTAAACACAGGCAGTGTACTTGCACTAGGCATGCATACGTGCACTTGTGGGACGTGCGAAGCTGGGCATTGGAGCAGATACTGCATCAGATAAAAGCTTCTCATGTGAGCACTGCCATTGGTACCTGACACACATGTGAGCTGATCCAGACTTGATATGATGCAGGCAAGTGGCAAGAGGGGCGACCAAGGTGGGTAGAGCGGCTGCAGCAGGAGCGTGCAGCCCACGAGCTGGCACACTCTCATGCTGAAGCTGTGGACTTGTGCCTGGAGGCAGCCCGCATGGCTAGGGATGCTGGAGTGGAGGGCGCGCTACGCGCTGACCAACATTGGCTCCCTCAGGGCACCATGCAGGTTGGCTCACACGTGTTGTAGGGCAAAATCCCACATTGCGCATTAGATGCCCTACAGCTCATTGTACTCTGCTACAACATGCCTGTGTCTGTGCCACCTCATATTGTTGCAGTCTGCATGCATGAAGCACAAAAGCTTGTGCGTGCATCTTCTTGCCATGACTTCATGTCTAGAGTTTCGAGAGCTGTTTCTGGGCAACATACGCTGTCGTGTCAACAGGGTTCAATTTACTTTTGATCCTTTCTCATTTCTGTGTCCTTGGGTGGCCTTCAGCTGCAGGTCATGCCCCTTGTGCGTTTCTTTAGTGAGTTGCACCCTGAGCTATTTCTGGTAGCAATTCGGCAGTACTTGAATTTGTTGTTGCTCGTCTTGGGCAGCCCGGTACAGTATTTCGCTTCTCATTAAATTGATGCTGAAAGGTGTAGTCTTTTCTTCTCTTGTTGGTTGTCAAGTTTCGGTGCAGAGTAACAGCCTGCATCCATGCTCATTGACCAGCTTTCTACACCTAATTCTTGGTTTTCCACACCTAATTCTGGGTTTCCTACAACTAATTCTTCGTTTGCCGCGGCTGGATTCACAGTAGATACACGACGAAGATGCACGAGTACAGGACGTGGAAAAAGCGCTTGCGCAATGCCTGCACCTTGAGAAAATGCCCAAGCTCTAGAAGTCCTCTGTGTGACGAGTCCCGCACTCAAGCACTGAGGGTCCCCTGTCCAATGCAATTTGGATGAGGGCACATGTATACCAGCTGTTGTTAACCATGGGTCCTCTGCTTGCAGGTGAACATACAGGCAACCACCAAAGCCTCGCAGCAGGCTAAGGCAGAGGCTGAAGCAGCACAGGCTGCCGCACAGGAGTACTGAAGTAACAGCTCTATTCAGGACAATTTGTCTAGAAGCAACATCAGGAAAATCACTTGAACAGATGCAAAATGAAGGCTACAATGATACAGCCTTGCCCACAGTGTTGAGTAAAATAAATAACTGACTCCAGTCTGATATTTGTCAAGCTCGTATTTGTTTGCTTGTCCGTCACAGTCTCTGAGTATCGATGTCGTGATTCAGGTAGTATGGTAATTGCGATTTATGAACGGACCCAGCTGTAATTCATTACTCATGTTTACATCTCCTGCGCATTTCAGGTTCCTGGTCAACTCGTCTGAAAGCTTGCCTAAAACTAAGGCTCTGCGCATCTTCCGTTTTTTTGTCCAATGCCGCGGCATAGCGCGTGAGTAGCTCTACTGTAGCTGTGTAACAGGGCAAGTTTGTACAGGCACGGGCTGCCATCACATGCACCACATGCTCCTGGCAAAGGTCTTACGCGTTCCCGTTGATTGATTGATTGTCAGCTTGGGACGACGCAATTACTCATCATTGCGTGTTTGATGACAAATTTTGCTCAAACCGAAGGCCTGCTGGCTTCTTTGACACCTGCATAAAAAGGCAAGTCATCAAATACGGCGTACATTCCTTGATCAGCTGCCTGCTCGCAAAGTAGGTGGTTTGGCGTCACTGGCTCGACGCGCCAGTCAAATGTCAGGACTATCATCGCGGAACACTGCTCAGATCGTACCCCTGCTTGCTGCTACCTGCGGGGCAAGATGTCAGCCACTCTATCTGCTTTGCGTCGTCTATTATAACATTGCTCTCGTTCGTACTTGCCGACTGCCGCGCAGACGGGAAGACATCGGCGTCTTGACATTGACTGGCAGACAGATTGCGATGCACAATTTTGTTCACGGCACAGAGTCGCCTTTCAGCTTGTGAGTATAAAGCCGGCCTGTCTAGCTTTGTGCATGCGTCGTAATTGTCTGTCAGAAGGGCACGCTCAAATGCTTCCACGATCGTTTGCAAACAATACAGCAGGAGCTGACACGCTTTGCATTTTACAGGGTAGCCTGAATGCAGATTGCGTCTTGCTCTGAGGGAGGTAGCAGACTGCCTTGACGGGCTGTTCTGTCAATAGTAACACTTGTACTTGTGCTTCTACTCACTTGGCAGCTATTGAAGAGATCAGTGCACCTGAGTTACAGCGCAGCAGCACAATGGCAGAGGTTCTTCAGCAACCTGGCCCGGCTGGGCATGCCGAGCTTTCAGGCCTGAATTTCCCCCAGAGTAGCCAAAGTCAAGCGATGGTTGCTGCACTGGAAAGGCTTAATCAGCTAAGCATTGCTACACAGCCTGCTGAGGTCAGCAGCAGCAGCTTTGACCCATGGGCCTTTGGGCTTGCGCAACATCTTCCCTCGCCATGGGACCTCAATGCTTGGCAGTACAGGGATGCCTGGCTGCCCCCCAACACCCCTCATCTCGGCATGATGGGTGCAGCAATGCCTGTACCCAG
>JAABUK010003698.1_pt1 | contig 25578 bp, 35 predicted proteins | sample 5559141 | NCBI WGS metagenome assembly JAABUK01 (sample SAMN10711869, study PRJNA513367) | rock metagenome | isolation source: Antarctica rocks | place: Antarctica: Victoria Land, Pudding Butte nord | collected 2016-01-03 | reverse complement strand
CCTATGGTCAAATTGATGTCCTGGTTTCCAATGCTGCTGTCAACCCCGCCTCAGGTCCTCTGCTGAGCATACCTGAGTCAGCAATTGATAAGACTCTTGAGATCAACATCAAGGCAGCAATCATGCTGGTGAAAGAAACTGCTCCACACCTCAAAAGGGGTGCCTCCATTGTTTTCATTTCGTCATACACAGCTTTCCAGCCTTCACAGCCCCTTGCCATCTATGCTGTCAGCAAGACAGCAGTTGTTGGCCTCACTAAAGCCCTATCAGATGAACTAGGACCAAAGGGCATCAGAGTGAATTGTGTAGCTCCCGGTGAGTTCCTCCAAACATGTCATTTGCATGCATGAGATGTAGATAACGTTGCAATCTAGCAAGTCTGTGCACTTTCAATGCACAATGGTATGCACAGTGTGTGGCAGCATGAGCTGCAAGCTAACGGTGTCTGTCACTTACTCTGCAGGCATTGTGCCAACCAAGTTTGCATCAGCGCTGGTTGAGAACCCTGAGCTTCGAGAACAGCAGCGTACTGCCAATGCATTGAAAAGGCTGGGAACCCCACAAGACATGGCAGCGGCTGTAGCATACCTCTCTTCAGATGATGCTTCGTATGTGACGGGGGAATCGCTTGTTGTTGCTGGGGGTCTTCAAAGCAGATTGTGATGAGTCATGAACAAAAAGTCTGTCATGGTTGCTATCCATTTGGTTAGTCCGACTAGGCTCAGGCCTGGAGCCTTGTGCATTTTTTGTCTGTCACTTTTATGGTAATTGTCAGTTGTGGTTTGTCTTCGTAAAGCAAGACATCACTTGAGCAATAAAATCATGCTGTCAGCTGCTGTCCATGGTGGAAAACGCCTCAACTAAAAAGATTGTCAGTTCTGACGATTCAGCACAGAGCGTTGTCGTTTTGCCGCGAGTTTGACGATCAGGGCCCCTTGTTCTTGACCAGTCGCAATGCTAAAGACTCAAAAAAATGTTCTTGGGTGTTGTGGGACCAGACACACAAAATCTTGATCCTTTCCCGTCCGTGGACAGTTTCAGATTAATGGAAAGACAAGCACTATGAGCAACAACCCAGATGCAAAAAGATATCATTCAATATCAGCCAAAACTTATTTTTGCCGCTTGCTCAGTCAGGGCTGACAGCATGTACAACAGAGCCAATGGCTCGTTTGCCTATGATACAAATTAGAATTTTGAACAGCACAAGCCAATACCACTAAACATCTAGATAGACCATCTGCAGTACAGGAACCATGTTGTAGCCAGACAGCATGTTTGCGCAGGATGTAAAGCACCTTACTGAGCAGACATGTGTGCCTGCATCTGGGCCCCAATCTTGGCAAATTCTTTACCTTGTGTACTTCGTTCTGTGATCAGGGTGGCCTCAGAGTATTTATGATAGGCTTCAATAAAAGCTAAATATACAATTGTCAAGATGCTGACCGCACACCTTCTCCCCCCCCCCCAACACCTGGACAAGCTATGGATGCCATGGCATGATTCATGCCTGATAGCAAGGCTAAGTGTGCAGTCATGATAAGGAGGGGCTGCAAGGCAAGGGCACAGGCTCAAAATCCATGATGTGCCTGAATCGCTCTTGCAGGTCATCAAACAAAACAGAAAACATGGCCTTGGGACCTTCATATGTTATCAGCTGGGCAGGCACCCACTCAGGCTTGTAGTTAGCAGGATCATGGTTGATGCGCCCCTGGCAACGAAATCTGGCTTGGACCTCACGCTCCCTCATGTCCACTAGGGTTGGCAGGCCACTGAACTTGACTGCAGACAAACATGACCGGGCTTGTTGACTCTTGCTGCCAGTGACTGTAATCAGAGGCACAATCCAGTGCTGCCTCTCAAGCCAGGCCTAGTTTGACCGTATGCTTAGCGAATCAAGCAGCAGCTGCACATGCCGATGACACAGGCAACAGTCACAGGCACAATCAGGTGGCAGCACACACATTCTATACATGGTTGAATAAGTGGCAGGAGCCCACCAATGGGGCGATACAGAAGTTCATCTTGGTCTTGCCATGTACCATGTCCATCCCATCTACCTGATCGCATCTCAGCTGCCTGCATGACTCATACAGTGTGTCAACTGATCCATGTATGCAACAAAGGTCCATCATGCTGCTCTCAGCAAGCAGCGCTGTGTCAACCAGTCAGGGCTATAGGGCAGTGACCGCATGATTGTGCCTATCTCAGTGTACCAGGTGCCAGTCTCTGCAAAGAATCACCTACTACTTCTGATTTCCTTCTGGTCTCCTTGACAAACGACACACACACCTCACCAGAAGGCAATACTGTCTGCACCTCTTCACTCATATTCATAAGGCTGGTAGTCAATGGTCAACAGGTGCATCACAGTAGCCTCACAATCCATGCACTGTGAGCCTCACAGCCAGATAGCTTGCCTGTAGATGATCAGTCACTCTGCCCTGACTGAATTTCCTGTGCATAGCTGCATGTCTTGTGCTGAATAGCATGAATGACCATACCTGAGCTTCAAAGGTCCACTGGTTGGCAGGTACATTGGGGTCCCCAGTGACTTTGCACCCCACCAGGCGGGGCCGGGGTAGATGATCTGGCTCTTCGTGTGCAGTGACACCGCTGTGCTTCAGCAGGGACTCCTCAAACCAGACATGCACTATCTCTGGACCATGAGCACCATACCATGCTGTCCAAAGGCCCTGCACAATATATCTGGCTGAATATGTCTGCAGCTCTGCACCTTCAGCTGTAGCCTGTATATCCAGCAACTTCTACCGGCTGTTACCGTCAATCATTTATCATGCTGACGCGAAAATTGTGATACTGCAATGCGAGATGTGATTTGAAAGCCAGTGCATGGCAGCAAGGTCTTGTTTCCACAAGCGAATTACGCAACTGTGCAAACCTATTGACATACAGTCAGTAGCTTGTATGTGTAGAGCACTACACTGTTAGACTGTCTGCCCTAGCTGTCATGGGACATGGATTTGTCCAGAACACATACAGTGTGAAGTTGCTCTGCAGGCCAGTACAACCGCTATTGTTTCACCAGGTAGATATGTCTCATCATGTGTGAGAGAACACAGGAGTAAGTTTTATGTAACGCGGCACAGTGACATGACAAGACTTGCCGGCAGGCGCCCAAGTGCTGCAGCAGCAGAGAAGCCAGCTGACAATGGGGACGGGGCCTGCGTGGGGTGGGGTAGGGCAGAGGGGAGGGGTACGATGCGGCTGAGCCTGAGAGGGTGTGGGGTCAGGGGCAATGGGTCATCCTCATGATGCCAGGCACCAAATAGGAAGTGCCTCTGATTCATGGTCAGGTAATCGCGCATCCACTGCATTATTGCTATAACCTGATGACTACCTCGGCTGTCGTGCCTGCATGCATTGCATGTGAGGTGTGGGCTCACTGTGCACCACTCGACGCTTTGCCAACCTGTGTTGCCTCACAGCTGTGTTGACATTGGTACATTTGTCAGCCACACATGAGCGTGCAGGACACATTGCTTGCAACAGAGCCAATGGATGCTGCGCACCATATGATGGGGCCTATGTCGAGTTTAGCGATGGGGGGAAGTTGGACAACCAAGGTGTGTGCCCTGCTGTTGACACGCATGACAGTGGCAGGCAAGCTCAGGTGGTCTCCATCTGATGCGCCTATGATGACTTGCACCTGCAAACCAAATTTGAGCTCAAGTACATGCTGATCTGGTCCTTGCAGCTGACAGCTTTTGTCACAAGTAAGACAGGCATAAGCTGCAATGCTGCTTTCATGTGCAACAACACTACCCTCATGCATCTGCAACAGCTGCTTCTGCTGTCATTGCAGGATGAGCACGCTGCCAGACTGCTACTCACAGGTAGTTTGTCCAGCAAGATGCGGCAGTATGTGCCCGTTTGCTGTGCTGAATGATCGAGCCTGGAAAAAGACAGCGTGCTCCCCTGAAGATGGATCCAGACAAGCGCGCCGCGGGGCTGCCCTGAGGGATCAACACGGTACCATAGACCCTCGGGCCATCCCCCCAACGAGTGCAGCATCTGTACAAGACATGCCTTGTGTTTAAGCATGGTTGTATCACCTTGCTTGCCTTGCAGCAATGTGTTGCATGACTTCAAGCTACGCTAAAAGCAGCAATCCACAGCAAGCATTGTGATAGGCTCAGTCAACTTGCAAGTAAGGCAAGTATCCACCTGATACAGCCGTGCAAAGGACGGGTAAGACAGTTGCGCACACAAGCTCTGAGGAGTTGCATTGCACAAGCCGCTGTGTTCGCCATGCCGCCGGAACCAGCTTTGGCAAAGCAACTCCCAGAGGTTGTCCTGTGACGTGATTACACGTCACACAAGCCTGCATCGACTGCGTGCAAAGCAGCGTTTGATCAAACATGATCTGAGAGTGGCAGACTTACCTCGCAAGCCATCAATGCAAGCTTTCGGCAGACGGACTTGCACCTGCACAGCTCCTGAGGCCCTAAGCGCTGCAGTACCGCTCGCAGAGCGTCATCTGGGAGATCAGCGAGCGCCATACGGTATGGCTGCCACGATCTGGTCTCAGCAATGGCAATCAGCAAGGTACTAAAGCATGCCTTGCTTTACTTCTTATTCAACGGACCCGTCCTCGACAGACATACAGCAGCAGCTCCGAAACCACCTTAGTCAAACAACGGCATGCGTGTAGTAAGGAAATCAAGTCGAGAAATCATCCGCAGTGGTATTCAGTAAGGAGGGGCCACAGCTACGCCTTTAAGAAACTTCCAAAGCACTTTGCAGGCTGCACTGGAGGGCCAACTCCACATTTGAACGAGCAATACGTGCACAGCAAAATAAAGGTCTATGGCATGGCATACTTTAAGTTAGTACGTACGTTTTACGTACACGTTTTCAATCCATAATAGCCCAGTGCAATCGTTGAACATTGCAAAGCATGTGCTGCTGCAGCTGACTGCTCATCTAGCTAGCACAGCAGCATTGTAAGGCTGCATATGACTCGTGGCACCGAAGGGGCCATGAGACTGCTGGTCCAGTGTCAAGGTATTTCAGGTTGCACTGCATTGCCTGTGGGCATGGCGCTTTTCTGACATGCACGTCACCTTTTGGCTGCGACCTAACACTGACACTCTTGATTGCTACGAATATATACATTAGATATCATACTCTTGAATGCTATATTAGATATGATAGCTATTACACATACCAGTTGGGCTAAGAATCGTATGTACGTGTTTGCCGAACTGACTATACATGGCAGCCTTTGTCAAGCTGCTCCAGCTACGGTTCTGCACTATAGCTATACAGCCAGTTTCCCACACTCTGCAGATCAGTGCATCCTTGCTGTCACACCCATGCACATACAATCGGACACCCGATCGGAATACAGAATCTGGCCCGATCGGAAACTAACCCCAGGCCAATCATGGATAATGGGTACGGTACTGCGCAAAGTACTAGCGGACCAAGTTTCGTCACAAAGTCGCTTCAGTGCGCTGTGCTAGCACAACGATAAGGACTGTATCCTGCGACAAAGCGTCTTCTGGACACGGTCTTTGTCGCCGTGAAGCAAATAGAAGCCGTGGCATCAGGAAGCGCAGTTGTTGAGGCGTAGTCAGGTGAGGCGCCAGATCGGTTCAGCAGCAGCCCTATTCGTTGTTGGCGACCGCGATTTCATAGTCCAGCTGTAACTCCCGTGCAACAAGCCTTGCCGTCAGTTTAAAGTGCAAGACGTAGTTCATCTTGCAGAGCTCCTCGATTGTCGACCGCAACTTTAGTCAGGAAACCCTCTGCGTTTGCGCATCAGCAGCCTAGTTTGCTCGAACGCAAGATTGGCACTCTGCCGACACGGCAAATGGCGCTCCAGCGTGTTCACGCCTCTGTTGCTCATCGCGCAGGGATCATGGCCGGATTCTCCTCTGCCTTGCTCACCCGCAAGGCTTTCCTGAGCGGCTCTGCAAGAGTTGGCAGGTCCACAAACGGTGCCAAGACCTTTGCACTGTTCAAGAAGGCCGAGAAGCAGGCCAACAAAATTGCAGGACCTGCAAAGCAGCAGGCTAAGAAGGCCCAGAGCAAGGTCGGACATTCTCAACCTGGCACTGTTCTCTGCAGCCTCGTTTAGCAAATTCATTTGCTGACCGGCCTGCTGACAGCCTGCTTGCTGAACAATGCACATTGAGGTGCTGCTGCTGAGCACGCACACAATCAGGACATCCTGTAGACCATTACACCAGCTTTGTGCCCACTTTCTGATGTCTTTGTTGCTGTAGTTTGGCAAGGCCAAGCCAGGCACACAGCAGGTGAAAAAGGCTCAGGCACCCGTCAGGAAGAACTTCCCTGCCCCCAAGGGCACCCGCAGCACCAAGAAGTACGGCAAGAACGAGCAGCAGGACCAGTTGTGGTTGCCCAACACAGAGCGCCCAGGATGGTTGGATGGCTCCATGCCAGGTCTGCACATTTTGTAGGAAGTCTTGGTTGGTATCTTGAGAGTCTGCAATGCAAAGTGGTCAGACACATGAATGCCATGCGTCTTCTGGACATGCTGGAGCGTCATTGACTGCAATGTCGCTGATACACTTGACATCCATGCAGCTTTTGTTCAGATTACTGGTTGCATTCTTTGAGCTGTGTTATCGCCAGGGCTGTCAGAAAAGGTGCTACATGTGTAGGAGGGAGGCAATGCTGCATCTCAGAGACAAGATCCTACAGCAATAGGATAATACATTCTGAACTTTCAGCATGCGTTGTTGTAACCTGAACCTGATGCGTACAGGTGACAGAGGATTTGACCCCCTAGGTCTTGCCAAGCCCCAGGAGTACCTCCAGTTTGATGTAGACCAGCTTGACCAGAACAAGAATGTCAACAAGGCCGGAAACTTGCTTGGCCAGTTCACACCTGGAGTCAAGTCAAACAATGACTCTCTGGCCCCATATGATGATGTCTTTGGCCTGGAGAGGTTCAGGGAGACTGAGCTCATCCATGGCCGTTGGGCCATGCTTGCCACTTTGGGAGTACTAGTCGGCGAAGCCTCCACTGGTGTCTCATGGTCAGTACCATCCTCCATGTTTAGTAAAACACTGTTTACTGCCATCCAGCAGAACAGCCACCTCAGTGGTGATTCGTCTCATGCTAAGTACCATTCTCTGTGTTTATTGGTATTCAGCAGAACAGCCTCCTCATTGGTATGCCTCATGGTCAGTACCATCTTCTGTGTTTATTGCTATTCAGCAGAACAGCAAGCTCATTGATCTGTCTCATGCTAAGTACCGTCTTCTGTGGATACTGCCATCCACCAGAACAGCCACCTCAGTGGTGATTCGTCTCATGCTAAGTACCATCTTCTGTGTTTACTGCTATTCAGCAGAACAGCCTCCTCAGTGATCTGTCTCACGGCTAGTACCATCTTCTGTGTGTACTGTTATTCACCAGAACAGTCTCCTCAGTAATTTGTCTCATGTTCAGTACCGTCTTCTGTGTGTACTGTTATCCACCAGAACAGCAAGCTCAGTGACCATGAAACTGGCTTGTCTGGCTTTCTGACAGAACTGAACCTGTCTGGCACATAGTGCTTTAGTGGTCTTGGCTTGCAGCATGCTCTGATGAGTCTCAGGCTTGTGGGCTTGTCTGCCTTGGGTCATGCTCGCTCTGCTTTGTCTGTACTTGTTGTGCCTGTTTCTGACAGCCCTGAGCCCATGGGCATGAGGAGAACAGCAGCAGCAGCCAACATGACTGGTGCAGCCAAATGTTCTTGCGACTGTTCTGGCATACCTGGGAAGTGCTTCTGTCGTGTGTTGTGTGTGGGGTCATTGATGTATGCATTCACCTTCTTGTGGACGCAACAGAGACAAGTGTCACATGATGCACTGATGCATTGAGCTGTATGTGACTGCAGCTGAGGCTGACTGTGAGAAACTCATGTCAACAGCTGAGCATGCTGCAGGTGTTGACATAAGCTGCTCACAGTCAGTCTCAGCTGAAGTCACATACAGCTTGGTCCATCAGTTCATAGCTTGAGGCATCTTGGCTACACAATTTGACTGAACTGAGTACACCTTTAGCACAAGACCAGACATTTCTGTCATTGTATTCAGCTCATCTTACACGCCACCAGTTGAAATCCAGAGATATTTGCAAGACCTCTTTGCAACCCCTGAATGGCTCGGCACAGCTGTTTCCACACTCAGTGAATGAGTTATAACTGAATGTGTCCTTTCAGGCAGCTGCCTGCCTGTTGCTGATCACTTTTGTGCTGTCTTGCAGGGTGGATGCAGGCAAGGTGGAGCTAGATGGTGCACAGTACTTGGGCTTCCGCATTCCCTTGACCATCTCCCAGCTGGTGTGGATTGAGGTTATCCTTGTTGGTGGTGCTGAGGTGTTCCGCAACAGAGAACGTGACCCCGAGACCCGTCTATACCCCGGTAAGGCTGCTGCCTTGACCCACCCACGTCCTGGATGATGTCACTTCAAGCAACACTGTCTTCATGATTGTCTGGCATCCTGCGCACATACTTGCTGAGGGCCCCTGAGGATGCAAGGACTGAATTTTTTGTTCTTGTATCTGGGTTGTGTTTTTAGTCATGCTGTCATCTCCCCCCCCCCCCCCCGGGGTATTGACGCTGCAAGCCTGTGAGGCAGTCCTGGCATGGCCTGTTGTGACTGTGTACAGAGTCACAGGTACCACTGCTTTGCAATTGTTCTGCTGATTGATTGCATGCAGGCTACAGGGCTAATGGGCTGACATCGCATTGCACATTTGCAGGTGGAGCCTTTGACCCTCTGGGTTTGGCAAGTGAGGGCGACTCCAAGGCCTTCCGTTTGAAGACTGCTGAGATCAAGCACGGACGTTTGGCGATGATTGCCTTCCTTGGTATGTCTGACACTGTGGCTATCACTCTCTGTGTGGTGTTCTTCCTCCAGCCTTATATGGTCTCCTTTGAGGCTCATGTGACCTGCAAAGCCTTGGGGGAGGAAGTCTCAGCTAATGCTGCTGCATGGCACGTTGCCTAATTCCATACCTTTTCTCTGATCTTGTCTGCTGTGTTGAGTTCTGCGCACTCAAGTGCAAACGTGGACTTGTTGGACAGCGTCCAAGCTTTGTGATTTCATAGGGAAGCTGACCAACAGAGATGTTTGCTATCGCTTTCCCCATTTCTTACTTGCATCTGTGATGTGCAGGGTTTGGAGTACAAGCACTGACAACCGGACAAGGAGCTTTGGGATCACTAGCACAGTTCTCCAACACTTTTGGTGTAGATCTAGAGGAGATCGTTCAGGACGCGGAGAAGGCAATCTAGATGCCAGCTGCTACTCAACGTTCACCAATACCCATGCCCAATGTTCTCCTTGCTGGGGGGCCCAAGTTTTGAGTGCTTGTAAATCTATATCAATGCCTATGCAGCGTTAGAATAGCATGAAAAGCAGTGCAATTATGCACAGCAGTGTTGAGAAGATTACCATACTCTGCTTCTGTACTCTGCACATAGACCTGCATACATCAGTCATTACATTATATGTAAGCGGCTATTCTGATCCATGTTGCTTTATCTGCTCGGCCGATTGCATTGCCTTGCCTCTGTGACAGTACTCAGCCAGTCAACAATGCATGGCGTAACAACGTTGAGCTGTCATGTGCAAATGCACAAACATGTTCAAACGATCTTATGTCTCAATGTCGCCCAGCGTCCATTGCTTAAATCTGACAGCTGCAAACACCAAAGCGTCAGCATGCATGCATATGCAGCAACAGCTGTGGCTCGCATGTGCTATTGTTACAGACACCTAATGATCAGTACCAAATGCACTCTTCTGGATGTCTGCGCTCTAAAGACTCCAAGCATTCTAATCTATCAAAAATTCTTGAGCAAAAAAAAACATGTCTACTCTACAGCAACAGCCTAAGCCTACTGTCTACAAGACATGTCAGCAGCTAACTACAGCATTTATCAAATACATTCGGGCCTGTGGAACGACAAGAAAGCAAACAAGTGCACGCTAGCATACATGTGGGTATACCCTGGTACATGTGGGTACATACCATGTACAGCTATATAGTTTGCTGTCAAGAAACTCCATGCTATGGTTGCAAATTCTGCAAGCATAGTGACCACACGGCTGCTCAATAAAGAACCACGACGTACATAGGAATCTGCAATAAGCAGGCATTTGTACAGCAAGTAAACATGTACAGTACCTTCAACTCTGCATAGAAACAAATGTCCTTATTGTATGCACCGTTTTGCGAATGGTGAAAAGCAGCTGGCTTGGCATATACCCTCATATACTCTCATCTTGTACAGTTACAGTTAGTGCAACCAGTGTCTGCAGCAGTGGCTGGCTGCTCTTTCTGAGATCCCGGTTCGATGTTGAGCGAGAATGGAACAGCGGCTCATAGGTGGCTCTGATGCCTGCCCCGAACTTGTGCCTGGATTGAGTCACAGGGGGGTGTGCATTAGAACAGCAAGCTGTTTCAGGCATTAGCAGAGGTGCAGACACATGGTCATTTGGTTGACTTGCAGTGCGCTGCAATGGTTGTCAGTTAGGCATCGCACAGGCAGTCTGACTGTGCTCTCAGTTGGGCATTGCACAGACAGTGAACTTTGAAGGTGCTGCTGTATTGCCAATGCACAGCTCATTGAGCTAGAAACGTATGCATGCTTTTGCCAGCACGATTGCTGCATGATGCAGAAAGACACTTCACATGTCACAAGACTGTTTTCAGTGGTGCCTAGAGAACAAAGTGTAAAATTGTCTGCGAGTGAGGATCCCGGCTGCTCAAGCACATGATCATAAAAGCTGGCTTCTGTCCTTTTGTGAAACCTATGACATGTACATGCATGTCATATGACATCAGCACATGCAAGGTTTCAGCAGATAGCTTGAATAGCTCCTTGATCATTGAGATAGGATCAAAGGACTTGTGGTGCAAAGACAGGTTTGAAGTGAGGCTCGCTACACAAGCAAAGACAACCAAATTTGGGACAGTGTCTGTGTTTCTCAGCATGCACATAGTGACTTGACGCATTTGGTGCAACGGCAGAAAGCGCTACAAGTTCGGTGACTGCACTGCACAGTCAACAATTGATTCCAGCAGTAAACTGCTCACATTCCACCAGCACCCTGCTTGCTTGGTACATGCATGACTTGTGTCTGATGCTATGGGTGTTGTACCCATATGTCATCAGGCATGAGATTCTCCAAACCTGGCAGCTGGTCTCTCATGCTCAGCAGCAGCCTATACATGTTGATTACAGTGACTAGAAGTGCGGCGCGATCTCGCATAGTCCTCAAATCAAAAGTGTAGGTCAAGACTGAGCACCTACACAGCAAGCAAACATGTGCAAAGCGGACTGTTGCAATGCAGCCTTGACAATGACAAAGTCTGGCTTAGATCTTGCAGCACCATGGTGGGCCCATTGTGGATCAAGAACGCAGGAACACGCATATCTTTGGTTTGAGCAAAAGTGGGTGACTGGCAGAACTAGACAGTGGTTGCTCATGGACCAATGCCAAAGCCAAAGGTTGCGTTCAGCTTGACAGAAAGCTTGCACAATCATTGGGCACACACAGTGCAGATCAGACAGCCTCACCTGTCCATTTTTGTTTATGAGGTGAAAGTCACAGTCAAAACCTGACGCCGTATATGCCAGGATGTATGACAGCGAGCCATAATGGCTTTGAGCAAGGCTGATGCTCTTCTTGCGTAAAGCATCAGTGGCAGCTCTGGTTCCTACCTGCATTGCCTGCATAAATGAACAGCAAATTAGGCAAGATTTCAACTTCAGCGGACATGAGCAGTGGAGGCTGAAGTTGTGTTGTCAACACCATGTGCAACAAGCAAGAGCTCCACAATAAGCAACAACACGGCATAGTACATTGACTTTCATGGCATTGCCATATGCCAAAGGCGTCTCATCGGAGTTCACCTTGTCTTCTCCAACTAGCAGAAGCCTTTCATTGACAATAAAATAGCTGTTTGGGCGACATCCATGAGCATGGGATGCTGAAGATGTGTTGCTGACAATGCTATCTCGATCATGATCTAGGTGCAAGAGCAGCGGTCCTCTGGGGGCGTTTCTGCTGAGAATCCCCAAGACGTGTCCAATGCATACCTCTGTTCCCACTACGGTCATCTGTTCTGACCCTTTCATATCGAAACCCTGCAGCCCAAACTTTGCGCAAGTAAAAGAGAGACGCCGACAGTAAAGCGAATTCCAAAGGTAGTCGTGTTGAGATAACACAGCCATTTCAATTGTCAGTGTTGTAGCAAGGCTGAGCTGCCGGCTCAGCTGATCAGTAAGATCATGCTGTGTTCCTAGCAACATTCATTAGTAAGTGTTGCTGAGTCATTAGAGTGTTAGACAAGTAAATACAGTTGGTAAGTGCATACGGCGTTGCAGCGAGGTACACCCCTTCTGCACTTGCAGCAGCAGCCAGAACATCCAGGCTGACCTCGGCAATGATGGCACCAAAAAACCCATCGAGGTACAGTCCTGTTGCTTCGACTTGGCCCTCCCATTGTTGAAAATCCCGTATGAGCCTTGAGCTGACATCCAGTGAGCATGGTATTGGGGAAACTTGAGTTGTCAAAAACTGCTGAACTTGGTCCAAGGGTACATTCTTTGGGATCTGGCCAAGTACAGATGACACCCATGCTGATACACTGCCTGCATCCATCAGTTGTTGATGACTGATGCATTGCTTGCTTTATGAAGGAGACCTGCTGTGCAACAGTGCGCCCCGCAAACATAGATTGCCAAGTCTCTGCCTTGTGTGCATTGCTTCGTGTTGCCTGCAGGATTCTATTCAGTGGTGCATCTTATGTCATCTGTATATACACTTTATTCATCTGTACATACACTTGAACCAGCGGGCATGTGAACTTGCGCGATCAGCTCCAGGGTGTACTGCCAATGTCCAGTTGTGATGCATGTCCTGCTCACTTGTTCGCTTTTAATGCAGGAAAGTGATACAATCAGCTTCAACATATTTTGCAAATGTTCAGACTACAAGTGTTCAACTTTGAGTTTAGGCATGGTTTTGTGTACAACAGCAGAGTCTCACCAAATTTTGGCTTTTGTGCATCAAAATGCTGCCCTTGAGTCCCTGCAGTACCCACAGTCTTTCTGCTGGCCTCACATTTACTCAACAATGACAAGATACTGTAACTTGCAAAGAAAGTCTGCAACAACACACTGACCTAACACCAACGATGTGTTCTTGTGCAGAAGATCTAAAATAGCATACTTGGGTTGTTTCACAATGGTGCTAGAATCATACAGCACAGCATTCGGTCATGAGCAATGATGGCTAGTAATGAATGTGAGGCCTACCTATCTTGGCCTTCTTTGAGGGGGCTGCTTCTCCCTCGTCGAGCGCTCCAGCAAGTGTGCCTGCATCATCCATAAGCAGCTGTTGTCTTGCAGAGTGCTCTGACAAAACAGAACCGTGCAATCTTTGCATACAGAGTATAAGCTTTGCATACAGTATACAAGCATTGCATGCTTTGCATACAAGCTGTCGGACAGGCTTTCAGCAAGTGTGACTCCTCACTGCCCTCCACAAGCTTCACAGGCCCTCCTGCAAGTCTGCCGGCATTGTCCAGATTCAGGTTACAATTGCAGCCATATGCAGCAAGAATACTATCGAGAGCAAGCTGTTGCAAACTCAGTCATGCCAGAAGATGTAGCTCACACGCTTGCATTTGACAGAATGGCAGGTTGTACACGTGGACATGAATGGCAGGTTGTGCACGTGGACATGAATGGCAGGTTGTGCACGTGGACATGGATGGCAGATTGTGCACGTAGACATGGATGCGAGGGCTCAAGCTTGTGGCATTGAGAGCTTTAGACTTCCAAAGACACATACCAGAACACACTGGTGTCACAAGCTTTAGCACCAAAGCCATGTTCCTCTTATGCAATGATCATGACAGAAACAACATGCATCTCGAGGAAAATCTCAGACAAGAAGCAACCAGGTTTGTTCAACTGCATTCCACCTGAAGGATAATCAAAAGACTGTAGAATGTCATAACCTTGGTGCAGTAGGTGAGGACAGCATTGCAAACTCAGGCAAACCACCCAATGTCTTGTGCAGACAAAATCAGGCAAGAAGTGTATGCAGCACCTGTGGACTATCAAGCTCACTGTGCATGCGTTAAGTGCATTGAGCTCACCTGTCGTACCAGCTGTGGCTTGTATGACATCAATGTACAGTTCTGGCAGACCCCAAGACAGCAGAAATGGCTTTGGGGTGTTAGCAAGTTTATGTGCTGTTCTGACACCATTCTGCCACAATGTGGGTGCATATCGAGAATAGTGGGGATCAATCCTGCCCAGACAGGTCTGAAGCTCTGCTTCACTTGCAAAGCAAGCCATGCTCAGGATCCTGCACAGAGAGAGCAAACGCCTTTGAACAGTTCCACAAGATGGGCTTCTGCAACATGTGGTACTCGCTCAATTGGCATACACAGATAGAACAGCAGTGATAAAACTCAGGATGCCAGTTCTTTGGATAAAAGCAACATCACTGAGGATGCAGTCTCTGAGAATGAGGCGCAGGTACAGCATTCTTGTCAAAATTGCTATGCAGTCAGCAAAACATTGCTGATGCAACAATAAGAGGTTCAGCACATTGAGTCAGGTGGCAAAAGCACGAGTAAGACCAAGTCTTGTTGCACAGTATTTGCAGAAAAAATACCTTGCAAACATGATGTCTGCATACCAAGCATATCATTTATCAAAACGAATCACCTTGCAGTCTTGCTAAGCCTCGTGCCAAGCCTCTGGGGTCACCAAACCAGGGACCACTGTCAAGTCGCCTTGTCCAAGTTGTGTCTCTAACAGACCTGCAAATTTGCACTAGTGCTGACGAGGTGCGTCAGTGAGGAGCACTCACATAGACTCACGTTGTACCGTCAGACCTCCAGTCACCATTGGTAAGCTAGGATATTCTCGACTGACGTCTCGCTATTGAACAAGCAGTCCAGGCCTAACCTGCCACAAACTCAGTCATGTACTCGTGCTGTCGTTGGCCGCAGTGGTCAACTCTTGCTGAGGATCAAGCTGCTGTCAAGGTGAGCACCCCCGGGCAAACAATGCTTCAGTGACTGATATAGAACAGCCAGTACTTTAGACTGAATGTGTTGGCAGCTGGCATCTCGGAACAAATCTTGCGTTGACTCCGACACCATACTCACACACAACTATCACGCATTGGGAACCTGAGGCCAGAGCAAGTTTCTGGTGTTAAGTGTGCCTATTCGACGGCCTGGCAGCAGGCATCACTAGCTCTGCACAGCCAGCTTGACTCCTTGATTAGCGGCGGGCGTCTGGCAACTCACGCTATTTCCTATACTCATCAGCCTGATCTTGCATGTAAAGTTTGATTAACCCACAACGAATTGAGCTCCGGTCGCCGGGGAGCTGTGCACTATGCAGAGCTCAGGTCGATCCATCAGATCGGCTAACCTCACAGCCACTGCAAAATCTTGTCGTCTATCAGGTGCTCGGTCTGCCAGATGCCTTCAAAGGCATTCGATCAGCACCGCAAGTGCTCCAAAAGCATTGCCAAGGCACAGAATGCAGATGCCAATCAACAGTCAGGCCAGTTCCAGCAGCCAGGCCTCTGTCACACTAAGAGCCCCTAGCAATGCTCAGCAGTCAGCGCCAAAACAGCAGGACTTGGAGGTGCCAAGGTCATTGTTGATAGCAATAGACTACACCAGTGATGCTGAGCAAGCCCTACAATGGGCGCTTGACTTTGTCGTCAAGCCTGGTACGCATCAAAATCGTGCACCTTGCTCATGTCCAATTACTACAGACTGACACACAAACCTCAAACAAACAACTGCCGTGCACACCCAAAATTGTGTACATGACATGGACTGCTATCCTTCAGGTGACAAGGTGCACCTGGTTCACGTTATCTGCAACCCCCGAGCTAACACAGACGGTGAGACGCTTGGTCAGACCCCACTAATACTGAGCCTCCAACACCCAAATCAGCAAATGCATTCACAGCAGACATCTGATGCCATGTGCACTTGCGCATGTGCTTCAAGCCTAGTCCCCTACGCAGTGACGCCGTCCATGATGACAACAACATGTGCAGCCAAAAGGCACAGCCATTGTCAGCATTGCAACTCCTATGTCCTGTTGGAAAGTGCAGGTAGTGCATCAAAACTAGTCCCTGATGCAATGACAGCAGCTATGATGATAGCCTCATTTGCAGCCAAAAGGCACAGCCATTGTCAGCATTGCAACTCCTGTGTCCTGTTGAAAAGTGCAGGTAGTGCAGCAGGGGCGGGGTACAACAGGAGCTCCTCCTTTCAGGACGTGCAGGACATGAAGGCCTTTGTCAAGCGGCTTGAGCAAGCTGAGCTAGACAAAGTCCAGCAACGCTTCCAGAAAAAGCTGCAAGCTGCTGGAGTCTCATATGAGGTGAGTGTGTCAGTCAGGCAAGCTGGCCAGTGTGCAACATACAGGCTTGCTCACCTCCTACCAGCTGTATGGCAATGATCTTGCGGTGATGCTTACATGACTGAAGTTCATGTTGCCGTAGCAGCGTGACTTTGCTGACGTTTACAGCAGGCATGAGTGAGTACAAGTTATGCAGCACCTACAGCTTCCGTCAGCTGAAAATCACTATTGCCAAGCATCTGCAGCCGTTGGGAGGATCTGTACAGCGACAAAAGTGAACGGCATGTGTGTCTCTCACCAATATCTGGATACTCTTATCTGCACCTTGGCACATTCACAGCATGCAGCGCTTCCTCACGCCTGTCAAGGAGCATGCACAAGGCAGCGAATGATGTTCTGACATGCAAAGCAATCTGCATGGTCTATAGACACCAGTTGCAGTGTTGCTTGGGGCAGGCAACAATGTGAGGGGCATGCGTCACACAGCAAGGCACAGGCTGTATCTTTGCTCTGCTGCAGGTGAAGTTGCCAGTGCAGAAGGGGCAGAAGTCAGCCCAGGCCATAGGTGAAGTCCTATGTCAGACAGCTGCAGACTTAGACGCTGCCGTCATGATCATTGCCAGTCACGGCACGTAAGCCTTTCAGCCCTGTCCTCTTCGGTCAGACAACTGCAGCCTCATGCTGCTTGAGCTGTTTGCCTCATGTTCCTGTGTGTCTGGCAACCTGTCCTTCTAGCAGGCTGAGGCTGCCCTACCTCTTCATCACCAGCCCCTTGCCCTAACATCACCAGTCTCAGTATGGCCCTTGACCCTGCGTAGATGCACCACTCATGCATGCTGACAAAGTCTGTTCTTTGCACACTGGCATGCATGCTTGCCGTCTTGAACTGTTCCCTGTCCTCTCTCCTTGATGCCTTTATCCCCCCCCCCTCCCCCACACACACACTTTTAGCCGTATTTATTTTTCCTTGAATTGCTGCATGTTGAATGTCTTTGTGATGCCTTTGTGCAGTATTTGTGACAGTTGGGTTGGTGTGCAGAGGGGTGTTGGCAGACTATGGGTCAGTGGCCAACTACTGCTCCCAGAATAGCAGGGCGCCAGTGCTCATGATCCCTCCCAAGGTGGCAGCCCTCAAGACCCACCAGCCAGGTGTGGTGTCGCCCCACCCCGTGTTGCCGCCCTGTCCTGTCCTACAAATACACTTTTGGCTGCGACTGCTTCTGCTGCTGAACACTGTTCTGCAGCAACGCATGCAGTTCACACCTGCTGTCGCTGCTGCTTCAATGGTGTCGCCTGCCCTGTTTGGGCGGAGGTGCTCACATTGAGTCTTGCAACACATGCAACTTTGCCCCGCTTGTTCATTGTCATACAGCGCATTGTCCATTCTTGACCTGTCAGGCGGTGCATTTTGAATGACATCGCAACAGGCCATGTGTAGTAACCATCGACTGTAGCTCATGCGTGAGACTCATCTGACAAGGTGTACGTGTGAAGCTCCAAACCACAGATATAGCGGCTTGAATGGATGGCTGTCAGGTTCAAATGCATCATTCAGCGTGCAGAGAACACAGGTGGTGTGTACATGTATGTGTAGTTAATCTTCGTTCAGCATGCAGAGAACACAGGTGGTGTGTACATGTATGTGTGCTTCACCTTTGTTCAGCATGCAGAGAACACAGGTGGTGTGTACATGTATGTGTAGTAAATCTTCATTCAGCATGCAGAGAACACAAGTGGTGTGTGTGAGTGTGTGTGTATGTGTGTCTGTGAGTGTGTGTGTCTGTGTAGGTAACCTGATGGTGGTGGCCTTGGCAGACATGGCTGGTCTCCAGAAGGTGGCCTCCTTCACCCTCAACAACCTCTTCCAGCCGGGCGACACCATCCACACCACTTTTGTGGAGGACACTGCCAACTCAGGTTTTCCTGCTTACTGACAGAGCTCCCCAAAGCCTTTCAAAGTCAGCTGTATGTTTGTATGTTTGTACGTTGCAACTGTTCATCAGGCAGCTGCATGCATGTGCTGTTGCGCAACAAGCCCACTCAGCAGCAAGTGGCGCGCAGCACTTTCACACCACTGATGCACAGGCTTGATGAGGCACTGCCGTGTGTCTGTCATCACGATGACTGTGTTTGTCAAGACTGCATACAGGCCCTGTATGCTTGAGTGTACAATTCTGTGTCAAGCACTTGTGTCGTAGGGCGTAATGGTTTTGGGTTGCTGTGCAGAGGAAGCTGTGCCTAGTCAGCATGGTCTGTCTGAGCAAATGGAGGAAGCCGCCAAGGAGTGGTTCACAGCTGGCCCCCAGGACAAAGTCAACTTTGAAGTCAACCTTATGGTCGCTCAAGGGCCCCTTGGTAAGCATTATGCATCTGTCTTCACCCTACACATCACTTGAGTCTGTGGAACCTGCACTGTCTCACTCTCTGTTGACTGTGGTTGCTTTACTTTGTTTGCTGGATCGGATAGCGCATTTGTACCAGACAGCATGGAGCTGACCATGCAATGCATTCCAAACAGTCACTGCTAGTTACTGACAGTAAGTGATGACAGTCACAAGGTGCTTCTGGTTGACCACATGGTGTTAAGGTATGCCAATGCACCATTTCTTCTTTTGAGGCAACAGTGCAGCTTATTGACAGCAGTGAAGCATGCACGCTGAAAGTTGCTTGCGCATAAACAGGCACCCTTGTAATGCCTCATTATACCGGTCTCATAAACGTGGGATGTTGCCTGTTGTGTTGCAGAATCCTCAGATTTGGATCTTGGGGAGGAGATCTGTGCCAAAGCTGACCAGCTTGAGGCTCGTGCAGTGGTCCTGTTGCACCATGGCAAGGGCCTGATGAAAGAAATGGTGTTTGGCAGTATCACATCCTTTGCCACGCGCAACTGCAGACGGCCGCTTGTTGTTTACTATAATTGAGCTGAATGAAGATGTTTTGACAAACTTGGGAATATCATTGTGAGGCATTGTATGTGAGCTACATGTAGAGGGATTTCCTTGATAGATTGGATCTCAGATACACGTCCCCAAGGATGCACTGATTTGCAGAGCCCAGTGATATACCTGGATCATAAGTATTTTGCTGGATACAGTATGCAGTCATGCAAGGCTGTGTTAGGCTGCGTAATGCATTGTAGAGGGTTTTGGGAGCAGTAGCTTTGTGTGTGTAATTGTTTGCAGTGCCAGCAGATTGAACAATCGCATGCTGGGCAACATTTGAGCGATATGCAAGACAGCAGCCTTGGCCTGCAGCAGGTAATGTCAGCATTTTAGAAATACTGATGATGTAGATGCTAGAGAATTGCTTGTTACCTGTATTATATTGATCTTATCATTCAATAAGGGAGGCGATGAGTGAGACAGGACAGACATTGTTACCAAGTATTGTCAAATGGATGATTCTTGTTTGCATCCTGTGGGCACGATCAAATAGTCATTTTGGAGCAAGAGCTCATGCTCATCTGTGCATTTCGCAACCGCACGTACACAGGGTACTTCATGTGCTGTTCACTTAACCATAGGTCAGAGTTTGCATTCAGTATCTGCAAAACGTGAGCATATGTCCCCAATATCACAGCTGGCTAGCACCACTTTACACATGATGTCTCTTTTACATGCTAGATTTGGATGATGATGGTAGGCGACGCAGTCACTTATTCATCCATTTAGCTGCATCTGTAGCATAGTAAGACAAGATCAGCTCTGCTCCTGCTCTCCTCATGCCAAGCAGGGCTTCAAGGACGGCATCCTCCTCATTCAACCATCCATTCAGAGCTGCAGCCTTCAACATGGCATACTCGCCTGCACAATCACAAGCAATCGTGAGAGGCAGCATGGTTATGGACCAAGGCCTCAGAAGCTAGAGCATGAGAGGATCCATGCAAGGCTGCTTATAGGTAATACCAATCTACATGCTGCTGCCCATTGTATCTCAGGGGAGTATACCTTGCTTGTGCTTCAGCTTTTGGCAGTGCCAACATCTGGCATGCATAAGACTACAAAACTATGGGACTTTGCACAAGCTTGCTTTGCTCTCTCATTGTCTCTCACAGGCTGAGGGAGTTTGCGCTCTTTGACTCAGGCTCGGGCTCATGCTCATGCTCAGGCACATGCTCAGGCACATGCTCAGGCACATGCAAAAGCTCACCTGAGACATGGTAAGCAGCAACAGGCAGGGTGGTGTTGTCTCTGAGGAGGCGGATGATGTCCAGGTAGGGCATGCCAGGCTTGACCATCATGATGTCAGCGCCCTCAGCCTCATCCAGGCGAGCCTCCCTCAGAGCTTCCCGGTAGTTGGCGGGGTCCTGCTGGTACGTCTTCTTGTTGGGAGGGATGATGCGCCCTTCCTGACCTGATCACATGGGCACCAGCTCAGTCAGCACAGCATGACTCATTCATTGTCGGGTTTGAACATGCAAGGTGTTCTCTCCTATTGCATGAAGCAAAATAAGACTCGTCAGCCAGCCTCAGCCTGAGACACCAGCTGCATGCCTGCTTTCCAAGTGTCTTGCCAATATAAGCACGTGTGGGCATGCCAAATTCACATAGGGGATGAGCTGACAGTGATGACTACCAACTTCCTGTATCTGGTTGCTTGCCTGTATGCATAAAGTGAACACTATAAATGCCAGCACCCTGCACCATGGGTGCGGTGCCTGTTGTACCACACAAAACAGGCCCAGCATCAACTGATCCTGTTACTCACATTTGGCAGGTTTTCTGATCATGCCTTGCAAATGTTACCATAAATGCCCTGGTGTCTCTCACATTCCAGCATGTGCGTATGCTAGAGGAGGTCATGACAAGGTGGTGGAGTGGATGTTGCATGACTAACCTGGCTTTGGCGCAGAGGCGAGAGCTTCTCGGAAGGGTCCATAGAAAGCACTAGCATACTTGGCTGTGTAAGCCATGATAGACACATGAGCAAAACCTTCTCTGTCAAGAGCTTTCCTGCAGACCAGATACTGCATGTAAGTGCTACTGGCTGGTACTGGCTGAAAACAGGACTGTCCACACTTGTTGCAGGACTTCGCTGACGCTACACTATACTGCTGAGCTGCAGGTTGGCTTCACTTGTGCATGATGCACATGCTTAAGGCAAACACGTGCCAGAGCCATACATAACAAAGTATTGAGCACACCCTTTGCATTAGTACTGCAATGCGTCAGCAGCTGCAACCAGTCCATAGGCTGTCAATTCCTTTGCATGGGTGGGAAAGCTGAAGAGCAGAAGCAGTCTTCATCCCAAGCATCAAGCAGATGGATGCTGTCAGGCAAAGCTGAAGGGTTTGTTGATGGGATACCAAAAGCCAGGATGTCTGATGAGTCACAACTGGCTCCACAACCCAGACTTTAAACTAAAATGAAAAGGATACCTGATGGCCCCAATACGACCGTCCATCATGTCAGATGGTGAAACCACATCTGCGCCTGCTCTAGCTTGTGACACAGCTTGCCGGCACAGAAACTCCACTGTCTCATCATTCATGATCACTCCAGCATCGCTGACAATGCCATCGTGGCCATCTGATGAGTAGGGGTCTAGAGCAACATCAGTGTACACCTGCCAGGATACATTACGTGAGCAGTACATCAACACAGGTCAGCCTGTAAGCTGACCATGCCAACATGTGCAAGCAAGGCATCCTGAGATTGCGTGTGCAATTGGCTTTCTTGGCATCGGCAGATGAAGGCTGTCAAAGCTTCAGATACAAATGTATACTCTGATTTGCTACAGATGCGTCATGGCAGGGCGGCTTAGGCCAAGGCAGTATGCGTATATGAGGGGTTAGACAGGCAAACAGACCTCGATATCTGGAAATTTGTCCTTCAAGAGCTTGATGGATCGCTGTGCCAAGCCATCAGGGTTGAATGACTCCTCTGCAGTCTCGGTCTTCAAGTGCTCAGGTGTCTGCAGCAAGGCAAACCAGGTCAGGACCATGCTTTGCCAGACATCATCAGCTGAGCAAGCACAAGCAGCAGACGCTGCTGCAGGCATTTCTTGAGTTCCAGGAGACAGCAGCAACTGGTGTTCATGCTTGACGGGTGTGTTTCCATAGCAGGACGCTGTTGAGATGAATGCATGGCTAATGACGGAACCTTGGGGAAAATGACGACTTGGTTGACGCCATGAGACCTGGCTTCTTGGACTGCGTCAATGAGACCATGCCTCCAGCCCAGGCGATCCACGCCTGGCATGGATGCAATGGGACTGTTTTTCTCGCCATCATGCACAAAAACTGGGAGGATGAGATTAGAGGGGGACAAGTGTGTTTCTGAGAAGGCGTGCCGTATGGTGGGGCTCCGCCTGTTCCTCCTAGGTCGGGAAGGAAGGTCCTGTGGATGAACATGCAGTCAGATCTGCTATGCTTCAGCTGAAAAACATGATGTAGTTCGCTGTTCTGATATTGTTTTGCTTTGGTGACTCATTGGATCAGCAGCAAATGATGGCAGCAAGGGTGCATAGGTGTAAGCTTGACGGTGCTTGTTGATGTTGCAGTGGTGTGTCACCAGCGTTTCTACCACAGGTGTGCCAGGAGGCACTCCACTCTGCAGCAGATTAATAGCAGCTGAGAAACGTATGCACTTGCTGCATGCTACAGTTTCCTGCCGAAAATTCAGACCTTGGGTGTGGAACCGTTTGAAGTAGCAGGTGCAAGCGTTTCTGTCTCCGCGACTGCCTGAACGCGCAAGCTTTTTGTGGGTCGTCTGTGACAATGCGTTGCAGAACGGGGCTGCAACGCTGTCGCGGGCGATGCATGCAAACATCCCAATGCGTTGCTTTGCGTGTTCAACATGTTTGCGAAAGCCATGTCTGTCAGTGGTGCTATGAAGTGCAAAGTACGTGATCTCAGTCTAGGATGCCAGGTAGATTTGGCCCTGGATAGGTTTACAAAACGCTCCTGGCCGTTCCTTCGTCTTTGACATTCAAAGCATGCAGTGCTGTAATCTCTCTCTCTCTCTCTCAGCCGTGAGCGCAGCGTCTACCGCACTTGTTCCCAAAACGGCATTCACAAGCCACTTAACAATTATGCAGGCACCTATGGCGCGTATTTTCTGCACACCCGGCGTGTTTGCTAACCCGAGTTTGATGCCTCAAGGGGTAGCATGTTCGCGGCTGTACCACTCACTGTGTTCCCTGACCCTTGAGGGCCCCAGGCCTGTGCAGGCGGCTTTGCCGAGCCTTCGTGAAACTTCTCTGTTTACTCAGTCAGCCAGTTGCCTCCCTCTATGGGCACAGCCAGCTGCAAACTCAGAACATGCAAACAGTCATTCACACTTGTCCGGCTTTCCGGCGCTGCCATACGCGCCGTTGATGCCTGTTCAAGTTCAGGCAGCTCTGCGGACGCAGGAAGTACAGCAGCTGACTAACGTAGCCAGCACAGGCATTGAGCAGCTAGGTACGCAGCTTGTCACAGACAATAGTGAGGCTCATCGGCACCGCAAACATTGATGCATGGCAATGCAGATCCATGCATAGACAATAATGCAGAGGGCATGCTTTGTGCTACCAAAAGAACCTACCAACCTAGTGTCATCATCAGAAAAAGGCGCCATGGCTTCTTGAATCGGTAAGACTGCTGTCCATTGGGATGTCATCATGTGCAGCTTCTGCAGTGTCAGACTCTGAAAAGCTGCTTGCCTGCTCTATTCTCATTTGTTGCTTGTGACCGTGTGTTGCAGAATAAGTTCTCGAGGGGGCAGGAATGTTATGAGGAGAAGGAAGGCCAAAGGACGCTACAATATAACAGCATAACATGCAATTGCAGCTAGCAATACTTATCTTGCACAATGCTATGCTATGCAGTCAGCTTTAGGCCGACTGACCGGACGGTTTCAACTGACTTCACAGTTTTGACACAATGGTCTTCATTAGCTACTTGCTAAACCTCCCCTGGTTGATTTATGAAATCAGCCAGCTAGCCATTCTATTGTTCTCTTGCTTGCTACATGCTACCATCTCTGAGTCATTGCCATGAGCAAACAAAGCACATGCACAGACCACATTCATCCGTCATCAGAAGAACATACACCCAATGGATGTCGGCATGCAGTCTAGGAGTCCTACATACAGCTCACTGGTACAGCTCACTGTCGGCATGTCCACTGGCTTATTGACGTTCTCAATGGTCACACTCCAAGCTAAGACGATTTCGTCTCGGACAACAACATGCAAGCTTGCACCTTGTGCATGTTTACTATGACTGTCTAGTGTGTTGGTCTGCGATCCTCCATCAAACTTTTCCGTTGCATGTAGGGTACGAAAGGTTTGTGATGGCTTGCATGTGATTTTGCAGAGTGTCAGTGTAGGAGCATGAGGCCAAACGCTCAATTTGCCAATTCATATTCAAGCCTACAGCAAAGGGCAATCAAGCACATCCTGCAAACTGTGCACATCACAGCCTTGCCTGTGACATGAACAGTCAACCTAGATCACATCACGAGCAATGTATAGTGCCAACACACCTCAGGCAGGAATGACCAAAAAAGGAAGGGAATCAAAATCACCAGCACCGCAGAAAGCATCCTGTGATCAAGAGGGGCATAGATGTATGGCCATACAAGGGCCAAAGCTACCACAGAACAGTCTTGCAACCTCCCACACATGCTGCTGTCCCAGGGTAGTTTAGGGCAATAGCACCTCAGCTGAAGGCTGCAGCCTTCTCATCAAAACTGCTGTAGCAGGACTGTTTAAAAGTGACGACCAGATTTCAACAAGGACACATGTGCGCCCACACCTCCAAGAGGCAGACTTGTGTCTTGGACTTGTCAGGCTTCTTGTATTGCATAGCAAAGTAAGCAAGTATCCTGTTGGGCTTTGCTGCAGTCTCAGACAGTGTCTGTCAGTGTGATGGAGCACAGCAGTCCCACAGGCAATCATGTCTGAGACTGCATGCTTGGCAACATCAAGTAGTCTTGCGCTTGTAGTTTGGGGAAACAGGTGGTGCCCCACGCAACCATGCCCAGTGAAGCACAATCCGCAGGACTTTGAAAGCCAAGTATAGAATAAGACCTGCGCAACAAAGCAACAGGGACACGGCGACCCCAAGGAACAGCTTGACATCTAGCAAGGCAAGCTGCCACCAGTACAGCTTGGATTGCCTGGTCTCCAGGTAGTCTTCCCCATTGGTTGCAAGCACCTGCTCAACAATGTCGGCTGCCCTCTCTG
>JAABUK010003697.1_pt1 | contig 25579 bp, 23 predicted proteins | sample 5559141 | NCBI WGS metagenome assembly JAABUK01 (sample SAMN10711869, study PRJNA513367) | rock metagenome | isolation source: Antarctica rocks | place: Antarctica: Victoria Land, Pudding Butte nord | collected 2016-01-03 | reverse complement strand
TAAAAACCTCCTCAACCCCCCTCAAATCCCCCACCAAATCCCCCTCAAAACACCCCGTCACAAAAGCCCTCGTCGCATCCCTCCCCGCAAAAAAAGCATAACTGCCCCCAGGTCCATACAGATGCGGCGAAGCAGAAACGTCATAGATACTGCCGTTTAACGCGAGTAGGATGGGGAGGTGGGGGGAGGTGCCGTTGTAAGCGGCGAGTTGGGTGTCTGTTAGATATAGGGGGCCGCGCTGGTGGATATTAATTAATAATTTGTTTGTTTTGGGTAGGGAGTGGATTAGATATGTAGAGAGTAGATATGTAGAGGGTAGGAAGGAGGTAAGGGGCATCATACAAACCAAGCCCTCACCCTCGCCGGCCGCGTAAAAGCCGGACGATAATTCCAGGTTAGAGAGGTGCGGGTTATGAAATAGCTCAGTGTGGCGGAGAGGAGGAGGAGACCGGTTAGGAGGCGGAGGATGTCGAGGAGGGAGATGCGGGTGCTGTCTTCGTTTGCGGAGATGTGGGCTTTTGGTTTTGGAGGTGGGGTGGTGTTTTGGGGATTGTTGGGGAGGGCGGAAGAGGGAGAGGAGGCATCCTTGGTTTTGGATGGCGCGTTGGGTCTGGAGCGGAGGGTTGGTGGTGGGGAGGGCATTGTTGTTAGGGTTGAGGGTGGTGTGGTAGAGTGATTTTCTACGACTCTACTTTGGGTTGGGACTGGATATCTTTTTCGACCTTTCCGACCTTATTGTCATTCACGAACAAATCTCTAGTTCCATTGCTTACGAATGAATGCAGAATCGCAGACTGATTTGAATTACATAATTCTATGTTTGCAGGAGCCATGGCGCGATACCGCTGCACATAACAGTATGTAACAACATCACAAAGACTGTAGCGGCAATTATGCAGCCGGTCTCAAACAACTTCAGATCAGCGATTAGCACAAAAGCACAGGGCTCTCCAAAGCGAGCTTGTCCGAGGGCTTATCTGCATGCAGAAGATGACAGATCCCGATATCGTCCATATCAGATATTATCAAAGCAGATCATCAGCACTAGCGACAACTGAACCCAGAACGCCCGTCACTTTCCCGTGTCAATCTCCAAATCCGTATTAGACGGTGCTTTAGGTGCAGATGTAGCCCCTTCGCAAACCACTCCCATACGCTGGGTCCCCGACGAACTGGTCGATGGTCCTATGCGCGCCATCTTCATGCAGCCAAGAGCTATCACTTCCCAAGCTAGAGAGCCCGCGGAGAAGGACTTCTCTTTCATTGGGCACCCTACGTGGGAGCGTGGTCAGAAGACCAACAGGTGTGCCATCGGACCCTTTGAACAATTTTTCAACAGTCGCGATTGACGGCATCCTCCACATACAAACTACCAATGCTTTGCAAAGTTCGGTTATACGTCCACTGATATCTGTTATGTGAGCGTTCTTGCAGCAAGGGTGCCACGTAGCTACCGCGGGAGATGCAAGAGGATGGCACCTGAGCATCTCCTTTCGTCCTTCCCGTCCTCCCAATATCTGCCACGCTGCAATAGGGAGACTAGGACTTCGATGGCACACCTGAAATGGCCGCCGTTTCGTCTGCTCTGACATGCCAAGATGCAGAGCCTCAAAATTTTGAGTCCCCTCACGGAAAGCCCATAAGGGGGTACGAAATGAGGGGATCCACTTTCCTCACCATTGCCATCCATCCTAATCACCACTGTGATCAAGAATAACCTCATCTCAAACAATCACTTGGACCCCTGTAAAGTTAAGAAGTGTTCTGTCATAGATTCTTTCGCTTCGTCCTATCATTGGAATACATCGAAGATATGGCTGGGAACACTAAGGGGCTGAAGGCGGAGACTCCAATGAACAATGTGTTTGACAAATTTCCCGACTTCATAGCCGGAACGTTATGCTGGACCCCTGAGGACTTCAAGGACGGTAAGGACAAGTACATCGTGGAGTTGACCGCAGACGAAGTCCACTCTGTGCGAAGAGCGATTGTCTTTTTCAAAGGTACTCACACCCATTGTCCACTTGATTCGAGGCTTATCACTCGTCTCTCAAAGAACTTGGCAAAACTCTCCCACACTTGAGCTCCGAGACGTTCCCTCTGCCGCAAGCACTAGTCAATCGTCTTCGGCAAATCAGCACACAGCTGCACGATGGCATAGGTTTCGCAGTCTTACGCGGTCTCGACCCGAAATGCTACACTGACGAGGAGAACGTGATTGCGTACTGTGGTATAGCGTCGTATGTCGGAGCAGAGAGAATAACGAACGCGTTCGGAATGTCCATGAGTAAGTTGTCAAATCCCTTAGTTCATAAAGTGATCTTTTATGATAGGCTGAGCATGAAATGTGACTAGATCATCTCCGAAATGCCGAGGGCGATCCAAAACCAACGAGCCGGGATACCATGAAGTTGAATGCTTCTAAGCTCTCAGGAGGACTGGTAAGCCATATTGCTAGATTGTATCGTCACTCAACACGTCGGGAACCCCAAGCTAATGAGCTGCTGTTGTTCAGAAGTTTCATGCGGACCGCTACTACGCTGAAATACTGGCCATGTTCGTCAAGGAAAATGCGGCGTTCGGAGGCGAACAGTTTCTGGCTAGCTTCGCCACGATATATAATAGGATGATGGAGGAAGATCCCAATAGTCTGAAGTTATTGGCTCAGGAGTGGAGCTGGCCGAAGGATTCCATGTGAGCTTTAATCTTGCCCTTTCTGTATGACAGCTGAGCTGACGTGACCCCATCGCCAATAGCCGCGATCTGGAGGGCCCCGTCATCTACGAGTCTGCTGGGCGTGTCCTCGTGCAATTGGTCTGGCAAGCCTTCATCGAGAATCCCGAGCTAGCATCACCAGAGCATTGGCGTGCGTTGGAGACTGTCCAACGCATTGCCGAGCAAGTCTCCATCGAGCTTGACCACCAGGCTGGCGATGTTCAGTTCGTCAACAACTTGGCGATCCTCCATGCTCGCAACAGCTTCACAGACTCTCCAGAAAAAGCTAGGCACATGCTACGAATGGGGTTGCGGGATACCAGTCGCGGCTGGCTTTTGCCAGAGCGATATCGAAAGTTGACAGAGTCGGCTTTCAAGCCCGTGGAGGAGCAAAATATCCCAGTATTGGACTTTGATCCATACTTCAAGACCACTGTCGCCACTACCACTGCTCATCATGGGTAGACCCTGTCAAGTGTGTTTGGGCGCTCGGCGTTTTGTTCGCTTGTATGAGATACGGCCTGTAACGAGTTCATTGGATAAGTGAAGCGCACGGTAGCGTTGGTGTATCTAGTTCAACTCTTTCGCGGTCCAACATACTGGTCGGTGAACAGCCGGCGAATCCAATGGTCGCCTAGTTCGGTAACTTCTGGCGTATTTGCTCCTGTGGGCACCGTTCTAGACCCCAGAAAACTCCCATCTATCTGCGTAAGTAACCTCTCGTCGTACTAGATTGAGAAAGAATGACAGTCTTATGGAAGTGCAAATACCTTGATCTTTGATAATCCCTAATACCTGTATGACATACGCCTTTGACTCAAGGTCCAAATTCTCTCGCTCCACCAAGTGATTGAGGTCTCTGTCTGCTGTGGCAAGCGGCACTTCGCCTCTGAAAATGGATCGGAAGTGATGAAGTACATTATCGGCGGAATAATTCCAATGTTCGATCATCTTCTTTACTAGGTAGCTCACCCGGACCGCAGAGTCCTATGTCGTAATGAGAATCAGAGCAATTCAAGAATCTCGTAGGTTGACTGACCGTCTCTAGCTGACTCTTCATCCATCCTACCGCCTGACCATGCACATACTGCACGTTGGCGAGCGCGATGAAGAATGTCAAGAAAATCTCAAACCATGGTCTATGCCCTGATTGTTGGAAGAGCACTTTCTTCAGCTGTCTAATTAGATCCTCTTGATCTTTTCGTATGATTTCCCAAATGGCCACGTCGATCTGATGATCGATAGCAGGTGGCAGAGGCCTATCTCCGACGTAGCCAGCAGCAGCGCCATCTACGCGATGGATGCCCAGGGTCTCATGGCCCTCGGGAGTGCCAGAACCTGCACTCAAGATCGTATTGGCACGTAGGCGCAACGCCAGTTTCAATAGCTTGCTTTCATATTTGTCTGCGTATCTGTACGCTTCCCGAAAAGTTATTTGCTCCAACTCATTAGGAACTTCGTCCACAAGGTCCTTTTCAAGGGCCGCTCGGCCGGCATCCAAAAAGTCGGTAACATCACTGAGCAGCTTCTTTGTGTTTCGGCAAGCAAAACAAGGTAATTGTACGTTTCTGACACGGCCCTCATGTTGCCATACGGCATCAGTAATGTCCCCATAGCGCTTAGCAAATTCTTGGCATTCGATAGTGAGTTTTGGTAGCTTTGATGAGCAGCTCGTAGGCAGCCACCAGCTTAGGCACAGAAGCTTGGGCTTTACTGTCACAGATCTCCAGCTATAATCTCGAAATGCCATGATCTCTTGATCGAACTCGCTGTTCCCTAGTTGCGTTCAATACCTGCGAGACAAAATACCTGTAAGAGATCTTGCTCACCGCGGCGAACCAAGCTGATACTCCCTAGGTCTTCCCTGTAGCAAGGTTCAAGATAAGTTCGGGCCTTGCCAATCACCTTGACACATCTGGCACAAGGGTTATTGCCATCGCACTTGACTCCTGTTAGCCTCTCTTCCATGGAACTACTTTCCACAAGCGACGTGTTCATGGCTCAGAGGGGTAGGACTTACGTCAGATTTCATGATACGGCAGCGAACACAGTTTCCCATCTTTCTCTGGGCTTTGGCTTTAGCTTTTCGCACAGGGCTTAGCTTGCCACGTTTCCTCTTTGTACTAGTCTTTGAGATTGACACTGCTTCTATATCTTTGCTGCATGAGGATAGACGTAGCGAATCAGTATTTATGGCAGTAGTATTTTGAATCAAAGAGCATCCAGCATTAGGCGGGCAATATGCAGCAGTGTCAGATTCAATCCGCGGCTGGGAGGGTAGGCTGGACTCGTAAGTATGCAGCAAACTCGATTGGCTTCCTGATTCTGTGGGCATGGGCTGGAAGTCCTGTGTCCCCCATGGACTCGGTGAAAGATCGGCCGGGTAGAGGATATCCCAAGATGAATAAGATGGGTTGGGAAAGTGGCAACCCTGCCGCGAATTTCGTTGAGGCTGAGAACCATTGTCAAAAAGGGGAATCGGTGGAATGACTGGTGCGAAGGACACCTGACGGGTTCCGTGCACAAATTGCTGCGGCGGTTGGTGATGAAGCGAGGCATCGGTCGCGTTCCACTGAAACTCATTCGTTCTTCTCATGAAATTCCGGGGTTCAACAACGGCTTGTTCATAGTGGAAGCTCTGGCCCGCATCAGCATGTGGCAGTGAACCTTCTATCTGGTCGTTTTCAGGGAATCCTTCTGAACTTTGAGACCTGGAGACCGCCTTAATTTCTTAGCAATAATGTACTTCTTCGACGAACCTTCAGCTTTCTTACATCTGTGTCGAAGATTGGCGAAAGCCTCAGTTCTGGGCCAAAGGTATGGCTATGACCGACCTCGAATTGAGGGTTTGACAAGCCCACTAGTGGATGGGGGGCAATTTGGGTCTCGAAATAGTTTGACCCAAGCCCGAATGGCTCACAGCCGTATTCAGAGGACTGTGTTTCCTCTGGCGTACGGAGACCGAGGCCCGTGTAAGGATCTGTGGAATACGACATGATGTCTCGAACCCTGAGCCAACAAGAGTGCAAATCTCCTGGAAACACGCCTTTATTCACTTTTCAACCAGAGCTGCCTTCTATATGGTTACCCAGCTAGCGATTGATTTTATGGAAGCACGAAAGCTGAGGCTGGCGTTAGAGCGGAGAGACCCATTATGCCTCACCGGTTTGCCTGGATGGACGATTAGATTGATGATTGGTGCAAGGTCGTGCCCACCGAAGGTGTAGAAGAATGGCTCGGGTGATTAGGACGAATCGTCGGGCAGAGAGTGCCTCATACTGATAGCAAGGCCACGGAGAGTGCTGGGGAAGATGGAAGTTGGTGTGAGGTTACATGAATGCATGCAAGGATTTGGGGCTAACGGAAGTTGTCGCTAGCGGGTTGGCAGCCGCGATGGTCAAACCCGAAGCCGCTTTACCAACGCACCTTTGCAACCAATCAGAAGCCCGAAGCCAACCGGTGAAGCTTCGACCTTCACCGGCCAGAAATCATGAGACGCACGCTCATTGAAGGCTGAAAACTTAGCTTCAAGGACGATGCTGACGATGAGGCTCTTGTAGCCACATATAAATGCTGGCATACTTGTATGAGGGAAACAAAGACGACAAATCCCTCGTCTTCGAACGTGTCAGTCTTTGAATTCTTCGGGGTTTGATTTTCATAACCTTGCAGCTCCCGTCAACGATATGGACCCGAACCATACATCAAGGTACCCAGCCTTCTCAATACATCTCAGTCTCCACATTGCCTTGCCTATAATCGTCTCATTGGGAGCGGTGTGGAGATTGGTGATGGATGGCATGAGTGAATAATGCGCGATTTCCTATCCGCTATTCACTCCTCCTGTGACAATGCCGGCGAAGCTTCAACCTGTGAGACACATTATTGGTCGAGTGATCCTCCAAAACACCCGCTAAATACGAGCATCCACAGATGGGGCGACGACGATTATCGTTGGTACATCATCCTCCGTTATCAGCCTGTCTTCGGAGGTTGTCGTGCATGGGAGCTACCTCGACCGCCGCCAACAATGATCCTGACTCCACCACCGCCGCTCGGTCGTCTTCGTCTGGCTAAGCTCTCCGACGTGCCACGAATTGCTGTCGTTGCAGCCGCTGGCTTCTGGCACTCGCCCGTCTTCCAGTATGAAAGACCCCGCTTCAATAGATACCCTTACGACACCTTAGCCAGCTATCGAAGAGAATATCAGCAGGCGATTCTCGATCCAAAGACCGCTGTGCTTGTGATCGAGGACGAATATAGGAAAGATGAAGTGAGCCATGCCTATGACGCGCTCAGTATTGTGTACCCAACTTTGCACGAGCAATTGCCCCCTGAAGAGTGGGAATCAAGCACGTTGATTGTCGGGGTGGGGAGCTTGAGGTTGCAGCCCCAGGGTGCGAGGTATGGGGCTTTCCAACCAGAAGGTGAGAGCAACGTTGACGGAATTTTATGTATGTTAGGACACTAAGGTACTAACAAGATCAGATGTCGACCTTCCACAAAAAATTTCTCGAGACTGCCGACGAGACAGGGTTGTTGAAGCAGGAGAGAATTTAGATAGATATCTGAACGGTCCTGAGAATAGGTACAAGTCACGCCGACATTCGTGGGATATGATACTGACTTTGTCTTGTTTTGAACGCAGATGGTTCAGTGGTCGTCTCGAGATTACTACGATGGTTGTGCATCCAGCCTACTGGCACCGTGGCCATGCCTCAAAGCTCACGAGGTGGTGTATGGCGCTTGCAGAAGCGGACCACGCTGGGGTTGGCGTGTCTGCGACGCCTATGGGTCGGAAACTGTTCCAGCACTTGGGATTCGAGGAGAAAGAAGTGGTGGATGTTGAGGGCTACGATGCGCACCCTGAGAGTATCTCGTTATGGATTGGCGTGCGTGATCCTGAGAGGGCAAATGCAAAAGAATTTGCGGTCTAGCTGATGCCGTGGGTTAAAATCGGCAGAGATTGAGGTTTTTAACATCCGGGTGAGTTCGAAAATTGGCCTTTTCACTTAATTCCAGCAAGGTCCACACACTCTTTGGGTAGGGACCAGTGCGACCATGATGTGCCTGTTCCATTAGCTAGCTTAATCTATCAACTTTTAACCAAATGAAAGCGAACCATTTTAATACCATATGTAGATGTTACGGTGATACCGGTCAGCACCTGATCCAGTTGAAGCCCCACATTAGGGTTTTAGTCGCATATCGGTCAGGTACCATTGGATCCAACACAAAGCAGTCCTCTTCGGCACACATCCTCATGCGCGTTTGCGTGGCCTTTGGAATACTTCAATGCAGATTTGTGAAGTGATTGTTTAATCAAAAAGTTTGAATTTGTATAATCTGGACCAGTCAGAGCGAAGATGCTGCTGCATCGGTCTTTCCGGGGGCTTGAACATTTGTTGTTTCATGCAAGACTTGGAGGTGTTGCGAGCATAGGGCCGCGTTTTGCCCTACACTACCATAAAGCCTACGCCAGACGATTGGCTTCTCGGCCCGCACTCGGGTAAGGAGGGTTACGAAATAATGGTTCATGTTGGTGCTGATCATATTAGCGTTGTTTCCTAGCTCTTTTGCCGGTGAGTGAGACGACTGACATAGTTCAACAGTGTCGCTAGCTGTCGACAAATCACAAGCTTGTTTCTAAACGGTGAAAGGAAGGATGTGAGTCGCTCTGTCCACATAAGCTATTGAGAGATCCTGAGTGGCGCACTTCAACATTTGGATATGAACTTTTGCCACAATGCCCGCTGCACGGTGTACGCGGAGGGAGTAAACAGCCAAGGAGTGGGGGCTTCTCCGTTGATGTGAGGGGCGCTTAAGAAGAGCCATGGGGACGACGACGGTACGTATGAATGCCTCCGTTACCATTTATTCTCGTCTCAATATTCTTGGTATTGGCTTGCCAAGATCAAACCAAGGATATCAATTTTCGATTCTCCAGCAAGTATTCCTGTAAAACCACCTCAAAAGTCCGCTGGCATGGCCAGAATGAGCTGATGACTTCAGGAAGCCAAAAAAAAGTGAAAGCTCATTATGGCCATCTCCGGCCAGGGCTCCAACACATCCACAAAGTCGCAGGATGGATCACAGCACACCAACAACACGACCGCTGCGAACCGTACGGACGCAACAACACAGAGATCGCAAGCTTTCGAGACAGACCTACGCCAGGTCAGAGGAAAGACCAAGCTTGAAAGATACAGAGCGGAGAAAGACGGACCGATATCTGGCCACCTAGTGACATCAACAGGGAAGTTCAAGACACGGGTGAGTACAATGCTCCCGCACATTGCGACATTATCATGCTCCAAAACTGATCTTGCAAATAGAAATTCTAAGGAAAAGAGCGATGGAATGGGGTGACTTGTTCCATGCAGTCTGTACAGTCGAAGCCGTGCAGGCTCCTGTTAGAGGTTTTCTTGAGCCCTGTGGCCGCACTAGCCATAACTGATGACTGCATCCGGGACCATGTTGTATGACAGTCGCGAGAATGTCCCTACCTTCCGGCGTCTGTCAACTATGTTGCGACCGGCGTCATTCGACACGTTGTGGTCGGTATGAGTATCCCTTGATCGGTCTGATGGAGGCTTCGTATGAGCAAGGCTTCTTCAAATGAATCAGCAGCATATAGATATTCGCATTTGATGGTTCGAATCATTGGTACATGTTTATTCGTCTGTTCTTACTGCTGATTTTTCATTCCGAGGCCTTAGAAGCAGGAATTTTGACGGTGGTAAGATCAGAACGAAGGGAGGCTTCGATGGAGGGCAAAATTTGGCTTAGCAAGCTGCCAAGCATCTAGACTGCAGGAGATGATTTTTGGCGAAGGTTTGTTTTTTCTTAGACCACGGGGCTTCTCCTGGATCTACCGTGTGCTGATGCACAATGGCATTTTCTCTTCATGTTGGCATAGATGCTAGCTCGTACCCCAATCATATTCCAGGCGCCTCCCTACACCAACTCATGCCGTCGGTCCGTCTGTGGCTCCAACTCATGCATCGCGCGTCCGTCTGCGTTCACTCAGTCGGAGACACCTCCCGGTCCCCAACAGCGCGGGATCCTTTATGCTGATCCTTCACCTCGGGATACTTCTCCTCCACCTCTCTTCATTTCTTGATATCAGCTAGACAACGTTGGCGCGTCTCATAGGCGTCGGAAAATAAAGGAAAACGTGGCGACTGCGCATCGTCACACCGACTTTGACTCTGAGCTTTTAGCCTCATCCTCCTCATCTGCTCGCCGCGGCTGCAATAGTCTGTCAAGCGCCGAAAATAAAGTCGAGACTCTGATGGCGACGCCTTTGGAAGATTGTGCAGCCGCGAGTATTTGAGATTCGCGAAGAAAGTGTCTCCTCCTGAGGCGTATTCAGATTCAGCGCTCTGGCCACGGCTACTTTCGCAATTCTCATTCTTTTCCTCGGATCGCGCCTTTGCTTGAGAGACTGGGGCTTGACGGGCAACTTCATACGTTTTTGCATCTTCCGTGTCCGCCTTTCTCCCGTTTGCCCCCTCTTGGCCCCAGAAACCCCACTCTCCACTCCTTCCCCCTTTCTTCCCAACGACTCGAACACCCTTAATAGCACACTGCCTATCAACACCCTTACACATATCGACAATCGTCAATGCAGCACCCATTACTCCTGTCAGCGCTTCCATCTCAATCCCCGTCTTTGCTGTGGTCTCAACTGACACAGCTATCCGTACACCACCATAGGGGCTGATTGGCTGCGTCAATCCTGTTGCTTGCTCCGCTGTAGCTTCTTTTGGTGAGTCTGATTTAGGGCGTTTGCCATCCACAGGTTCAACCCTAACGACGCAGCCTTCTACAGGCACACTGGGATGAGCTAGGGGGATAATATCTGCGGTCTTTTTGACGGCTTGGATACCGGCTACGCGGGCGACGGCGAGTACGTCGCCTTTTGTCAGCCCATGTTCTCTAATCAGGCGTAGTGGTTCAGGGTTGGAAAAGCAGACATGGCCAATTGCAACAGCGACTCGTTGGGTGATTGTCTTGCTGCTGGTGGAGATGATGTGAATTTCGGATGTGGGCGTTAGGTGCGGTAAGGTGGATGGTGTGGGTTTTGGGGATGGTTGTGCGGGTCGTTCGATTGGCGGCGGTGTTCTGGGCGAGCTTGTTGAGATGCAACGGTGGAGGGGTTTTGAGGGATTGATGGATGGGGGGAGGAATTGTAATGGAATAGCGCTAGGCCTAACTATCCTGGCAAATGACCGATACATTTCTGCTGGGGAATTCCTGGCTGGAATTGTTGGCTGCAACAATTGAGAAAATTGTGGCAGTGGCTGATCCGAACGTCCTGAGGCGTTATCTAGCATTATCAGATGAGGTCAGCTAATGTGTTGAACCCATGCTCCTGTCACAAAGAAGAAACTAAAGTTTGTATCGGTTCGTACATCATAATCACATACATCATTTTCATGCACAAAAGAAGTAACCTACCCACCGATCAAGATCATGGGCCGATTCTTCATATTTTCCAATTCGCCCATGCCTGCATGCTTCTCCTTCTTCCTCTTGACGGCCATACCAATGACTTGCAAGAGCTCTCTCTCCCGCTCGCCATATCCAAGTGGCTGATGGTCACCAGGAAGCGCCCGCCTCCTATTCATCTCCAAGTTTTTCATAGCCTCCATCGTTTCTTCGTCAATAGGCCGTCCGCCGTTGTCTTTCCTTAAGAGGTCTCTGAGGCTGACCTCCGCATTTCCAAATAGACAAACCTTGAGATTCCCGTCGCTCGTTATGCGTAACCGATTACATGCCCCACAGAAGTTATGCGTCATGCTTGTTATGAAGCCAACCCTGCCTGCAAATCCCGGCACCGCAAAAGTCTTACTCGTATCATTCTCATGATCTTGCACTTTCTCCAAGCTAGGGTATCTCTCCCGTATCATGCCCAACATTTCCTTATAGCTGAGCATCTTGTTCTTACTCCACTTATTGCCGTCAAATGGCATGTATTCGATGAATCGCACCTCCACGTCTTTCTCTCTGCCCATCTCAACGAATGGAATAATCTCCCGCTCGTTGATCCCGCGCATGACGACGCAATTGATCTTGAGCTTGATACCAGCGCCGAGCTTGTTCATCTCCAATATGCGATCGATAGAACGCACGACAGCATCAAAGCCCTTCCGCCGCGTCATGATCTGAAATTGGAAGGGATCGAGGGTGTCTAGACTCAAGTTCACGCCCGTCAGACCTGCTTCCACCATGCTATCCAACTTCCGGTGCAGGGCGATGCCGTTGGTTGTCAGACATAACTCTTTCAATCCACTTCGCCGTAAGTCTCCGATCTGGTGCATAAGAGGTACTATATCCTTTCGTATCGTAGGTTCTCCGCCTGTCAGCCGTATTTTTGTAACGCCTTGTGATACAAAGAGAGCCGAGAGGTATGATATTTCTGGTGTAGTAAGAAGATGAGAATGCGGGGATAGCGGTACGCCTTCCTCTGGCATGCAGTATGTACACCGTAGATTGCAACGTTCCGTGATTGATATTCGGAGATAATCATGGTGTCGGGAGAACGTGTCGGTCAGGAAGGAGGAGAAGGGTTTGGTATTCTGTATGCCTCGGGTTTGAGGTAGAGAGTGACTTGGTGGTTGAGGATCAGGTGAAAACGGAGGGAGTTCATGGATGGGAGGAACATCGTGTATGGATGTTGTTGCTGAGGTGATTCCTCGAAATTGCCTTGCTTGACGGACTCGAGAGAAGAGGGGGGCAGCAAAATTTATATGGCTTGTTGCGCGAGGCAGCAGTGGTTCCATGATTGCGGTGGATCATAAGGGATGTAGGGAGAATACAAGATAGAATCAGTCACGGCGTTATGCAAGAGTCATACAATGAGAGTCGTTAGGAGTGTCAAAGCCACAATATGTTCACACAGTGTCATCCAAGGCATTGAGGCCTGTCCTTGTTCATTTGTCCTCGACCGCGAACGGCTATTGCCAAGCATCGTCATCAGCCCTAGTAGATCAATTCTCCACGTCTCCTGATGCACGAGGGTCGGTCAAAAAAGTCGTTGCCGGTCTTGGCCGCAATTTGGAAGAGGACACCGGCAACGACTTTTTTGACCGACCCTTGGCAGTAAAAAGAGGCGGCTTGACTAAAGGATGTTTATGACTTGGCATGGGATGTAAGCAAGATATGGAGGGTGTTATGCACGTATCCGCCCAGATTCGGTGATCGGTCAATTAAGTTTCTCTAAAGCACAGGTGTTCTGTATGACAGCCGTTATAGGCGCTAGCTGATAGTCCCATCAACTTCGGCGTGATATCCCTGATCTAAGCTATCATGGTCATAACAGTCATCATGGATACTCCAAATCCACCATATACGCCAATCACGGGGCAACATTCAGATAGTGGATAATTACGAACGTCCGGTTATAGCAGCGATGCTTGCCGCTGAGGCATCCAACCTCGAACAAAATCGCTCGAATCTCTCAATTGTCGCAGAGGTGATTTCGGTCGATTCGTTCGCATCTTCCGCGACAATGAGCTCGACGCGGTCGAAAGCTTTCTCCAGCTCGATCTCGCCAAAGATACGATCTTCGGGCGCTGTACTACATGCCCAAGATGACGGGGCGGATGATGGCCGGTCGACAAAAAGGGCAAATACAGGGTCGGAGACATCAATGTCATCCTCCTCAGACGGAATATCAAGAGGCTCTGGCATCTCAGCCTTATCGATGGCTGGCATGGAGTCGAATGCCGCGGGCTCATCCTTGGAGTCTTCGGCTTCAAAGTATGAGTTAACAAAGTTTGATCTCTTGCCGTGGAGCATCGTGAAGTCAATCGAGTCAACGGCAGGTCCTTGAGGGACGGAGGTAATGGCATAGACTTGAGCATCATAAAGACCACCGAAGTCCGTGTTGTTGTTGTAGACGGTGTTCATGGCACCAGCTGCGTTAAAGTCGAACGAGCTCTCCTCTGGGATCATTGTCAAGCCAACATGCATGTTGTCCTGTTGGGAGCCTTGAGTGTGGCGAGAAGTGATTTGATTTGGGTTGACGTCCTTGCGAGGAGTGGTTGCTTGCGGAGTTGGTGTTTGAGTCTGCGGGCGCAGGGGCTCTGGCATCGAAGCAGGTGCTCCGGTGCCGCTGAGGTCATTGAGAAAAGTTGAAAACGCAGGCGAAGAGAGGAGCATGCGTGTCAGATCGGTTAAGCGAGTGTTTTCTGCCATGAGCTCCTCGTTCTTTAGACGAAAGTCATCAGCTTCGGACTGTTTGGCGGCGATTTCTCCTTCAAGTTGGCCAATATATTCTGTGCGGATGTTAGCAATGAGTCAATGCTACAGAGAGTTGTAAGAACGTACCCTTTCTTCGTGAGCGGAACGCTCTTGCGGAGACCTTGTTTCTGAGCTGGCGGCGCTCCTTGCTGCTCAATTTCTTTCCCTCCTCGCTGGCCAGAAGTCTCTCGTCCTCATCCATATCTTCCTCATCCTTTCTCGAACGTCCATGAGATTGGCTACCGTTGGTAGGAGTGGCAGCATCGTCATCGTTTGACGACGCAACACTGCTGTGTCTCATCTGATTCAGTAGACGCGATATGCTCTCCTCAACAATAGGATCAGCGGGAGGTCGAGCATGGCTTTTGCTACCGCTGGCTTGGCGAGAGTGGGTGGGAGCCGGACGCGGTTGCTGTTGTGCAAGGGCTTGCTGTTGCTGCTGCCGCTCTGCTTCTGCTTGAGCTTTGGCCAACGCAGCCTGTTGATGCATGCCAGGATACACCCGGACAGGCTGAGGTGGGTGAGACTGGGACGGCTGTCCGGCGATGGATGCGGGATTGATGAAGTCAGGGTTGGACATGGTAAGGTCGGTGGGGGAGCCGAAGTCCATGTCCATATCACCAGTCGATTTCTGGCTTGGTGCAGAACCAAAGTCTAAGAAGTCATCTGTGGTATTCATGCCGAAGTAGCCGTCGGTGGGTGGCATCATGCCATATGAAAACTGATCGCGACCGAGTCCAAATTGATCCACCTGGTTGACTGCGAATGTGTTTGCCAGTGCGCCGACCGGCAAACCGGCTTGTTGTCTGTATAGCGCATACTGATGGCTTGGAGCTGCAAAGGTCTGTGGACTAGGCTGAGTGGGAATTAGGGTGTTTTGCGGTGATGATGATGAAGTGGGTGTGGCGGACTTGGATCGAGAGGTCAGGGGTGATATGGACGGAGTAGGGGCAACGGTTTGGTCGTAATTGATGAAGCTGTCAAGAGGATCGAAGCACTGAGAGCCTGGAGATGGCTCCGCTACCTGCTCTTGCTCTTGCTTGAAGGAAGTCATCATGGCGTATGGTCACTGTGATGCCGCGAGCCACGCACTCAACCTCGTCGAATGTTGCCCTCACAAGAAAGGATTCCGTGCGGTGAAGATTGGTACTCGAAGTGGGAGCCTAATGGGTCGCTTGTGTTTGTTTGTCCTTCTGTCCCAAATCACAATCTTTCGTGCTCCTGCTCTTGCCCGCAACGACGACGGCGGATGATACGTTTGGTAGCGATGAGGAAGTTTGTGAGGCAACAAGACGACGTTTTTGATAATGAGGGATATTGAGGATGAAGGAAGTGCGAGGTCAACTTGAAGCATCCAACAGGGGCTCAGCGCCTTGAGAACCTGCTCGGCACCAATGTTACCTAGGGGGCTGTGCTTAGAGCTATGCATTATTATTGCATAAAGACGAGTCCTCGGCAATAATTCAAATCCGCGCCGGCCACCTGCTCGCTCGCCTTTCCGCGCTAAGAATACACTCGGCAATTTCAAGTTTTCAACGGCAACCGTTGGCAGCGAGGCAGCCCTATCAATGACCGCGCTGCTCATCTATATTCCTTGGCCAATCGTTGACCGGACGCTGGGCATACTTCAGACACCACTCAACGATGTCAATAATCAGCCACAGTTGAGAAGGACATTGGCAGGCGGCTATTGATGGGTCTACACAGTCTTTCTGGACTATGTGCCCCCGCAAGTCAAGATGCTTAGTGGAACCAATCACACGGCACATGAGGCTTGCAGGATTGCCAAAACATGGCACATGAGTTATTATCACAGTGAGTTTTACTACGACTGTATGTCTAAGATTTGGTAATATCTCCGCTTCATGGTGTATTCTGCAGATTCCTCATGATCTCTTTTGTGCTTGAAAATTCTTTGGAAGTCAATCGGCTACTATCTGGATCGCTTCTAAAGGAACTCTCCACGGACTACCAGACGATTAGCTCATACCTCTGGATTAATTCGTGCGGATGTAATGTTTCATCGCAATTGGGATCAAAGGTCTGTTCATTATATATCGTTTCAAAGCCAAGAGCCTATTCCCTGGGTCCAAATGACTAAACACAATCTTAGATCCATCCACGCGCACAACGACCTATATCTTTCTAGATCCGACTCTGCGTCGTCTCAACTCTCTCGTGAGCGGGTGACAAGCCCCTTCCTCTAGCTAAAGATCTCGCTGCGGGTCTCGCTGGGATATCCGGTACGCTCGAATATCGCGGCTTGTGTTCTAACTGCTCGACAAGATCGAGCTTGCTCCGGCTAGCCATGGTTTGAGTCTGAGACCCCGAAGATCTAACACTGGCTAGCGGGCTGTTGTTGAAGTATGCCCACGAATCTCTGGACTCCGTCCTCCCGTCCTTGCCTTCTATTAAATAAGGCCTGCTGTGGCTAGGAGACGACTCATTGCCGAGCAACGATGCGCGGCTCCCGCGAGATGATCTCGAGCTTGATGAGTTCCAAGTACTGACGGAGTCTCTGGAGCTGGTGGATGCTGACGTGGATTGAGTCCTGTCTCGACCTTCGGAACATTCAAGGATGGAAGCTGTCGGAAAGTTATCTGTCCTCTCACGGGACTGCTCCGCGAAGGGTGTTGCGTTCGGGGTTCGAGATGATTCTGCAACAAGAGTAGACCGTCCGCCAGGTCCTACTTGTTCGCTCTCGCCGTCATCCTCATCAACGTGATGAATGGATCCGCGCACAGATGAAGGCTGACTTGTTGTCAGCATCTCATAGGCTTTAGCCCAAGGAACAGACCCCTTCCCAACTACTTGCTCCTCTCCGTCGTCGTTTTCCAGTCCCAATTTCCTCAGCAAGTTGATTGTTGCAGAGCTTTGCGTTGCGTCTTCCCGGCTGCTCCATGGCCGCCCAGTGATGTTATTGTAGACGCTGTCACTGTCCACAAGTGCGCTTTGGACCGACTGCCGAGTCATCTGATCTAATACTCTGGCCACTGAATCTCTGTCAGCCATGACCTCAGCTTGGACGCTCTTCATGCCTTCCGTCATTCGTTCTTGTCGTCCAGACTTTCTCCAGCGCCTAGCAATGATCCGATCGCTCAGAACAGGCAACCCCTCCTTCTTCCACTTTGCCGCCCATCCTGGTCTAGGTGGGAGTGGGTCTAACCAAGCGCACGAGACAGGCCAGGGTCTACCCCCTTTCTTTCTACCTTTCGCACAGATATTCAGGGCCTTGACGGCTTCTGCATCCTGAAAGAGCGTGGAGAGCTTGCATGCCTTACACGTTAGCTTGCATGCCACGACACCACATTTAGGATCATTGCATTCATTGGGGTTTACCGTACCTGGACCATCCGGGTCTGGGGCTGGGAAGATGTGGGCAAATGGATCGAGTATGTCGAGAATTTCCTTGGATTCTGTCGAGGTGAGCCAATTGGGTACGCTTCGCAGGTGATTTAGGTGAGGACCGATTTCTGCACCGAGAATGTCCGTCAGCTCGTCAATCCATCGTAGATCGAACCAACCGTGCGTGTCACAGAGGCAGTACGGAAACAGAGACTTTGGGTGACGGGAAAGTGGAGAGGGTAGTCTCGCAATGCTGGTCGTAAGCATGGGCGTACTGACGGGTTGGGAGAGCATGCCAAGGAGGTCCTGGACTTGCTCAGGGGTCAATTCTGTGCCGGTGGTAGGAGGCGCCGCACCATACAAAAAGGTCGACTTGTGGAGGGCTCGCTGGAGAGCTGAGGCCGACGATTGCGAGGGCTGGACTGAGGGCTTGTTCCTAGGATCGGGCGTTATGTTCTTGGACTTGCCAAGAGAGAGGCCGCGCTTGATGGTGGTTGGAAGAGGCATCCTACACGGCCTTCTTCGGTCGACTATACTGGCAAACGAGAAGATGATTGAAAATTTCTTGGCTTCGAAGATGTGGGTGCTCGTGCTTATGGGGGATCCGAGACTGGGAAGGCGGAAGCCAACGAAGATATCAAAATTGATCACAATATATACAGGTAAGTGGGAGTAATAGGTCTTTGTGCTTTCTCCTCGCAGGGGTTCACAATGGCATTGCTTGTCGTGCAGGCATTGACAGAAACCCGTTGTTGATTCCCCTGGCTTTGTCTACATTGTGAAAGATTCATTGCTAGTGATATCTGTGCTGCCGAAACAAACAATGAAAGAATGGAACATCATCCAGCGCAAAGATCAGCATTGTCCAGGCTCAACATATAGTTCCGCCTCCCTGCCTGCTAGCACCAGATCCCAGTCACTAGAAATCCCCCTTCATACAACAAATGCCCCCCTCATCAACCACAGCTTGGCCAACCACCAACCCCATCGGCTACGAAGCGTGGAAAATCCAACGTTCAATCCCCCGCTCAGTATTCGAATACTACTCCCTACGCAGTCAAGGTCTGATACAGGCTCGTTCAGAAGAAGAATGGGAGGATGAGATATCTGGCTTTTCATTTTTCGGTTGCTGCATCCCTTTGTGCCCTCAGGATGCATTGGCGCTTGCAGATGTAGAGGAGTTGAGGGTTAAGGTAAGATTTGGGGTTGTGGATTGGAGTAGGGAGAAGATGAGGGAGGGCTGTAGGGGCGTTGAAATTGTTGATATACCGCCATCGTTTTTGGAGAGAAAGTAGAGGATGGGAGGAGGAAGTAGAAGCAGGGACGCGTTTCAATTGATTTATAGCATCGAAACGACATCGTTTTTTTCACCACTTGATTCCATGCCTTTTTGGCCAAATTTTCTCCTTCAATCAACTAAGTCTCAATCTCCCGCGCTCCTTGCCTTGGCTATCTACATCCTCCCTGCATGTTAAAAGATAGCAGACCAACCCGAGCAGCTTCATCTCTAGCAACACGCCGCTATTCGCACTCGAGCAATGCCATTGCTTAATATAAAGCCTTTGTACACACCTTCTTCCATGTCCTACTACTGAGTAAAATGTACCCCCTTTTCCATCCGTGCCATCAAAGTCATAGTCCAATCCTCTTCCATAATATCCCTACAACGAAGCCCAAAAACACCAACAAATCATTATCAAGTACCCAATCCCAGCAGTCCAAACCCCTTCCCAACCATCCTCACACCACCCTCATGCCACTTATCCTTACAGCCCTCATCCCCTCTCTCCTCCCTCCTCAAAGCCAAAACACGCCCATCGCGCACCAGAACGCAAAGCAAGGACGGATGAGATGGGGGGTTTGGCGGGGTGTGGGGAAATGGGGGATATGGTAATAGATTGGGAATGTGAAGGGGCGGGTTGATGCTGTTGGGGTGGGGAATAGGGTACCAGGGATAGAGGGGAGTGGGGGGAGAGGGGATCGAGAAGTCTTTTTGGAGATATGATGGCAGGCTGGCTATGGGGAGAAAATGATTGTCGTGTGTTCGTGGGGGTTATTCTGATGATGGGAAGGTGTGATTGTCGTGTTTTCGTGAGGGTTGTTCACGTTAGATAGCCAGATGGAAGACAATAAAGGCATGAAGATTGGTATAACGGCTTTTGTATTCGTTAGCGGTAGCTGTTTCCAAATCTAGGTGAGAGTGGGCCACGTAACGCTTAGTATCACCGCCCTCAGGGATAATGTAGGTCATACTAAAAGAATTCGAATGTAGTCACCGAGCAGCTCTTTAGTTTCGGGAAATCCGCCATTAAGGCTTTGCATTTGATAAGAGAAACCCCGTAAGACCCATTGAGCACAACGCCGTTATGGGACAAGAATTATACAGGCCATTATGATGTGAAGAGTAACGGATCAGCGAGTGTCGGTTTTGTACAAGCAATATATTACCTCCTCAACCAAGCCTACCGGCGAGCGCTACCTGCTGCCGTCAACTCCAATTATGCCACCTGCCCTTCCGTGCATGCTGCTACCTGTCATTCTGTCCCTCAGTCCTTTGAAGCTATCTTTCGCTGATAGAGTACTGGTTGCCCGGCTTCGAGGACCTTTCCTTAACGAGGCTTTAGCCTCTTTCTCTTCGTATGCTTCGTTTGCTAGGACACTGGGCCCGCCATCTTTCTTATCGTCTAAAATCTGTTGCCGCGAACCTGCAGCCTGTTGCTCGGCTTTGCCATTCGGTGGCTGCGGTTGTCTGCTTTTGATTGGTACTGATGGAACGTCGACAGAGTCTTGCAGGTCGTTCTGGTAAGGTTTATGATCTTGCGTCGCGCTGTCTGCAGCACTGGAGTTTGTGATTGGAGATACTTTGTCTTGGTCGTACGCTTTCTGCGCAGCCAGGCGCGATTTCTCGTAGCGAGCAGAGACGTCGCCTCCAGTCCAGACCGTGCCGAGTAACCGGTCCCAGAAAGTAAAGAATGGCTGCGAAAAGTTTGTCTTGATCCCCCAACTTTGGTGATGTACATCATGGTACCCCGCGTTGTTGGAAGTGATGCGCTGCAGAGGGTCCCATGGCAAAGCGTATCCGCAGTGGTCATCGACGGTTTTGATGGTCGATCCGGTGAAAAAGGCCATTCCTTGTCTCGTGTTCATCCCAGCAATCTTGTATGCTATGCTAGCGCCTAGGGTATCCAGTAAGAAACCTTCGAAGGGGTGGTTGTAGAGTGCTCCGTACGCATAAGGCACGTACAGACGGTGGTGTCGCGAATGGAACGTAGCTTTACAACGAGTCAGCAGTAATCCCCAATGTCAACCCATTTAGAACCTCTTACTATAAAGCCACTTATTCATGTGCATCGCCCTGTGTAAAAAGTATTGCCATGAGTCCACCACCAAGATGGCTACGCTGAATTGAAGTGCTGGTACGAGGATCCAGTAAATGGCCGAAGCGAGCATGAGTTCCCAGGCTGCGAAGCTAGGCGCCCTGAAATCTGAAGCACCGCTATCTGCACCCATGCTCTTGATGGAAGGATGCTGGCCCCCCAATATCGCTCCTGCAAGCATTGGGTATGCGGGAGAAAGGTTCTTCGCTAGTCCAGCAGCGTCCAAACCGACAAGAGCTAGCAACCCGGGAATAGCCCTCTGCGCGATCCGTATCCTCCTTGCCCATACTGCGATATCATACTTTTCTTTCCCAAAGAAGTCGCCCGGCTCCGTCATTCCAAGCAACCACCCGACAGCAGTCTGGATGATCTGTTGGATCACTACATCTCTTATGACCTCCCATCTTGAAACCTTGTTTCTTTTTGCAACCTCCACGGGCGTATGCAATCGGTATTGTGGGAAGTAATCTTTTGTGTCGATCCAATGGAAGAACATTGAGAGAACCCAGTAAGCCGCGATTGGTAATAGGAGTGTGAGGAGCTTGTCGGGTATCGGCCAGAGGAGAGGAGGAAGAGGAGTCAGGTGGTAATCAGGAAGCGGAGGCAGGTCTTTGGAGGTAGCCATGGCTGTTACGTTGGCCATGTTGTAGAAGCCGAAGACCCAGCTGAGTCTTGAATCGCTGCTTCCTCGGCACGCGCCGGATCTGGGGCCTTCACAGCGTACGAGTGCAACGATCAGTCGCACAAGAGGCTTTGGAAAGTAATTCGAGAAGCAGAACCAATGTGCGATGTCATTAAAAGGTATCGTGGTTTAGGAAAGAAAGGAGTGTATTGAAAGTGCCGAAGGACAAAGGAAGAGACTCCGTTTCGTTCCATGCAATCGAACAAAATAGCGTCATCTCACTTCGCCACCCGGCTCAGCCCTGAGTAGCCGAATAGGGTAAAGCGCTGTGGAGCCGGCTAATGTTCCGCTCCCGCATATGCGCATTTTTCACCCCACCGAAGAGTATCGATTTTGGGCCTCTTCTCGATAGCTTTTTTTCTGCACCTTTCCCGTGGACTTTTTGATTGACGCTCTTGGACCCTCCATACGCCTGAGACGCCCACCCGTATTGTCACATCACACACCAAGCTGTCGTCATGATTATCTACAAGGTCCGTTGAATCGAGACGCAAAGCCCCGCTTCGCAGACAGCGTGCCTCTGCTCAGGACCCCAATGCTTCAGGTTTTTGGGCTGACACCTCTGCCTACAGGACCTTGTCACTGGCGACGAAATCATCTCCGACACCTACAACCTCAAAGATATCGACGATGTTGTCTACGAAGTCGACTGTCGAAGAATAACCAAGGGCGCCGACAACGTCGACATTGGCGCCAATCCCTCCGCAGAAGAAGCCGACGAGGCACTCGAGGAAGGGTCCAAGCAGGTCATTGATGTAATCGATGGCTTCCGCTTGAACTACCTTGGCGATGAGGCATCTGGATCAAGGGCTTTCCAAAACAAGAAGGAATTCCAGGGTCAATTCAAGGGTACGTCGGATATTGGTGCTATGCCGGGATAGGTGATGGGAAAGAGCTGACAGTGATTGCCTTGGATAGGTTATCTGAAGAAGGTTGTCGAAAAGATGAAGGAAGGCGGTGCAGATGAGGCTAAGATCAAGGCTTTCCAAAAAGGTGTGCAGGAATATTATACCAAGAAGATTGTGCCAAATTTCGGTGATTTGGATTTCTACACCGGCGAATCTATGGATCCTGATGGAATGTAAGAGCTTTCTCAATGTGCCCAAGAGCTTGTAGATTTGAGTTGACATGAATTCAAACAGGGTCGTCTTCTTAAATTACCGCGAAGATGGTGTTACACCGTATGTCATCATCTGGAAGCATGGTCTGTCGCAAATGAAGGTCTAGATACGGTCGATAGTCATAAAACTGGAGTCAATGCGAAACTCATATACCGGATATGAATACGAGTTTAAATCAACACCGCTGAAAATCTATTTCACACTACGTCCGCATTACGCTGTGACGTTCGGGGATTAGTGAACCGAAGCCTTGCTGTCGACTTATATCTGATTGTTCCAATACCTGCTACAGCTGGAAGTGAGACAACTCGTGATGCTCCTTGATGCTTTCGCGGTTGTAAGCCCTGGCTTGATGATATCTTCGATGCTATTTCTTAATACCCGAAAGAAAAGGCTTCGAAGAACGGGATGTGTAGCTATACTAATCAAGCCTAAAGTGACTTGATAATGGAGAATACCCATGTTTGAAGGACTCGAGTAGACCAATTATGTTCAACAAGCGAGTACAACCTTGTGGCTACCTAGTATGTAAAGGCAATACAAAGTGACAGAATTTTGCTTTCATCGAGGACATCTGGATATTGGCCGGCAACGTTCCTGCTGTCTGGCCTTGATAGTGCATTTCTTGATGGTATGAAGGGAGGCAATATCGTGCAGATTCGCGGTCTTCTATCAATTAGAGCATAGATAGAAACGATGGAACGGTTTTTCATGCATGTCTTTTTCTGCTCTATGCTTGAAATTGCGGTTGGTTGATGTAGAAGCTCTAGAGTAAAGCCTTGTGATGGATGACTCAAAGATGTTCAGATATCTTAAACAGGCCAACCTTTCCACAGTACCATACGGGGTTCCCAACGGAGGGCATATATCGTTGAGGAAAGTTTATCAATTCATGGCTCCAAGGCTTGGCTTTGCTTAGTGGCTTGGCGTGGTCAGACTCTCCCGAAGTTCCTCCGGCAGTCGATCTTCGATCTCGAAGCCGGCCGAGACTCCGAAATAGCAGCATCTTTTGCCATGCGAGGAAGAAGATGTCTTATGAGTCAGACACAGAAGAGGTAGGGTACCAGTGTTTGTTTAATGGATTCCGACATAAAATGATCTCTTGTCTCTTATCAAATATGGTGGCTCTGCAGCCTTGGCTGAGGCCTGTAGTACCAAGAATCTTGAGTTAGGATCTTGATATTGGCCCTCACTCGTCTGCAATGCATTACTGACGTTCTGTTCGAGCACAGGAATCGCTCAAGCCCGATCAAAGTTTCGTTACCGCTGAGGGACCAGAGGAGAATGACTTCCCTGTCCCGAATGCAGGGGTCGACTCCAAAGACTCCCTCCATCCTGATCACAAACCACGTTTGCTACTGATGGGTTTGAAACGGTGAGAAGTTGCGACTACGAGAGTCGACCGCTCTGGAGCTAAAGCCTCAGCTTGTAGAAGCGGAAAGTCGTCAATATCCAACGTCGTATTCCGCAAGATGGCCCCTCATGAGACCCTATTCCTTGAGACTACCACCAACATCCGCAAAGAAGCAATGCAGTGAGCACTCTGCCGCCACCTACTTGGATGTTGACCAATCATTCGCTTAGTTCCTTCATGGATTTCCAGGTATGGGACATGCCAGGGCAAATAGATTATCTCGACCCTAGCTTTGACGCAGAAAGCATCTTTGGTGGTGTCGGAGCAATGATCTGGGTCCTAGACGCCGTCGACAACTACATGCAGCCTGTCGGACGCCTCACGGAAACCATTCTACACCTGCAGCATTCATATCCCGATATCAAGTATACGGTTTTCATTCACAAAATCGACTCCCTGACTGAAGACTTTCGCGATGATACCGTACGGGACATAACCCAGCGTATCACCGATGACCTTTTTGATGCCGGTCTGGAAAACCCTCCGATCAATTACTACGGTACTTCAATCTACGATCATACCATCTTCGAGGCGTTCAGTCGAGTCATGCAGGGACTTGTGCCTCAGCTCCCCACATTTGAGGCCCTGCTCAATACCATATCTACTAATTGCAGGTTCGAGAAAGTATACCTTTTCGATGTGTTCAGCAAAGTTTACATTGCGTCCGATAGCACTCCTTTCAGCTCGCGGGCTTACGAGCTATGCTCTGACTTCATTGACATTATCGTGGACCTGTCCGAAGTATATGGTTGGATCCGAGATGAAGATGGAGAAGAGAACGAGCAGTACAAGAACTTGGCATCTCCAAGTGCAGAGTCCTTCGTTTGTAATATCAAAGGCTATCATTTGTACCTGCGAGAGATAAACAGGTCACGCATCCTAGAAACCCCACAGGTCAGGATCCACCGCTGACTTATCGCAGAAACCTGGCCTTCATTGGTATATCGAAGGATCCTAACTTTGAGTCTGGAAAGGTGCTCATAGACCAAAATGTACAGACTTTTCAGGATACATTGTTAAGGGTATTTTCGCGGACCTAGTGTATTACATCTGAGATACATTCTCAGTGCTGTCTCCGGCTTTCCGGCACTCTTCGAGCCTTGCCACCTCCTGATCGAGAAACACGATGAGATTGATTATTCGGAACAAGCACAAAACCCGGAACAATGCGTGAAAGCGCGGTTGCTAGCATCAATCATGTAGTACATGCATGCTAGAAAGTGCTATATGACGTTCCCAGATACTCGACTGGACGAGATGCCGTTGTTCTCTACCTCTCTGCGCAAGCAAGGAGAAAAGACCTGATATCTTGATTGACCGGCTGCTGGCTATTGTAAACCCGTCGCGTGGGGTAACACGAAAGATGGAGACTTCGAACGCCCAGCTTAGATTATCATTGAACACTGTGAAGGAAAGATGATGATCTAAGGCTGACGTGTACTGGCCTTGATGGCTAAGCTCAGTCATCACGTCGGTGGTGGTAGTACTCAATCAATGATCAACACTTGGAGACACTGTCATGACAGCATCACACAACAGACATCAAATCTTGATTCTCACCCTCGACCCAAGCACTCACCACCCCACTTTTCGCTCATCAAACCTTCAAAATCCTCGGTCTCATCAACAAAACCTTCAGCTCCAACGACTCTCAGCGATCACCATAATCACAAAA
>JAABUK010003696.1_pt1 | contig 25584 bp, 22 predicted proteins | sample 5559141 | NCBI WGS metagenome assembly JAABUK01 (sample SAMN10711869, study PRJNA513367) | rock metagenome | isolation source: Antarctica rocks | place: Antarctica: Victoria Land, Pudding Butte nord | collected 2016-01-03 | reverse complement strand
GACCGAATCTCACTCCCACTAATTCCAGCTTCGGTTTGATCACCAGTCAATCCAACCTGCCGCGAAGAACGCAAATGGCTCTCCGTCTGGTCTGGTAAGCAATTTATAAAAGGCATAATCCTGATGACGAAAACACTCATTTTAGCGGCACTCCTGACCACGGCAGCAACGGCTCAGGATATGAATTGCGACATGTCCGGTTACAAGTCGCAGGATGGTCTCAAAGCGCAGCTTCACGGCGGCACGCTGGAACTGACATGGCAAGGGGAGCGCCGGGAACAACTGCGCGCCCGGCTAACACTCCGCGCTGGTCAACCTATGGTGCAGGAGCTGGCGGCCCGTAAAAATGGCGGAAGCTGGATCGTGCTCGGCCAAAATCTTTCGCCCGAGTTCGAGATCACCAGCGGCGTGCGCCGGCTCTCAGAACAGCAGATGGCCCCGCTCCGCGATCTGAAGGTTGAGTTCACGCCCGAAGTCATCGAGAAGGAAAAGTGGAACGCCTTTTGGGATTCGCCTCTGATGGTCCCTGGCCGCAAAGGCACCAACCTGGGCCTGCCCCGTAAGCCCGAAGAGATCCAGAAATCGTGGGCGAAATATAATGCCACAAGCTGCCAGGTAAAGACCGATGGTGCGAGACTCGAAGTCACCTTCCCCGGTTTTGAAGCCGGTGTCTTCTCCGGCTCTTTGCAATATACGGTGTACCGCGGCACCAACCTGGTCCGGCAAGAAGCCATCGCCAAGACCAGCCAGCCATCGGTGGCCTACAAATACGTGGCTGGGCTAAAAGGTTTCGCCATCGCTGAAGATTCCAAAGTCGTTTGGCGCGATACCGCTCGTGGCTGGCAGCATTACGCGTTCGGCGGCGCGGTGAACCAGCAGCCCGTCGCGCTCAAGGCCCGCAACCGGCTGGCCATCCTCGAAGCGAATGGCGGTTCCCTCGCCTTCCTTCCGCCCTCACACAAGTTCTTCTGGTCGCGTGAAGTGGAAACCAATCTCGGCTACGTTTATTACCGCAAAGACGCTGGCAACACATTCTCGATCGGCGCGCGCCAGGCCGATCGCGAAAACGGTGCCAAAGCCTGGGGCGTCTCCGATGAAGTTTGGAACCGTCGCGTCGGCGAAGCCCGTGGCGACCTGAACAACTTCGCGCTCTACAATGCGCCCCCCGGCACCCTGCAGCGCATGCCGGTCTATTTTTACCTGAGCCCGGAAGGCAGCCAATCCACGCAACAGAACGTAATGGCCTTCTCGCATGACGATGTCTATAAACCACTGCCCGGCTACAAAGTGCTGGTCAGCCACTTCCACTTCCATTTCAACGAACAGCAAACAGACGCGGGCAATATGGATCAGGAGCCCACCTGGCTTCCCGTCTTCCGCTCATTAGGAATCAACGCCGCCATCCTTGCGGATTTCCACGGCGATTCTCACGCCGCCGATACCGGCAAGCTCCGTTTTGACGAACAGAAAGTTTACTTCGAAGGCTGCCAGCGCTTCTCAGACAAAGACATGCTCCTCATTCCCGGCGAAGAACCTGACGCCAACTTCGGAGGCCACTACATGTTCGTGTTCCCCAAGCCGTTATTCTTCAGCCACGTGAAAGATCCGGCCAAAGGGCCAGCAGGTCAGCCGTTTGAAGAGAACATGGCACCCTATGGCAAGGTATTCCACACCGCAACCGCAGCCAATGAACTTGACCTGCTCAATCAGGAGCACGGCTTGGTATGGCAAACGCATCCCCGCACCAAAGGCTCCGCCGGTTATCCCGATGCCGTCCGCGAAAAAGACTTCTTCCGCAGCGATCGCTTCCTCGGTGCCTCTTTCCAATCCCTGCCTGTCGACCTCTCCCAGAAACGGCTCTGCGAAGTTCGCTGCCTTGGCCTGCTTGACGACATGAACAACTGGACGGGTCCGAAATACATGATCGCCGAAGGCGATACTTACATGAAGTATCCCGACGATGAGACGTTCCCGCAGTTGATCGTCAACTACGTCAAACTCGATAGCCTTCCCAAGTTCGACGAAGGCTGGAATCCGCTGCTCACCGCCATGCGCGCTGGCGATTTCTTTGTCACCAGCGGTGAAGTCCTGCTCCGTAACTCCGGCATCGAAGGCTCCGGCGCAAAACGCACCTACACTGCCGAGGCCGAGTGGACCTTCCCCCCGGAGTTCGCGGAGTTAGTCTGGAGCGATGGCAGCACAGTGGACCGCCAGATCATCAGCATGTCTGACAAGGCACCGTTCGGTTCACAGAAGTTCCGCATCCCGTTCGATTCCACCGGAAAAAAATGGGTTCGTTTCGCCGTTTGGGATTCCGCGGGGAACGGCGCATTCACACAGCCCGTCCACCTGAAGTAAGCGAGCCACATATGAGCCGGATCATTCTCTTACTCGCTTTGCCAGTGCTTGCCAGCGCACAGGATTGGCCAGTCTATGGCGGCGACGCCGGGGGCACCCGCTATTCCGCTCTCAAGCAAATCAATCGCGATAATGTAACCAAACTCAAGCCCGCTTGGACCTTCAAGACCGGCGACATGAGCGATGGCAGCGAGTTTCAGGTGAAGAGCTCGTTTGAAGCAACGCCGCTTTTGATCGACGGCGTTCTCTATGTCGTCTCGGCTTTCGACCGTCTGATCGCCATTGAACCCGAAACGGGTAAACAGCTATGGGCGTTCGATCCGAAACTGGACAAGACTAAGCCGCAGATGCTTTTCGCCAGCCGTGGCGCGGCGTTCTGGACCGATGGCACGGACAAGCGTCTCTTCTATGGAACGCTCGACGGGCAGCTCTGGGGTATCAACGCTTTGACCGGCAAGCCGATCGATAGCTTCGGCACCGGTGGCTTCATCAACCTGCGTGACGGCATGATGGACCCGAACGATAAAACGTTGGCAAGGCGGGGTTACGGCATGACCTCTCCCCCCGCTATTTACAAGAACGTTGTCATCTGCGGTTCCATTGTTCCGGATGCCGAACCGAAAGGTCCCAATGGGGACGTCCGCGGTTTCGATGCGCGCACCGGCAAACTCATCTGGCGCTTCCATACCGTCGCTCAACCAGGCGAGTTCGGTAGCGATACGTGGGAAGGCGATGCCGCCAAGGGACGCGGTGGTGCCAACATGTGGTCCATTCCCACCATCGATACGGAACGCGGAATTGCCTTCCTTCCGCTCACTTCCCCTTCGCACGATTACTACGGCGGCGATCGCAAAGGTGCCGGCCTTTTCGGCGATTCTCTTGTCGCCGTTGACGCCCTCACCGGCAAACGGCTCTGGCATTTCCAAACCGTTCATCACAACCTTTGGGATTACGATATCCCTGCTCAGCCCACTCTCGTAACCGTAAAACACGATGGCAAGTCAATCGACGCGGTGGCCCAAGTTACCAAGACCGGCTTCACTTTTCTCTTCGAACGCACAACGGGCAAGCCCCTTTTCGATATTGTCGAAAAGCCCGTTCCCCCCAGCGGCGTTCCCGGCGAATCCGCTTACCCCACGCAGCCCTTTCCCGTGAAGCCCGCGCCCTTCGCGCGCCAAAGTTTCCGCCAGGAAGATTTAACCGATGTCACTCCGGAATCCCGCGCATACTGCGGCAAGCTAATCGAAGGCGCAACGTTCGGAACACTGTTCACACCGATCGGCATCAAGCCCACGGTGCTCTTTCCAGGCACCAACGGCGGCGCGAACTGGGGCGGGGCATCGTACGATCCGGAGACGCACACGCTCTACGTGAACTCAATGGATGTCGGCATGATGTTCAAGATGGTGAAGATGCCGGAGACTTCGAAACTGCCTTACCGAACGCGCGGCTTAGGTGCGTCCCGCTTCTGGGATACGGACCAGTATCCCTGCCAGAAACCGCCGTGGGGCAGCCTCACGGCCATTAATCTCGATACCGGTGAGTTCCGGTGGCGCAGCACTCTCGGCGTGGTGGACGCACTCCTCGAAAAGAATCTGCCTCCCACCGGAACCTCAAACCTTGGCGGCTCCATGGTCACCGCGGGCGGTCTGGTTTTTATCGGCGCGACCAATGATAGCCGCTTCCGCGCTTTCGACAAAGATACCGGCAAGGAGTTATGGACCGTTCGTCTTCCCGCAAGTGCCCACGCCACGCCCATGACGTTCGTCTCGAAAAAGAACAAGAAACAGTACGTAGTCGTCGCTGCCGGAGGAGGCAACAAATACAACAGCACTTACTCAGATTCCTTGGTTGCTTTTTATTTGCCGTAGCCTTCTGCTTAGCAGCCGAACCGGAATCGTTCAACCACCAGAAACACGCACCCCTTAAAATGAAGTGCGTCTCCTGCCATGCAACTGCGGCAACCGGTGACATTGCCGGTTTCCCCGCCATGCAGCAGTGCCAGGTGTGCCATGCCGCGATGGCAGAGCGCACCATCCCCTCTCACCGCATTTACGAAGTGCCTGACTTCGTTTTCTTCAACCACGGCAAACATGCGGTCGCAAATGTGGAGTGCCACACTTGCCACGGCGACGTTTCGAAGCAGGCGATGATCGTAGCGCACCAGGCCGTCAAGATGAAGTGGTGCGTCGATTGCCACAAGGCCAGCAAGGCACCGGTAGGCTGCAACACCTGTCACGAGTTGGGTCAATAGCGGCCCGTTTACTCCGGTAACCCAAATACCAGAATGTTCGATCCCGAAGCCAGCGCCACATATTGCTTGTTGTCAAAGACGTAAGTCATCGGCGAAGCGCGCAACGATTGGCTTGTCTGAAAGTGCCATAAGATTTTCCCGGAAGAACTATCGGCAGCCATAAACGCCCCGCTATCCTCCCCAAAGAAAACTAACCCGCTAGCGGTCCCCAGCGTGCCGGAGCGCGATTCTCCCGAGCCCACCTGCGGCAACTCCCACGCGATCTTGCCTGTCTTGATATCGATGGCCCGCAGGAATCGTTGCGGCGAATCACCCGGAGCATTGCGCGAACTGCCGCCCATAAAGCCCTTGCCGGCCTGCCAATCGCCTCCGCGTTTCAGATACACGCCACAGCTCTCAATCGCTTGAATCAGGTAAAGATTCGTTGAAGGATCGAATGCAGTGGACCACCAGTTCGCCGCACCCAAAACAGCCGGGCAAACCTTGGTCCCCTTATCAGATGGCGCGACATCGGCATTGCGCACCGGCCGGCCCTTCGCATTGATCTCCTTCGCCCACGTCAACTTTTTAACGAACGGTTTCCCCAACAAAAACTGCCCGTTCGTTCTATCCAGAACATAGAAGAACCCGTTGCGGTTTGCCTGAAGCAGCAGCTTGCGCGGCTTTCCTTCCCAAGGCGCATCGACAAGCGTCAGAGGTTCCGCCGCGTCCCAATCCCATTCGTCATGGGGAGTGAATTGATAGTGCCACTTCAGCTTGCCCGTCTGAGCATCTAAAGCCACCACCGAATCCGAATACAAATTGTCACCCTCGCGTTCATCTCCGTTGTGATCGGGCCCGGGGTTCCCCACCTGCCAATAAAGCGTCTTCAACTCCGCGTCATAACTGCCCGTGAACCACGTCGCACCGCCAGGGTGAGCGAAGTTTTTGCCGTTCCATGTCTCAGCCCCTGGCGCACCCTTGTCGGGAATGGTCCAGAATCGCCAGGCTTCTTTTCCCGTAGCTTGGTTATAGGCAACAAGAAAGCCGCGCACGCCGCCATCGCCGCCGGAAACACCCGCAATCACCAGATCGCCCACAATCAGCGGCGCGGAAGTGGACCCGTAGTTTTCTCGGTAGTCCGCCATCTCGCTCTCCCACGCCAGCTCTCCCGTCGCGCGATTGATAGCAAGCAGGTGCGCATTATCTGTAGCCAGAAACACGCGGTCGCCCGCAATGGCCGCACCACGATTCACCTTGCCCCCAAGTCCCTTCGTACGCGGACGGTGATAATGCCAAACCTCACGCCCGCTTCCCGCATCCAGCGCATAGCATTCATTTGCGCTAGTCACATACATCACGCCATCCATCACCAGCGGCGTTGTTTCGAGTGTCGGCACATCCGGCAGCGAATAAATCCATTTCGGCACGAGTCCAGCCACATTGCCTTTGCCGATTTGCGCAAGGCTACTGAAACGGTTGCCCGCCGTGTTGCCATCGTATGAAGGCCAATCCGTCTGCGAAGTTACCTCCTTATAGCGCTCGCCAACCTTTCGCAGCAGATGCACGCGGTTGTCCGCGGTTCGCACTTGCATATCCGCAAAGGACCGGTTCAAGGAAGTGCCGTGCATCTTCTTGCCGTCAACAGTATCGACGGTAACTTCCACGGGAACCATATCGCCACGCCGGGGCAAACGCAAAGTCCGGACATACGTAATCAGATCGCCCAGCTCTTTCTCTTTCAACTTGAAAGGTGGCATCCCGCGGTTCGGCAGGCCTTCGGTAACAACGGTTGCTATCTCGGCATCCGTCCGATTCACGATCCGCGCGACGAACCCGGGCGCGAACTCGCCGCCGTTCCCATCCGTCCCATGGCAGGCCGCGCAGTTTCCCTCAAATGTGGCTTTCCCTGGCACCGCCGTTTGTGCGTACGCGCCTTCCAGCACTACTGCCAGTGCAATGCCAATCAATCTAAACCGCATCAGTCTTTTCTCCTTTCACTAACCTTTCCGCAAATTCGATAGCCCGAATCAAACTGTGTGTGGACGCCGCGCCCGTCCCCGCAATATCGAACGCCGTCCCATGATCCACTGAGGTTCGGATAATCGGCAGCCCAAGCGCGATATTCACCCCGCCTTCAAAATCCAGCAGCTTCGAAGGAATGTGGCCCTGGTCATGATACATGCAGACAATTGCATCGAACTTTTTCTTGCGCACGGCAAGGTAAAACAAGGTATCCGGGGGGAAGGGTCCCTCCACCGGATACCCCTGCGCCTGTGCCCATTCCACCGCCGGAATGATTTCTTCAATTTCTTCCCGGCCAAAAAGCCCGTGCTCACCTGCATGCGGATTTAACCCCGCAACCGCAATTCGCGGGTTCGCCATCAAGCGCCGCAAAGCATCTACCGTTAGCTTGATGATCGTGCGGATACGTGGTTGTTTCGCCGCGCCAATAGCATTCAACAGCGATACGTGGGTGCTTACGTGAGTCACAATCAAGGCGTCGGAAGCCAGCATGATGGTCACATCCTGAACCCCGCAGAGTTCCCCGATCAGTTCCGTGTGCCCGGTAAATTTCGGGTCCGATAAGCAGGTCGCTTCCTTGTTGATGGGCAGCGTAATGAAGGCGGCAATCTCGCGCGCGAGTGCCGCGTGCGTCGCAGCCACCACATATTCTCTGGCCGCGTGCCCGGCTTTGCGACTGAGCTTTCCCGGTGTGATGTCGTCAGCGGCAAGTAGCCCGGAGTCCACCACGTTCAGAGCACCGTCTTGAAAGTCCGCGATCGTCCCACATTTGCACAGCGTCACCTTGTAGCCAAGCCGTTCGTTATAAAAGTTGAGCGCCGCCATGTCGCCAAAAGCAACAAAACGCCAGGGCAGTTCTCCGCCTGCAAACGCTTTCAGCAGAATCTCCGGTCCCACTCCGCTCGCGTCGCCCGCCGTAATTCCGTAAAGTGGTTTATTCCCCATGTTCACCACTCAATTGTGCGTGAACGCGGGTAAGCACATCGGGGTCGCCGAACCCACCGGCCTTCGTAATCAGAATCAAATCGCCAATGCGTGTAACCGGAACGCCGGGTACCACCTCCGCGATGGAATGCATCACCGCGGAACCAAGTTCGCGGGCAACGGCAAACGCGGTGTCGCCGCCAATTACAAACAAAGCATCCGGCCGATGCAAAGCAATCTGCTCGATGGCATACTGCGCGTTGGCGCGCGCTACCTGTGCCGCATCCCAGCCCGGATCCAGTTTGGCGCGAATCTCACGCCATCCCGGAGCCGAAAAACTTCTCACCTGAGCCGCGGAACAAGGGTGACGGCTGCCGTTCATGATCAGACAAGTCTTCACTCGCGGCAGTTGAGGCCGGCCCGTACGCGGAACGTCCATGTGCGCGGCCAGCATCTCAGCCAGTCCGCCCGGTCCCGCCGCAATCCGCATCCTCGTATCCTGCAAAATAGCGTGTGCGGAGTCCGCAAGGTGCGCATCCGTTTCGCCATCGAACACCGTGCAAGCAAAATCTTCCCCCAGCAGTGCCGCCACGGAACTTGTTGTTACCGGATTCAGCGCATCCCTGGCAAACTCCGATTCCGAAACCAAACGCCCATGCACATACAAGCTGCCGTTAATCACTTGGCGGCCCAGCGCCGGATACGCTGGTGCATAGCCAATTTTCCAATCCGGAAACAGCGCCGCTAAGGCCCTCAATTCCGCCGCGATGTTACCGCGCAGAGTGGAATCCGTCTTCTTATAAATCAGCCTCGAAGCAAGACCCGCGCTTGCTTCCACAAAGCGCCGAATTTCGCGTGCCGCCGCTTCCGCATCAACATGGCGAGTTTCCGTATCCAGCACGACGGCAGTGGCGCCAGTCATAAACACGGGCTCGGTAGAAACAATTGTCTCGATGCCGGCACCGCTGAATTTAGCTCCTACTTCCAGCGCCCCTGTCATGTCGTCTGCAAGTGCCAGAATATGCAACACCCACTACTGTACCGGTGGTGCGCGAGTAAAGAACTCGTATGTGGTCTGCCACTTAGCGGTTTCGCCCGGTTCGATATGCAAGTGAACCGTGGCTTCCGGGGAATAAGCGCCGCGCCGGCTCCAGAACGTCAGCTTGCTCATGGGCCGGTCCCCCGCAATTCGCACTCCCGCACCCGTCTTCTTATTTTCCAAAGTGAACCGGTGAGTCTCCGCCGTCGGTTCATATCCCGTCAGTAGAGCCTGAACGCGCTCCCCCGGTTGCAGTTCCCGCAGATACACAACTTCGTGCCCCTGTATCGCCGCCATGCCAGAGAGGTTACCGGTCGTGTGCGGCTCAAACGGAAACGTCCAAACCAGACCGGGCCCGGCTGGCTCCTTATCAATCTGAAAAAATCCATGATTGAACACGTTGGTATCAATCGGCTTGGTGCCTGTGTTTTTCAACTCCTGCCGTAGCACCATTTCGGGCTTGCCTGGCGTCAACGCAATCTCCTTGGTGTAAAAGTAGCCGTAGCCGGTGTGGGCGGCGTCATTTTGCAAATCCTGGACGAAGCGGATGGATGCCGCTTTCGGGTCCACACGCCACTTGCCCGGGTCAATCACCTGATACGTTTGCAGCTCGCGATATCCCGCCTCCTCCGGTTTCAACACGCGTCCCACGCCAATGCGCACGAACGTTTCCCCTGGCTTCGCCTCTCCATATCCGGTAGCCGGGCCGGCATTGTCGAAAATATTCACCGGGCCCGTGATGGCATCGTGAATCAGCGGATCATGCTTGTCGTACCACTGCCCGAAGTAGTTATGCCCCGCGTATGTCAACTTATGAATAATTCCAGACCAATCGAAGCGCGTCGCGCGATACGACCCCTTCACCGGGTCTGGCAAATAAAATTCAGCCGACACCAAACCATTGCTGATTTTAGCCGAAGGATACTCCTGGGCCTGCGCGAAACAACAAGAAGCAACAACTACCAGCGCAATCGGGAACCGCCAAAGTAACGTCATAATTTGCCTGAAAACATCGTCAGGCTACCAGACTATCGAAGAGTGATTGCGATACGCACTGTTTTTCCTCTCCCCTGTGCATACCCGTTCAACGCAATGAACCGACAGTGTCTTTCGCTATCTATCCCCAGTTTCGCGGATTGATATACTGTTCCGTCAGTTGGCCAGGGAGAGAACTGAAGTGGTAACGGCAAGAGTCCGCGGATGGCGATTCGGAGTTTTTGAAGCAGATCTTGAACTTCACGAATTACGCAAGCGCGGTATCCACATCAAGTTAGCCGGGCAGCCCTTCCAGGCGCTTACTATCCTGCTACAGCACCCCGGTGCCGTCGTGCCCCGCGAAGAATTGCGGAATGCCCTGTGGCCGGATGAGCCCTGGGGCGATCATGATCAAGGCCTCAACAAAGCAATCAACAAGATTCGCGATGCCTTGAACGATTCCGCCGACACGCCGCGCCTGATAGAAACTATTCCGCGCGTGGGTTACCGCTTCCTGGTGCCAGTGACGCCCCTCATCGATCAGGATGCAGAACCTGAAGCGCCTTCCGCAGTGCAGTGGCAGACTGAACTTGCGCAGTCGGTTCCGGTCGCGGTGCCCATCGTCTCATCCGCCCCGCCAGCGAAATTCCTCCATCATTCAAATTCCTTGTGGCTCGCACTCCTTGTCATTCTGCTTGCCGCAGGCATTTGGATCTTGGAACGCGGCACGCATCGCGCTCTGGCAAAACAGAATCAGATTGGCTTAACCGCGCAGGCCCAGCCGCTCACCACGTATGTCGGCTCGGAACAGTATCCTGCTTTTTCACCTCAAGGCAAGACGATTGCGTTCGCATGGGACGGCGCGTCACAAGTCAACTCCCACATTTTCACGATTGAGAGCAATAGCCGCGGCCTGCGCCAAGTTACCAAAGGTCCCTCATCCGATTCCGCTCCTGCCTGGTCTCCCGATTCGTCTCAACTGGCCTTCGTCCGCGATTCATCCGGACTATCTAAGGAACTCTGGATCTGTTCTGCTGACGGCTCGCAAGCCCGCAAACTGGCTGACTTCGGGCGCATCTCTCGCGATGACAGCCCTGTCACCTGGACCAAAGACCCGCACTTTCTGATTGCGGCTTTGCGCGCCCAAGGGGAAGGTCCCGCGGCGCTCTATCTTGTTTCCGCTGAGAGTGGCGAAAAGCGGCGCATCACTTCACCGCCGCTGCAATCAGCGGGCGATTTAAGCCCTTCTCTTTCCGCCGATGGCCAACGCGTTGCCTTCACCCGCGGCGCAACAGTGGCACGTAGCGATATCTTCCTTCTCAATCTGACAGCGGAGCTTTCGCCTGCCGCTGAACCCCGCCGCATTACGGATCTCAACCGCGTCATCGATACCCTCGCGTGGAGATCAGCCGGACAGCTATATTTCACTGCCTCCCCCACGCCTTCCGGAGCACGGCACATCTTCAGCGTCGACACTAGCTCAGAATCGCTAAACCAAAACGTGATTGAAACCGGCATTGAAGGCGTTCATCCTGCCCTCTCGCCCGATGGAAATACTCTCTGCTACGTCCGCAGCAACATTGAGCAGAGCAGCATTTGGCGTGTCGATTTCCCCGCGAACAATCGCACCCCACACCGCGAACGGCTGCTCTCTTCCACCCGCCGCGATTACACGGCCGATCTCTCTCCCGATGGCAAACGATTGCTGTTCAGTTCCGTTCGTTCCGGAGTGTCTGAAATCTGGGTGTCCGATGGTTGACGGGACGAACCTCAGACAGATCACGCTCAAAGGAGCATCCACGCCGCGCTGGGCACCGGACGGCGAACGGATTGCGTATGAATCGTCCGTCTCCGGCCAGCCCGATATTTATGTTTTCGATCTGAACACCAACAAGGAACTCAGGCTTACCAAAGATGCCGCGGCGGATCTGCGCCCCAGTTGGTCGCATGACGGCGCAAGCGTGTACTTCAGTTCCACACGTAGCGGCCGCCCTCAGATCTGGAAAGTGCCCAGCCGCGGTGGCCCGGAAACCCAAATCACACGCGATGGCGGCGTTTACGCCGTAGAAAGCTTCGATAAAAAATCAATCTATTTCACCTCCGCCGATCATGCCGCGTCCATCAAGACCGCCCCGTCTTCAGGCGGACCGGAAAAAACCTTGCTGGCCGGAGTCGTGGGTCATTCCGCTGTTAGCCTGGCACCAGGTGGTTTGTATTACCTTTCTTCACAAAGCAGGACCGGAGGGCAGATCGCTTTCTATAATCTCGCAACAAATACCAGCCGTCCGTTTCTAGCCATCGACCGCCCCATCCACCACTTTCTGTCCAGTTCCGCAAATGGAAATTCCGTTCTCTTCACACAGGTAGACCAGCAGGATACTGATCTCATGCTGCTCCCTCTGAACTGAATTTATTTCAGGGTGCCCAGCCGCTTATAAATTGCCCGTATCGCAGTAGCATTGCCGGTCGCGTTCGCCGCCAGAGTTCCATGGCTGCTTAGATTGATCTCTTTCCCCAACTGCTCAGCGGATTTTCCCGCCTGCTTGCCCTCGCGAACTTGTTTCACCATGTCCGCCAGATAATCTCGTTGGGCGGCCAGAGCGGGCTTTGTTGCGGGCGTTCCGTGCCCTGGAATGACGGTGGCAATATCCCAACCGGTCAATTTATCCAGCGCGCGAACCCAATTATCCGGGTCGGCATCCGCATCCCCCACGTTATTTCCCGCCTGCCAGGTGACGCACAAGTCTCCAGTAACCAAAATCTTCTGTTTCGGCAAATAAGCGACAGCATCACCCTTGCTATGGCCGGGCCCAACGCGCGTCATCTCCACTCGCTGCGTGCCATCATCCAGCACCATCCTGTCCGCAAAGGTCATGGTTGCCGGTTCCAGCCTCGCACCGGTTAAAGGGTGAGTCGTATCTTTCCAGTTGTTCCAGCCACTCGCTCCCTTGGTCTTCAACTCTTCCGCACAGGCTTCTGAACAGATGATAGAAGCGCCCGCATCCACGAAGATTGAATTCCCATAGCTGTGGTCGCCATGATAATGCGTGTCGAAAACGTAGCGGATCGGCTTCTTAGTGCTGGCCTGGATCCGCGGTAGAATTTCGCGCGCTCCCCATGGGAAGTTCGCGTCAATCACCAGTACATAATCTTTGAAAATCACCCAGGTGCAATTCGCGGGCTCCCGCTTATCCGCATCGCCTTGCCACACGAACACTCCCGGCGCGAGTTCGCGGACCCGATCATTGTCGGCGCGCGCGGCGAAGAACAGAAGCAGTGCAAAGGTAAATCCCGCGGCAATTCGTTTTGACATGGGGAAAGTGTACAACCAAGAAGCTACGTTCTCCAAATGGAAGCCGTGCGCAAGCGCGGAAACGAATTTCCCATCATCGCCAGTCGGTCTTCGTCTTAGCTTCTAAAAAAGCTCAACAGTATTGATCGAACGCGTCAGTCAAAACTTTTGCAATCTGGGAAGCATCGCGGCGTTCAATATCCTGACGGTGCATCATATAAACCGGCTTGCCGTCCTGAAACAGCGCAACGGACGGGCTCGACGGCGGAAAATCTTTCAAAATCCCACGAAGATGAGCCACCGCTAGATCGTCGCCACCCGCAAACACAGTGGCGGATTTCGCCGGCTTCTTGGCGTTGTTCAGAGCCATTCCAATTCCCGGCCGCGCCTTGCCCGCCGCACAGCCGCAAACGGAATTTACCACCATCAACACGGTGCCGCTCCCCGGTGCCAGCAGGCGATCCACATCGGCGGGAGTACGGGCTTCTTCCAGTCCGTAACGGGTAAGATCCTGGCGCATCGGCGCAATAAACTGCTCGGGATAAGGCATGACTTTTATTTTACTGCTACTCAGCATTCCCGGGCTGTTCGTTAGCCGCAACACGCGAACAAATCCGCATCCGCGCTATAAACTAGCAGGGCGCCGCTTTTACCCAGCAGATGACCCCGCGTGGCTCAATAGCTTACTTACTGCCGCTCCCAAACCGTAACACTCCGGAACGCCTTGCCGGTCTTCGAATGGGTGCCCTCGTTCACATGAATCATCATTTTTCCATCGAGCGACACAGTCCAAATTCCGTGCGACCCTTCTTTGCCATGCAGTTTTGAACTGGAATTCCAGTTATGATCGTCGATCTGCTTCATGGCGATCATGTCGAAACTGGGGTTCAACGATTGAGGATAATCCTTGCCATCGAATTGAATCACCGCCTCTGCGCCAGCCTTCTTGCCCCCGCCAGGCAGATCCAAATTGAAGCCATACTTCACCTTTCCTGCCGGCTCCTGAATCCAATACACATGTTGCGCAGGCAGTTTCACTGATGATTTGTCCGGGTCATACTTCCATTTGCCGATGATCAAAGGGTCCGCAGCTGAAACGGCCTGGACACTCACAATTAGCATCAGTAAGGCTAGAATTCTCATTGCTGGGAATTCTAGCAACCAGCGCACCGGGATACAATCCTCACTATATGGAATCCTTTGACGAGTCGCTGGTGAACTTACTCAAGACAAATCCAGGCTTGTCAAAAGCGCGGATCGCGGAGGCACTCAAGATGGAATTGAATGACGATTTCCGCAACCAGCTCGATCAAGCCTACGACAAAGACCTGGTACACAAAATAATGGACAAATACTTTCCCGGCACCCGCAAGGCCTACTAGTTCGTGGGACCGGCCACGGCCGGTCAATCCGTAATCGTCACCGTCGGACCATGCGGCGCGCCAACTTCCGCCACTCGCGCCAGCAACCGCTCCGCCAGCGCCGTAAACATCGTCGTGCTCAAGGCCAGCGGCTTCCCGGTATCCCCGCCAATCCGCACTGCCGGGTCCAGCGCCACTTCGCCCAGAAACGGAACGCCCATCTGCTCCGCCGTGCGCATGCCGCCGCCCTGACCGAACACATCGATTCGCTCGCCCGCATGCTCCAGGTAGCTCATGTTTTCTACAATGCCCAAAATCGGAACCTTCACCTGCTCGAACATGTGCACCGCCTTCCGCGCATCCTCAAGCGAAACCGCGGAAGGCGTGGTCACCACCACAGCTCCCGTCACCGGTGCCGTCTGCAGCAGCGTCAATTGCACATCCCCGGTCCCTGGCGGCAGATCGATCAGTAGGTAATCCAGATCCAGCCAATCCACCCCGCGCAGGAACTGCTGAATCACGCTATGCAACATCGGCCCGCGCCACACCAGCGGCTTATCGCCAGGGTTTAAAAACCCCATCGACATCAGCTTCACGCCGTAATTCTCAAGCGGCCTGATGCGTTCCCCATTCGCCATCGGCGTGGTATTCACGCCCATCATCAGCGGCACATTCGGCCCGTACACATCCGCATCCATCAGCCCGATCTTGTGCCCTGCCTTCGCCAGCGCAATCGCAAGATTGACCGATACGGTGGTCTTCCCCACACCGCCCTTTCCTGAACCGATCGCGATCAAATTCCGAACGCCCGCGATCGGCAATTTCGGCTGCGCCTGCTGTTGTGGACCCATGAAACTTCAGTTTAGCGCCGCCCTATGACGCCCGCACGGCGGACTCGCACCTACCGCTCCCGCGCCTGCACCGTCAATCCCTTCCTGCTGGTAGTCACGGCGATCTTCCGAAATTCCGATACCCGCACCGGTTCATCGGAAACGTATCCAATACTGTATTGCCCGCGCAGTTCATCTTCAATCACCCCGAATATCTGTCCAATGCTCTGCTTCTTGCTCACTTCAAAAAATCCGCCCCCGGTCTCTCTCGCCATTTGCATCAGCGGCCACCGTCCCCGCGTTGTCCCATCCGAAAACAGAATCGAGTAAATCAACGTATCCCCGCGCTGCGCCGCATCGATAGCCTCCTGCGCCGTCGCCGTGCTCCCGTTATCGTCCCCATCCGTCAGTGCAATCAGCGCTTTCCGCCCCGTCTGCTTTGCCGTCAGCGCGCTAGCCTCAATCAACGCATCGAACATCAAGGTGCCACCTCCGTTCTGTTGCGATAACTCCCTCCGCGTCGGCGTATCCACAAATGCCAGTGCTTCATCCAACTGCCGTCGCGATCCAGTAAGCCCCTGCCGCATCTGCACCCCCATATCGAACTGCATGATAAAAACCTTGTCTTTGTTTTCCCGCAAAACGGAATCCAGAAATTGCAGGCTCGCCCCGCGCTCTGCATCCAGCACGCGCTGCTGGCTCATACTCGTATCCACCATCAGCCCGATCGTGAGCGGCAAATCCGTCTCCCGCGAAAAGTATCGTATCGTCTGCGGACGCCCATTTTCCCGAACCGAAAATTCTTCCTTCCGCAGGTCCCGCACAATCTCGCCATTCCTTCCGAGTACATTCGCCAGAATGTTCACCACCTTCACGTCGGTGGAGAACACGGTCTCATCCTGCCCCAGCGCTAGTGGAAGCCCTACCGTCCCCATAAACAGCGCCCGCCGCGATACCCTTTCCATAAACTAAAGGTCTCACTGTCTCGTGAAACGGAACTCGAATCCAACCCTCTTCGTATAAGAGTTGAACATGCCGTTCCGCGCAGCACTGGCGCTCTCTTTCTTCGCGTTCACCCTCTGTGCGGAGGAACCTTCCGCCCAAATTAAAGACATTCATATCCCCAAAATCACCCGCAAACCGCTCCTCGAAGAGTTCCTCAACGGCAACTCCCGCCCCGATATGAAGCGCATTGACGATTTTCGCCAGCGCCAGCCAAATAACGGCAATCCCGTAAGCCGCAAGACCAGCGCCTGGATCGGCTACGACGATAAAAACATTTACGCCGTCTTCGTCTGCCAGTCTCCGCCCGGCCACACCCGCGCCCGCCTCTCGAAACGCGAAGACATCTTCAGTGACGATGTTGTCGGCATCTTCCTCGATACCTATCACGACCGCCAGCGCTCCTATGAATTCTTCGTCAACCCTTACGGCATCCAGGGCGACGCCATCGACAACGAAGGCCAGAATGACGATTTCAGCTTCGATACCCTCTGGTATTCCGATGGCCGCCTCACCCCCGATGGCTTCCTCGCCTCCTTCGCCACCCCCTTCAAAAGCCTCCGCTTCAGCCCCGACGAAACCCAGACCTGGGGCTTCGGCCTCGGCCGCTTCATCCCCGAAAATAATGAAGCGTCTTTCTGGCCTTTCATCACCCAAAAAGTTGAAGGCTTCAGTCAGCAGCTAGGCAACATGACCGGCCTCGAAAACATCTCCCCCGGCCGCAATATCCGCCTCACCCCCTACGGCGCCTTCGGCTCGTCCCATTTTCTCGATACCCCCGCCACCGGCATCCCGTCTTTCAAATCCAACAACACCCCGCGCGCCGGCCTCGATGCCAAAGCCGTCCTGCACGATAGCCTCACGCTCGATGTCGCCCTCAATCCCGATTTCAGCCAGGTCGAATCTGACGATCCCCAAGTCACCGTCAACCAGCGCTTCGAAGTCCAGTTCCCGGAAAAACGCCCCTTTTTCCTCGAAAATAATGGCTTTTTTCTCACCCCGGAAAATCTCTTCTTCTCCCGCCGCATTGCCGACCCCGAATTTGGCGCCCGCCTCACCGGCAAACTCGGCCGCTGGAATCTCGGCCTGCTCGCCATTGACGATCGCGCCCCCGGCACCGGCCTCGCCCCTACTGATCCCAATCTCGATAAGCACGCCATCATCGCCGTCGCCCGCATCCAGCGCGAATTCGCGAAGCAGTCCAACATCGGCTTCCTCCTCACCGATCGCGAATTCGCCGGAAGCTTCAACCGCGTCGCCGCCATCGATACGCGCCTCAAGCTCAACGCCAACTGGACCTTCACCGGCCAAGCCATCACCAGTGAAACGCAAAATCTTGATCGCACCCACTCCGGCGGCAACTCCTACAACGCCAATATCAACGCCCAGAACCGTGAATGGCGGTACGGCCTCAATTACACCGACCGCTCCGAAGGCTTCCGCGCCGATCTCGGCTTCATCCCCCGCGTCGATATCCGCGAAGCCCGCCAGTACCTCGCCCGCCGCTTCCACCCCAAAAGCAAAAAGATCCTCTCCTGGAGCCCGCAAGTGTTTATGAGCGGCGATTTCGATCACCGCAACGTTCAGCAGGATTGGGACGTCCGCACTCAGCTCAATGTCGAAATGCCGCGCACCACGTTTGTCGGGATAACCCACAGCGAAACGTTCGAGCGCTTCAATAACATCAACTTCCGCCGCAACGACAATGGCGGAGGCTTCCACACCGAATACTTCAAGCGCGCTACGTTCGATATGGGCTATTCGAAAGGTCAGCGCATCAATTACGATGTAGTCAGTAACTTGCAGGCATTCCGCGGCACCGGCGACGAGTTACAAGCTAACATCACGCTCCGTCCCCTCTCGCGCCTGAAGCTGGACGAAATCTATTACCTCACGCGCCTCTACACCGCTGGCCCAAAGCCCGAAGCAGTTTTCATCAACCACTTAGCCCGTTCCCGCGCCACTTATCAATTCAACCGCGAACTCTCACTAAGACTGATCCTTGATTACAACGCCACCCTACAGAACCCCGCACTCATCAACCTACCGCGCCAAAAACGCATCACCGGAGACGTACTCCTCACTTACTTACTCCACCCCGGCACCGCGTTCTACATCGGCTACACAGACCGCCTGGAAAACCTCGCCCTCTTCCCCGGCCAAGTCAATCGAATCGCCTTCCCCAGCACCACCACAGCCCGCCAGTTCTTCACCAAAATCAGTTATCAACTCCGCTTCTAGCGGTCCGCCGTGGGACCGGCCATGGCCGGTCAGCTTGAGTTGCGGATCGCCCGTCAGGTAACACAAGCAACTACGCAGGGGTTTGCACATTCCGGCAACGGGACTTTGCAGTCCCAAGTTCCGAGTAGCGCGTGATTCAGCTGGTGTTGACTGCTGCAGAGTCTTCAAGCCTTCGGTTGCCCGCCTGCCAGCGAGGTTGTAGGCTGGAACGCCCTACGAGTTCCGGCCACTAGCTTGCCGGCATTGAACGCTACCGGCCGCTCTTCGAGATAATTGGCTCCGGGGGAGATGATGGAATCTCACAATCAGTGTCCGAAATGCAACGGCGAAATGAAACAAGGGTTCATTCTCGACCACAAAGATTACGCATCTAGCGTTGTGGCGCAATGGCAGCCAGGCGAACCGCAGAAGTCTTTTTGGCGCGGAGTACAGTCTAAGGACGGTCCGCACTATGAGATCACGACTTATCGTTGCACGGGATGCGGCTATCTAGAGTCGTACGCGAAATAGGAAAAAGGCCAGGATTACCGCGCCGGCCCTTTCCCCGGCGATATCCCGCATGAGATCGCCGATCCTGAACCTTGGTCGTATTTAGCTTCTCCACTGCATGGTCGTGGATAGAAAGCCGGGCTGGTTTTTCGACTACAGTTACGACTAACCATCAACGGCGATCCGGGAAGGGTCGGCGCTCTGAACGAATGGATGGTCGGCGATCCGGAAGTTGGGCCTGAGATACGGCGTTCCCGTCAAATGCTGGGACGGCGTGATTGCAATTTACGGAAACGGGACATCACGGGAGGTAGCGCGGACGACAATGATCGCTGATTCCCGAGCGGCGCGTGACCCGCTCGGAGGCAGCTAATTACTTTCCAGAAGGCGACTTGCCGAGTTTCATCCGCCGGGATAGCCGCTAGTTCTCCGTTCGCACCACTCGATTACGGCCCTAAGCCGGTTGGGATAGGCTCGGCAAGGGCAGGACTATCCGTAACGATGTACAATCTCATAATCTGAGAAGTATGTTCTACCGATTGTCGAACCTGAAGCCGCAGAGCTAATCAAAATGGGCCAGTTCTTAAGAGCAGCTTTCGAGGTTCTGAATCGGAATCATAAACCGCTTACCGCCGCCGAAATTGTCGAGCAGGCTAGGTCAGTAGGTCTACTTTCTACCAGAGGCCAAACACCAAGTCAGACCATGAAGTCGAAACTCTCGACGGACATACTGGCAAAAGGCGAAAACTCACTATTCATGCGCTCTGCAGAAGGACAGTTTGCACTTCGGGGTTGGAAGGATCAGCTCGCTGAGCACATCGCGGGCCGTTATAAGAAAGCGCTCATTGACGAGGATATCGTAGTAATACCGGCTTCCTCATTAAAGCGGTATACAACGACGAAGGGCTTGCATAAGGGTCTGTTTGATGCGACCGCCTTGCTCGAGGAATGTGCCGCCATGCGGCGCCGCGACGCGGAGGAGAACTTCGAAGTCGTCCAACTAGTGTCCGTCTTTGTTGTCCGGCATGGTAACCGTTACCTCACATACAAGAGAACTAAACGACTGCCGGAAGCGCGACTTCATGGCTACTATTCGATAGCCTTCGGCGGTCATCTGAATCCCGATGACCTTTTGCCACTGCTGAATATTTTCGACCCTGCCGTAGGCAACCCGCTTTTAGAGCGCGAACTGCATGAGGAGTTGCGACTACCCGCGCACGCTACAAACAGCATAAAATACAGAGGTTTACTGTATGACGACTCCCGCCAAGTCAGCTCGCAGCATCTGGGCCTTGCGTATACGGTGTTCGTCTCAACGGAGCAATTCGAGATCGGCGAACGAGGGTTTTTGATGGATCCGAAATACGAAACGCTTGATGAGATTGAGCAGAGGCTATCAGCATTCGAGAACTGGTCCGTCTTGCTTTTTGATGATGAACGGCGGACTGTCAGTGGTTAAGGACGCCCACGAAATTCTAATTAGCATTGCGGCATGCATTATTTACGCTCTGTTGGCTTGGGGCGCAGGGGTGGTGGTCCGCTATCAAACAAATTCAAGCCCAATTTGGAGAAAGCGCAGGCTTTGTTTCACGGTAGTAGCGGCGATCGCAGTTGCAGCTTCTACGGTCATTTGGGGCAACGCTAGCCCACTAGTTGTAATTCTTCTATTCAGCATCCTAATCAGCGCAATCATCTTCGCTGAGCTCAACCAGTTCTGGCGGATCGGATTGATGGGTGCGGACCGAGAGCTCCAATCCGGTATCGACCACAAGAAAGCGTTGCATATATGCCAGTCTTCATTTAGATTTCTTGGAATTGGTGCCTCGAAACTAACGGCCGAGAAGGAAGCTTTCGAAGGCGCAATCGACAGATGCGATAGTCCTCACGATCCCATTCGTCTTTTACTAAGTCGGCCGGATGCGGATGAACTGGAGCGCATTGCAAGAATGGCGGGTCGTGACCGGACCGAATATCAGCAGACCGTCCAGGCGTCGCTTCGGGTGATTTCTCGTCTGAAGCTGGAAAGAAGCAAGAACATTGAGGTTCGTTTTTATAAAGAGTTTCCAGCATTCAGACTGCTGTTCCTGAACAGCAATATTTGCTTAGCTAGCCACTACGTTTTGGGAAAGGGAAGTGGATCAGATCTGCCTCAATTGCACTTAGTACGTCTGGACGACAAGGGCGACAAAGCATCCCTCTACTACGGATTCGACTACTACTTCAATAGCCTTTGGCAAAGCGCGGAAGTTTGGGATTTCAGGAGCTACATCTGATACCAGTCGGGTCTGTTCACGGTCGATTCCAGCCGTTTCACAACGAACACTTAGAGTACGTACTCGCTGCAAAAAACAGGTGTGGTTTCTTGTGGATTGGTATTACTAAGCATGACATCACTCCAGCAGATCTCAACCTGCTAGGAGCGCACCGGGAGCTCCCTCAAAATAATCCGCTTACTTTCTTTGAACGAGTGCAGATGATCCGCAGTGCGCTCTTAGATGCTCATGTTTCTGCTCAAGAATTTTCATTCACTCCCTTCCCAATCGAGATGCCGGCCCACCTTCCAAACTTTCTTCCAAACTCAGTTCCCTGCTTCACAACAATTTGCGAAGAGTGGAATCGCCGAAAAATAAAGGTTCTTAAAGATCTCGGCTACTCGGTAGAAGTGCTATGGGAACGGGAGAATAAAGTAATTACAGGCTCGATCATAAGGGGCCAGCTTGCAGCAGGCTCGTCTGAGTGGCGGCTTGGTTCCACCTGCCGTCGCGAGTTCAATTGACAATCTAGATCTTGCTGGTCGCTTGCGCGATTTGAACTTTGCAAACACGAACAGCGCAGGGCGGACCCACGCTTGACTATTCGCAGTTCCTCCACGCATCAAGACCAAGCCGTTTTACCTTTTCTTAAGTGGCCAGGTGGAAAAAGATGGATATCAAAAGAAATTGCAGAGGTGGCGGCTGCGAATCTAAAAGGCCGCTATATCGAACCATTCTTAGGTGGTGGCGCAGTATTCTTTCGCCTCCTTCCTGCTAAAGCTGTGTTGGCCGATATCAACGAGGATCTCATTGCCACATTTCGCGCAGTACGGCGCTTCCCTCGCCGCGTGCGAACCGAGCTGGAGTGCTATTCTGTCTCTCGCCAGGAATATGACCGCCTCCGCGACTCTAGTCCCGAGACGGACGTCAAGCGCGCTGCGCGGATGATCTATCTAAACAGAACCGCGTTCGGAGGTATATACCGCGTGAATCGAAATGGTAAATTCAACGTTCCATTCGGTGGGGGCGAGAGAACGATGGCTGCGACCCTTCGCGGCACCTTGCTCGAAGACGCGTCGAAGGCTCTCAAATCCGCAAAGCTTCTGGCCGAGGATTTCGAGTCGATCATAGGAGACGCCCGTCAGGGAGATGTAATTTACTGCGACCCGACATACACTGTCGCGCACAACAATAACGGATTCATCAGATACAACGAGCGCAACTTTGCATGGGTTGATCAGCAACGATTGAGTGCTGCGGCCTACTCAGCAAAACATCGCGGCGCCTTCGTCATGGTCTCCAATGCGGATCACCCAGAGATCAGAAAGCTATATCCGCGGTCGCGAATCACGCTGCTTGAACGCTTCAGCGCTGTCTGCCCGAACCCAGACCATCGCCGCACGATCGAAGAGCTTCTAATTTTTGTTTAATTGGATATTGCCGCTCCACGCCGTCATCCAGCGACCAGGGATCAATTTTGCTAGATCCATCAATCTTTTTATCCGTGCGTCCGTACAGTCTCTTTTTGGAGGTTAGTCCCCATAAACGCGCTTATCGTCCCGGACGGCGAAGCGTGACTGCTCCGTCTTTATCGTCTGCACTCCGGAAGTTGGGCCTGAGATACGGCGTTTCCGGAAAGTGGCAAGCTCAACCTCCTGAAAATAGCGTGAAGTTTAGTAACATCAACTGACCCACTACCAACGCAAGCGCAACAAGCAAGGTGTTGCCAGTAAAATCAGTGAAGTCCTTCTTCACCCCACAAAAAACTGATTTACCCGAACTTCAAACCCTTCCAGCACTCCACTCGTCAACAGGTCATCCGCTTCCAAATCCACGGTCCCCCCAACCCGCCGCACCCGCACCATTCGCTCATCCGGATACACCTGCCAAATCTCTTGCACTCCGGCATGCAAATACTCCCGCACCTTCCTCTCCACCGCCGCCGCCGATTCCGAAACGCTGATTACCTCCACCGCAAGATCGGGCGCAAACGGAATCGGGACATCCGCGTCGGGCATCGCTGCAATCTTCTCCGCCAGAATCACCGCCACATCCGGTATTCGCGCGGTCTGCTCACCCAGACTGAACATCGATTCTGAAAAGATCTCGCCGGTCGAAAACTTTGCCGACCAAAGCATAAGTGCTCTCACAATCCGGCTCTTGATACGTTCGTGCCGCGCTCCCGCAAACCCCACCGTGATCAATTCTCCGTCGCTTAACTCATAACCGAGGCCATCCTCCGGCGCCGGCATATTCATCAGATCCGCTGGCCGCAACGCAGTCCGTGTAAGCCCCATGCGTGCAATTATCACAGAAATCCCAAAATTATCTTTCCGTATATCTTGAGTAACTTACGCTCTTTCTCACCTTCCAGCTCCCCTTTCATCTGCTAGTGCTGAAGTCGGATAACTTATGCCGTCTACAGCGCAAAGCACAGCCAACAAAGAAAACGCGAAACTCTCTACAGGCCCCCGCACCGCCGAAGGTCAGCGAGCCTCCTCCCTCAACGCAGTTCGCCACGGCTTAACCAGCCAGCTGGTCGTTTTCCCTGGCGAAGACGTTGCACCCTACGAAAAATTCAGAGCCGATCTCACGCGCGAACTTCGCCCTCAAGGCACCATCGAACACATGCTGGCCGATAACATCGTTAACACGCAGTGGCGCATCGAACGCGCCGTCAAAGCCGAAGCCAACACGCTCGCCCTTGGCCACTTCGATGCTGTCCCACCCCTAATCGCCGCCATCGAAGAACCTGACCGTCGGTCCGCACTGGTCGAAGCCATCGCCTGGGAAACCCGCGAAAAAGGTTTGCGTAACATCCAGCGCCATGAAGCACGCCTCCAACGCCAACTCGTGAAGCTTCTCGCTGAATTCCGCGAACAGCAAAAGCGCCGCAAAGCCTTCCTCGATGAAGCCGTCGAAGTCAAACAGTTCCATGATTTCAACAACATGCCCTTCGATTCCCGCGATTTTGGCTTCGATTTTACCGCCACAGAAATACAAACCGAAATCAACCGCCGGAAGCGCCTCCTCCAGCGAATATAAAAATCTCAAACCTGCCAAAATTTGAAAAGCACCCCCAAAAAGCCTTTCTTTGCGCCTTAGCGTGAAACGTTTTCCGCCCCAACACACGGCACAATCTCCTGGTTTGCTATACTCATCTCTGGCCCGCCTGTAAGTCATCGCATTCCCGGTTTACCTCGGCAATTGGGTTCGTTTCGAAAATCGTTTCTAGGCACCTTCAACCATGGCAAAAGAGAAATTCGATCGCAGCAAACCCCATGTCAATGTGGGCACCATCGGGCACATCGATCACGGGAAGACCACGCTGACGGCGGCGATCACGAAAACGCTGTCCAAGCACAATCCGAAGAACAAGTTCCGCAGCTTCGATTCCATCGATAATGCGCCCGAAGAGAAGGCTCGCGGAATCACGATTGCAGCCGCGCACGTGGAGTACGAAACGGCGAACCTGCACTATGCCCACGTCGATTGCCCCGGCCACGCTGATTACATCAAGAACATGATTACCGGCGCCGCCCAGATGGATGGCGCAATTCTGGTCGTCGCCGCAACCGATGGCCCTATGCCCCAGACCCGTGAGCACATTCTGCTCGCCCGGCAGGTCGGCGTGCCGCACATCGTTGTCGCGATGAACAAGGTCGATATGGTCGATGATGCTGAACTGCTCGATCTGGTCGAACTCGAAGTCCGCGAACTTCTTTCCAGCTACAAGTTCGATGGCGATAACCTGCCTGTGGTGCGAGTTTCCGCTCTCGGCGCGCTGAATGGCGAAGCGCAGTGGGAAAAGTCGGTTGACGACTTGATGGAAGCGGTTGATAAGCACATTCCGATGCCGGAGCGCATCATCGACCGTCCGTTTCTGATGCCGATCGAAGATATTTTCTCGATTCAGGGCCGCGGCACCGTGGTCACGGGGCGTATCGAACAGGGTATCTGCAAAGTGGGCGAGGAAATGGAAATTGTCGGCTTCCGGGATACCCGCAAGACGGTGGTCACGGGCGTTGAAATGTTCAAGAAGTTGCTCGACGAAGGGCGTGCGGGCGATAATGTCGGGCTCTTGCTCCGCGGCGTTGAAAAGGAAGAAGTGGAGCGTGGCCAAGTGATTGCCAAGCCCGGCTCCATCAAGCCGCACCGCAAGTTCAAGGGCGAAGTATACGTTCTGTCGAAGGAAGAGGGCGGCCGTCACACACCGTTTTTCAAGGGTTACCGTCCTCAGTTTTACTTCCGCACCACAGACGTAACGGGTGTGGCGAACCTGCCGGAAGGCACGGAAATGGTAATGCCGGGCGATAGCGTGCAGCTCGATGTGGAACTGCAAACCCCCGTTGCTATGGATAAGGGACTTCGTTTCGCAATTCGTGAAGGCGGCCGTACTGTAGGCGCCGGAACTGTGTCCGAGATTTTAGACTAGGAGAACATCATGCGCGAAATTATTACCTTTCAATGCGGCGAATGCAAGAACCGCAATTATTCGAAGACGAAGAACAAGAAGACCACCACGGAGCGGATTGAACTCAGCAAATTCTGCCCGTTTTGCCG
>JAABUK010003695.1_pt1 | contig 25588 bp, 25 predicted proteins | sample 5559141 | NCBI WGS metagenome assembly JAABUK01 (sample SAMN10711869, study PRJNA513367) | rock metagenome | isolation source: Antarctica rocks | place: Antarctica: Victoria Land, Pudding Butte nord | collected 2016-01-03 | reverse complement strand
AGTTATGTGACCGTCAGCACCATTAATTCAGTGACAACATTTTTCTCCGATATTTAAAGGCTTAACTCTGGAGAATCATCTACCAATAATCAACTACAGTAATTAACGCCAGAGAAAGGGATAACCATCTTTCTAGCTTTCCTTAATATCTCCCTCCCTTAAAAACACATTATAAAGCGCCTCAATCAATGATTATAAGTCTATCAGTCTTACAGGCGTTTCTGCTCTTTTTTATATAAGAGATGATCGATTTAGTTATGCTTATGTCAGACAGCCTGCGCCTCAGCCTGCGCCTCAGGCTGTTCATCGGCCCAATTGAGCCAATCTCCGACCTGTCTTAACCCCATTTCCTTCATACTTAGGCCTCATTTCAGGAGGCATTCTAGATACTTGCTAGACAGTCAATTTTATCATTTTGATTGTACTCAATTCGATTCTAACAGATATTTAGGTCTATACTAGCTATTTGAGTTAATTTGTCTGATAATTATGAGTTCGAAGTTGTTTTCTGCAAAATAACACTTATTTTCTGATTCGTGCCCGCTTTTTAACTTAATTGACCTCAATTACAGTTATTAGAATGACGTTCACTATCGTTTTTATATTCTCAGCTGTTAAAACGATCATTATTCTTGATTCTTTAAGAGATTAGAATGAATAACTATTTCTAATTCAAAACAGGGTTAGAGATAGCAATATACTGTTGTATATTAATACTGATTTGATCTCAGAATTCTCAATACTTATTAAACTCTCAAATTCAAGATTAATAGACGTTAATCGGACTGTTAAGTCTATTATTAATCTAAATCGGAATGAGAGAGAGATATATAAGCTGCTTCGAAATGAATATAGAGTTAAAATGATTATATACAAGAAGAAACGTGCAGCACTCAATAATCTATAAAGATTTATCACCGAAATCATTACTTATATAAATTTAGTCTTTATTATAGATCTTGAAACAATATATGAAATTCTTTAAGCTCTTAAAAACAGATTAATATTAATAAATAGAGCTTATTAATTAAAGTTATTTTAATAATATTAAGTGTTAAAAAAGATTTTAAGAGCTTAATAACTTAAGAAGTAATTACAGTTATGAGAAAAAATGTATATAAACGCGAAGAAGATAAATCTATTTAATATTCAGAATAAGAATTCTTTATATAACTTTATAACGATTATTAAGAGTGTTAATTCTATCTTCGTCAATTTATATAAGATAACTTTAAAGAGGAACATTTATAGAAATATCGATATATTATTAATATTCGATCTAATCAAGTTATTTCAAAATCATCTTTAAATTAATAAGATCGTCTTTAAAACACTTTCTTATATAGCTTTTATAATATTATAAGAAGAATCTGCGAAATCAATTATAATTATTTAATTCTCTACAAAATCATATCTATCTTCTTATTCTTATCTCTGTTCAGAGCTTCATTTCTTCTCTATCTATCTCTATATCGTTAAGCAATATAAGCCAGTTAAGTAAGTTCTAAATGCGGAAATATAAAAGACGATAAATAAGAAAATTAAATAAAATAAAGAAATTAAGAGAGTAGTAGAAATTATAAGAAGAAGAGCTCAAAATAAAGATAAGAAAAGCTCGAATTCATTATCTAAATTAAGAAAAGAGAATATATAGTCTAAATCATTCACATTAATAATACTGATATTATTTACGATAAGTCAGAAGAATTATAAGCTGCGAGATATATAGATTCTTGATTTAGAAATTAATTCTTATATCTGTAATAACTTATTTAGATTTAAATTTAAGTGACTGATAATAAAGAATAATTAGTTAATAGTAGACAAATCTATATACTTAATTAAGATATTTGAAAGTGTTAATATCTTTATTCAGATATTTATAGACCCGAAAATAATCTCTTTAATTAATATTACTTTTGCGCTCGATTTTTTTATAAATACGATCTCTCTTCATTAATTTATATTAAAAGAAGTATATTGAAATATAGAAAAACAGCGTCTATATTATTAAGGCAAGATCTTTTACTTTATATAATGTATTGGCGATTATTAAACACTTAAATATAATTCTTATTTAAAATTAATAACAATCTCTTTTTTCATCTTTAGTCAGACTTCTTGAGTAGATATAGAGGCACCGATTGATTGCTGATATATTCTTATAGATCACTTATAATAAGAGATTATATCTTATCTTTAACAGAATATTTTAGACGCAGTTATTTAAAATTCGTCTATTTTAATTAAATGTGAAATCTGTGTGTTAAACAAGATAATAGAAATAGTGTTAAGATGATTTAATAAGGAAGATTCTACGAATAAGTCTTTTGCTCGCGTTATATATAATCTAATTCAGCTATCTATAATTTATAATAATAAGAAATAAGTTAGTTACTTTTACTATTATTTTACTGATATGGATTTTATCTATATTCACGCAAAAAAGTCTTAAAGCGTTAATATTATTATTAAGTTTCTTAATATAATAAGAACTTAATATGAACGAGTTATTTATTATTTTCGGACTGATGACGAGATCTCTTTAAATCGCAAATATAATGAATTAATTATAAATAGAGATATAATTATAGAATGCTTAACATTAACTACTTAAGCTCAAAATGACTCTGCTAAACATTCTAAAAAGATGATTATTTAGAAGACTTAATGTATGTGTATAATAAGCTCTTTATCAGATAATTTATGATCTGAAATTATCAAAATAACTAAATATCTCAATAATCATACGCTCAAATATTATTTAAGCTGGAAAATGTCTATTAAGACTCTTATTAACGCAAAAATCTAATCTATTATATCTTCACGTTTATAATTATTAAGTTTATTCTCTTAATAAGTATATTCTTTGTATTTAGAAGCTTAAGTTAAGAGCTTATATTAGATATCTTATTAATTATAATTTATTAAATATCTATAGAATATAAATACTTAATTAAAAGAAAGTGATTAGAATAAGAGATATTAAATTTAATATTTCTCAATTCTTTAATTCAAAGAATGTTAATTTAGATTATTTTCTACGCGAGAAAGTTAAGTAGATTATTGAAATTATTAATATTCAGCTCTCAATCTCTTTATTATTGATTACAGCTATTAATAATGAAATAGATGAATCATCTCACTCTTTTAAAGATTCTGAATTCTTAACTCTTTTAAATTCAGCTTTAATATCTTTTATAAACTTAAATTCAATATTAAATTAATTACTTATATTTAAATCTATCTCTGAATTCTCTAATATCTCTAATCTATTTAAATAGATTCGCGATTATCTATTAAATGCTTGCAAAGAGTCTGCGTTTATAGCTTCTTTGAATTCTTATATAATAATTGAATTTAACACTTAAAATATACTCTTAAAAGGCGCGAAATGTACTCGAAAATCTATATATCACGCAGTTTATATAGTATTCCTTTCTTAAAGCTTAGAGCTCATCTTCTTTTATTCTATCTTCGCTCTGATCTTTATATAAGATCAAATTAATAGAAGAGGAGATCTATATAAAGATATACTATCTACTAAGTTAAAAGTATAAAGATAGCTTATCAGTCATCAATTTATAAGAGAATTTAAAGAGATAGCGCAGAAGAAAATTTAAGAGCTTGAAAAAAGAGATATATATAAATAAATAAATAAAAATATTAAGTTGAGAGTTAGCTTATTATTCTTATTATAAATATTTAAATATAAATTTAATATAAATAACTATTTTAGTAAGTTTAAGACTCGAATTTATATGCGAGAAGATCTATAGTAAATAGAATAAGATATTTACGCAGTTATTCTTATTATTAAAATGTTTCGAGCTCTAATAATCATTATAACTGCTTTTAATCTCGAAATTCATCAATATAATATCATTAATATCTTCGTTAATAATGAGTTAAATAAGAAAATCTATTATTATTTCTTTAAGAGATTTTAATACTTAAATTCAATCTGATTACTTTTACACGCTCTATATAATCTTAAATAATCTTCACTTTTATAATATACTCTTCTTAACGCAGCTCTTAAAGAGTTAAATTAATATTTAATATTAAATATTAATTATTTATATACTGATGATTATCTTCTCATCTTCTTCTACATTAATAATATTATTATTCTTTATAATAAGAAGAATTTAAAGCATTTCTAAGTCTTTAAGATCGCTCTTTTATATTGATTTGAAATAAGATTTCTAAGAGAGCTGAAATGATTTTTAGATATTTAAATTGAGCGAAATTGAGATACTCGAAAAATTTAATTATATCAAGACTTATATATAGCTAAAATCGTCTTTAAATTCAATCTTATTAATATTTTAAGATCTCTGAAAAGCTCTATCTTCTTTATCAATATTTTTCTTTAAAATAATAACGCGCAGATCATCTCACAACAAATTTTAATCTATTAATAGCGTGTGAAATCTCTGAATTTCGCCGCTGTTATTTCTTAATTTAATATAGCATTTTCTATCTCTAAATTATCATAGTTTCTTATTAATTCATCTAGAGCTTATTTAGTTATCTTAAATCGCGTTATTTTTTATCTTTACATCTCTCAAAATTTAACTATTAAATACTTAGAATATAATATTAATAAGCTATTTAAATACTTAAGTAATACTGTCTTCGCAGATAATTTAGTCACTTATTACAGCTCTGATAAATATCTCTTTAAGCTATATTAGAAGATTATTAATTAAAGAGCTGCTAGATAGAAAATAGTTATTATATTAAGTATTAAGATCGAATTTCTATTATTATTCTTAATCTCTCAAGAATTATTCTGATAAGAACATTTTTTTCAAGTTATTTAATTTAATATCGAGCAACAAATCATTATTAACTGCGATAATTAATAGATTATTTAAATTATTAAAAAAGAGATATTTAAGTTTAATATTAAGCTGCGTTATATTAATATATATTAGCATTAACTCAGATAGAAGATTTAAGCTAATTAAATAACAGTTAAATAAATTTTAATAACTGAAATATTTGTTGACGATCTTATTAAGATTCTATTCATTTAAAAGCATGCTATATTTATATAATAGCTGAATCTAATCAATATATTAAATAAGTTAGATCGCATTAAAAAGAAGGATTATAATAACAGCGAGTAGTTTACTATAAAGATCTGATCTATCTTCTTCTTCTTCTTCTTTTTCTTTTTCTTCTTTATCAAAATACTGAGAGAGTTTGAAAGAAGCAATAACGATGTGATGACGTTAATAATATATATATCGCGCTGATAAACATCAGAAGCAGCTGTTAATAATCTAATTAAAGCATTTCTATACATTTTTAAGTCTATTAGACTTATTCTCATTCTTTACCCGAATTTTCTATATTCGCAGGCACGTTTTAAGCGTCTTCACAGTGTATTCACGCCTTCTCAGCCCTTCGAGGCCTATTCTCCTCATTTGACATTATTTCGCGTTATTTCGACTCATCTCTAGCTTCAATTTCGCCCGAAATAGAAGCTGCGGGGGTGTGTCAGACAGCCTGCGCCTCAGCCTGCGCCTCAGACTGTTTATCGACTCAATTAAGCCAATCTCCGGTCTATCTTGACCCCATTTCTTTCATACTTAAACCTCATTTTAGAAGACATTCTAAATATTTGCTAGATAGTCAATTCTATCACTTTGATTATACTCAATTCGATTCTAACAGACATTTAGATCTATACTAGCTATTTGAGCCAATTTGTCTGACAGCTTATAATAAACACATACGCCTTAAAAAAACAAGAAATAGAGATAATAAGACAGGGTCACGGCCAAAAGGGGTACAATCACCACAATTAACAGGGGGCTGCCTTGCTTATTATACACGTCTCTGTCGAAATGGGAGCTGTTTTAAGCTCTTTCATAGCAAAAACAACATCAAATAGATTACCACCAAAGCAAGGCGCCAAGACAATGTTTAGTGGTTGCTCGGGAGCTAAACTCAGATAAGACTCTAGCGCTAGCGACGCTTTGAGAGCGGCTTCAGCCTCGGCCCGAACTGAATCCGGGCAGAGCTTGGCGAGAATCTCTGAGCTCTTGGCACACTTTCCGTCTGTCAAGCAAATAGCTAGAAATCGCTTGAAATGCTTATAGAATCGAACTGAATCGACAGAATCAACTGCCCAGAATCTATCTAGAATTGCTTTTGAAATAGAGCTAGATATAAAGAGAATAAAGGCCCACAGGGGGCCGGAAATCGGCTCAAATAGACCAATAGAGAGCCTGAGGCGCTGGCTGTCTGACACAATCTGACGCCTCCATTCAGCCGCATCTTCATCGTCTAAGATGCGCTTCCTTGCTGACTTGGAAAGACGCTCCTTTTCATCTCTTTCTCTCCGCATGATCTCACTCACTCCGAAGGCCCGCAAACACAATTAACAGAATCCATCCAGCTCATGCAAATGCTCATGACTAACATGGTATCTGACAAAACCAAGGAGGTGGATGTTGATGTGGAAAGGGCGTTGAACGATGTTCATTTGCACAATGATACCATCGACTCCCTTTACTGGGACAACGTCTTGGTCAAGGTCAATGACACAAAGCGACACCATCACAAACATCTCTTAGACTCAATCGATGGCTCTGCTTCCGCTGGTCAGTCCAAAATGATAGCAGATCATTCTCCATCCCATCCCAGATCGGTTTCGGATGTCCGACGCGACTGACATCTTATAACAGGTGATCTCGTTGCAATCATGGGTCCTTCTGGCTCAGGAAAGAGCACATTGCTGAATGTTCTTGCGCATCGATCTTTTGCGCAAAAGTTCTCTGTTGAGGGTCGGATCCTGATCAACTGTGCTGAAGCGTCCACTACATCCATTCCGCGTGCAAGCTGTTTCGTTGAGCAGGAAGATAGCCTAATTGGCAGTCTGACCGCAAGGGAGACGCTGGACTTCGCAGCAAAGCTTGGTCTACCAAGCTCCCTTAACAAAGTAGAGAGAAAGCGTTGAGTCGATGGCTTGCTGGCATCTTTCGGTCTGCTCCGGTCGGCAGATACCATCATCGGCACCGCTGTCCGAAAAGGTTTATCCGGAGGAGAGAAGCGTCGAGTCAGCGTTGCTAGCCAACTCATCACTTGTCCAAAAATCCTATTCCTCGATGAGCCAACGAGTGGACTGGACTCTGTTGCTAGCTTCGAAGTCATGTCCTATCTGAGAGAGGTAGCCAAGAAGAACAGAGTCAGCACCGCCCAGAAATTGTCATGCAAGCGATACTGACCTCCGAGTAGATCATTGTCATCGCGAGTATTCACCAACCATCGACAACGACATTCAATCTTTTCGACAAAGTGTTCCTCCTTTCGCAGGGCAAGCTCTGCTATGGCGGTCCAGTCTCAACCATCAGCCGATACCTGGAAAAAATCGGACTTCCCATGCCACTACACATCAACCCGGCCGAGTACATACTCGATCTCGTCAACGTTGACTTTGCCTCGAACCAGACCGAAGCAGAACACCGACTCTCTCGTATCACAAATCTGTGGCGTGACTCGGCCTATAGGCCTCAAGAGTCCCAGAATGCTGCCGCGTCGTTTGATCCCTCCCGCCGTCCAGTCAGCCTCCCTCCTCTTACGAAGCGATCTCAGCTCCTGATTCCGGTCACTCTTCTGCACCGCAATTGGATCAAGAGCTACAGGGATGTTCTCATGTATGGCATTCGCCTCGCCATGTACTTTGGACTAGCTATCATGATGGGTACAGTCTGGCTGCGTTTGAAAAGTGGTCAAGATTACATCCAGCCCTTTATCAACGCTATCTTCTTCGGCTCAGCCTTCATGTCGTTCATGTCCGTCGCTTACGTTCCGGCTTACCTGGAGGACCGCTCGACCTTCATCAAGGAGCGAGCCAACGGGCTCTATGGGGCCACATCGTTCCTCGTCGCCAACTTCTTCATCGGCCTCCCTTGGCTCTTCCTCATTTCGGTACTCTTTTCCATCATCGCTTACTGGCTTTGCAATTTCCGTCCGGATGCCTCCGCTTTCTTCACATTCGTCATGTGGCTCTTTCTCGATCTCGTTGCTGCGGAATCACTCGTCGTCTTCATGGCGTCCATCTTCCCGGTCTTTGTTGTCGCGCTTGCGCTGACAGCCTTCATGAATGGTCTTTGGATGAGCGTTGGTGGCTTTCTTGTGAATCCCACTGTCCTGAATGTGTTTTGGAAATACTGGGCTCGCTACATCGATTTTCAGTCGTACGTCTTTCAAGGCATGATGGTGAACGAATTCTCACAGCGCATCTTCGATTGTTCTCCTGGTCCGCCCAATTCGCGGACAGGCTGCATGTGCATGTATCCGTCAAGTCTACAGGGCCAGTGCCAAATCGATGGAAAGGCGGTTCTGCAGTCGTACGGCTATCATCAGGGTCATACTGGGCTCTGGGTGGGGATTTTGCTCTGCATTGTACTTGGATACAGGCTCTTAACCCTTGCTGTACTTATGCTGAAGAAGACTTGATGTGAGGAAGCTGGAATGGTGTCGTGGCATATTCTTCCTCCGAGCTCATGTCTACATCAGCCCTGGCGCCAGTCCATGGCATGATACAGGTTTTGAACACAGCTGAGCACCATTTTGAGAGCAGAACCAACTCCCCAGAACAATCTCATTCTCCCGCTCAGCCAGTCTGGCATGGCTTCAAACCTCTTGCTCGGATCTGCCAAGATTGTTGGCACCCAGTCTGGCTTGCTCTTCATGAATATCTCCTCGTCCATCTTAGGCGAAGGCTCTCCCGCAGTGCCGCCACTGAGCGTCGCTCAATGTTGATCCTCGTTTCCATCGCTCATATGACTGAACAGCACCATGCCGCACGTGCCGCAAGAGCCTTTTTGGACTTCCTTTTCCCTCTCACTTTTCGAACGGAATATCTTCGGGCTGCCTTTCATAAGCCTGACACCGTTGTCACCATTGTCGATGAAATTGATGGACTCCAAGGCACTGCCACATGATTTGACAGTCCTTGCAAATGCTATATACTTTCCATCAGCTGCTTTGGAGACTCTGTCGGAGGCGATACTCATGCAAGCACAAGTCAAGTCGACCTTTTCCAATGACCTGCCATTCAACATTGTTACAATAGCAGCAGCCAGTAGTCGGCATCTCGAAACTCAGTCCTCTGGATGAAGGTGGTGAGAGATTTGGCATGTGAGATGATCAAACATCAGCCATGTAATGAACGATACCTTGCTCATTCCGCAGCCGCTCTTCTCCTCCGCTTCTTTCTTGGCGCATTTCCCATGCCAAAATCACCGTCGTCGCCATTGCTGGGGACGCCATCTTCGTCCAAAGTTGTGTCGCTCTTCCTCGGAGCCGAATCCATCTTCGCTCGCTTCCGTCTCTGCCCATTGGCTCTTGGGGTCTCCACGTTGACGTCCGCTTTATTTTGTGCAATTTCAGCCGTGCCGTCAACTTCATCTACCTCAGGACGCTTCTTTTTCTCCGCTACATCCTTCAATCGCCCAAACGCCTTCGCCATTCTGCCGCTTTTAAGACCCCTGTTTATTGGCGCACCTGCTTCCTTCACGCCCACACCAACACCACCCCCAAAGAACCTTGTGATGTTCGCCTGCGTCCCTTCCACCCCTCGCTTGTTCATGTCTCGAATGACCGGCACGAGTATTTCGTCCGTCCGCTCCTGGCTCCATCCAATAGTCGCCATCAAGAACGCTCTCAGAGCATCCAAGTCGGGTACACCCCACTCAAAGTCGGAAGGATCTGAGTCAACATCAGGATGGAGGTATGCATGATCCACTCTGGTGTCTGGAAAAGCAGGCGGAAGGAACATCTTCTGCGCCTGTTTTCTGAATTTTTTTCGAAATCGTGTGGTAATGTTGCCTTCAAGCTGGCCCATTTGGATTTTTGCGCTCCAGTCACGAAATGCTTCGAGATTGACAAAGTCGGTCAGGATCTCTAGAGCTGTCACGGGGCCGACTCCAGGAATGCCCTCCGTATAGTCACTTCCGAGTAAGTGCGCGAAACGAATTAGCTTCCTGCGATCCAAAGCGTATTCCTTTTCGAGGTCAGCTGTAAGATAGCACTCCACGAATTTAGCTGCATTGAACATGTTTTTGTACACCCTGGTACCGCCAAAGAGGAATATGTCAGAATCATCTGTCACGATCCCGTCCACCAAGCCCAGGCTGACAAGCTCTGCACATTGTGCTTCTGCTTCCATTGGTGCAGTGATGTATGGAAGACCAAACAGACGAAGAAGAGCTTGACACTCTTGGACCATTACTTGAGTAACTTCATCTGCGTCACGTCGGTCCTTTTTCTGTTGATTGCGAAGCTGCTTGAGTTCTTTCTCATAGTCACGCGCCGATTCTGCAGGAGTTCGAATATTGTTGAGAGCTGAAGCAAATCGCGCATGTTCCTCTGCTTCTATAGCCATTTGGCGCATCAATCCCTCGTCTGAATCCGAAAAATGGTCTTCCTGATCTCTTGGGACATTAGAACTCGCCTGGCCTTGCTTTGATAAATCCTTCTGAACATCTTCTTCGTCTTCTGCTATGAGGTACTGGTTGGCCAGAGCAGAATCTGCAACATTCAAACCACTTTTCTCTCCTCGTACTAGGGCAGGTGGCCTGGACGCTGAGGGAACTTCAACGTCTTCGAAATCAGCCCCAAAATCATCTTCATCCTCTTCAGCTGCTTCAGTCACATTTGCACGACTTTGTCCAGATCCTGGCGCTGGGACAACCTCATTCAGGCGCTGCTGTGATTCCTGGTCGAACGTCTTAGCTTCCTTGGCGAATTCCTCATCCGTCTCGCTCCAGTCAACTTGCTCATCGTTGTCCGCAACTATGGGTGCCTCCGTTTCTGCTTCTGCCGGGGCTCCAGGAACAAAGTTCGGGAGACTCGACGCCGAGGGTCTGGCCTGTGCGATGTCTGCGACATCGTTCATCCGCAAGCTAGGGGATTTCCCTTTCAGAAGAGTTACGCAAACAGCGCCAGAACTTTCATCACTTGCATTCACTGCTCCATCTAACAAGTCTCCTCGATATTCAGCGGCTCCCTCTCGGATGTCGACATCCGTTACCGTATCAAGTACATCTTCGGAGGACTCGATGACCATCTGCTCTGGTGATTTTGGCTGTGAAAACTCATCAATGTCAATAACATCCTCCGTAGCTCTTTGTATCAAGGCTTCACGCCTGTCAACGTCTTCTGGGCCATAAGTGACAGGATCTTCGTCATCCTTTTCATTTTCGTTGGTTCGCCCGGCATCATTCGTCCAATCTTTCACCTCAAACCAGGATGGCAGTGGCGCTGACTTCGTTTTCTGACGATCAGTGTTCCTCTCAAATCCTCCGGCTTGATCGTGTTCAATCTTGTCTAATTTCTTCTTGCCCAGCAGTGATTGTCCGAGGTTCAGCGATTCGAATGGGAGTGGGCCATTGAATTTCTTGTCCCCACTCACAACAAGGGTGGAGGTGTTGAAGCCTATACGGCTTTTCGATTGATGTCTAGATCTTCTTGACTTTGCCAAAGCTGCTTGTAGGTCAAAGCCGCCTTCTTCGTCCTCTTCGTTGTCGTAGGACGTCAGATGTCCATTCTTGGCCTGAACGACTCTTTGGTCAGGCTCATCAAGAATCAGGTGACTATTGCTTCCGTTTTCCGCGTGGGACAAACTATGTTGAAAACCACCTGCATCTGACACATCATCCTCGGGTTTCTGCAATGAAATTTGGATGGCTCGCTGCAAATCATGTTCATCGTGACCTTGGTGCATATCCACATCTTCAAACAGTTCATTTGCTTCGTTGTCTAAGACAGATGGATTACCTTCTCCGACGAATAGTTCTTCTTCGTTCTCTCCTTTAGCTTGCCGATGTGATTGGACAGGCCGTCGTGCAGCCGCCTGCTCCCTCGCTTCGTAGACTGCTCTTCGCTTCTGGGCAATCTCTTCGGCTGCATTTCTGTAGTCGGGGTTATAGTCGACTCCTCTCCGATTCCTAGTCCATTTCTTTGGGAGCCTGTTGAGCCCTTCGATCGCAATATCTTCAAAGTCTTCCTCCTCATCTTGATCCTCCTCGCTCTCTTCCTTCACTTCCTCGTCAAGATCGATGGCGTTCGCCTCTTGTCCCCCTTTATTCGAGACCACACCCAATGCCCAGCCTCCTTCCACCCCTTCGTTCTTCACAAGCACATACTCTTTACCTTTTTCTCCGGCAATCCTTCCACCTTGATCTAAAAAGTCCTCAGCCATGCCATTTACATGCATCAGTCGTTGCGTCAACTCATTCCTCTCTCGAACTCTCTCGATCTGAAATCTCGAGAAGGCCATTCTGTCCGGAAACATATCATCAAGCTGTTCTTTGGAGTAACCCATCCTGAGCCGACTTCTCAATCTCGCTGCATTGAGGATGTTGTATCGATCGCTGGCCGGCAAACTCAGAAAGAACGCACTCTCAAAGTCGATCTTGCTGAAGTCGTAGAGATTGATGTCTTCACCGCTGTGGAATTGTCTGGCATACTCCTCCAACTCTGCTTGACTCATGATCCTTGGATCATTTGGTGCCCCCATAGACTCGACGCTTATGTCCAAATCTGGCAGGTGGTATTGATCTTTCTTTTTGAAATGTCTGTTCTGCTGTCGCTCCTCGGTGCTCATCCCAATTTCATCGACATATACCATTTCTTCCTCTGGTGGCAGCTCCTCCTCCTCCGGTGTTCTTTCCTTCTCCACCCTTCTTCTCTTTTCTTCTTCCTCCGCAGCTCTCTGCATCTGCATTCCCAGAAGTTTGCCTGCAGTCCTTGCAGCATCTTCTCTCCTACCTTCTCTCCGTCTTGCCCTTCCACGAACAGTCTCTCTCTTCAACAATGGTGCGCCTCCGTCGAACACGAAAACCGGTTTGATTCCGAAGTAAAGAAGTTTGCAGATACGTCGGAAGAAACCGACGACGTGGGAGTTACGCAAAGCGTTTCCTTCCTTGTCACGCACGGCTTTCAGGAACTGGTAGATCCAAATTGATGCATCGACAGCAAGTCGCTTGCGGTTCAAGGTAGCCAGCTGGGTGGGGCGAGCCGTAGGTGCAACTACAGTCCACAACCCTGCTACACCCATGATAGAAAGTTCGTTCGTCGAATGCGTCAAATAAGTTCGGTGGAGGAGTTGATGATGAGAGCAGGATCTCCACAAGAGACGTCACTTAGTATGCCTGATCATTGTCGTTTCATCCAGAACCGAGCCTTGCCCCCTTGGCCGGAGGATCAATTTGTCGAAGTGCATGTTCCACTCTGCTATGCCATGTTCAGAATATCTGTTCGAGTTTCAGAGAATGCCTGCGCCAAAAAGCTGTAGTTGCTCTGTCATGTACTCAGCTGGAAGCCTGACGTCATCAAAACACATGATCACATGATCACATGATCGGGGGTTCAAATTTTTCCCTCTATTGTGTCTGAGCTGCCAGGATGGCACTGGTCTAAACATCTCACAAGGCCAACAATGTCTACAATCTCTACTATTGAGCTGACTGCGAATCCCTGTAAGCCGAAACACCTCGCTAAGCCATGACTAATCCGTCCCGGAATGACCAGCCAGAGGATCTGACAATAAAAATAGAACCACAAGAAAATCCCAGAGCAGCTTCACAGTCGCTAGCTTTTCGATTTCTCCTTTTCCGGTAGTGTCGGGACATCAGGGCCACTCACTAATGTGGGAGCTATCCTCCGCTTCTTGACTTGTCCATCTTCCTTCTCACTTTCGCTTGCAGCACCGACATCCCTTTTGCCCAAAACGCTTCCGCTAACGGAGCTAGTTGCACTGTGTCCGCCAGCCATAGGAGTTTGTGGAGGGGTCGGCTGTGGTAAGCTGGCTGACCCGGACGAATTACCCGCAGTAATCATAGGCAGGTGACTTAGCATTGGGGTAGGATTGTTTGTCACCACTGGTGTTTGTACAGATGACATGGTTGCAATAGATGACTGTGAGTTGGATCGTGCTGGGCTACCCGGCCTTTGAGTAAAGAAGGGAGCGGCGGGAGATGGGAGTGATGGAGCAATGGCAGGAGAGGCCTTGGTCAGGGATGGCGAGGCTGTGCTGATCGGGGTGGGTATAGGTGTAGTACCGGCGGAACTTATGGAGATCGTGGGATGGCTCATCGTGGGGTGCAATCCAGTGTAGATTTGCCCAAGCTCGCCAGGAGTGAACGCAAGAGTAGAGCAGTAGCCATCCGTCGAGGACATTAACAGCGTCAAGCCATCATTTGACCTTTATCGGTTAGTGGATTCATAAATGAAGTGGGTAAACGTACCAGCTCAGATCCGAGAATGTTGTGAAGTGGAGGTTGCTGACAACACAGAGCGGAGTCTGCTGTTGGGTATCGTAAACAAGGACTGCGTCTTGGGTCGCAACAGCATAAATCATTCGGTACGGAAGTGCGAAAGCTGGGCTGAGTCCGGCAGCTGAGACGTCAAGATCTGGAGGCTTGGGTGATGATTGTGGTCGAGATGGCTGGCTTGTGATAGTCGAGGGAAACGCTGCAGGAGGCTCCATAAAGGACGATCCTTGGGTCGGAACTACAGGATCGGGTAGAAGAGGTATGTCCGAGTCAGCTGCAGACGTGTCTATGGTGATTTGAGTGGTTGGCCTTTGACCCTGACGGAGAGAGTAGAAGATTGGCGAGCATTTCACCGCAACAGATGGCTTTTTGTGCCCAGGCAAGTGAGCAGCTGGCGGCTTGTTGAAACCTGCACGAGTGTATATATAAACGGTATTGGAAACCTCATCAATTGTCTTCGAAGGGTCTTCGGATGATAGATGTGATGACTTGTATTGGCCAGACGGAGTGAAGAGAAGGCTTCCGTCTGGGGCGAATGTGAGACGGCGGAAGAAGGACGTGAGAGTTTCGTTGTGATAGATGTTGGTGTTCCTGACTCCTAAACCCATTGCTGCGTTCAGGCTCGGAGACGAGAGCTCTGGACGTACTGCTGGTAGGGGAAGTGAAGGCCCAGGCGCCGGTGATGCTGAGCGTTGGAACGATGGGGACGACCCGAACGACGACCGTCGACTGTGCGAGATTGCAGGGGGGTCCATAGGAAGGGGGGTAGTGAGAGGTGTTCCTGGATTGGAAGGTGCAGGGGATGCGATGGCTAGCTTCTCGCTCGCGCTTGACGGACGATGACTGTCGCCCGACGTAGAATGGCGATGAGTCTCAGTCACACCAGAAGACCGGTGACCTAAATCAGGCGGAGCTGGACTGTTTGAAGAAACTCGACGGCCAGGCAAATCAATCTTATGGAACTTCCCATGATTTGAGAGCGTGCACGTCCCGTCCTTGAGTTTCAATCCGTATATGTGCACGGAGCGATCTGACGATTGTGTTGCGATGTATTCGTTCAGGGGATCCCAGGCGACCCCTTGCACATAATGGCTATGCTCAGAGATCTGACGCACCAATTGGCCTATGTCGAAATCAGAAAATGCTCAATTGAATGTGTGAATAGCGTACCTGTCTGCGCATTGAATATTCTTGCAGTATTGTCAACGCCTCCAGTGATGAAGAACACCCCGTCTGGCGACCACGCTAGGTCGTATATTTCAGCTCCTGTAGAGGACCTGCACATATGCTTCACTCTCCATGTCTCTTTGTCCTCGACATGCTCGTCTCCCATTGTGGTCGAGGGGACATCAGAAGGAACCCATAGGATGACATTGCCATCGTCTCCGGCAGAAGCAAGCATTTCACCTGCACCAATTAGCATGTGTGCGCTAAAGAATCTGTATTGCTGCTAACCTTTGGGACAGAATCGTACAACGTTGATTGACTGTGAATGCCTAACCAACGTTGAAAGGTATGTGAGCTTTCGCTCCTCGACATTTGCTTCGATGCTCCATAGCTGTCAAGCATTAGCCGCGGAAAAGGACTCGAGATGAGTTATACAGATGCATACTCGGACATTGTTATCACTGAGTAATTGTCAGCTCTTTGTCCTGTTGAGGCGGTGTTGAGTACTGACCCTCCGGCAGTAGCAAGCCGTCCTTTCCCGTGTGGATCGAAGTGGGCAGAGTAGATTGGCGAGCTCTCATTATGCCATGAAACGAGAAGGGGTGCTGCTTTCATGATTTATGACCATCGGGGCCACAGGGGGCCTTGCGGAGAGGTTCAAAACGCTCAAAGGTAGCTCTTTAATATGTCTTGGTCCAGTGGGAAGCTCAGATGAGGCGGAGGGAGTAAACAGTAACAAATGCAAGCAGCCACAATTCTAGCCTAGATGATCGGCTGGTCAAACGTCGCTGATATAGAGCTGTCGCTGGTCAGCAGACGGCTCGTAAAAGGCAGTAATGGCGACCACTTGCCCACGTATAATGAGTATGGAGAGCAGCAATTGTCGTACAGTTGCCCTTAGCGAGCCGCTGGAGAGACGCGGCGGAAGCACGGGCAATAATTGGCTGGTTTCAAATCTACCTGGTCCACGTACTACCGGTCCTTGGGAGAAGTGTTCGATCTGACTAGATCTCCCAGGTACGCGGTCAATCGATGATGTTCGCGAGCTTCTGGATTCAGACTTTCGTTCAATTACAAAGCTGAGAGGTAGAGATGTCCTCATTTCGACGGCAGAATCCATATGTTCTAGCATCTTTCACCTCGCCATACCACAGCGGTTTCATAGCCGATTGAACATTCAAAAGAAGCCCATCACATCTCCCATCTCCCAGGCAAGAACGCCGATCGCAGTCCTCCGGGACAATGACCACAGCATCTAGAAAGCATCTTACACCTAATCGCGTCGGCACTGATCCTCAACGTACATTCGCACCGCCTCTCGTTCTCCTCTCGACCCGAAATGCTTTCAACCACCAGGGCTTCGCAATGGCAGCATCATCCTACCAGATACGGACTGGCCCCATGCGTGTCTCGTTGTCGTTAGAGATCACGAACAAATTGAATCTCTCCTTGAGGCAAGATCTTCTGCGGCGTGACGAAGCTTTCCGTCCCAGCCCTGCAAGACGGCTGGCCGGTGAAGGTAAAGATAGACTCGCGAGGGCCCTCAGAAACTTTGCGCAGAGACAGTGGCAGGCTACAAGAAAAGGTCAGCCTGAATCTCCACACCATAGAGATCAGCAAAAATTGCAAACTGCAAACTTACAGGACTGTTAAGCATGCTGTTGCGCCTGTTTCTTCCCTTCTTGATGTGGCTCTTCAATGCACTGGAGTCAAGAGGTTTGAGGAGCTCAAAACTACACAGCAGTCCATCGGAAACAGACATGATGGCTCCCCAATTGTCAAATTCCCCACAGTACTATAACATGTCAGCTTGCTCCAAGGAAAATATCAGTTGCGCTTACATTAGGCGCAGAAAAGACAGTGACCAAGACCCGATCATTGAAGAACTCATACCCATCTTCAACCACCATGTGAGCGCGACAGACCAGGTCAAAGTCATGACGTGCGAGGAAGTCGATGATGACGTTCTTGCCAAAGCAATAGCTGACACCTCTTTCATTTGACTCCCAATCTTGATCCATGTCGGCTGGGTCACTCCAAAGTAGGTCATTCAGGAGTCCATAGTCTGGAACATCCGTAGGGCGTGCAATCTGTCGAATGTCGTCCATATGCTGCAGGCTTGGGGAGAGGCCACCATGCACACAGAAAATCTTGCCCGCCACGATTGCCGCAATGGGCAAGCAATTGAAGGTATCAACAAAGGTCTTCCAAATCTTGACGTTGCACCGTCTCTTGCATTCGTCGTAGAACCCGTATACGCGAGTGACATTGGCACACTCATGGTTGCCACGGAGTATAAAGAAATTGTCTGGAAACTTAAGCTTATAGCACAGTAGGAGAAGAATGGTTTCCAAGCTTTGCTTGCCACGATCTACATAGTCTCCGAGGAACAAGTAATTAGAGTTAGGAGGAAATCCGCACATTTCAAATAGCCGGATGAGGTCGTTATATTGCCCATGTATGTCGCCAACAATTTTCACGGGTGGAGACAGCTCGATCAGGGCGGGCTGAGACAACAGAACCTCTCTGGCTTTGGTGCAAATGGCAGTAATTTCGGCGTTTTTCAAGCAGACTGCTTTGGTGACTTTGGTGGAATAACCAGCATCGAGCAGACGAGTGATCATATCATCCAGGTCGACGTCCTCAAGTGCATTCATCCCCATGCCACCGGGTGAAGTTCCAGGTAAAGATTCTGCAAGTTTTGCTTTCAGGTAGCTCTTTGTGTCAGAAGCTCGAGGATTGATCTGATTCTCATTCTTGACCAAGATAGAATTTCCCGGCCTTTGCAGATGCGCAAATGGATGGATGTTAGTACCAGGAGCTTCTTCCGAGACTGCACCAACCTCTCCGGTCTTTTGGGCGCCACTGACATCTTTATGCCGCTGTCCGATGGTCTTGGATTGGGTTGGAGATGGTGGCCTTCCACTGACAGGGGAGCCAGACCGTGGGGAAGGGTTCTCGTCGTCGGTGTCTCGGGCAGGTGACATTGGTGACTGGGCCGACGAAATGGACCCAGAGCGCGCAGATATGCTAGTGGACCTCACTGAACTAGTGTCGGTTTTGTCAATATTCAATCCATCAATACTCGCTGCACCACGAGGACTCTCTTGTTTGTCCAATTTCGAGCTGCCTGGTATCTTCGATTTTATTGAACCCCTTAGTGATCTAGAAGATTCCTTGGTGTCCGATTTGCTGAAAGAAGGGTATGACTGTAGACTGTCAGAAGGACCGCTCAGGGCGCTCTTCGAGCCCTTGGAGCCATCTGTCTTGGACTGCTGTTGGCCCATACTGAAGACTAGACAATAATTGTTCCAGGGTTAGACCAATCCCAAGCGTTTGAAACTCGCTGCTACAACCAATCTCTTCCAAGCGATGAAGGGTGTGATCTTTTCTCAATATGTCCTTCCTCGGGTTATGGTGGCTCAAAAAGTGACGACAGAAAAAGAAGGAAATCTACTTCGACAAAGGACTTCGTCTTGGCGAGATTGATGCGAGGAACGATTTGTGGAGCGGTTGTCGATACGTGCCCCTTCAGAGGGTTATTGGATTGGTCTGCAAAGTCTAGAGGAATTTGGCTGAGCCTTGGAAATGTGTTACGGTCTTAAGAGGAGGGGAATGGCGCAAATGCCGCAGTCGGAAGATAGCGGGCAACGCGGGCAAATGCGAATATACCAAGTCTGGAGTCTACACGAGATGCATGGTCAGCAAGTGTATCTGAGCAAAAGAGCAAGGGCAAATGCTGAAGGTTGGGGAGAGGTGTACTGCAAACTCATGGTTGCATACACATAAAGCTGCGGCGGGTTTGCGAACTACATACATTGTAAGGTCCGCTCAAGTTGGACAAAGAAGCGAGCGATTGCAACAACAGATCCTGCTATGATCAGTTGGATGGTTGCGACTGAATTTATGGTTATGATAGAAGTAGATCTTATTTCGTAGACCAAATTGGTTATGGAGGTAAAGGATCTATCATTTTGCGCTACGAAAGCCAAGCACTTTCGCCTGCGTATGCCTGTAGCACCACATCCCTCGCGCAGATCTAGGAACACAACCACTGCCATTGCATCTTCACCACTGCCGCACGTAGAATGTCCAGCCTCCAACAGACTAGCCAGTCATGAGGGCTCTGATCTCCTGAAGCCGGGCTTGAATTTGCGCCACTGTGCAGCAGACGAAACACCACTTCAAACAAACCGCCCCATGTCCCTTGGATGCACTCCTATCCCCTAGGCTTCATGGGAAGTTCATCTCCTCAATTGTCGTGTCGGGAGCTCCTAAGCTACCTCCGACAGAACAGGCTGGCTAATGCACCTCAAGCTGGGTATCTGTGTCTTGTCAAACGAGTAAAGATTCGAGAAACCAATTCCTTCTAAGCTATTCAAGGTCGGGAAGTGACCAAACTTATTGCTCGGGGGCGGGCCTCCGCTTCGACCTCGACCTTGAGGTGAAAATAGCGCTAGTACAGAGAGAACCAAAGTTAGATGTGCACTGGATCGGCGAATGTGCGGTGAATATTAAGTCTCTCAGCTCGGTCATAAAGGTAACTCCCAAGGTTTCCTCTCCTCGACCTCGAGCTTAGTGATATGGTGTCCAGGCACAACGACAAGCCCCAGGAATCTGGACGTCATGTCTGCTCTGCCGGTGCCTTCACCTGCCTGCTGGCATTCAATGGCCTCTTGCTTCGCTGTTTCTGTAGGCATACGATACTCGTAAGTCTTTGCCAGTATGATGTTGCTCTCCTGTATGTCATTAGTATCGTTGCCCTAAGCTTTCAAGGCGGCAGTACATTATCGGTGCATTTGAATTCGCCTAAGAACATTCGTCCGTCCGAAGTGTGAGCACGAAAGGTACGGTTCAGTAGTGATTTTAGATGTCTGACTGCAGATTGATTGTCCATTGCCAAAAATGATGCTGTCTCTGGTGACCTGTATTTGGGGATGATCAAACATAAAATATTGCCAAGAAGTAAATCTGCCCCGGGCTAACCCCGCTCCGGGCCTAGGGTGAGGCCGTGACCTCCCAGCGAAGTGTTCGCTCACTTAATAGCGCAACTCTGCGCCACTTTAGCGTCATAATTGCTTAGCATTTATAGAAACTAGATAGAAGTCTTCATTTGAGCAGTTTTTCGGGTAAGTAGTTTCTAAATAATTAGTTGTAGAGCAGACGCTTCTTTCTTCTTATATAGTAATAGGCTTTGATTTCTATTAATAGTTGCATACTTCTATTTTGAAGTTGAGATAAATAATAAAATTTCTTCTAAAAAGTGTGTGTCAATCTTAGTATAATTTAATTTCTTAATATTTTAAGACTTTTTATTCTCTTTTAAAATAATTCAAAAAAGATTTAATTTTTAATTAATTATATTTTTTAAGTTTTTTTAATTTAATTTAATTTTGTAATCTTTATACTTTAATATTTTTAATAAAATATTATTCAATATTTAATCTTTTTCAATTATAAATATATTAAGAAATTAAGTAATAGTATTATTAGTTGCTACAAATATGTACAACAGCTATTTATATAAACAATTACAGATAAAATTATAAAAGTTTTAATAACTTACTATACTTATGATACGGGGTTTAGAGAGAATACAGAGTAGCTGAAATTCTAATCGAAATTGGATAAGGAATCTCTGACAGCTTGAAGCAGATGTGTTGCATATAATGTTAGTTCTAGATACAGACTGTAAGAATCCCATGCAACTCGCTTAGTGTCATTATAGCATGGTGATATAATGTATTTGATCTTCTACTTTCAAGAGCACTAAGAAATAGATGTAGTGTACAGAATATGGAATCTGCATTGATCGAGAACTATATCATAGCCAAATTTCCTGCTGACGTAGATGTTGTCAAGAACTGTCACATTTAGTCGGAGCTCCACTCAACAGGCCAAATTTTTCCCAACTCTACACCCGTCATCTATTTCATCCGCCTCTTGAAATCGCCGTCTGTAAAACCCCATTTCTCCTCTCTTACACCCTCTCGCAGACCCGTGCATGACCGCACGCTTCATAGCCGTCAATTAGCTGTTGTTAGATTGAAACGTAGATAGTTGCTTGATTCTATTCTAGAAGGCTACGGAGATGAATATGTAGACGGCAGCGAGCCCCTTACTAGCTGTATTGGAATGGAGGCCGAATGCAATCTCCGCAGGCTAACTATAGTGTCCGGACAGTCTGACAGATGTTGACCCATTAAGATCTGAGGTAAGCCCACAGCTAGACCTTCCATTCATCGCTATTGCACACTTTTATACCAGCTCGTCCTCTTCGTGGATGCTTGGAAGACATGAACTGCTGGTGCTGTTGACCGAAGTTGAGCTAGCGCTTCTCCAGTGTGGACTCGGTACATCGAGATGCTCGTCATGGGCTGTAGCTATGGCGATCTTCCGTAAGTTTTCTTGTGTCACTGCAGCACGCTTGGACATTCTTATCGACGATGACGACGAGGGTGATGACGAGGAGGGTGATGACGAGGTGGAGGAGGATGATGACGACGATGATGATGAGCGGCGAATGGGTTTGACTTGTTCCTCAATTGCCGTCACTTTTGGGCGAGGGGTAGCGATGATGATGCTATAGGCTGGGAAATGGGTGCTGGCTACATATGGCTGGATCATGGTCGTGCATTGCTGGGTCGAGGTAGCTGGATCTGATGAGATTGAGAGGGATTGCGAGTACATGGTGACGAAGCTCGGTCTGAGATGAGATGCCTTTGGAGTGACTGGATGACGGCCTCAAGATGGTCGGGCTGCGAGCAGGGAACGAAGTTGAATGTGAGATGGATAGCTGCTACCTTTTGACGATGTTCATCTGTGGAGGTAGATGGTCGTAGCAAATAGCAGAGTTATTGTCTCTGTTTGATCAGAATCGTGTAGTGCTTTCATCCCTTGTCTCGAGGGGGCAAAAGGGGTGTAGTGCTCTCAGGTGTTATCTCAAATTGAGCATGATGGCAGTGCTTTCACGGTGTCTGATGATGTGAACGTGGCAGTGAAGAGGAGACTTAGCATCTAGTGCTACATGCGGTAAGGCAGCCATGTGTCTTTTGTGCTCAGGTTAGTCCTGCATTTCACGGCGTATAAGAGATGTTGGTGATAAGCTAGCACGTTCAAGGCCAGTAACACCACTGGGTACAGGGTCTTCCAATCCACAGTCAACCTGATGAGATGGCTCTTTGTCAGGAGTAAGCATAAATTACGACAAGATTCACACGAGGGGTGAAACAACCTAGGACATTGAGATGTGCCTGCCTTTGTGCATGATGCCCTTGACCTAGCTGAAAGAGCGGTGAATCTGCGTCACACAAGGATGGATCCGAACATGTGAAACCCATTAATATACGAGATCACAATCATGTGTGACAAGGGCGGTGGTTTGGTGGCCACCTGATAGGCGACCGATGAGTCGCTCCCTGATTGGAACCTATACGATGAGTCGCTCCCTGACTGGAACCTATACGTTCATGGCGGACTACTATCACATTTTCCAAGTTTGGTTGCCGATGAAATGCAAGAAATCGTAGTTTTGAATATAAGTGTAATAACAAGATTGCTAAGTTTATATAGCTGCAGAAATCTCTAATGAGGATCTCTTTGAAGCTATGCCTAGTCAGGAAGTGCCCACTTCCTTCTTCACACAGTCTCACACTAATCAGTAGCATCCCAATATTACTAGCGATATCCTAACTGTGTATTCGGCTAACAAGCGATGTTTCAGCCATGGTATCAGCTAGTAAGACTTGTACCACGCTATCAAATCACCATCCACACCAATCTCCAACAATGTTCCTGCGTACACCTAAAATACTTTCGGACGCCTGAACCTATCATCTCAAGTCAGCTTCGCTAAATACCCGAATGGATTGCGCGATCTCGTATACTGATTGCCCGAAGGCTGACTTCGACATCATCCTTTGAGACAGCTGTTTATCGTACTAGTATGGAAGTTGCGAGGGTGTGTGAAGGGAAGCATCCCGCCGAAGAAGGCCTCCCCTACTCATCACTATTCTACGTACTATTCTCTACACGCTCTGTACTTTCGCCTCTTTTTCATTGCCCACGGTAGCATTTGATGCATCAATTAATTCGATCTCTTCAGCACTTTTCTCAATATGTCGGACCGTCAAGCGGGGAATCCTTACTCGGAGGCCATCTCTGCCATGGAACCTGACACGATCAGCAGAGCAGCAGCAGCAGTACCTGAAACTATGACCATCAAATCACCATCAGCAGTCGATGACCAGGTCAGGCGGAAAGCTATAGGCTCACAAAATTCACGCCCAACTATTCGCACAGGTCCAAGTCGTCTGCAAGGTGACCTGAAACCATCAACTTCAGCGAATTTACAGCATGCCGCTTATGATAAAACTACGACTCCACCACATGTCGACACTCGGATTACCGGGCCTCATCTACGCCCGCAATCAAACAGCAGTCCAAGTGCATATCAAACAGAGCGGGCTACGATACTCAACAACTTGAAAGACCAGCCGCCGCCACAACATATTTTCACAGACTATGGCCGTGGCGAAGATATTGGTGAGAGTGATACGCACGGCCTTTACATGTCCTCCTCCACTACCATTAACTCCATGCGACCTCTCGCTGCCTCACCCTTTGCTCCTTCACCCCTCTCTATCGTCAAGACGGTGACGCAGCAGCAGCAGAAATCTATGTCCACCATTCGAGAAATTGCCCTGGTGGGAACAGTCTGCCTCGCCCACTTTTTTACCCAAGCGGGTCTCTCCCAATCTATTGCGCCCCTTCCCCTCATCGCGAGTAGTTTCACCACCCCAACACATGAACCCTCGCCATCGTGGTATAGTGCCGCTTATTCCCTTACCGTCGGAACGTTCATCCTCCCTTCCGGACGCCTCGGCGACATTTACGGCCCCAAGCGGCTCTTCATCATCGGTTGGCTCTGGTTCTCCCTCTCCTCCCTAGCAGCAGGCCTCTACCCCCGTATTCGGGCGACTGGTGACCAGCAGGGAAATGGAGACGGAGGAGAAATCTTCTTCTGCTTCTGCAGGGCTCTTCAAGGGATCGGCCCTGCCCTTTTAATGCCGAATGGACTTGCGATCTTGGGACGTACCTATGAGGAAGGGAATAGGAAGAATATGACCTTTGCATTGTTTGGGGCAAGTGCACCCGTCGGGTTTGTGGTTGGATCGGTCATGTCGAGCCTGTTAGCTCAAAAGACGAACTGGTGTTGGGCGTACTGGGGCCTTGCTATTGCGTGTACGGTCATGGCCATCATTTCAGTCCCCGTCATCCCATCTATACCCGGCACCAATGCCTCTGCCACTATTCAAGACAACGCCTATACTTCGGGAAACGGAACTACAAAAAAGAAAATCCCACTATGGAAACAGCTCGACTACCCCGGCACCATCCTAGGCGTTACCAGCCTCATCCTCATCAACTTCGCCATCAACCAAGCCGCCCTCGTCAGCTGGTCCACCCCTTACACCTACTTCCTCCTCATCCTCGGCGTCCTCATCCTCTCCCTCTTCTTCTTCGTTGAATTCCACCCCTCCCTAACCTCTCACCCCTTGATCCCCCCCTCCATCCTCTCCCTCGACACCTGTTTTGTCCTCGCCTGCATCGCCTGCGGCTGGGCCACCTTCAGCATCTGGATCTTCTATCTTTGGGGATTCCTTGAGCGGTTACGGAATTTAAGTCCGCTGGTAGCTGCCGCGCAGTTTTCTCCGGCTGCTATCTCTGGCCTCCTCGCTGCAGTGAGCACGGGCTTTTTACTTTCTAAAACGACTCCGCAGGTCATCATGCTACTCTCCATGTGCGCATTCTTTATCGGCACTACCCTCCTCGCCACCGCACCCATATCACAGGTCTACTGGGCGCAAGCTTTCGTTTCTATCATCATCATGCCCTGGGGCATGGATATGTCCTTTCCCTCTGCGACGATCCTGCTGAGTAGTAAAGTCGGCAAGGAGAATCAGGGGGTGGCGATGAGTTTGGTGAATACGGTGGTTAATTATTCGATCAGTGTGGGGTTGGGATTGGCGGGGACGGTGGAGAGGAGTGTTCATAGTAAGCATGGAGATGGGAGGGAGGTTCTGAGGGGGTTTAGGGGGGCTTGGTATTTTGGGATGGGG
>JAABUK010003694.1_pt1 | contig 25591 bp, 29 predicted proteins | sample 5559141 | NCBI WGS metagenome assembly JAABUK01 (sample SAMN10711869, study PRJNA513367) | rock metagenome | isolation source: Antarctica rocks | place: Antarctica: Victoria Land, Pudding Butte nord | collected 2016-01-03 | reverse complement strand
GTAAGATTCATTATCGCGTGTGCATATGCGGTATGTGTACAGCTATCGGAGGATGACGAGAAACTTCAGAGGCTGAAGCAAGATCCGTTCTTCGCAAACATGGATCGAAGGCCTCGTGCAGACGACGTCACCAAGTGGGTTGTGTTCTTTGTCTTCAACGCCAGGAGTGGGAAGAGGCGAGAGCGGGTGGGCCGTCATGCTGCGATAATAAATCGCTACCTTGATGAGGATCTGAAACCTGACGAGGTCGAGCAGAATCTGCTTGATGAGGGCGGGGTCACAAAGGCTTACCGGCTGAGCACGAAACGGGATAAAGGCCCGAAGCCCGATCAAGACTGCAACGATGGTGATGTCGACCAGGACGATGAGACCGCGGACAAGGAGGGAGACGAGACGGACGAGTTCGATATGGGCGAGGGCGAGACTCCGAGGACTCGGCAAGCGGAAAAGGGTAACGCAGGTCGGGGTAAAGGCCGGCCGATAGCACCCCTTAGCGTGAGGGCAGGTGAGCTCCTAATTGAGGCTCCAGAGCAGCTGATGGCACAAGCGCTGTTGCCCGGCCCTCTTGTCATCTACGCGGTAGCTACCCCGAACCCGGCCAAGGGAACTGACTGGATGGACATCCAGGCCACAAGGATCAAGCGTAGACGAGTCTGAGAACAAGGCGGGGCCGCGCGGCCCCGCCTTTACGCGTCAAGCAGCCGGTCCATGCGGCGGTCGCTCCGGCTCGGCATCTCGCACAGGGTACGCGGCAGGATGATGATCTGGTCAGAGTCGACCCTCCCTTGGCCCAGCTGTTTCATCCCATACCCTGTGACATACCCCAGCCGACTCCTCACGGGCTCGGCCTGGAGGTCCAGCAGAGGCGCCCGGACGTAGGTCGCGTTGTTCGCCAGCAGATGCAGGTCGAAGCGCTCCTGGAGACGGGACTCATGGGGCACCATCGCGATGGCATGCACATGGCGTCCCCCGTTGATGGTCACATCCCGCAGCGAGCTCTTGACCCCCTTGCCCACCGGATAATCGGGGCAAGCGATCCACCGAGGCTGCCTAGGCCGATTCGCGGCCGAGTTCGGACGCCTGAAGATGCGGGTCAAACTCGCTCCATAGACCCGCTCGACCTCCTCCCTCATTGCTTTCTGCACCGACAAGGGCGATCCCGGAATGTGGCGGAACTTGAAAGTCAGCAGAAAGGGGTCAAAGCCCTCCTTCTCGAGCCGCTCCATCCAACTTTCATAGTGTTCCATCAATGTCCTTGGTTTCATCTTCGTCACCATCTATTCCAGTTTAAGTGAGATAATATAAGCCGCACGGGACACTGCGATCTTCTAAACGATGCTGCGCCTACAAGATAATTCGGGATATTAGAGTCTAATGATCTTCACAGAAGACTAATTGCCTCCAGACAAAGGCTCCAACGGGGGATTCAAGCGTGTATATGCATATATTCAAGCGTGCACATGCATATATACACGGAACCTCTCCGCGCATTGATGCCGTGTGTGGCTGGGTCAGCGCCTTCCTGGCAATCCAAGAAAACTGAGTCATCAGCGATGTATAAAATTACACGATCGTCAATTCAATTGCAAGTTGAATTTATTGCGCTCAAACGCCCATATAGAGCAGCATCTACCCGACCAGTTTGCGGACCTGTCATCGATTTAATCCTCCGGAACGGGTCAGCATCACGCGGCAGCCGAACTCGACAGCATCCGGTCAACTCGTTTTAAAAACGACGAGCATCAGGCAGTGACGCCGATTTCTGTAGGCAACCGAAGGTAAGGAAGAAGTCGGGGGATTCGAAACCGACCCGGTGAACAGGTTCAATGCCTTCGCGATCGCCCTTCTGACGCTGCTCGGCACCGCGGGCGAAAGCCTCGGCATGGACCGTCACCTCAAGTCGAACACCGCCAAGCACCGAACCCATTCCCTGTTCCGCCAAGGCTGCCTGCTCTACGCCCTGATCTCCAACATGCCAGAAACCCGCCTTCGCCCTCTGATCGTCAGGTTCACCGAATTCATCGAACACAACAAAGCCTTGACCCAGACCTTCTCGGTCGTGTGAGAAATGAGGGCATGGCTATGGCGTGACTCAACGTACGATAGTCGGGATCTTCTGAATTTCGCGGGACATAGCGGACATCGCTGGCGATCGAACGTATGGAACTATGCGGGGGCCAACGCCTTCGGGCGGACGCGCGACGAGGACCTCGACGGCCACGTTACGCCGAAAAGCGTCGCGATGCTGCACGACGCCATCCTTGATGTCACACATCGTGGCGACATCGTTCTCGATCCCTTCGCCGGAGCCGGATCGACGCTGATCGCGGCACACCGGGCGCGGCGGGTGGGGTACGGGATCGAGATCGATCCGTTCTATGTCGACACCGCCGTGCGGCGCTTGGAAAAGTTCACCAAGGCGCCTGCAAGGCATGCCGAGACGGGCAAGACCTTCGACGAGACGATGAGCGAGCGTCAGGCCGCTCCGGCTCCGTTGGCATGAGGTGGCGCCATGTCGCGCGAGCGCAAGGCGGGCGCACCTCCGCAGGAGCCCAGCGACGAAAAGGTCGGCTACGGCCGGCCACCCTCGAAGCGTCGCATCGGCAAGGGAGAGATCCGAAATCCGTGGGGGCGCGCCGGTAAGCCGAAGCCACCGGTCGACTTCCTCGACGAAACCTTGGTGCTCCGGATCGATGGTGAACCTCGCAGGCTGACTCGTGCCGAGGCGCTCGATCACTTCCTCTTCGTCAAGGCCGCCAAAGGGGACGTGCGGGCCATCCAACTGCTGCAGGTCCGATCGCAGGCCCGTCGGCAGAGCGCCGCTTTGCCGGGGGACAGCGTAATGTCGCCCGACGAGGAGGCGGCGTTCGACCGCTTCCTGAGGCGGGCCGCAGCCCGCTTGGCGGGGGAGGGATCGTCATGACGCCCTCCGAAGTCTTCAGGCATGCCGTGCGGCAGGACTACATGCTGTTCGTCGAACAATGCTTCGGGACGCTGAACCCCGGCATTGCCTTCGAGGATCGATGGCATCTCCACGCCATCGCCGAGAAGCTGCGCCAGGTCGATGCTGGCGCGTGCAAGCGGCTCATCGTCAACGTACCGCCGCGCTCCGGCAAGTCGATCATGACGACGATCGGCTATGCGGCGTGGCGGCAGGGCCATGATCCGCGATGCCGCATTATCTGCGTGTCGAGCGACGACAGCCTCGTGCGCTCGCTGTCGGCGTCCTACCGGGCCATCGTGAAGAGCGATTGGTACGCCGCGGCTTTCCCACGCTTTCGCATCGCGCGAGGCGGCGATCGCGCGAGCGAGACCATCACGACCGAGCGGGGCTACCGATATCACGTCTCGATCGGCGGCTCGGTGCTGGGCCGTGGCGCCGACCTCATCATCGCTGACGACGCCATGAGCCCGATGGCGGCGCTGTCGGAGGCCGTACGGCGGCGCGAGACGAACCTCTGGAACACAGCCTTCCGCACGCGCCTCGATGACAAGGCGAAAGGCGCCATCATCATCGTCTGCCAGCGGCTTCACCAGGACGATCTTGTAGGCCACGTCACCGTGGGAGAGGACGCATGAGCGAAGACGACAATTGGCGTTGGGAGCGCCTGGTGATCCCGGCGATCGCGCCGGAAGACCAGACCTACCGGATCGGACCGCGCGACGCCGATGTCTACCGGCGTCGAAAGGGCGAGGTGCTCCTGCCGGAGCGCGAACCAAAGGCCGTGCTCGACGACCTACGTGTCTCGATCGGGTCGATGACCTTCTCGGCTCAGTATCAGCAAAATCCCATTCCCGCGGGCGGAAACGTCATCAAGCGTCAATGGCTGCGCTTCTTTACGGCCGAGCCGCCGAAATTCGATCGCCTGGTCGCGAGCTGGGATACGGCGTCGACCACGAAGGAGACGAGCAGTTTTTCCGTTGGCCTGCTATGGGGCCAGGTCGGCACCGACTATTTCCTGCTCGAGAACATGAGGGGCCGGTGGGAGGCACCAAGACTGCGCCGGTACATCATCGAATGCGAGCGGGCCTGGAAGCCGGATGCGACGCTGATCGAAGACACCGAGCTCGGCCGCAGCCTGCGCCAAGATCTCTTCGCGACAGAGCAACTCCGCCTGCTGCCGAGCCGAGCGCGCTACGACAAGGAGGCCCGCCTGCTGGCGCAAAGTGCACGCTTCGAAGCTGGCCAGGTTCACATCGCCCAGAACGATGACTGGACGGCCGCCTATGTCTCAGAGCTCCTGGCCTTCCCCTATGGGAACAACGATGACCAAGTCGATGCGACCTCGCAGGCGCTCGACTACCTGACGAGGAGTGCGGCGAGGGCGGGTCCATTGGTCCGCGGAAATCCGGTGCGTCGCAACGTGGTCCGGAGAGAGCCCGAGCGATGAGATGCAACATCACGTTCGGCTGGCGTCAAGGTTCGACGGACCGGCGGGAACCGGACAGCCCATGACGCAAAAAAAGGATGCTGCAGATCATCAGGTTTGTAAGACCACAAAGATTAGCATAAGATCGGGTCAGATGCATTCTGACAAAGAAATGGACATGTGCTATGCCAGCAACTGATCTAGTTCTATCGAGCGCTAACAATCAGCGACAGCTTGCGCCTCCTCCGACCCGAACGCCGCGGCGCTTGATCTCCCACTTCCTCAGCCCCTCTTTGAGAGGCAGAGGCGTCAGAATTTTTCCGGGGTCGAGCAGGAGAAAACGTCTTCCTGCAAATTTCGAACACGTGGACTTCGCCGATAAGGATGTTGCTGGCCCGATCATGATGCAGCGAGCTCACGACGTTGCACGCGTCTACGGTAGGCTCGTTAAAGAAGGCAACGGCTTTCGATCTCATGTGAAAGAAGCCGGGTCGAAAACGTTTCGCCTCAAGGAGAAGTACTTCCTCGATCACGATGAAAGCGAAATTTACGATATCACAATCATCCACGATGGTTCAGTGTGCCTGCGGGGAATCATTATCATGCGAAGCGGTCAAGAAAAGCTGGAAATGACAATCCAGAAATGGAGCCGACGCAGGTGGCAGAAGTACTTTCTATCCGCGTTCACAATCTATGAAGAGTAGAGTTCTGTTTTTAGACGATTTTTGATCTTCGGTGCTCTGGGTCGTCTTGGGCTGGGTACGCTGGGCCACCAGGCGCGTTGGTCATGAGATCAACCGCTTGGAGGTCTGGATTTAAGTCTGAGCAACGGCCTTCGTGTCGAAAGCCAGGATGAGATTTCCAGCGCTGCAGAGCCTTCAGCCAAATAGGCACCACACGAAAAGCCCAATGCCATTGGCGCATCCTGGCCGATAACCGTGATCGGCCCCCATCGAGTGGTCCAGGACGAATGTTAGTGCACGGTGGGCTGAGGGTCCCCCGGTTTCTCCTCCATCTTCAGAGTGAGTACCCGGCGTTCATTCGGCGGCCTTTTGGGCCACCACCGCAGCGTATTCGCTCGGCGTCATCCAGCCAAGCGACGTGTGAGGACGGCTCTCGTTGTAGAAGGCTTCGATCTAGGTGAAGCAGGCCATGCGAGCCTCGGCCTGAGAGCTGAAGGAACGCCGGCTCATGAGTTCGCATTCCAGGGTCGAGAAGAAGCTCTCGGCCATGGCGTTGTCATAGGCACCCCCGACGGAGCCCATCGAGGGTCGGACGCCTGCTTCTTTGCATCGACTGCCGAAGGCCAGTGATGTATATTGGCAGCCCTGGTCCGAGTGATAAATCACATCTTGCGGCTTGCGTTGTCCGACAGCCATGTCGAGCGCATTCACGATCAGCTCGGTCCGCAGGTGGTTCTGCATGGACCATCCGACGATCCTGCGGCTGAACACGTCGAGCACAACGGCCAGATACAGGAACCCGCTCATCGTCGGCACGTAGGGTAAGGTCGAGCATCAGCGCCGTACGGCATTGCTGCCGCCGGTTTCTGATGCCCGCCCTCCGAACCGGACATGCACCTTTCGCTATGCATCCGGCTCTCCAGGAACCATGGCGTATGCAGGCTGGCGCATCCATCCGCGCCGGAAACGCTCGATCGTGAGGGAGGAGAGGAGGAACTGTTCGGTTCGTCCTTCCCGCCAAACGCGTCGAGTCGGGCGAAGCAGGCTCGGCCGTCGCCGGAGCTTCGTCCTTTTCCGAGCCAGGGCAGCATGCTTCTTCATGAGCCACCGCCAGATGCGATCCCCGACGTAGTGGTCGAGGCTTGCGAAGAACTGGCCGGCGCCCGTGCAGAAGCGAAAGTAGTTGCCCCAGCCGCGCAGGATGGGATTGAGTTTCTGGAGGAGCAAAGTCAGCGACCAGGAGACGGTGGATCGCCCTGTCAACTGCTTCACCCTGTACCGCAGGTCCGCCCGCTTGGCCCTGGGGATCTCGATCCTCGGCATGAAGCCGAACCGGGGATGCCACGTATGGCGGACCCGGTGAGCGAGGAACTCGAAGCCCTCGACGAGATCGGAAACTCGGGTCTTCTCCAAGGAAAGGTCGAGACCCATGGCCTCCTGCAGGTAGCTCGCCAGTGCCGTCTTTTCCTGATCGGCCTCAGCGCGCGTTCCTGACACGAGAACCACGAAGTCATCGGCATATCGGATGGGGAAGAACACCGCCCGTCCGGCTTTGCGGTCGGTCATGCGCGCCCTTTGACCCGCCATCTCTGCGCTGCAGGTCCGGCGGGCCTGGGTCTTCCGGCGGTGATGCGTCCATCGCTCGTATCGTTCCTCGATCAGGCCGAGGGCGATATTGGCGAGCAATGGCGAGATCACACCGCCCTGCGGCGTGCCTTCGTTCGTCGGTAGCACGAAGCCCTCTGACAGAACGCCAGCTTTCAAGAAGCGCCCGACCAATCGGTTCACCTTGGCGTCGCCGATGCGAGCGCGCACGCGCTCCATCAGCTTGTGGTGATCGATGTGGTCGAAGCAGCCCTTGATGTCGCCCTCGATGACCCATTGATAGGGCGTCCGCTGGCGGCGGCCGTCACCGGCCTTGGCCCGCGGTCGCATGGTCATGCGGATATGCTCCAAGGCGCCGTGGCAGCCCCGTCCGGGTCGAAACCCGTACGACACATGCCAGAACGTTGCCTCGAAGATCGGCTCCAGAACGTTCTTCACCGCGCCCTGAACGACGCGGTCGCCGACGGTCGGGATGCCCAGGGGGCGGAACGCCCCTGGCTTGCCCGGCTTGGGGATGAGTTTCCGGCGAGATGGGCTCGGTTGATACGAGCCATCCCGCAGGTCGTCGCGAAGGCGTTTCAGAAACGCCGTCTCTCCCACGGCCGCGCGAATGCTCTCGACCGTTGCCCCATCGACGCCTGCCGTGCGGCTGCCCTTGTTGCGGGCGATCCGTCGCCAGGCGCACCGAAGATTGCGGGGATCGACGATCCAGTTCCACAGATCTCCATAGGTGTCATGGGGATTGTTCCTGCTCCACTGATAGAGCTTGCGTTGAATGCCGAGGAGCCAGGCCTCGTCGGCCTGATCGCCCGAGTCCACGGGCGGTTCCTCCGTCGCAGCAAACCCATCGGTTCCCTGCCTGCCTTCGCCCCGTACCCGGCTTTCCCGGGCTCCGACTACTACGCAGGCTCCGCCCCCCGATCCATCCATCTCCAGTCTTCCGTGGCTAGCTCGGGTTCCGTTGCCGAGCGAATGGTCGGGGTTCCCATGTTCCGGTTCTCGACCCTTTGTCCCTTAGGCGGCATGCTCTACCCCTGGCGATGCGGGATGACGGCCCGTGAGGAGACTGCCGTCACCAAGCCCGGCTTCCCGAGCCTTCCAGCCGGAAACATCAAGTCCGGCCGATCTGATCGCGGGACTCCCAGCCCCATCCGGCCTTGAGGGAGCATTGGCAGCTAAATACAGAGGCTTCCGTCGCACGCTTCGTCACCTCGCCATAGGACATGTGGTAGCCCGGCCCGCCATGATGGTGACGTCCGGTACAGTTCAGTCCGTCAGCTTTTCGATCGGGACCGGCGGAACCCGGTTGATCGGACGGACCCCTTCGATCCGGGCTCCTTCCCGGAACGGACCGCATCGCAGCGGTCGGTCGAAAGCCAGCAGGCGTGAGGTCGATCTAACTCATGTCGTCCTCCTCGCCGTCATGGCGCACTGATGTCGGCCACCCAGAGCTGGTCGGGCGCCTGGGCCTTTAAGTTGCGATCCACGAGGTCGGGGGCCGGCCGGGCCTCCTGATCGTGTCGCGTCGTGGTGGGGCCGCCCTTGCGGTGACAAGCTCCCACCAGGCCGGCAACGCGCATCAGCCGAGCGATGCGCTTGCGCCCGTGTCGCTCGCCCTGGGCCTACAGGGCGGCATGGACCCGCGGCGCCCCGTAGGTGTCGCGCGATGCCACGTGCACATCCTGCACCCGCGCGAGCAGAGCCCCGTCCGCCACTTGGCGAGCTGACGGGGCTCGCTCGCGCCACGCATAGAACCCGGCCTTCGACACGCCGAGGACGCGAGCCATCACGGCCACGGGAAAGGCGGCCTGGTTCGCGCTCATGAATGCGAAGAGCCCCGGGGCACCACGCCGGTCTCCCGCGCGAACCAGGCCGCCGCTCGATAGAGGATTTCGCGCTCCAGCCGCAGCTGCTTGTTCTCACGGCGCAGGCGAGCAAGTTCGTCCCGCTCCGTCGCTGTCAGGGCCGCGTCGGCAGCTGCCGGCTTCGGCTCTCGCCGGCCGTCCCGGCGGTCAGCGTCGGCCACCCAGTTCCGGATGGCCTGGGCGGACGGCTCGAACTCACGGGCGAGATCCTGAGGATCGCGGCCGGCTCGGACCAAATCCACCATCTGTTGCCGGAACTCCGGCGCGTAAGGGGGGCGTGTTGTGGACATGGGGGATGCCATCGGCCATCTCCTCCTGCATCATTTCGCTGTAGCCGATGATCGCGGCCAAGAGCGTGCGGAGTTCGTGGCTCATGTTGGCCATGAAGTCGCTTTTGGCGCGGTTGGCCTCCTCGGCCGCCTCCTTCGCGGCCAGCATCTCCTGCTCGGCGAGCTTGCGGCCAGTGATGTCGAGAGAAGAGCAGATGGTTGGCATGACGTGCGTATCGCGCAGGCGTTATGCCGGGAAGGACTGCGGCCACTTGAGCCGCCGTGTCGCGGGACACCATCCCTGTGCGCCGACAAACGCGCAGGACGTGTGTGTCGACGGCGATTGTCGGTTGATCGAACACATTGTTCAAAATGACGTCCGCGGTCTTCGGCCCCACGCCGGGTAGAGACAGGAGATCGTCGCGGTCGCGCGGGACACGCCCTCCAAATTCATCCATAATCTTTGCGGACAATCCGATCACGTGCTTCGCCTTGGTCTTGAATAGATTGAGCGACGAGAGATGATGCCGGAGTTCGGTTTCGCCAAGGTCGAGCATCTGACGAGCGCTACTTACCTTCACGAAAAGATTGCCCGTCGCGCGCTCCAGCTGCGATCGGGGTGATTGTGCCGACAAAACGACCGACACCAAAGTCTGATATTGGTTCATGTTTAGGCGCGGAAACGGAGTGCCGGGGAATGCGTCGGCCAAGCGGCGGTACAGCGCCGCACACTTTCGCTTGGACCAAATGTCTGACATGGCAACCTCGGATCGTCCGGCGAAAAGACAAATCCCGCCCCGGACGGTGCAGGCTCCTTAAGGGCGGTTGCAGGATCGTCCCAGCCCTACCTGCGTCGGGTCGTACCTGCCAAGGCGCTTTTCAGGGCTCGCCTACATCAGCTTGGCGCAGTTCGTACGAACCGCGCGGGCCGATAATGTTGCTCCACTTCACGGGCCAATTCCGGTGTCATTCTGAGGTCTTGCCTTAGCGATTACCCCACGTTCATGTAATCTGATCCGAGCCAAAATTTGATGCCGGGGGCAAAACGGAGCCAGACAGCGGGTCTCGCTGCCATTGCCGACCTTCCTGCGATTGCTCGACCATGAATTCGACAAAGGCACGGACGGTAGGAGCTAGCTGACGCTGACTTGGGAACACCGCATGAACCAGCACCGATGGCACCTCCCAGTCAGGAAACAGATGCACGAGCCTGCCGGCCTTGAACTCGGGAGCGCAAAGGTACCCTGACGAAAGGCCGATACCCCCACCGTTCAGCAGCATCTTGTGAATGGTAAGCGCGCAGTTAGCCGAAAGTCGCGGTGCCTGTTGATGTTCAACGACTTCGCCATTCTTGTTGAACACCCAAGTGAACTTTCGGCCATCCCGAACAGGCAGGTCAACAAGGTCATGGTCGCGCAAATCATTGAGTGTCTGGGGCGTGCCGCGACGCTCGATATAGTCGGGCGATGCGCAACAGTAACGATGCAGGATGCCCAACTTTCTGGCGACGACCTGTGAGTCGGGCAGTGGTCCCATGCGGATCGCGACGTCGATGCGTTCAGCAATCAGGTCGGCAGGCCTGCTCGACAGGTCGAGAATAGCATCGACGTTCGGGTAACGTCGTACGAATTCAGGCAGCAGCTCCGACAACACGTTGACACCAAACCCGATGCCAGCGCTGATCGACAATGTGCCGCGTGGACTATCCCCTAAACGTCCGACGTAGTCGAGTTCCTCGACGAGGCGACCCAACAGGTGTTCGCACCTTTCATATAGCGCAATGCCAGGCTCGGTCAGGGCGACTTCTCGGGTCGTGCGCTGCATGAGACGCACTCCAAGCTCCGCCTCCAGGCGTTGAATGCTACGGCTGACGCTGGATCTTGGCATCTCGAGCTCGCGCGACGCCGCGGAAAAGCTTCGCAGCGCAGCTACCCGCTCGAACACGCGCAAGTGGTTCAAATCGATCATCAACAGAGATTGTCCCAGAGAAGGAACAGTGTGTCCAGCTGACGGGAGGGTCTAAACGCTTTGGCCGTCGTTTGCTCCCGAGAACCCACTCCAGCGTAGTGAGCGAGGACCACGGGAGATGGTACAACGCGGACAGCCTGAAATGCGGCCTAGCTGCGAGCGCCTACGGCGGTCGCGATGAGCGGGCGAGTACTTGCGTTCGGGGCCGCGGGCAAGTTCGCAGGGCTGGTGGTGCCAGCGCTCAAGTCGCGGGGTGCCGAGGTGCGTGCATTCCTACGCAGCGATGACGATGCCGGCACGGCTCGATCGAACGGCGCGGATGAGGTCGCGGTGGGTGATCTCACGGATCGAGCCAGCGTGAAGTCGGCGCTGAATGGCGTTGAAAGCATTTTTTACCTGGCACCGGCGTTTATGCCGAACGAGGCGGAGACCGGAAAGTCCGTCGTCGCAGCCTGCGTGGCGGCCGACGTCAAGCGCTTCGTATTTTCCTCGGTGATCGATCCTGTTTTGAGCGCGTTGAGCAACCACGCGGCCAAGGCGCCGGTCGAGGAAGCCGTTCTCGGATCGAACCTCGATTACACGTTTCTGCATCCCACTCTGTTCTTCCAGAATTTCGCGGAGAGCTGGAAGAAGGTGGTCGAGACCGGAACGCTGGCCGAGCCTTGGTCCTGCGACACCCGTTTCAGCCGGGTCGACTATCGCGACGTCGCCGAAGTGGCGGCGATCGCGCTCACCGAAGATCGGCTGCTCTACGGCACGTTCGAGCTGTGCGCGGATGGCTGGCTCGATCGACATGACGTGGCATCGATGATGGGCCAGGCGCTCGGGCGCGAGGTGAAGGCGGCCGAGGTAGACCCGGACAGCCTCGGCGATGAGGCGAAGCCGATGCGATCGATGTTCGAGCACTACGATCGGGTCGGCTTGCGGGGCAATCCGCTGACTCTGCGCGCGATTCTCGGGCGCGAGCCGCGGACGCTTCAGGACTACTTCGCGGAACTCGTCGTCGGCAAGGAGGGCCGCTGACGTGGTCGACGTGTCGGTCGAACCATTCGAGATAGAGGTGCGCACCCGTCACGGTGACCTGGTGCGCGCGGACGTCTATCTGCCGGAAGGCGCAAGCGGTCGGTCCCCCGTTCTGCTCGGCGCGTCCCCCTACCAGAAAGCGTTGCGCCATCTGCCGCCGACGCCGGCCGCGTTCCCATTCATCGAGTACGGCCCGATCCAGATGTATCTCGACGAGGGCTACGCCTACGTCGCCATGGACGTGCCCGGCATGGGTCGTTCGGAAGGAACGTGGGACCCGGTCAGCCGCGCCGAGGGCGAGGCGATCCACGACATGATCGAGCATGTCGCGACGCAGGATTGGGCCGGTCCGATCGGCATGATCGGCATGAGCTACTACTGCTGGAGCCAGTGGAACGCCGCGCGGACCCGGCCGCTCTCGCTGAAGTGCCTGGGCGCTTTCGACGGCGCCACCGACATGTACCGCGACTGGATGTATCAGGGTGGCATACCGATCCAGGGCTTCCTCAACAGCTGGCTGTACGGCTCGGTCATCCTCCAGCACATGGGCCTGGGGCTTTCGGTGACCGAGCACGGTCGCGGACAGATCCTGAGCGAGATGTACGAGCATCCGTTCGACGACGAGTGGCAGCGTCGGCGGTCGCCGTTCTGGGAGCTCGAACAGGTCGACATCCCGGTGTTCTCGATCGGCGCGTGGGGCAAGGCCTCACTCCACCTACGCGGCAATTTCGAGGGGTTCCGTCTGGTCCGCGGGCCGAAGCAGCTTCTGATCACCGGCGCGCAGACTTTCGCCGAGACGCAGCGGCTCTTCTTCGACGAGAACTTCCACCGAAAGGAGATGCTGCCGTGGTACGATCATCACCTTAAAGGTGCCGAGAACGGCGTCATGGACCGAGACAAGGTCCGCTTCTTCGTTCAGGGCGAGCGCGAGGTTCGTTCGGCCGCGGACTGGCCACCGCCTGACGTCAACGTAGCCGAACTCTTCCTGAGCGGCACGAAGAGCGGCCATGAGCAATCGCTGAACGACGGGTCGCTCGCGTTCGCAGCGGTGGACGATGGCCCGGCCGAAACTAGCTGGAGCTATCCCGACGACAAGTGGATGGCGGGCGTCACCATGATCGATGCGAAGGGCGTGCCGCATCACACCGCGCGCGTCGTCACCTACACCACGCCCCCGTTCGACCGGGATCGCGAGTTCACCGGACAGGGCGTGCTCAACTTGTTCGCCTCGTCCGACCAGACCGACATGGACGTCATCGTCAAGCTTTCGCTGCTGCAGACCGGTGATGACGCGCCGCCTTTCGTCCGGGTGACGCAAGGGTGGCTCCGCGCTTCGCACCGCCACGAGGACGATGCACTCACGACCGAGATGAGACCGTTCTACACCCACGACCACGTTGAGCCTATCGCACCAAACGAGGTGTATGAGCTGCATGTCGAGCTAATGCCGATGTCGGTGCTGGTGCGCGCGGGCGAGAGACTGCGGCTTGAGATCTCGAATTGGGAATCATCGATCACCGAGGCGCCGATGACCCACTGGTACGGCGAGAAGGTCGGCACCGATACCTATCACCACAATCCGGCACACCCGTCGCGGCTCCGGCTGCACGAGCGCTCTCGAGAAGGAGTATCGGCATGAAGACCGATCGCGTCGTCGTCGTCACCGGGGCGGCGGGTGGCATGGGCTCGCGCGTCGTCGAGCGCTTCCTCGCCAACGGCGACACGGTGATCGCTGCCGATATCAACAAGGACGGGCTGACGAAGCTCGACAAAGATCCCAAGCTCACGACGATCGTCGCCGACGTCTCCAAGGAAGCCGATTGCCAGGCGGTCGCCGACATGGCGCGCGACCGCGGCGGGCGGGTCGACGTGCTCGTCAACGTCGCGGGCTGGTTTCCGGTCCAGCCGTTCGAGGGGGTGACCGCGGATGACGTCCGCAAGGTGATCGACGTCAACCTGACCGGCCCGTTCCTGATGATCCGCGCGATCTGGCCGCTGATGAAGAGCCGCGGTTGGGGGCGTATCGTCAACATCGGCTCGGCGTCGGCCTTCGAGGGCGTGGCCGACCAGGTTCCCTACGTGTCGGCGAAGGCGGGGTTGTTCGGCATGACGCGGTCGCTCGCACGGGCGATGGGCGGCGCGGGCGTGACGGTGAACGTCGTGACCCCCGGGCTCACCAGCACGCCGGCGGTCAAGACGAGCATGCCCGAGGCGATGATCAAGACGTCGGTCGAGGCGCGTGCGCTCCGGCGCGAGGAGCAGCCCGAGGACCTGATCGGCGCGATCTTCTTTCTCGCTTCGCCCGACGCCGACTTCATCTCCGGGCAAACGGTCAACGTCGACGGCGGAAAGCACATGCTGTGACGGACCTCTTCTCCCCCATCGATCTGCTCGGTGTCACGCTGCCAAACCGCGTGTTCATGTCGGCGATGACGCGCACGCGGGCGGAAGAGGACGGCGTACCCAACGACCTGATGCGCGACTATTACGTCCAGCGCGCCGGCGCGGGGCTGATCGTCTCCGAATGCACCCAGGTCTCTGAGCAGGCGCACGGCATCATCAGCTGCCCCGGCATCCACCGCGACGACCAAGTCGCGGGATGGCGCCGTGTGACCGACGCGGTCCACGCCGCCGGCGGGCGTATCGTCTGCCAGCTGTGGCACTGCGGCTGGGTCGCGCATCCCGACATGCGCGGCGGCGAAGCGCCCGTCGCGCCCTCGCCGATTTCAGCGGAGGGCAAGTTCTACCTGCCCAGCGGGGAGGTCGACTTTCCCGCGCCGCGAGAGCTCGCGACCGAAGAGATTGCGCCGAGCGTCGAGGACTTCGCCGCGGCGACACGCAACGCCCTGGCGGCCGGGTTCGACGGGGTCGAGCTGCACGGGGCCAACGGCCATCTGCAGGATCAATTCCTCGAGGACGGCAGTAATCGGCGCACCGACGGATACGGCGGCGGGGTCGCGGGCCGCGCGCGATTAGTGGTCGAGACCGCAGAGGCGATGATCGACGCCTGGAACGCGGACCGTGTCGGAGTGCGGCTGTCCCCCGCGAGCACGCTCTACGGCATGAAGGACAGCAACAAGCGGGCAGCGTTCCGCCACGTCGTCGACGTGCTCGACGCGCTGAGGCCCGCCTATCTCTGCCTGCTCGATCCCAACGCGAAGGACGCGAAGATCGAGCAGATCAAGGACGTGCTCGCGGCGTTCCGGGATCGCATTTCGGTTCCGCTGATCGGCAACACCGGTTTTGATCGGGTGCGCGGCGACGCGGTGCTCGCGGGCGGCAAGGCCGACGCGATCGCGTTCGGCGTGCCATTCATCGCCAACCCCGACCCGCTCGAACGGCTACGGCGCGACGCGCCGCTGAACAACCCCGATCCGGCGACCTTCTATGGCGAAGGGCCTCAAGAATACACCGACTACCCGACGCTCGCCGCCTGATCGCCGAAAGGAACTCCGCATGGCATCACCGCACTTTACCTCGGACGCCGCCGCTTTGGTGTTGATCGACCATCAGGTCGGTACGATCCAGCTCATCAAGAACATCACGCCCGACACCGCGATACGCAATGCGGCGCTGCTGGGGCAGGCGGCACTCGCCTACAAGATGCCCATCGTGATGACCTCCAGTCAGGAGAACCATGTCCAGGGCCCGCTCCACCCCGCACTCCAGGAGGCAATGCCCGAGGCATATGCCGCCCGCGTGAAACGTGTCGGGATCGTGAATGCTTGGACCGACCCGAACTTCGTCAAGGCGATCGAGGCGACGGGGCGGCGTCAGCTGATCATGGCAGCGGTGACCACCGACATCTGCCTGGTGTTCCCCGCGATCAGCGCGGTCGAGGCGGGCTACGAGGTGCAGGCGGTGATGGACGCGTGCGGAACCGATACCGAGATCGGCGAAAACATGGCGCGGCGGCGTATGGAGCGCGCGGGCGTCTGGCTGACCTCGACCAACACGATGGTGTCTGAGTTGGTACAGGACTGGAATACGCCGGAAGGCGGGACGCTGGTCAAGACGATGACCTCCGTCTCGCCGATGCTGCCGGTGACGTGGGCGAAGGCATGACCGGCGGCCAACCGATCCCCGGCCTGCGTAGCGAGACGGTCACGATCGACGGCGTCCGGCTGCACTATTGGATCGGCGGCGATCCCGACGGGCGGCCAGTGATCCTCTGGCATGGGTTCCTGTCGACCGCCTACGCATGGCGTGACGTAGCGCCGGCGCTGGTCGAGGCTGGCATGGCGGTTCTGGTGCCCGACATGCGTGGATTTGGCGACAGCGACAAGCCGCAGGGCGACAAGGGGTACGATGCCCGGGCACTCGCCGAGGAATGCCGCGCACTCGTCGCCGAAACAGGTTTCGGCGGCGGTCGGCCGACGATCATCGCCGCGCACGACGTGGGCGCGCCCCCGGCGCTGCTCTGGGCGGCGGACCATCCGGACGAGGTCGCGGCGCTGCTCTACATCGAGGCACCGGTCATGCTCGGCGACGTGCTGGGGAAGATCATTGCCTATAACCGCGAGGCGATGGCGCAGGGGTCGATGTGGTGGTGGATCCTACCGCTGGCGCCCGGCATCCCAGAGCGGCTGATCGTCGGTAACGAGCGCGCGTTCCTCACCTGGTTCTACGAGGGCGCGACCGCCCATCCCGAGGCGTTCGATGAGACGACCGTCGACGAGTATCTGCGCACCTTCGCCGGGCGCGAGGGCGTGCTCGGGTCGCTCGGCGTCTATCGCGCAGCGTTCGACAGCATCGACCAGACCGAACCGCTCGCGCGCAAAAAGGTGCGCGTGCCGGTCGTCGCGCTGGGCGGGGCCAAGGGGCTGGGCGTCCAGGTCGGACGGATGGTCAAGCAGGTCGCCGAGAATGTAACCGCGGAGACGCTCGACGACTGCGGCCACTTCATTCCCGAGGAATGTCCTGAAGCCGTAGTCCGCCACATTCGCTCGCTGGCGGCAACTTTGTCCTAAATTCAAAGGAGACGACCATGGAAGCCCATTCGATCACCGCGACCGCCAACGAGGGGCCGATCCCGGCGGACGACCCGGCTCGTCGGCTCACCGTCACTGACCCTGACAGCACGCAGGCGCGGCACATCTCGGTCGTGGGCGACACCTACACTATCCTTGTTTCGGGAAAGGACACGCAAGGACGCTACTGCCTCATCGACATGCTGGTGCCCGACGGTAGCGGACCGCCGCCGCATCGGCACGATTTCGAGGAATCCTTCACGCTGCTGGAGGGGGAGCTCGAGTTCACCTTCCGCGGCGAAACGCAGACGTTGAAGGCGCCGGGCACGGTCAACATTCCCGCTAACGCCCCCCACGTCTTCAAGAACAAGTCGGGCACGACCGTGCACATGCTCTGCCTGTGCACACCCGCCGGCCAGGACGAATTCTTCATGGCGGTCGGCGTCCCAGTCGAAAGTCGTGACGCGCCGCCGCCGAAGCTCAGCAAGGATGAACAGGCCGCCAAGGGCAAACTGGCAGAGCAGCTTGCGCCCAAGTACCGCACCGAGATGCTGAAGAGAGCGTGATGAAGCTGTACTGGGGCCCCCACACCTGCGCGATCGGTATCCACATCCTGCTCGAGGAAATCGGAGCCGTATACGAGAACGAGAAGATCGATGTGGGCAGCGGCGCAACACATGAGCCGCGCTTCCTGGCGATCAATCCCAAGGGCAAGGTGCCGACGCTCGTCCGCGACGACGGCAGCATACTCACCGAATTCTCCGCGATCGCGACGTGGCTCGCGCTGACGTATCCCGACAATCGGTTGATCCCCGACGACCCTGAGCAGGAGGCGCGGATGGTCGAGCTGATGGCCTACGTCGAGGGCACGATCCACGGGCAAGGCTATGCGCGGATCTTCGCGCCAAACCAGTTCGAGCCCCAAGACATCGTCCACCAGGCGACCGGGCTGGGGTCTTCGTCGGTGAAGACCCAAGGCATGCAGATGGTCGAGACGGGCTTCGCGATACTCGATCCGCAGCTCGCCCGACACGACTACGCGGCGGGACCTACCCTGACGATCGCCGACTTCGCGCTATTCTACGCAGAGCGTTGGGCGCCGCAGAACGGCGTCATCCTGCCGGTAAACCTGCAGCGTCATCTGGACCGCATGCTGGCGCGGCCCGCCGTCGACAAGGTCCGCCGGCTCTGGGGTGAGACATAAGCTTGGCGCCCGCCCCCGTCTTCTGAAATTAGGCCCAAGGAAGCTTCGACGTGCATCGCCTTCAACGCCCGACCGCATCGACGTTCACGTCCACTTCCTGCCTGACTTCTACCGGGACACGCTTCGCGGTGCCGGGCAGGACCACCCCGACGGGATCGCGACCATCCCCGACTGGTCGGAGGATCCTACTCCGAGGAATCAGGCCTCGGCAGTTTGTCAAGACCGCGTTCCACAATGCGCTGGATCTCAGCCTGATCAGGTGTTGGGCCAACGCCAAAAGTCATCCTTGTACGCCAGTGACCCGACCAGATGCCCATCAGGTCTTCAGTGATTCCGCCCGGCTCTCCGCTGCTGATCGCGCCAGCCTCTTGCGCCGCTTGGATCAGCTTTGTGAGGACAGCCTGTGCACGACCGGGGCCGGCATCAAAGAATCTGCGCGCCAGATCCGGCGCGGTTTTTGCCATCTGAGCCAAAACGCGTTCACAGTCGATCCTTTCTGGAACAGCCAAGAATGCAACATACCTCTCACCGAAGTGTCTCAAGGCGCCGATAGGATCGTTCGGACGGTCCGCTTCATTCCATTCTTCGGCCACGATCGAAGAGGTTTCGCGAGCGAGCACCGCTTCGACGAGCGCGGTTTTGTCAGAGAAGTGGCTGTACAATGTGGCTCGCGAGACTCCCGCAGCGGTTATGATTTCGTCCATGGTCGCCGCGTTGGCGCCGCTGCCAAATAGAAGCGAGCGCGCAGCGCTGAGGAGCGCGTCGCGCTTGGATGCATCGCGCGGTCGTCCTCTGACAGACTGCTTCTTTGCGTTCACTGCGCGCACTCCAAGAAGCTATAGACTCCTACTTTCGGTCGAGAGCGAAGGCCACGGTAACGGCCAGCGATCGGTGCAGTCGCCTATCACTGGAGACCATCCCGGGAGTACGGACTGCTCGAGGCCTGTGGGATCGGGCCCGTTGCATCAATGCTCGTTTCCTTCTCGGGTGGGCTGCAAGGACGCAACAACCTCTGATCACGGCCCGCGCTCGACTCGGCTTCGGCATCGCAGGACTCCCCGTACGCTCCTGCAACCCCGCCTTCAGTATGGTGAGGGAGGCCCTCGCTTGCGAGCGGGGAAAAATCATCGATGGCGGATTTTGGTCAGAAACCACTTAACAGACGCTTTCGTCTGGTATATGGCTTCTCTACGCGGATCGGAGACGTCAATGACAAGCCACTCGATCTGGCGGCGAAACCGGCAGTACGCCGAGCTAGCTCTTTGGCGACGCAGCGGATGTTGCCTCCCAGAGAGAGTTGCAGCTTCAGCTTCGAAGATATCTAGCCTCAGCGAACCGTCATTCCGAAGCCAAGTTGCGACAGGCGCAAGCTAATGCGGCGCCGGTACGGCGACCCGTGACTTGACACCTGAAGTACTGCCGACCCTAACAGCTATTCCGTGACCATTTATCAGGGAACAATCTTACAATGCTAGACCATAAGAGTGCCGATCGGATCGACATCCACGCGCATTTTATTCCTTCCTTCTATCGTGCCGCGCTTCAAGAGGCAGGGCTGGCCACTCCCGACGGCATTGAGTCGTTGCCAGAGTGGACGGAGGAGTTAGCCCTCGGGACGATGGAGCAACTTGGCGTGCGCACGTCGGTCGTTTCGATCTCCTCGCCAGGGGTGCATTTTGGTCACGACGGGCGGTCTCGCCAGCTGTGTCGTCGCATCAACGACTACGGAGCTGACCTGAAAACTCGCCACAAGGGCAGATTTGGTCATTTCGCGTCCGTTCCGCTGCCGGACATCGACGGGTCAATCGAGGAAGCGATCCGTGCGCTTGATGAGCTCCACGCGGACGGGGTGGTAGTCCAGTCGAATCATCATGGTCTTTATCTAGGCGACGAAAAATTGGAGCCGTTCTGGGCAGCTCTCAACGAGCGAAAGGCGGTCGTGTTCGTCCATCCGACCTCTCCGCCGGCCGTCAACAGCGAGCGCATCAGTAAAAAGATCCCGGAGACGATACTTGAGTTCTTCTTTGACACAAGCCGCTCCTTTGTAGATATCGTAACAGCCGGAGTGTTGAAACGTTATCCGGAGCTGAAGTTCATCGTTCCCCACGCCGGCTCCGTACTCCCAATCTTGACTAACAGAGTAGACACGGGGTTGCAGATGCTTAAACCTAATTCCGACGGGGAGCCCACGCCCACGCTACGTGAAGCAATGCGCCTTCTCCATTTCGATTTGGCCGGCTTGCCGATTCCCGAGCTCTTGAAGGGCTTACTCGACCTCTCAGATCACTCCCGCCTACATTATGGCAGCGATGCTCCGTTCACCAAGCCCGCTGTCATGGTGGAATTGCTCGACAAGCTCGAGAATACGCCGCTGGTTAGCGAGAAAGTACGGACAGAGATGTTCGGTGGCAATGCTCGCAGACTTCTTCCCAGCCTTAAATAGCGGCTAATCGGGCCGTCGAAGAACCCCCGCAGCCGCTGTAGGAGAACCTGAAATGCCCGAGAACGTCAAAGTGACCCTGAAGCCCGAGGTCAGTGACCCCCAGAACTACGACCTCGTGATTCGTCGCGCGCGCATCTTCGATGGCTATGAAGCGCGCGCCGGTCTGTTCGACGTCGCTATCAACGGAGGTGAGATCGCCGCCATTTCAGAAGAGCCGCTCAAAGGCAGGAAGGAGATCAATGCGGGCGACGGATGGCTGATGCCTGGCCTGATCGACACGCACCTCCATTTCTACGATTTCACGGTGGTGACCGACCCGGACACCCTCGCCGAGTTCGAGGAGAAGGAGATTCCCGCGCGGCTGGACCTTTTTCTCCAGCATGGCGTGACGACCATCAAATCGGTTGGCGATCCGACCGCGGAGATCCTCGAGACCCGTGCGAAGATTGCGGCGGGCGTGCTTCGGGGACCGCGGCTCCTGGTGACCGGAGGTGGCGTCTGCGCACGCGACAGTCACCCCGCCGCCACCATCTTTGGGGGAAATCCCTGGTTCCGGGCGCGATCTTCGGGCGAAGTCGAGAGCGTGCAGCAGATGCGCGACATGATGCACTATCTGTCTGACCGTAAGGTGGACGCGATCAAGCTGCTGTCGGAAGGTGCCTGCTGGTGCCCGGGTTCGCCGAAATATTTGTGGAAGAACAGCGTCTTCCCCAACGCGGTCGAGATCGTCCGGATGCCGACCGATATCATGCGCGCCGGAATCGAAGTGGCGCACGACCGCGGCATGCGAGTCACCGTCCATACGACGCAGCAGGACGCCGCGCGCGAGGCGGTCGAGGCTGGCGCGGACGGGCTGGAGCATGGCGTGACGGTCGAGCCGCTCACCGACCACAAGCTCATTGACGAAATCGTCAAACGCGGCGTGACCTATACGCCGACGCTGTGGATCCACGATCCCATCCATCCCAACACCCGGCCAAATGTGAAGAAAATGGCGGATGCCGGCGTCACCATGGTCTTGGGCACCGACTCGTTCTGGGGCCGCGGACTCTTCGGCGAGAACACCTTGGAGGAGGCAGAACTGATGGTCGCTTCCGGGATGTCACCTATCCAGACGCTGATCGCCGGTACAAGCAACGCCGCGAAGCAGCTTGTCCGGCCCGATCTTGGTACTTTGGCGATAGGCAAGCGAGCCGACCTGATCCTGGTGGACGGTGATCCGACGCAAGACATCAGCAACCTGCGCAAGCTTGCCCTGACAATCCTGAACGGCGAGATCGTCGTTGACAAGCGCTAGCGCCTTGCCCTCCGCACGCCTCCCGGTCACCGTGCTTACCGGATATCTCGGGGCGGGAAAGACCACGCTGCTCAACCGGATTCTGTCGGAGCAGCATGGGCGACGCTACGCCGTGATCGTCAACGAATTCGGCGAGCTCGGCGTCGACGGTGACCTCGTCATCGGTGCCGACGAGGACGTGTTCGCCATGAACAACGGTTGCCTCTGCTGTACCGTCAGGGGCGACTTGGTTCGAGCCATCAGTGATATTCTCGACCGGGCGCCGGGACTCGACGGGATCCTGGTCGAGACGACCGGCCTCGCCCATCCCGCCCCGGTTGCACAGACGTTCTTCATGGATCCGAAGATCAACGCCCGTACGCGCCTCGATGCGTTCGTGACCGTCGCCGATGCCAAACACGTCCAACGACAGCTGGCCGATAGTCCCGAGGCGGCCGCTCAGCTGGCATCCGCCGACCTGATTCTCCTGAACAAGGCGGACCTGGTCGACCCTGATGAACTAGTGGCGGCGGAGCGTGCCATTCGCATGGTCAACTCTTCTGCCGAGGTCCGGCGCACAGTCCGGTCGGTCGTCCCCATCTCCGAAGTACTGGATCGCCACGCCTTTGCCCTAACCCGAGTCCTCGACGAGCTGCCCGGCTTCTCCGAAAGGACGGGCCATCATCATGGCACCGGCATCGACAGCCTCAGCATCGCGCTATATCGGCCGCTGATCATGGAACGTTTCCTTTGCTGGGTCGATCACCTGCTTGCTCTGCAAGGTGATGACATCCTCCGGGTCAAGGGTGTGCTCGATTTCGAGGGCCACGACCGCCGTTTCCTGTTCCAGGCCGTCCATCGAATCGCCGACGGCGATCTTCTGGACAGGTGGCCGCCCGGCGGGCGCCGGTCCAAATTGGTGTTCATCGGACGCAATCTCGATCGCGATCGCATCCGCCGGAACGTGGAAGCCTGTCAGATACGGCCGCGACGCGAAGCATTAGGTTCGCTGTCCAGTGTGCAAGTGCCGATCCTGAACAGGAGGTATGTATGAAGGCCGTGCGCTTTTACGAGTATGGGGCTCCCGACGTCCTCCGATATGAGGAGGTTCCTGACCCTGTTGCCCACGATGGAGAGGTGCTCGTCCGCGTGGCGGCGACCAGCGTAAATCCGATTGACCTCAAGACAAGGTCGGGTGCGACCAAGGATCGGATGCCGATCGATCTGCCGTTCATACCGGGTGTCGACTTGGCCGGAACGATCGTTGCGATCGGCGCTGGGGTGCGAAGTCTTCGCCCCGGTGATCGTGTGATGGGGATCGCAAAGGCGACGTACGCGGAGTTATGCGTGGTTGCGGCCGACAATCTTGCTTTGACTCCAGAACGACTGGATTTTGAGGTGGCTGCGGTTCTCCCGCTCGTGAACCTTACCGGCGACCAACTGCTTCCGCTCCGAGGGGAGCGCCGACCTCTACGCCGACATCAGATCCGTGATCGAGACTGCCAGGCGACATGCCGTCTCAGCCTTCGACGCCATCAAGTTGACCCTCAAGGGCGCCGACTTCCGCCAAGCCGCGTCAGCCACAGCCTGAGCAATTACGGGAGTGGTGCCGTTCGATGAGAAATGCGTCCAGAGACTGTTCAAAACTTGAGATAGTTTTGTCCTGTCGAGGGTGGCGGTCGGTTTTCGTCTTCCGGCTTTTGACGATTGCGCTCTTCGCAGCCGCCGACCCAGCGAAAGCTCTGGAGAGCACCAGTCCCTACGCGCGGGGAATTACGATCGGAGTACCTATTGGAGCTCTACCGCCGCCTGGAGTATATCTCTCTAATTTCGCCATTCACTACTCGTTTGAAATCTTTGACGGTGCCGGACGCAAGACAGGAAGCCATATCGATCAGTTCGCCGCAGGACCTCAACTACTTTATGTTCCAGACATTCCGACCTTCCTGGGTGCCAGCTACGCCGCATCGATCTCGCAGCCGTTCGGTTATAATTTTCTGACAGTCCCGAATGCTCGACCCTCAAGCCAAGTCGGATTAGCCAACACCGTTGTACAGCCAATCCTCCTGAGCTGGAGGATGTCAAAACAAATCTTCTTAGGCGCTGGCCTTGCGGTTTATCTGCGCGACGGTAGTTACAGCGTAGTCAATCCGGCAAGCATTGCACGAAATTACGCTTCTATCGAACCGAATATTGCGTTCTTGTATAAAAGTAACCCCTTGGTGGTAAGCATCCACGCCGTAATCGATGTGAACTGGACGAATCCGACGACCCGCTATCACTCGGGCATGGCGATCCTCACCGACTATTCGATGATAACGAAGTTCGACAAACTTTCGTTGGGGTTAGGAGGAACCCTGACTTACCAGTTGACGAACGATACCGTTGCGGGCGTCCCGATTCGGGCTGTAAGCGGGAGAAACGGCTTTGGCAATAGAGCTCAAGACTTCACTATTGGGCCCGTTGTCTCGTACGATTTGATGGGAGTAAATGTCCAATTCACCCTGACCCAGAGCTTATTCACCCGTAATACGGCCGGGGGAACAAGCTATTTCGCCACGCTTTCGGTTCCGCTAAGTTCGAAAGGACCAAGTGATGTCGTTCCGGGGCCACGGTGACCAACGTTCTGCATAGGCTTGATTCCTGCTTCGGCTTCGGTGGCCTTGTTGCAGCGATCCGGCGATTGGCTCGACGATCACCGCGCGTGGCATTGTTACATGGGTCGGCGAGATGGACGCGTTGCCCCAGCCCCGATCGGGTTTCAGGCGATGCGGATGGAGTTCGGGCGTCCGAGTTCCAGCATGCGGTTGAGGACGTGGACGGCGACTTCCACCTCGGTCGCCCGGCGTTCGTCGGTGTGCGAGCGCAGTCCGTCGCCGATCACCTGCTTGAAACGCGCCATCGCGGTCTCGGCCCGGGCACGCCTGGTGTAGCCGGACGCCGCCTGCCAGGCCATGCCACCGTGCTCGGCGATGTCCCAGAGGTGGCGGTCGCGCTGCGTGGGCGCGGTCTCGGCCGTGTCGCTCGGCACCGCATTCGAGCGCGGCGGCGCGATGATGGCGGCTTCCAGGTGGCGGACGCCAACGCTGGTGGTGACACCCTCCTGGTCGTAGGCTCCATCGCCGGTGAAGGAGGCGAGCGGGCCCTCGACCTGATCGAGCAAGGCGCTCACCTGCGAGCGGTCGTCCACCTCCCTGGTGGTCAGCAGGGAGGCGACGATCTGTTCGGTGCCGGAGTCCAGGCCGAGGTGCAGCTTCCGCCAGGACCGGCGCACCCTGGTGCCATGTTTCTCGTTCAGCCACTCGCCTGCGCCGCACAGCTTCAGCCCGATGCTGTCCACCAACAGATGCATCAGTTCGGCACCGGGGCAGGACCGTGGCCGCGGCACGTCCAGCGTCGCGGCCCGGCGGCTCAGCGTGCTGTGGTCGGGCACGGCGAGGTCGAGCCCGAGCAGGCCCATGACAGAGCCGATCAGCCCTTCCGTTTGCCGAAGGGCCAGCCGGAACACGGCCTTGAGAGTCAGTGTCGTCAGGATGGGCAAGCCAGAGTAGGTTTGCTGACCGCCCCGGGTCATCCGGGGCTCGGACATCCAGGCCGCGATCGCCTCCTCGGTGAACCAGACCGTCAGGCCCCGCGCTGGCGCAGGCTCACGTCATACTCACGCCAGTTCGTAACCCTGAACCTCTGCCTGGGGATGCGGTCGCGACGGTCGGCATTGGCTTTGAACGGCACAGGGCATCTCAGGTCAGAGGGCTGCGGCTCTCCTACCCCGGGCCGCTCGCACCGCCAATCGCCGGATCGCTGCAAGAAAGCTTCGCTGTCCAGTGTGCAAGTGCCGATCCTGAACAGGAGGTATGTATGAAGGCCGTGCGCTTTTACGAGTATGGGGCTCCCGACGTCCTCCGATATGAGGAG